>ERZ1034401.115-NODE-115-length-22517-cov-3.611255_pt1 | contig 22517 bp, 19 predicted proteins | sample MGYA00520601_ERZ1034401 | MGnify/ENA primary metagenome ERZ1034401 (study PRJEB33736, sample SAMEA104288476) | Azolla filiculoides | biome: Urban; feature: water surface; material: ditch water | place: Netherlands | collected 2014 ... | reverse complement strand
ATCCTGACGGTGGTGACGACGTATCTCGGCCTTTTGGCCGTGACTTTTTTCATCGGTCGCGTGGTGCCGATCGATCCCGCGCTCGCCATTGTCGGCGATCGTGCGCCGGCGCATGTCGTCGAGCGCGTGCGCGAGGAACTCGGCCTGAACCTGCCGCTCTACGAGCAGTTTTTCATCTATATTCGCCAGGTGCTGAGTGGCGATTTCGGCACCTCGGTGCTGACCACCAATCCGGTTTTGTCCGATATCGCAAGGGTGTTTCCCGCGACCATGGAGCTTGCGACGGTCGGCACGATCATCGGCGTTTTGTTCGGCGTGCCGCTCGGTATCCTGGCCGCCGTCAAGCGCGGGTCGATCGCCGACCAGATCGTGCGGGTCATCGGGTTGATCGGCTATTCCGTGCCGATCTTCTGGCTGGGCCTTTTGGCGCTTTTGTTCTTCTATGCCAAGCTCAACTGGGTCGCCTATCCGGGGCGCGTCGATATCGTCTACGAATACAGCTTCACGCCGGTCACTGGCTTCTACCTTCTCGACGCCGCCATGCAGCGGCAATGGGACGTGTTGTGGGACCTGTTCCGCCACATCATCCTGCCGGGCGCACTGCTCGGGTATTTTTCGCTCGCCTATATCAGCCGGATGACGCGCTCGTTCATGCTGAACGAGCTTTCGCAGGAATATATCGTGGCGGCCCGGGCCAAGGGCCTGTCGGAAACGCGGATCATCTGGTTCCATGCGCTGCGCAACGCCGCCGTGCCGCTGCTCACCGTGATCGCGCTCTCCTATGCAGGCCTGCTCGAAGGCTCGGTGCTGACCGAGACGATCTTCTCTTGGCCGGGGCTTGGCCTCTACATCACCAATTCTCTGCAGAATGCCGACATGAATGCGGTGCTCGGCGGGACGATCGTCATCGGCTCCGTGTTCATCGCCATCAACCTCCTGTCGGACGTTCTCTACCGCATGCTTGACCCGAGGACGCGCAGCCGATGACCGGATCCGAACTCACGGCAAAACCGAGCCTTCGCCAATGGCTTCTCTCCGACCGGCCGCAGTCGCGCTGGCAGGCCCGTTGCGGCCGTCTCTACATGATCTGGCGGCGGTTTTCCGAAAACCGGCTGGCGCTTTTCGGTCTCGCCATCCTGATCGCGCTGCTGTTCGTCGCCGCCTTTGCCGATGTCCTGGCGCCGCATTCGCCTGTGCAGGGCGACCTGCGCAATGCGCGCCTGCTGCCGCCTGGAACCGAAGGATACCTGCTCGGCACCGATGACCAGGGGCGCGATATCCTGTCGCGACTGATCCATGGCTCGCGGCTGACGCTGTTTGTCATCGCGCTGGGGGCGATCATCGCCGCGCCGATCGGCCTGATCGTCGGGACGGTTGCCGGTTACGCAGGTGGCTGGGTCGATGCGGTGCTGATGCGCATCACCGACATCTTCCTCGCCTTTCCAAAGCTGGTTCTGGCGCTGGCGCTGGTTGCAGCGCTTGGTCCCGGCATCGAAAACGCGGTACTCGCCATCGCGATCACATCATGGCCGCCCTATGCCCGTATCGCGCGCGCCGAAACCATGACCTTCCGCAATTCGGACTATATCTCGGCGGTCAAGCTGATGGGGGCGTCGCCGCTGCGCATCGTGCTGTTCCACATCATTCCGCTCTGCATGTCGTCGCTGATCGTGCGCGTGACGCTCGATATGGCGGGTATCATCCTGACGGCAGCCGGCCTCGGCTTCCTCGGCCTCGGTGCCCAGCCGCCGCTGCCGGAATGGGGCGCGATGATCGCGTCGGGTCGCCGTTTCATTCTCGACCAATGGTGGGTTGCCGCCATGCCGGGCTTTGCCATCCTGATCGTTTCGCTCGGCTTCAATCTCTTGGGCGATGGCCTGCGCGATGCGCTCGATCCGAAGGAGGCCGGCCAATGACGCCGCTTCTGACAGTCGAAAACCTGAGGGTCAGTTTTCCAACCCGCACCGGCACCATCGAGGCCGTGCGCGGCGTGAACTTCACCCTCGGCAAGGAACGTCTCGGCATTGTCGGCGAATCCGGCTCGGGCAAGTCGCAGACCGGCCGCGCCATCATGGGGCTGACACCGGGTCACGCCCTGATCACCGCCGACAAGCTCGCGTTCGGCGAAACCGATCTGCTCAAGGCCTCGGCCTCGCAGCGTCGGACCCTGCGTGGCAAACGGCTGGCGATGATCCTGCAGGATCCGAAATATTCCCTCAACCCGGTCATGCCGATCGGCCGGCAGATCATGGAAACCCTGCGCACCCACGAGCGGATCTCGCGCAGCGAGGCGCGCGCCCGAGCGCTTGCAATGCTGGAAGCGGTACAGATCCGCGACCCGGAGCGTGTCTTTGATCTCTATCCGCACGAGGTTTCCGGCGGCATGGGCCAGCGCGTGATGATCGCGATGATGCTGGTCTGCGGTCCGGAACTCCTGATCGCCGACGAGCCGACATCGGCGCTCGACGTCACCGTACAGCTCGAAGTGCTGGCCATTCTCGACAAGCTTGTGTCCGAGCGCGGCATGGGGCTGATCTTCATCAGCCACGACCTCAGGCTCGTCTCGTCCTTCTGCGACCGTGTCCTGGTCATGTATGCCGGCAAGGTGGTCGAGGAGATCGAGGCATCGAAACTGTCCGAGGCCAAGCATCCCTATACCCAAGGTCTCCTCAACTGTCTGCCGCAGATCGCCGCCGACCGGCATCCGCTGCCGGTGCTGGAGCGCCAGGCGGAGTGGAAGCTATGAAACTGTCCCTTTCCATCCGTGACATGATCGTGCGCTTCGACGGTTTTCGTGCGCTCGATACCGTCAGCCTCGATGTCGAGACCGGCCAGTCCTTCGGCATTGTCGGGGAATCCGGTTCGGGCAAATCGACGCTTCTGCGTGCCGTCGCCGGGCTGAACCCGTTCGACGAGGGCACACTGACGGTGAGCGGCCGGAGTTACAGCGGTCGCAAGCGTGACCGGGAATTCTACCGCACCGTCCAGATGGTCTTCCAGGATCCTTACGGCTCGCTGCATCCGCGCCAGACGGTCGACCGGCTGCTGCTGGAGCCGCTGGCGATCCATGGGATCCCGGATGCCGAGGTACGCATCGCGCGGGCGCTCGACGAGGTGGGCCTCGGCAGCGGCTTCCGCTTCCGCTTTTCGCACCAACTGTCGGGTGGCCAGCGCCAGCGCATCGCCATTGCCCGGGCGTTGATCCTCGAGCCGCAGATCCTGCTGCTCGACGAGCCGACATCGGCGCTCGATGCCTCGATCCAGGCTGAGATCCTCAACCTGCTCGAACAGGTGCGCAAGGATCGCGGCCTGACCTTTGTCATGGTCAGCCACGATCTCTCGGTGATCAGCCACATGTGCGAAAAGCTGGTGGTGATGAAGTCCGGCAAGGTGGTGGAAACCCTGTCGACGGAGCAGTTGCGCAGCCGCGACTTTTCCACCGACTACACGCGCCAGCTTCTCACCGCCAGCGAGGGTTTTCGCCGCGACTGACAAAGGGCGCAACTGATCCTGGGCGCCGCTGATCGTGCCGGGTGGCTCACGCCACCCGCAGCCCCGACCGCCAGGCGGCTTTCAGGAACGGATGGCCGTCGTGCAGGTCGGTGCGGATCAGGTCGGCGCGCATGCCGAGCGAAATTTCGCCGCGATCCTTCAAGCCGCCGGCCAGCGCCGGTGCACGGGTGACCATGGCCACCGCGCGCGGCAGATCGTAGCTGAGGCCCGGATCGGCGGCGATCATGAAGGCCGCATCGAGCAGCGAGCGCGGCACATAGTCGGATGCCAGGATATCGACGAGATCGGCAACCAGCAGGTCGCGCACGGCGATATTTCCGGACTGCGAGCCGCCGCGCAGGATGTTCGGTGCGCCGGCGACGATGCCCAGCCCCTTGTCGCGTGCGGCTTGTGCTGCCTCGATCGAGCAGGGGAATTCGGAAATGCTGACGCCATCGGCCAGCGCCTCGTCAATGTGTTCGATATCGGTATCGTCATGGCTCATCAGTGGCAGGGAGCGCGACCGAGCAAGTGCGACGATTTCCGGCCGGATGGCCGCGCCGATCTCGCCCTTTTCGGCGACCAGGACCTTGATCTTCTCGCGCACCAGGTCCGGGCTTTCGCCGGTGGATTTGGCGGCACGGGCGACATAGGCGTCGATGTCGCGGCTCTGGCGGATGCCGGGCAGGTGCTCCATCACCGACATGACCCGGACGATGGCGCGGTCGATATTGGCGGCCGTCAGCGCCGGCGTCGCCGGATCGGTGATCTCGCAGCGCAGATGCACCAGGTGTTCGGCGCGCAGCATGCCGGCGGCGGTTGCCTGTTCCAGCGCCTCGATCATCGGCGTCAGGATTTCGGCGCGGTGCGGGTTGTCTGTGGTGGCGCCGACGCAGAGGCTGTCGAAGACGGTGGTGACGCCGCCGCCGATGATCTGGGCATCGTGGGCAAGGGCGGCCCGCATGAAATCCCAGCGCACATGGGCGCGCGGATAGATGTGCTTTTCGAAATGGTCGGTATGGATGTCGACGAGGCCGGGGAGCAGATAGTCGCCGGCAAAGTCGATGGCGCCTTCCAGCCGCGACGGGCCTTCGTGGATCTCGGTGATCAGGCCGTCCTCGACGATGACCGTGCCATGCATGACATGACCGGGCAGAACGACGCGGGCATTGGTGATGACGATGGCAGTCCGGTTCGCGTGGCGCTCGGCCTCACCCGTCGCATTCATCTCCTGCAGCATGTGGCGTGCTCCCGTCTCGACTGATTTGACCCGAGTGTCGGCCCGTCTCTATGCGCGCTTCATGACGGTTTGTTGTCAGTCGTCAACGATTGCAACTCAACGCTGTCGATCGAGCACGGACAGCATGTCGTCGGCGATCACCTGTTCCTCGTCGGTCGCGATGACCCGGACCATGATCCCGCTCGAGGCTGTCGAGATCACCGCAGCATTCCGGTCATTGGCGAGCGGATCGAGCACAACGCCGAGAAAGGCCAGCCGCTCGCAGACGGCCTTGCGGATGGCCGGCTGGTTCTCGCCGATGCCGGCGGTGAGGACCAGCGTGTCGAGCCCTCCCAGCGTGGCCGCCAGACGCGCCACTTCGCCGGCGATGCGGAAGGTGAAGACGTCGATCGCCTCGCGGGCCTGGCGCGCATTGCTTTCGAGCAGTACCCGGCTGTCGGCGCTGATGCCGGACAGGCCAAGCAGGCCGGACTGCTGGTAGATCATCGTCTCGACCTGATCGACGCTCAGGCCGTGGCCATGGATCAGGTGGAAGAACACGCCGGGATCGATGGCGCCGCTGCGGGTTGCCATCGGTACGCCGTCGATGGTGGAAAAGCCCATCGACGTGTCGCGGCTGATGCCACGCTCCATGGCGCAGAGGCTGGCACCGCTGCCGAGATGGGCAACGACCGCCCGACCGCCGGCACGCTCGGGTTCCAGCGCCTTCAGCACGCGGGCGATATAGGCGTAGGACAGGCCGTGAAAGCCGTAGCGCTTGATGCCCTTGTCGAACCATTCGCGCGGTATGGCAAAACGCTGCACGGTCTCGCTCTGGCTGCGATGAAAGGCGGTGTCGAAGGACACTGTCTGCGGCAGGCCGGGCTTCAGGTCGTGGATGGCCTGGATCAGCCTGATGTTCTGCGGCTGGTGCAAAGGCGCCAGCGGGATCAGCGCCGCGATGGCAGCCGTGCTCTCGTCGGTGACCAGCACCGGATCGGCAAAACGATCGCCGCCATGCACCACGCGGTGGCCGACGGCGGTCACCGCATCAAGATCATAGTGCGCCGCCAGCCAAGAGAAGGTTTCTTCGAGCACATCATGCAGCAGGTCATCGCTTCTGGCTTCGAGCGGTACGTCGAAGATCTGCGGGCCTTCGACCAGATGGAATGTCAGCGGCAGGTGGCGGAAGTCAATCATGCCCTTGCCGATGCGTCTCGCCTTGCCACCCTGGCGGACAAACAGGCCGATCTTCACCGAGGAGGAGCCGGCGTTGAACGTCAGCAGCAGTTTGTCGCTCATCGAATGGCGAGCCCCAGGCCTGCCGTGCGTTTTGCCGCCACGAGCTTGGCAAGCGCCGCAGATGTCATGCGCACCCGCAGGCTGTCGGAGCGGCTGGTCAGGATGATGGGCACGCGGGCGCCGAGCACGAGGGCTGCCGCATCGGCATTGGCGAAATAGAGCAATTGCTTGGCCAGCATGTTGCCGGCTTCGAGATCCGGCACCAGCAGGATGTCGGCATCGCCGGCCACGGATGAGACGATGCCCTTGGTGCGCGCCGCCTCCAGGCTGATGGCAATATCGAAGGCAAGCGGTCCATCGACCAGGGCGCCCTTGATCTGACCGCGTGCGGCCATCACGGTGAGGGCGGCGGCATCCAGCGTTGCCGGCATCTTGTCGTTGACCGTTTCGACGGCGGCGAGCACCGCCACCTTCGGCGTGGCGACCCCCAGCATGTGCATGAGATCGACGGCGTTCTGGCAGATGTCGCGTTTCTGGTCGAGTGTCGGGGCGATGTTGATTGCGGCGTCGGTGACCACCAGCAGCTTCGAATAGGCCGGCACGTCCATGACGTAGACATGGCTGATGCGGCGTTCGGTGCGCAGGCCGGAACCGCCGGCAACGACCGCGCCGAGGATTTCGTCGGAATGCAGGCTACCCTTCATCACCGAGCCGACCTTGCCGGCAATGGCAAGCTCGACGGCCAGCGCTGCCGCCGCATGGCTGTGTTCGGTCGACATGATCTCGAAGCCGTCGAGCGCAATGCCGGCTTCGGCAGCCGCTGCACGGATCTTGGCTTCCGGGCCGATCAGGATCGGCTCCATCAGGCCTTCGTCGCGGATCTCGACGGCGGCCTCGATCACATCCGGCGTGCAGGGATGGACGAGCGCGGCCCTCAGCATCGGCAGGGCTCTTGCTTCAGCGACAATCGCGTCGAAGCGGTCATGGCGTTGCAGCGAGACGTCGGGAATGGAGTTTTCCGACCAGACGACACGTCTTTCCGGCGCCTTCACCCGCGCCTGGCCGGCCAGCACGGTTTCACCATGCTGGTTGACGCAGCGCGTGTCGAAGATCACCGTCTGGCCGTCGGCCTGTTTCTGGACAAGGGTAACGGTGGCGGTGATCGTGTCGCCGGGAGCGAGCGACTTCTGGAACTGCAGATCCTGGCCGAGATAGATGGTGCCGGGGCCGGGCAGGCGGGTATCGAGCACGGCCGATACCATGCCGGCGGGGATCAGCGACTGGCCGAGCGGAACCGGATTGTGGTCGCCGGACAAGGCCGCAAAGAGTTCGATGTCGTCGGGTCCGATCAGGCGCGTGATCGCGGCGCTGTCGCCGACCTTCAGTTCCTCGAAGGTGTGGTTGGTGAGGATCGGTTTTTCCATGTCGGCAATGTCGTCCATCTGAAATCGTCCCGGTTCCTGGCGGATCATCATGCGGTTTGCCGGGTCATGCCGCAATGTTGCGCTGCAATATGCCGGCACTATTCCGGTCGGGAGGGCGCCTGTCCTTGACTTATCTCAAGCGGTCTCGGGCTAAAGTCTAAGGGCTGGCCAGAGCCAGGCGTCCGTAAAGCTAAGTGCCGGGCAAGACCCAGCGGTCGCGCCAGGCCGGCTGTGCGTCCGGATAGGGCAATGCCGTCGCGGCATGCACGCCACGGGCGATGGCACGCGCGGTGACCAGCGTGGCGAGATGGCAGAGTTCCAGGAGATCGGCGGGGCTGACAAGATCGCGCTTTCCGGTCGATGCCGTAAACAGCGTGTCGCCGTCGAGCGGTAAATGGGCGGGCAGAACGGCGCGGGCAAGCCCGTCATGGGCGGTGATCGACAGCCGGTGCAGGTCGGCTTTGGCCAACCTGGCATCAGTGACCACCGCGCCGATGGTCGTTGCCGTCAGGCGAAGGCCCTTGATGGTCATGGCCCGGTCAGCCGCGCTGACCTTGGCCGGCAGGCCGAGCCCGCCGAATTCGTCACCTTCCTCGAACGCAGCCGCCCAGAAATGCGGCCCGTCGCCGATCGTCACCGACCCCATGGCGTTGACGGAAACGAGCGCGCCAATCGTGTGGCCGGAGGAGGAGACGGCGCTGGCCGAGCCAATGCCGCCCTTGAGATTGGCGGTCGTGGCACCCGTGCCGGCGCCAACCGTGCCGAGATCGAAGCGACCGGTGGCGCAGGCCAGAAACGCCGCATAACCCATGTCCTGGTAGGGCGAATGCAGGCCCCAGTCCTTGTTGCCGCCGTTCAGCAGATCCATCAGGATTGCCTGCGGCACGATCGGCACCTTGACCGGGCCGACCGCAAAGCCACGGCCGATCGCCCTCAGCCCCGACTGCACGCCACCGGCCGCATCGAGCCCGAAGGCCGAGCCGCCCGACAGCACGAAGGCATCGACCTGCTGCACCGTCATCGACGGATCGAGCAGCGCCGTGTCGCGCCCACCCGGCGCCCCGCCGAGCACGATGCCCGAGGCTACCGCCGGTTCATCGAACAGGATGACGGTGACGCCGGAGCCGAGAGTGAGATCGGTGGCATGGCCGACGGAGAGACCGGCAACATCGGTCAGGAGGTTGAGGGGCGCGTGGGGCATGGTGTATGTCTCCGGATGGCTGAGCGGAGAGTGGCGGGGGACTGCGGCGGGATCAAGGGGCGTTTGCGGTTAAGACAATCGGACGGTCGGTTGGATAGCAGGGTTCTAGCAAGCGATCTGCGCGCGCAGGCGGGGGGCGATCCAGTCGAGGAAGCACCGCACTTTCAGCGGCAGGGGATCGGCTGGTGCATGGATCACGTTGACCGGCAGCGGTTCCGGTGCGAATTCCGTCAGCAGTTCCTGGAGCGCGCCGGAGCGCAGGTGATCGGAGATCTGGTAAGACAGCACGCGGACAATACCGATACCGGCCAGTGCGGCCTGAATGGCAGCCTGTGTCGTGTTGACCGAGAGTTTGGCGCGCGGCTCGATGCTGAAGGCCACACCGTCCCGGCGGTAGCGCCATTCCGGCGCCGTGGCAAAGCCCTGAAAGCTTATGCCGTCATGCTGGGCGAGGTCATCCGGTTGGTCCGGCACGCCTTTGCGGGCGAGATAGTCGGGGCTCGCGCAGAGCACCCGGCGGACGGTGCCGAGCCGCGTCGCGATCAGGGCGCTGTCCGTGAGATGCCCAATCCTGAGGGCCACATCGACATGTTCATCCGCCAGGCTGAGCTGCCGATCGGCGAGCGTCAGGCGCAGGTTTATGTCGGGGTGCTCTTTCAGAAATTCCATTACAATGGGCAGCAGATGCCGCTCACCAAAGGCAATCGGTGCGGTCACATGCAGCCCGCCACGCAAGGCGCGGTATTCGCCGCTGGCTTGCCGCTCCGCCACATCCAGTTCCTCTAGAATGCGACGTGATGCGGCGACGAAGGCGCGCCCCTCTTCCGTCATGGCGAGGCCGCGGCGGGTGCGCAGGACCAGGCGCGCACCAAGGTGCTTTTCAAGATCTGCGACCTTGCGGCTGACCGTGGCGAGCGGTGCTCCGAGTCGCCGCGCGCCGGCCGAGAGGCTGCCTGCCTCAACGACCGCCAGCAGTATCGACATTGCTTCAAACCGATCCATCCAATCCTTCCAGAATGTGAGAGGAAATCTCCATAGATGGCAGGATACCCCAATGGTTGTGGATGTCATAGCATTCACTCCGTCTAGGGGTCGCTGGCCGGCCCCCTATTTCCAATGATCCAGGGGAAAAGTCATGCCTCAACTTTCACGCCGCGCCTTTGCCAGTGCCCTGCCTCTCAGCCTGATGGGGGGAAGCCTCCTTGCGGGCGGACTGATCGGCGGCGCGCCGGCCCTTGCCACGACGCAGACTGCCGCCAAGGCACCGGTCAGCGTTACGCCGCTGGCGCAGATCCGCATCGGCCGCTTTACGGTCACAGCCCTGACGGACGGCTATGCCGATATGCCCTACGACTATTTTCCGGGACGTTCCGCGGACGAGGTCGAAAAGGCGGCCGTCGCGCAGTTCACCGCCCGGCAAAGCGGCGTGCGGTTCCTTTTCAACCAGTATCTCATCGAGGATGGCGAGCGCCGCATCCTGATCGATGCGGGTGCAGCGGGCTCGATCGGGCAGACCGGTGCACTGCCCATGGCGCTCGGTACGCTCGGTCTCCAACCCGACCAGATCGACGCGGTGATCGTGACGCATATGCATCAGGACCACATGGGCGGACTGATCCTTGGGGGCAAGAACAACTATCCCAATGCGGAAGTCTATATCGATCGCCGCGACGTCAAGCATTGGACCGATCCGGCCAAGCGCAGCGGCGCGCCCGATTTTCTCCAGACCAGCTTCACGATGGCGGATGAGGTTGTGCGCCTCTATCCAAAACTCCAGGCGATCGACGGCGAGCGCGAGATCGTGAGGGGCGTTTCGATCGTTGACCTGACCGGCCATACGCCCGGCCATATCGGCGTGCGGATCGAAGATGACGGCAAGAGCCTGATCATGGTTTCGGACATGATCTTTCCGGTCGTGCATCCCGCCGCAACCAATGTGTTCTTCCTGTTCGAGCAGGACCAGGCAGCGGCCAAGGCGATGCGCGACCGATTTTTCCCGCAAGCCGCTGCGGAGGGCGCGCTCATCGCCGCCACGCACATGCCCTTCCCGGGCCTCGGTCGTGTCGTCGCCGACCGTGGGCAGATGCGCTGGGAGGTTGCGGACTGGGCCTTGCAGACCTGAGGTCCGCTCCCGGCGGTCGCGTGGTCGAGCGGGGTCGCCGATTGGCATGAAGCTGCCGCGACCACTTCAACTTTGCCAAACGTCAAAAGGGGCGCCGAAGCGCCCCTTTTGACGTTGTGCACCGAACACCCCATCAATGCTTCAGCGCCCGCGGATCCAGCGCATCCCGGATCGCGTCGCCGATATAGTTCACGCTCAACACCGTCAGCGAGATCGCCAGGCCCGGCCAGAGAACGCGGGACGGGTTGATCTGCAGGAAGTTGGCGCCGTCGAACAGCAGGCGGCCCCAGGTCGGGAAGTCCGAGGGGAAGCCGAGGCCGAGGAAGGACAGGGCCGATTCGGTGATGATGGCCGACGCGATGCCGAGCGTCGCCGAGACCATGATCGAGGACATGACGTTCGGCAGGATGTGCTTGAGGATCACCCGGTATTCGCGCATGCCGCTCGACTTGGCCGCCAAGATGAATTCCTGGCTTTTTACCGCCAGCACGTCGCCGCGCACGATGCGGGCGGTGTGCATCCAGCTGGTGATGCCGATGACGAAGACGATCAGGATGAAGATGCCGGTCTCCGGGCCGAAGGCCGCGCGCAGCGTGTCGCGAAACAGCATGATGATCACCAGCAGCAGCGGCAGCAGCGGCAAAGCCAGGAAGAGGTCGGTGACGCGCATCAGCGGGCCGTCGAGCTTCTTCGAGTAACCCGAGAGCACGCCGACCAGCGTTCCGACCAAAAGTGCCAGCGACATGGCGGTCATGCCGACGGCAAGCGAGATCTGCCCGCCGGCCATGACCTGGGCCAGCATGTCGTGGCCGAGATTGTCGGTGCCGAAGGGATGGGCGAGTGACGGGCCCTGGTTTTTCGCCTTGATGTCGATCTTGTTGGGGTCGATCGTGTGGATCAGGGGGCCGACATAGACCGCCACCACGATGAAGGAAAAGACGATCAGGCCGGCGACGCCGCCGGGATGGGCGCGGAACTGGCGCCAGAGCAGCAGCCAGAAATTGCCGCTCTTCGGCCGTGTCGCAAGCGTTGTCGGGATGGCCGCATCAGTCATAGCGAATCCTCGGGTCAAGGATGCCGTAGAGAACGTCGGCAATCAGGTTGAAGAGAACGATCAGCACCGCGAAGATGAAGGTGAGCGTCTGGACGAGCGGGATGTCGGCGCCCTGGATCGCGGTGATCAGCAGCTGGCCAAGGCCGTTCACCCGGAACACCTGTTCGGTGATGATGGCACCGGAAAAAATGGTGGGAACACCAAGTGCGATCACGGTGACGACCGGGATCAGGCTGTTGCGCAGGACGTGTACCAGGAGCACGACCTTTTCCTTGACGCCCTTGGCGCGGGCCGTGCGCACATAGTCCATATGCAGGTTGTCGAGCATCGAGGCGCGTACGAAGCGGCTGATCTGCGAGGTGTTGTAGAGCGTCAACACCAGCACCGGCAGGAACATCTGCTTCACCTGCATAACAAAACTCGACCAGCTGTCGACGACCAGATTGGTGTCGTAGATCGACGGGAACCATTGCAGCCAGGAGGAGAAGACGACGATCAGCAGCACGCCGGTGAAGAAGGTCGGAACGGAATAGCCGACCATCGCGATGAAGGTGCCGATCTGGTCGAAGATCGAATACTGGCGATAGGCGGAGATGACGCCGATCGGGATCGCTAGCAAAACGCCGAAGAGATAGGAGAGGCCGACGACCCAGAGCGTCTGCGGCAGGCGCTGGACGATCAGGTCGACCACGGGGCTGCGGGTGGCCCAGGAGAGGACGCGCATGCGCTCGCCGGTGCCGATGGTCAGCCCGGTCAGCTGTTCGAAGATGTTGAGCGGTTCATTGATGAAGAACTGCTGCAGCCATTTCATGTAGCGGATGAGGAAGGGTTGATCGAGGCCCATGGCGGCGCGGATCTGTTCGCGCACCTCGGGCGGAATGGTCAGCGGCAGGTCGCTCAGCGGATCGCTGGGAGCAAGATCGAGCAGCGCAAAAATGATGAAGCTGATCGCCAGCAATGTCGGGATTGCAAACAGCAATCGCCGAATCGTAAAGGTGAACATCGGATGGTCTCCAGGCTGTCACGAGACATGCGATCGCCGGGCCCGGCGTCTTGCCAAGGCCCGGCGAGGCGGCATTATTTCTTGCGCGACCAGTCGGCGACATTCCACAGTTCGCTGTCCCAGGCATTCATCTTGACGCCTTCCAGCGTCGCGGAGACGGCGGACGGCTGACCGCGATGGATCAGCGGGATCTGCGCCACGTCATTGCTCAGCATGTCGTTGAGCTTCTTGGCGATCACGGCGCGGTCCTCGAGCTTGCCGGTCTTGCCGAGTTCCTTGACCAGGGCGTCGTATTCCGGGTTGCAGTAGCGGACGATGTTTTCACCCTGCCAGCCGCTGGCCGGGCTCGGGATCTTGTCGCACATCCAGCCGGCCATGTATTTTTCCGGATCGGTGCCGTCGAAGTTGTTGGTGTACATCTGGACGTCGGCCATGAACTTCTGGAACGTGTCCGGAGAGGCCGGGTCGCCGCCGAAGAAGACGTTGGCCGAGACGTTGCGCAGCTCGACGGTGACGCCGATCTGGCTCCACATGTCCTTGACCAGCGCCTGGGTTGCCTGGCGGACGGAATTGGTCGAGGTCTGGTAGAGGAAGGAGAGCTTGACGCCATCCTTTTCGCGAATGCCATCGCTGCCCATCTTCCAGCCGGCGTCGTCGAGCAGCTTGTTGGCCGCTTCGAGATCCTGTTTCAGGCACCAGTCGACCGCCGTCGAGACATAGATATCCGGTGCCGGCAGAATGTTGCAGGTCGGCTTGCCATTGTCGCCGTAGCCGGCTTCATCGATGATGTCGCGGTCGATGGCGAGCGACAGCGCCTTGCGCACGGCCGGGTCCTTTAGGGCCGGATGCGGGCCTGCTTCCTTGGTCGAGCGCTTGTCGCCGAGCGACGGATCGACACCGAAGGGGTTGAGGTCGATACGTTCCACTTGGGTGCCGAAGGCAACCTCGATCTTGCCCTTGCCGGCCTGCATCATCGTCGCCAGCACTTCCGGCTCGACCTGCATGTTCCAGGCATAGTCAAACTCGCCGGTTTCCAGAACCGAGCGGGCAGCCGAGGCGGCATCACCGCCGCCCTTGAGGGTGGCCGTTGCGAAGGCTGGCTTGGCGGCGTCGCGGTAGTTCGGGTTGGCGGTGAAGGTCACCACGTCATTCGGCTTGAATTCCTTGACGACAAACGGGCCGGTGCCGATCGGGCCGAAATTGGCCGACGTGCATTCCGGCGCCTTGATACCGAGGCAATCCTTGAACTGGGCCGCCTGGATCAGCGGCGACTGACCACCGACCAGCGCGCTATAGGGATAGGGCTTGGGGTCGGTGAAGGAGATCTTGATGGTGGAGGCGTCGACAGCCTCGACATTGCTGACACCCTCGAAATAGGCGCCCTGGGCGCAGCCGCCGTCAGGCGCGGTGCAGTATTTCCAGGTGAAGATCGCGTCCTCGGCGGTCACCGGCGTGCCGTCCGACCATTTCAGGTCCGGCTTCAGCTTCCAGGTGATGCTCTTCAGGTCGGCTGCGACGCCGCCATTCTCGACGGTCGGGATCTCGGTCGCGAGCATCGGCACCAGCGCGCCGGTCTCGTCGTAGCGGGCCAGCGGCTCGATGACCATCGAAGCGCCATAGACTTCCTTGGTGCCGCCGGACAGGTAGGGATTCATCGTCGAGACGGCCTGCCAGAAGATGATCTTGAGGTCGCCATCGGTGCCGCGATCGGCCATGGCCGGGGCACCGGAAATGGTCAATGCGGCAGCCGACGCCGCAAGGATAAGGTGCAGTTTCTTCATAAGCTGTTCCCCATTTATTATTGTTGGAGCTTCGGCACCTTTGGGCGCCGGGACGAGATGTGGCCAGTCCAGCTGGAAAATGTCAACCGCTTATCTTGTTGTCTTATATAGAAAAAATCGCCAATTTGTGATGCGTGACGGGTCACGGACGCTGCCGCGGGCAAGGCGTGGCCTTGTCCGATTGGTGAAAATTTAGGCCATGTAAACACAAGCCTATTTTCCATGCAAGAGCGAAAATTGCGGCTTGCAAAAGGGGAAATTCGCAGGCCAGTATGGGTGCAATCCTGCCGGGAGCGATGATAAAAAAAGAGGTCTTTCATGCCAGTTCTCAACCGCGCCAGCGAACTCCAGCCGGAGGTGGCCGAATGGCGCCGGCACCTGCACGAAAATCCCGAACTGCTGTTCGATGTGCATGGAACCGCGGCCTTTGTTGCCGACAAGCTGACGGAGTTCGGCTGTGATATCGTCAAGAAGGGCATTGGCCGCACCGGCGTCGTCGGCCTGATCAAAGGCAGTCGCGGCGAGGGCCCGGCAATCGGTTTTCGCGCCGACATGGACGCCCTGCCGATTCTCGAGGCGAGTGGCAAGGAATGGGCGTCGAAAACGCCGGGCAAGATGCATGCCTGCGGCCATGACGGCCACACGGCCATGCTCCTCGGTGCGGCCAAATATCTGGCCGAGACCCGCAATTTTCGCGGATCGATCGCGGTTATCTTCCAGCCGGCCGAAGAGGGCGGCGGCGGAGGCCGCGAGATGGTCGCCGACGGCATGATGGAGACGTTCGGCATCAAGGAAGTCTACGGCATGCACAATCACCCGGGCATGAAGGTTGGAAGCTTTGCCACGCGCCGGGGCTCGGTGATGGCGGCAGCCGACCAGTTCGACATCGAGATCCACGGTCGCAGCGGCCACGCCGCCCAGCCGCACAAGAGCATCGATCCGGTGCTGGCGGCAGCCCAGGTCGTCGTCGCGCTGCAGTCGATCGCCGCGCGCGAAACCGATCCGCTGAATTCCGTGGTCGTGACCGTCACCAAGATCCACGGCGGCGACGCCTATAACGTCATTCCGGACGGCGTGAAGCTTTCGGGCACGGTTCGCACCCTGCTTCCCGAACTGCGCGACATGGCGGAAAAACGCCTTAGCGAGATCGCCACCGGCATCGCCATGGCGATGGGCGCCAGGGCGGAGGTGCGTTACCACCGCGGCTATCCGGTCACCTTCAACCACCATGCCGAAACAGACTTCGCACTCGATGTGTTGCGCAAAGTGGCTGGGGGGGGGGGGGGGGGGGGGCTGGCGCCCAGGCCGTCAGCGACGAATTCCCGCCGGCCATGGGCGCGGAAGATTTTTCCTACATGCTGGAAGCGCGTCCGGGCGCCTTCGTGTTCATCGGCAATGGCGATACGGCGAACCTGCACAATTCGGCCTATGATTTCAACGATGAGGCGATCCCCTACGGCATCAGCTACTGGGTGACGCTGGCCGAAACGGCGCTCGCCACCTGATCCATCCGCAGCAGATCTCGACGACATAAGAACAGGGGAACGGGACATGGCTGAAATGGAAACTGGAACCGGCAGTGCCATCGCGCCCGTGTTGTCCGTGCGCGATCTGACGACATCGTTCCGGGTCGGTCCGGAATGGCGCTCGGTCGTGCGCAACATGAGCTTCGATATCGCGCCGAAGGAGACGGTTGCGATCGTCGGCGAATCGGGCTCGGGCAAGAGCGTTACGTCTCTGTCGGTCATGCGGCTTCTGCCGACGGCGTCAAGCCGGATCGAGGGCAGTGTCAAACTGCTTGGGCGCGAACTGCTGACGCTCGAGCCAGAGGCGATGCGCCGGGTGCGCGGCAACGAGATCGCGATGATCTTCCAGGAGCCGATGACCAGCCTCAATCCGATCTTCCCGATCGGCAAACAGATCGCCGAAGCGATCACCTGCCACCAGAATGTCTCGAATGCAGAGGCCAAGGCGGAGGTGCTGCGGCTGCTCGACAAGGTCCGCATCCCCAATTCCAAGAACCGTTTCGACGACTATCCGCACCAGTTTTCCGGTGGCATGCGCCAGCGGGTGATGATCGCGATGGCGCTCGCCTCGAAGCCGAAGTTGCTGATCGCCGACGAACCGACGACGGCGCTCGACGTGACGATCCAGGGGCAGATCCTCGATCTCCTCAAGATGCTGCAGGACGAGGAAGACATGGCCGTGCTGTTCATCACCCATGACATGGGCGTGGTGGCGGAAGTGTCCGACCGGACGATCGTGATGTTCCGCGGCGAGGCGGTCGAGACCGGAACCACCGATGCCATCTTCAATCGCGGCGCGCATCCCTATACGCGGGCGCTTTTGTCCGCCGTACCGAAGCTCGGCTCGATGGGCGGGCGGGATCGACCGATGCGTTTCCCGGTCATCGATATCAGGAGCGGTGAGACTTTGGTGCCCGAGACCGAGGCTGCCGGCGTCAATGAAGCCAACCGGCCGATCCTCGAAGTGAAGAACATGACGACCCGTTTCGACATTCGTTCCGGCCTGCTTGGCCGCAAGAGCGGTGCCGTACACGCGGTCGAGAATGTCTCCTTCGATTTGCGTCCCGGCGAAACCCTGGCCTTGGTGGGCGAATCCGGCTGTGGCAAGTCGACCACCGGTCGTTCGATCACCCGGCTGGTCGAGCCGACATCCGGGCAGATCTCGATGGACGGCTACAATGTGGCGTCCCTCGACAGCATGGCGCTGCGGCGCATGCGGCGCAGCATCCAGATGGTGTTCCAGGATCCGTTCGCCAGCCTCGATCCGCGCATGAGCGTTGGCCAGGCGGTGATGGAGCCGTTCATCGAGCACCAGCTTGGCAGCAAGGCGCAGGCGCGTGAGAAGGCGGCCAACCTTTTGGAGCGTGTCGGTCTCGGCGCCGACATGATGCCGCGCTATCCCCACGAGTTTTCCGGTGGCCAGCGCCAGCGCATCGCCATTGCCCGCTCGCTGATGCTCGATCCGAAGGTGATCGTCGCCGACGAGGCGGTCTCGGCGCTCGATGTGTCGATCAAGGCGCAGGTCTGCAATCTGTTGCTCGACCTGCAGCAGAGCTTCAATCTGGCATATCTGTTCATCAGCCATGACATGGCGGTGGTCGAGCGGGTCAGCCACCGGGTGGCGGTGATGTATCTTGGCGAGATCGTTGAGATCGGGCCGCGCCAGGCGGTGTTCGAAAATCCGCAACATGCCTATACCAAGAAGCTGATGGCGGCCGTGCCGGTGCCGGATCCGTCAAGGCGGCGGGTCAAGCGCAACCTGTCGACCGAAGAAATCAAGAGCCCGATCCGGTCGCTCGGCTTCCAGCCGCCGGTGCGGCAATACCGCGATGTCGGTGCCGGCCATCTGGTGCAGCTGTAGTGGACCGTGAACACCAAGGTTTGATTGACGATTTTCTGCGCCGTTAATCCAACATCCGTCATTGTCTGGCGATAAGTCTCGGGTACACGAGGCAATCGGGACAGTGCAGGAATGAAGCATGATTGATGCGGATGGCGGGCTCGCCGACGATCCTTTGCCGGAAGGCAGTTATCGCAAGCGTGGACGACGTCTCTCGGAGATCCTGTCCGACATCGCGCAGGACGGCGATCGGACGCGTGTGTCGGTTGCCGATATTTTCACCGCAATGGGTGACCGCGCCTTCGGCGCACTGCTTCTCATCTTCGCGATACCGAATGTCGTCCCGACCCCGCCGGGAACGTCTGCGATCACCGGCGCGCCGCTGGTCTTTCTGGCAGCGCAACTGATGCTCGGCCAGTCGCCCTGGCTGCCGAAGATCATCGCCAACCGTTCGATGACGCGCGAGGATTTTGCCGCGATCGTCCGGCGCATTTCGCCCTGGCTGGCGCGGGGCGAGCGCATGCTGCGTCCGCGCATGACCTATCTCGTCTATCCCCCGGTGGAGTATCTGACGGGGCTGCTCTGCCTGATCCTGGCGATCATTCTGGCCCTGCCGATCCCGCTCGGCAATATCCTGCCGGCCATTGCCATTTGTCTGTTCTCGTTCGGCATTCTGGAGCGCGACGGGCTTTGCATCCTGTTCGGACTGGTCACCTTCGTGGTATCGCTCGTGGTGGTCGCCGGCGTCTTGTTTGCGATCGTGAAGGGGTTCATCCTGCTCGTGTCCGCAACGTTTTTCTAACTCCCATCCATAGGTGCCGTCATGTTGATCTCGCTCTACCAGATGCAGCCGATTTCCGGCGACGTGCCGGGCAATATCGGCAAAATCGCCCAGGCGGCGATCGCGGCGGCCGAAATGGGCGCGGACGTTCTGGTCACGCCGGAGCTTGGCACCAGCGGCTATGGCCTCGGACCGCGATTTGCAGAGCTCGCCGAAACACGCGACGGGTCGATCATCGGCGCGCTGACTGAAATCGCCGCCGATTGCGGCCTTGCCATCTGCGCCGGCTTTCCCGAGCGCGATGGCGACCAGGTGTTCAATTCGGCCGTGGTGGTGCGGCCTGACGGTTCGCTGGAATTCTATCGCAAGGGCCATCTCTATGGCGACGGCGAGCGCGCGGCCTTCGTTGCCGGTCCCGACAGCCCGCATGTCTTCGACCTCTTCGGCATCAAGACCGGTATGCTGATCTGCTATGATGTCGAGTTTCCGGAATATGTGCGGACGCTGGCTCTGGCCGGTGCCGAACTGGTGCTTGTGCCCACCGCGTTGCCGGCCGGCATCATCAGCCGGCGTGTCGCCGACATGGTGGTGCCGACCCGCGCCTTCGAAAACGGCCTTTTCCTCGTCTATGCCGATCTCTGCGGGAACGAGGGCGAACTGTCCTATACCGGGCGCTCGGTGATCCTTGCCCCGGATGGCGACGAACTGGCGCGTGCCGGCACGGGGGAAACGCTGCTGGTGGCGAAAATCGATCTGAGCGCCTATGACGATGCCAAGGCGCAGAACCCCTATCTGACCGACCGGCGACCCTCGCTCTACCGGCTTGGCTGACACTTGTGCATTGCGGTTGCGGCCTGCCTTTCCTACATCAGGCACCGATCCCGAAGGAGACCGTGATGATCCTTGATGCCGCAGCGCTTGCCGCCCGTAACCTGTTTGCCCCGGAAACACGGTCCGTGTTCTGGAAAGTGCTGGGGCTGACGGCGCTGGTGCTGGTCGCCCTCTGGCTGGCGCTGCGCGAGACCTTCATCGCCTATGCCATGCCATTGATCGACGGGTTCATTCCCAATCTGCCGGCCTGGGCCGGCTGGCTGAGTTTCGTCTTCGGCATTCTCGCCAGCATCGGCCTTGCGCTCGGCGTGGCGCTGTTGATGTCGTCGGTGACGGCGATCATTGCCGGCCTGTTTCTCGACGATGTGGCGGAGGTGATCGAAAAACGCGACTATCCGGGCGATCCGGCCGGTCTCGCCATGCCCCTGTTGTCCAGCATTGCAACCTCGCTGAAATTCTTCTGCGTCGTCGTGCTCGGCAACCTCGTGGCGCTGATGCTGCTGTTCATTCCTGGCGTCAATCTGATCGCCTTCTTTCTGGTCAATGGCTATCTGCTCGGGCGGGAGTTCTTCGAATTCGCCGCCATGCGCTTTCGCACACCTGCGGAAGCAAAGCAGTTCCGCGCAAAACATGGCGGCACGATCTTTCTCGCCGGGCTGGTGATTGCCGGCTTCCTCGCGGTGCCGATCCTCAACTTGCTTACGCCGCTGTTTGCCGCCGGCCTGATGGTGCATCTGCACAAGCTGCTGAGCGCCCGCGATCCGCAGTTCAGGGTTTAAAGAATTACTCGACGCCGCCGATTGTCTGCTGCGGCAGTTCGACCAGCGGCGCCGGGATATCACAGGTCTTTTCCGCCGACTTGCAGATATCGGCGATGACGCAACGCTCGCATTCGGGCTTGCGCGCCTTGCAACAGTAGCGCCCATGCAGGATCAGCCAGTGATGGGCGTGGAACAGGTATTGCTTCGGCACGATCTTCATCAGGATGTCTTCGATCGCGTCCGGGGTCTTGGCCGGTGCGAGTCTGATGCGGTTGGCGATGCGCAGGATATGGGTGTCGACCGCCATGGTCGGGATGCCGAAGGCCATGGACATGACCACGTTGGCGGTCTTGCGCCCGACGCCGGGCAGCTTGACGAGTTCTTCCCGCGTCTTCGGCACGACACTGCCGAAATCGTCGACAAGCATGCGGCTGAGCGCAATGACGTTTTTCGCCTTGTTGCGATAAAGCCCGATGGTCTTGATGTAGTCACGAACCTTCTCTTCTCCGAGGGCCAGCATCTTTTCCGGCGTGTCGGCCACCTTGAACAGGGCCCGCGTCGCCTTGTTGACACCGGCATCGGTCGCCTGGGCCGACAGCGCGACCGCGACAACCAGGGTGAACGGATTGACGTGCTCCAGTTCGCCTTTCGGTTCCGGACGCTGGACCGAGAAGCGGCGAAAGATCTCCTCGAGCTCGGCGCGTGAATAGGCCGTGCGACGGCTTGTCGCTGCCGATTTTCGCGCGGGTTGATTTGACTTTTTCAAGCTTTGGGTGCTGGATTTCGGCTTCGCAAGGGTCATCGGAAATCTATATTCGGGCAGGCGGATGGAAGGCAATGTCAAGCAGGCGGCGGAGACGCCGATTTTTGCAGCGGAACTGACGGCCTATCGATCCCTGGGGCCGAAGGGCTTTCGCGTGCTTCTCGTCCTCACTGGCGGGATCTGCCTTGTGCATTCCCTCTTCTTCCTGTCGACCGGGGCCTGGCCGATCGGCCTGTTTTTCGGGCTGGACTTCCTTCTGCTTTATGGTGCCTTCCGGTTGAACTACCGGTCAGGCCGGGCGCGCGAGGAGATCGTCGTATCGCGCAGCAATCTTTCGATCCGCAAGTTCACCCCGGCAGGAGGCATGACCGAGCACCGGTTCAATACGTTCTGGGCGCGGTTCTTCGTGCGCCGCCACGAGGAAATCGGCATCGTGTCGATGCAGGTGACCGGCGAAGGACGGCGCACCGATATCGGCTCCTTCCTCAATCCCGATGATCGCGAGAGCTTCGCCAAGGCGTTTCGCGGCGCGCTGGCAACGGCAAAACAGCGGATCTGAGCGCAAGAAACGGGTGGCATCGCGGTCCCCGTCGTGGTGAAGTCGGGTTCGACACGAGGACCAGGCCATGACACTTGCGCAGCACATCGATCTTTCCCGCAGCACAGACATCACACCGGATGGCGGCGACTACGAGACCGTGCGCCAGGTGATCGAAATGCTGACGCTCGACTATCAGAGCCAGCCGTCGCTGGAGACGATTGCCGAACGGCTCGGTCAGTCTCCGACACAGTTGCAGAAGACGTTTACCCGCTGGGCCGGGCTCTCGCCGAAAGCGTTTTTACAGGCGGTGACGCTCGACCATGCCAAGCGGCTGCTTGGTCGCGAAGAGCTGCCCTTGCTGGAAACCTCGCTGGAGCTCGGTCTGTCGGGACCCGGCCGCCTGCACGACCTGTTCGTCACCCATGAGGCGATGAGCCCGGGCGAATGGAAGGCCAAGGGTGCCGGCCTTGTCATCCGCTACGGTTATCACCCGTCGCCGTTCGGCGTGGCGCTGGTCATGGCAACCGATCGCGGGCTGGCGGGGCTCGCCTTTGCCGATTTCGGGGGCGAACAGGCCTGTTTCGACGACATGGCCTGCCGCTGGCCGAATGCGCAGTTTGTCGAGGACCAGGCTGCCACGACGCCTTATGCCGAGAGGGTCTTCGATCCGGCGCGCTGGTTGTCGGAAGAACCGCTGCGGGTGGTGCTGATCGGGTCCGATTTCCAGGTCCGGGTCTGGGAAAGCCTGCTCAGCATCCCGCTCGGCAAGGCCGTCACCTATTCCGACATCGCCAACAAGATCGGCCAGCCGACGGCCAGCCGTGCGGTGGGTGCCGCCGTCGGCCGCAACCCGATTTCCTTCGTCGTGCCATGTCACCGGGCGCTGGGCAAAAGCGGGGCGCTCACCGGCTATCACTGGGGCCTGACGCGCAAGCG
>ERZ1034401.114-NODE-114-length-22829-cov-3.600729_pt1 | contig 22829 bp, 17 predicted proteins | sample MGYA00520601_ERZ1034401 | MGnify/ENA primary metagenome ERZ1034401 (study PRJEB33736, sample SAMEA104288476) | Azolla filiculoides | biome: Urban; feature: water surface; material: ditch water | place: Netherlands | collected 2014 ... | reverse complement strand
GGTCCGATTTCGACACCGAGTGATGACAATCCCATCATCAAGGCAATGGCGACCAAGAGAATCATCAGGACGTTTTTCAGGATCGGCAGCAGTGTACGGATGCGCGCGCGCCTCCGCTCCTGTTCGCTTCCGATCTCGAACATCACTTGCGTTTGTCCGAGCTTTCTATCGATCAGTACCTTGGTGACGTTCCAGATCAGGTCGACGGCGAGAACAATGATCCCGGCACTCAGGATGCCGCGGATCAGGCGCAGTGTGGGCGAATCCTGCATGGTCATCTCGGTGAGTTCGACGCCGAGCACATCAGCGAGAAAGACAATCGACCCGATGATCAACCCAGCTCGAATGCCACGCTCAACAATCACTGACAGGACTGTCGTGGTCGAGCCGTCATCGCCGTAAGCGTCTCTTGCACCAAGCATGTTGTTGACCGACGCCTTGGCAAGGATCACCGAGCCGGGCAGGGCCGCAACGACGACGGCAAGCCAGAACAACTTCATGGCTCCAGCGACCCACAGAATCCAGATCGCGACGAAGTAGAGTGTCCATAACGTATTTTTCGCCCGCCAGCTGATGCGTGGCTTCTGTTCCGTCGGAGTGTGAGCATGAGGGCGCCGCCAGACGGCTTCGATGCCGATTGCGAGCAACACCAGGCCCAGTGAATAGGCCACCAGTTGCCGGGCAGGAATGGAAAAGCCCATCGTTCCGAGCAGCCTGATCGTGACCCAGCCGAAGGCATACCACCCGATCAGATAGACTGCGCGTTTTGCCCAATGGGCAGCGGCTGCATCACTGACCGGAATGACGCGGTGAATGTGTAGTGTGGGGTCTGTCGAACCTGGCGGTGCCAGGAGGACGGTGACAAGGGCACTGGCCAGCCGGAATACGACGATAGCGAGGAGATAGCCGACGACGATTTCCCGGATCAGCGGTGGCCATTCGAACAAAAGGAAAAAGCCGATACTGCCAATGGCGAAGGATGCCAGGTAACAGGCTGCCCAAAGCAGCCTTGTGCCAACGGCAAGCGTTCGCTCGTGAACGGTGGAAAACGGCGCCTGCGCCATCCATGCGCGCCATCCCGCGGTAGATCGACGGAACAGCCATTGGGTCAGCAGACCAACGGCAAGGAAGGCTGCTACCAGAAACATCGGCCGTATGCCGCGACTCTCGCTGATTTCCCGGTCAAGCAGGTCTGCTGCCTGCATTGTCTGCGATGGGAATGATCGGCTCGCGTCGAAAAGGCCTGCCATATGGGTCCGCAAGCGGGTGGTGAAATCGGCGAAGGAAATATCCGGTTCGGTGTGTGGGGCTGCGGGTTGTTCGCCAGCCTGCACAGGGTCAGCCTGTTCGAGAAGCCATTTCTGCACGTCTGGATTGGCGATAAGCTCAATGAATTGCTGAACGCTTTCCGGCTGTGAGGGGCTGGGGGCAGGTGTTTGCGCAACGGCCGAAAGTGCGGGCAGCCATAGGGCCAGCGTCAGGACCACGACCTGAAACCGCGTTCTTGTTCCCAAGGGTAAGGCCATCCACGACGCGTCCATGACAAAGCCTTCCCATCTGAGGTTGGAGCGTTCTTACCGCCATATTTGCGCATCCGCACCGGTTCCCGTCAATCAGCAATTGAGGGTGTGCCATGGGGATGGATGACTCGTGGAACGAACGACCAATCTTAGCGTCACAATGCGCGGTCTGAAAGGCGTTCTGATGTCGATATCGTCTGCGACAGGCGCCGCTGGAAGGGAAGAAAATATGTGTGTGGTGGGTGGTGGTTATGTCGTGGGTGGGCCTGAAAGCCCTACGATCAATGGCTGATCTTCGTGTCGATGAACCGACTTTATAGTCATATCACGACGAGAGCTGTTGGCTCCGACAGTTCAGCGCAGCCTCGTGTCATGAAAATAGGTTAACTGACAGGCTGGAAAGACGAAGATCATCAATCACGGTATGTGGAATACAACGCGGTGACGCACTTTTCGGTTGCGCTTGGTGCTCCGTGGTTCCAAGTGCCTTCGAATTTGAGACAGAGTCAGCCCGCCCGTTGAGGCAGGCTGAACCCGTATCCTGAAGCGATCAGAGAACGCTGACGCTTTCGGCCTTCGACTTGCCCGTCTTGCGATCCTGGCCAACTTCGAAGCTGACCTTGTCACCGTCCCGCAGCGAGCCGCCCTGCTGCAAGGCAGAAACGTGAACGAAAACGTCTGGACCGCCATTGTCAGGCGTGATGAAGCCGAAGCCCTTGTCTTCAGCGAAAAATTTAACCGTACCGGTCGCCATGATAGTTCCTCTTCAATTGTGCAGCCGTTTGACTCGCGGGCAGAACTTATCGTTCTGGCCCGTGCTTATCAACGGTCTAGTGCGTTTCTAATGCAATCAGGTGGAAAGGTCGACAGCTACGTGGCAAGTGAACGCAAGTTTTTCACGGCGTATTAGACAACGTCGCCGGCTCGGTTTCGGGCCGAAAATGTTCCTCTGGGCCGGCTGGGCGATCGCATGCATCTCGCGCAACGGGCAGAGCGCGGCCGCAGCGGCGGATGGCTCCGGTGCGATACCTTCGCTCTGCGCCGGTCTGCTGACAGCCATTCTCATCGATTCCGAAATACCGTGCAAGGCACGGCCGCCGCACGTATGGCAGCACAAAGCATTGTCGCCTCTTGCCGTGTCTCACGTCCGATCCTTGCGGCGTAGCGCGTTCTGTATCCGAAATTACCGCCACGCTGCCGGACGATCAAGGCACGCTCCGCATTGAGTGGTTCAGGCAGGCTGCTGATCGCGCGCCTGAACAGATGGTCCACGACGGAAGGGCGGTAATGTGCTGCAAGCTGGACACCCCAGGGCGCCCAGTCGGCCGATCCGGCAAGCACGGGCTCGTTCATCCGCCGTGTTCGCGCCAGATTTGTGCAGGCCACCTCGAATGGCAGCGCCTCGTCCAGTGCCGGGGCTGCGATGACGGGCGGGGCGTCGCGCCATGTCTCGATGATGTTGCCGGTGATCGCAAAGACATAGTCCCGCGTCTCGATCGGCAGGCGTCCCTTTGACAAGAAGCGCCCGAGCCCGTTTTCCCCGGCATTGTATGCCGCTGCGGCAAAACCGAAATTCCCAAACCTTTTTTCTAGCGCTTTGAGATAGGCTGCAGATGCATCCAGGGCGTCGATGACATCGAAACTGTTGTCGAGGCCTCGTCTTTTGGCGGTATTCGGCATGAACTGCGCAATGCCCTCGGCCCCCTTCGGGCTCACCGCTTCCGGTCGAAACAGGCTTTCGCGCCAGATGAGGCGGGCAAAGAAGGCGGAAGGCACGCCGTGGGTTTCGGCAAAGTGGCCAATCATCCGGCACAGATCGGCGTTGAATGCCTCCTGCCGAATGCAGAGCTGGTCTTCAGCGCGTTGGTAAAGACAGGCAGGCCTGTCCTCCGCCTCGGCGGCAGCGAGATAGTCAGGTGTCAAGCCAGCGCCGATCGCGCCCAGCAGGATGGCGGTTGCAACTGTCCGAAGCGGTCTCTGGATCGTGCCCATCTCGGACCTTACGCTTTTGCCGATCGTGAACAAAGCCAGGGTTTTGGTGGCGACCGAACCCGGTTCAGTCGTCCAAGCCGTATGGCAGTGCTTGAGAGATCAGGCCAGATCAGATCAGGCTGGTCAACGGCGAGGACCGGGCGCTTTGACACTTTCCGCTTTGCCTGAGCCCGATTAGCTTGCGCTTTTGGTGACAGGGAGCGGAGGCTGTAGCGCCTTTATCTGCTGTTAACCTGTTGAATCTTCTCTTGAATAACAAGCGCTCTGAAGCGTGGGTCACAGCTGGACGAAATGGCCTGCCGTGATTTCCCGGTATTCACGCTGTGGCGGCGCGTATCCCACGGCGCGCACGGGGCTTTTCAATTCATCGATGGCAGCACTTCGCCGCAGGCCGCGCCGCTCGGGATCGGGAACCGGCACGGCTGCCATCAGCTTCTTCGTATAGGCATGCTGCGGATTGTCGAAGATGGCGGCGCGGGGGCCGATCTCGACGATCTCGCCGAGATACATCACGGCGACCCGGTGGCTGATGCGCTCGACCACTGCCATGTCATGGCTGATGAACAGGAAGGCGAGATTGAGTTCTGCCTGCAGGTCCATAAGCAGGTTGCAGACCTGCGCCTTGATCGAGACATCCAGCGCCGAGACGCTTTCATCGGCAACGATGACCTTCGGATCCAGCGACAGGGCGCGGGCAATGGCAATACGCTGGCGCTGGCCACCTGAAAATTCATGCGGATAGCGGTCCATCATCTCAGGGGAAAGGCCGACTTTGCGCATGAGATCCGCAACCTTGGTCTGTGCCTCTTGCCGGCTTCCAAGGCGGTGCTTGAGATAGGGTTCGGCAATCGCTGCTCCGACCGTCATGCGCGGATTGAGGCTGGAGAACGGATCCTGAAAAATCATCTGCACGCTGCGGCGCATGGCGCGCAGGCTCGGTTGATCCAGCGCCAGCACATTGTAGCCGTCGAGATGTACCGCGCCGCTGTTCGGTTCTATCAGCCGGGTGACCGAGCGCCCGGTGGTCGACTTGCCGCACCCGCTTTCGCCGACGATTGCCAGCGTCTCGCCCTGAAACAGGTCGAAGGACACATCCTCGACGGCATGTACGGACCCGGTCTGTCGGCCGAACAGGCCACTGCGGATCGGAAAACGCGTCACCAGGTTCTTGACCGACAACACCGGCGTCTTGCGTGTGTCGACGGTATTTGCCACCTCGGTCGGTTCGCTGGCCAAGCCCGAACCGATATCGACGATCGGGAAACGCAGCGGCCAGGCATGGCCATGCATCGAACCCAGCTTCGGTACGGCCGCAAGCAATGCGCGCGTGTAGGGATGTTGGCCGCGATGGAAGACGTCGGCGGTCTGTCCCTGCTCGACCACGTCGCCGCGCAGCATGACGATGGTGCGGTCGGCGATCTCGGCCACCACGCCCATATCATGGGTGATGAAGAGAACGGACATGCCGTCCTCCTCCTGCAGCTCCTTGATGAGGTCGAGGATCTGGCCCTGGATCGTCACATCGAGCGCCGTCGTCGGTTCGTCGGCAATCAGAAGGTGGGGACGTGAGGCCAGCGCCATAGCGATCATCACGCGCTGGCGCATGCCGCCGGAGAACTGGTGCGGATAGTCGTCGAACCGGTTCGCGGCATTCGGGATGCGCACCTTCTCCAGCATGCGCACGGTCTCGGTACGGGCTTCCGTTTTCGACAGGCCCTTGTGCCGTGTCAGCACTTCGGAGATCTGCCGTCCGATGGTGAAGATCGGATTGAGGCTGGTCATCGGCTCCTGGAAGATCATCGCCGCCGCATTGCCGCGTATCGCCTGCATCTCCTTTTCCGGCAGCGCCAGAATGTCCCGCCCGTTGAGCAACACCCGGCCTTCGACGCGCGCCTGGTCGCGAGCCAGCAGCCTCATGATCGATAGGGAAGTGACGCTTTTGCCGGAGCCTGATTCGCCGACAATGGCAACGGTCTCGCCGGGCTTCACGTCGAAGGAAATGTTGCGCACCACCGGTCGCCATTGACCGTCGACCAGGAAGGAGGTGGTCAATCCCTCGACGGAGAGAACTGCGGATGTCTCGGTTTGAGCGGCAGCTGTGGTCATGGGGCTCATGGCTTTGCGGGTCCGATCCTCAAGGTGCGGTTCTGGCTCATGCTGGCTTCAGCGGCGTGGCAAAGGATGGCGAGGGGCGGCCCTCGGCGATACGGGCGGCCTCAAGCGCGGCGATCTTCTCGTCGATCAGCCGCCGGTCGGTCAGGCCATGGGGATTGTCGCGGGTCGGCATGGTTTCCGCGACATGCAGGAAGCGCTCCTGCGCCACGGCATAAAGCCTGCGCAATTCGGCCAGCGGGTCGATATGATCGTCGGCGCGGATATCGAGCCAGGCATAGTCCTGATCGCGGTAGATTTTCAGGGCCGCCGATTGCCGTCCGCGCTTGTCGCCGCCGGCCGCTTCGCCGGCATCCATAGCCGCCAGCAGACGTTCGGCCAGCGGTAGACCTTTAGTCTCTTTGTAGGCCCGCAGGGTTTCGCCAATGACCTCGGGCCCGGCCAGCATGTTGCCGGCCACCGAGACGTTGTCATCGACAAGGTGCCCGGCCCAGTCGATGCATTTTGTGCCGGTGAAGGCGGCATTGCGACCTTGCCCGTCGATCAGATGCATCTGCCGCTGCTGGCAGCCGTCGTCGCGACCGGTGAGGGTCGCGATGATCTCTTCGGGTGAATAGCCCTCGGCTAGAAGTGTGAGGCCATCCGTGCCATAGAGGGGGCTGACGAAGGCCTGGGTGGCAATAGCGCCGATCCCGCCGCGCATATGGGGAACGGCGGCACCAACCGCGAAGAAGCGACTGGCGACTGAGATGCCGAGATTGCCGTTGTCGGGATCACGGGCGACGATGGACCAGGTCATGGATTATCTTCCGATCGCATAGGCTTGCATCAGCCGTGGCGTCGCAGCCGCCCGCAGCAATCCACTGGCATCGCGACGTGCTGCGGTGAGGCGGCCGACGCTCCACGGATCGGCCTCGGTAATGTCGTGGCCCATGGCTTTCAGGGCCTTGAGTGTCTCCGCACCGATACTGCTCTCGATCATCACATTGCCCGGCTGGCTGGTGCGCGGATAGAAGGAGCCGGGGAAATGCGCGGTGTGGAACAACGGCATATCGATCGCCGCCTGCAGGTTCTGCTTGTGATGCACATAGCGCAGGAAGAAGGACAGTTGCCACTGGTCTTGCTGGTCGCCGCCGGGTGTGCCGAAGGCGAGCGTCGGGCGGCCTTCGTAAAGCGCGATCGACGGTGTCAACGTGGTGCGCGGGCGCTTGCCAGGGGCGAGCGAGGTCGGCAGGCCCGGCTTCAGCCAGAACATCTGGGCGCGGGAATTGAGGCAGAAGCCGAGGCCCGGCACGATCGGCGAGGATTGCAGCCAGCCGCCGGACGGCGTGACCGAGACCATGTTACCCTCGCGGTCGATGACATCGATATGCACGGTATCGCCGCGTTTTTCCGTCAGGTGCGACATGGTCGGCTCGTAGACGGCGCCGGTGCCGGACATGCCGGCCAGCATCTCCATGGTCAGATCATACTGGGCCTCGAAACCCGGCAATTTGCCCGGGCGCAAATCCATCGATGCGGTCGTGCCGATCAGCGTGCGGCGCGCGTCATTATAGGCATCCGACAGCAGGTGTTCCATCGGTATGCCGGCAAATGCCGGGTCGCCGTAATAGACCTCGCGGTCGGCATAGGCGAGCTTCATGGTTTCGACGACGGTGTGGACGAAATCGGCGCCCAGCGGATCCATCGCCGCGACATCGATACCCTTCAGCAGTGCCAGCGATTGAAGCAGCACTGGCCCCTGGCCCCATGGACCGGTCTTGGCGACGGTCCAGCCATGATAGTCAAAGGTCTGCGGCGCCTCGATCGTCGCAGACCATCCGGCCATGTCGGCTGCCGTCAGCACGCCCTTGTGGCGGCTACCGCTGGCGTCCATCACTTCGGCAGTCTTCAGATAATCCTCGATCGCCTCGGCGACGAAGCCGCGGTAGAAGGCATCGCGAGCCGCCTCGATCTGGTTTTCGCGGCCGGTGGCATTTTCTGCCTCCTTGACGATGCGGGTATACGTGGCGGCGAGAACCGGATTGCGAAACAGCGCATGGGGTTCGGGTGCGACGCCGCCCGGTAGCCAGGTCGCATAGGATGTCGGCCACTCCTTCTCGAAGAAACCGGCCAATCCCTTGATCGTCGCCGAAACGCGCGGCAGCATCGGATGACCGTGTTCGGCATAATGGATGGCCGGCTCCAGCACGTCGCGCACGGTCATCGTGCCGTAGTCGCGCAACATCAGCATCCATCCGTCGAAGGCCCCGGGAATGACGGTGGCCAGCAAACCGTCACCGGGGATCAGATCAAGGCCTTCGGCTCTATAGTGTTCGATAGTCGCTCCGGCCGGTGCCGGGCCTTGCGCACAGATCACCTCGACCTTGCCGGTCTTCGCCGAATAGATCAGTGCCGGCATGTCGCCGCCCGGACCCACCAGATGCGGCTCGAGGATCTGCAGCACGAAGCCGGTCGCGACCGCCGCGTCGAAAGCATTGCCGCCCTTTTCCAGAATGCTCATGCCGACGGCAGAGGCGATCCAGTGGGTGGAGGTCACGACGCCGAACGTGCCGAGGATCTCCGGGCGGGTGGTAAACTCAGTCATCGACTATTCCTTCAAATCTATTCTTAGGATTCCCGGGGGTCGAGCGCATCGCGCAGACCGTCGCCGAGCAGATTGAAACCGATCACGACCAGGAAGATCGCTGCGCCCGGCCACATGGCCATCCAGGGTGCCTGATCGAGAAAGTTCTTCGCGACATTGAGCATCGAGCCCCAGCTCGGCGCTGGCGGCTGCTGGCCCAGCCCCAGGAACGAAAGACTTGCCTCGGCAATGATCGCGGTCGCCACCGTGAGCGTCGCCTGGACGATGATCGGTGCCGTGATGTTGGGCAGGATGTAGCGGAGCATGATGTCGAGATGGCCAAGGCCGATCGAACGGGCGCCTTCGACATAGTCTTCCGTCTTGACGGCTAATACCTGGCCACGGGTCAGCCGCACGAAAACCGGCATGGCCGAGAGGCCGATGGCGATCATCGCATTGGTGAGGCTCGGTCCCAGGAAGGCTGCCAGCGCGATCGCCATGATCAGGAAGGGCAGGGCGAGGAATGCCTCGGTGATGCGCGAGATGACCTGATCGACCCAGCCGCCAAAGTAGCCGGCGATCAGGCCGAAGGGCACACCGATGACGATCGAGATCGCGACCGAAAAGATGCCGGCCATCAGCGAGGCCTGGGCGCCCCAGATCATCCGCGACAGGATATCGCGGCCGATATCGTCAGTGCCCATCCAGTGCGCGGCCGATGGTGCCTTGCGGATGGCAGTCCAGCTGGTGGCCAGCGGATCGGCGATCGGCAGCAACGGCGCGGACAGGGCCAGAAGCACGAAGAACAGAATGATGCAGAGGCCGACCAAAGCACTGCGATTGGCTTTCAGCTTGCGCCAGGCGCGATTACTGCTTTTGGGTGGCGTCGCCACGCCCGCCGTCTGTTGAAGCGCGGTCATAGGCTGGCCCTCATGCGCGGATTGAGGAGCACATAAAGCACGTCGGCCACGAGGTTCATCAGGATGAAGCCGATGGCGGTGCACAGAACCACGCCCTGCACCACGGCATAGTCACGGTTGAACACGGCATCGACGATCAGCTTGCCGAAGCCGGGGATTGTGAAGATCTGCTCGGTCAGGACGGCGCCGGCCAGAAGCTCGCCGAACAGCAAAGCGCTCAGCGTGACGATCGGCAGCAGCGCATTGCGGAAGGTGTGGCTGAGAATGACGACCCGTTCCGACAATCCCTTGGCGCGGGCCGTACGAATGTAATCGGCCTTCATCACGCTGAGCATTGCCGAGCGGGTGTGGCGCATCAAGGTGGCGGCGAGCGCTGTGCCCAGCACGAAGGCCGGCATGATCATGGTTTCAATCGAACGCACGGGGTCGACGAAGATCGATTCGTAACCGGAAGCCGGCAGCCAGCCGAGTTTGACCGAGACGAGCAGGATCAGCATGATGCCGAGCCAGAAATTGGGGATCGAGAGACCGGAGAGCGCGACGATATTAGCGATATAGTCGATCACAGTGTTCTTCTTGACGGCGGCCAGAATGCCCATCGGCACACCGATGACAAAGGCAAAGATCATCGACATGATCGCCAGCTGGATCGTGACCGGCAGTTTCTCGCCGATCAGTTCCAGCACCGGCTGGTTGGTGCGCAGCGACATACCGAAATCGCCCTGCAGCACATTGGCGATCCAGTAGCCGTATTGATAAACGACGGGATCGTTCAGGCGATATTTCTCCCGCAGGAATTCGATCACCTGCGGATCGCGCTCTTCACCGGCCATGGCAAGGATCGGGTCGCCCGGCAGCAGCTTTTGCAGTGAGAAGACGAAGATCGACACGATCAAAAGCGTCGGTATGGCGACCAGCAGCCGTTTTCCGATGTAGATATGCATGAACATCCGGTCCTGATTTTGGGAAGTTCCTGCGGAGCGTTTGGCGCTCCGCAGGAAAGATCGAGGCGGATCAGCCCTTCTTGACGCCGAGCAGGCGAATCATGCCGTCCGGCGACGGCACAAAGCCGGTGACGTCTTTCTTGGTCGCCCAGATCCACGACTGGTGGCCGAGATAGATCACCGGCAGGTCCTCATTGAGGATCTTGCCGGCGGCATCGTATTTCTGCTTGCGCACCGCATCGTCCGTCGAGGCGCGGGCTTCGTTCAGCAGCGTATCGACCTCCGGGTTGCAATATTTGGTGTCGTTGATGCCGCCCTCGCAGGTGACGAACTGGTGCAGATTGCCGTCAGGATCGACACGGCCGGACCAATCGGAACGGCTAAGCTGATAATTGCCGGCGGTCTGTTCGCTGAGCAGCGTGGCAAACTCGGTGGTCTTCAGGCTGACATCGAAACCGGCCTCGGCCACCATCGCCTGGACGATCTGCATCATCTGGGCAGCAACCGGATTGTTGGGAATCTGCATTTCGATCGGCACCCGTTCGAAACCGGCTTCCTTGATCAGGGCTTTTGCCTTTTCAAGGTCGCGGGCCGGAACCGGCAGGTCCTTGTTGAACCACGGGCTGTTCGGCGGGAAGGGCTGGTTGCCGCCGACGGCGGTGCCCTCATAGACGACCTGGTTCAGCGCTTCGCGGTCGATGGCGAGCGAAAAGGCCTGGCGCAGGCGCTTATCCTTGCCGAACGGATTGTCGGCGCGGGCGCCGTTGGCAATGTTCACATAGAGCGCCATGTAGCCGATATTGACGACGTCGGCATAGGTCAGGCTCTCGTCTGCCTTGACCGATGTCGCATCGGTCGCGGCAAGCCGCTCGATCATGTCCAGTTCGCCGGAGCGCAGGTTGGCAAGCCGCACGGTGGTGTCGGGGATCGGCAGATAGGTGACCTTGTCGATAAAGACCTTGTCCTTGTCCCAGTAGTCGGCAAACTTTTCGAGCACGATACGGTCCTGTTGGATGCGCTCGACGAATTTGAACGGTCCGGCGCAGACCGGCTTGGAACCGAAATTGGCGCCGAGTTCGGCTGCTGCCTTCGGCGAGACGATCATGCCGGCGCGGTCGGAGAGCTGGGCGAGCAGCGTGACGTCCGGCGTCTTGAGGGTGAATTTGACGGCGTAGTCGCCGGTGGCTTCAACCTTTTCCACCGAGCTCAGTTCGCTCTTGCGGCGCGATTCCGGCAGCGTCTTGTTGCGCTCGATCGTGGCGACGACGGCGGCCGCATTGAACGGCGTGTCGTCATGGAACTTGACGCCTTCGCGCAGTTTCATGGTCAGTTCCTTGCCGTCGGCGGACCAGGCCCATTCAGTCGCAAGCTGTGGCACGATCTTCAGGTCGGGCGAAACATCGACCAGCTTATCGCACATGGCGGTGTAGACGATGCGGCCGACAAAGGTCCGCGACTGGGCGGGATCGAGTACGTCGGCATCGTCCTGCAGGCCGATGCGCAGTTCGGCAGACAACGCGGGGCCTGCGAGCATGGCGCTCGCCAATAGCAAGGTGGAAAGGCGGGACAGTATCTTCATGGTCGAAAATTCCTCTGGTCTGGTTCTCTATTTTCACAGGTCTCGCCGGTTGTTTCCCCGGCGTTGATTATTGTCCGGTCGTGGCCGGAATTGAGCTCTCAGGACACGTTGCCGAGCGGGTCACTCTCCAGGTGGTCCATGGATGTCTGGCGGATCAGCCGCTCCTGCAGCATCAACAGGTGCTGGCGCATCGCCTCGCCCGCCTTGGCCGGATCGCGCGCGGCAATGGCGTCGATGATGGTCGCATGCTGGGCATTGGATATGCCCATGGTGTTTGCGCTGCTGCGGGCCCGCTCGCGGATCGATTGCCAGGCGTCGTCCTGGCGCACCCGGTTGATGACGTCGAAGATCGACAGGAAGAGCTGGTTTCCGGCGGCCTGTGCGATCTGCCGGTGCAGTGCGCCATCCCACAATTCCTTGGCATCGGCGTCCTCACTGGCGAGGATCTTCTGGGCAAGCTCGCGCATGATGTCGATGTCGCTGCCCTTGGCACGAAGGGCGGCCAGTTGCGCCAGCTGTGGCTCGATACGCAGGCGCACTTCCATGATTTCCATGAAGTTTGTCCCGGCGACAATGGTCTCGAGCTGGTCACTCCATTCGTCTGGCTTCTGGCCGACATAGGTGCCGGATCCTTGCTTGCGCCAGATCGCGCCCTCGGCCTCCAGAACTTCCAATGCCCGGCGGATCGCCCGGCGGCTTAGGCCCAGTGTTTCGCTCAGCATGCGCTCCGTCGGCAGCTTGCCGTCGGAAGCGACGTCACCATGCCGAAGAAGATCCCGCAGCTTTTCCAGTGCGTAATTGGAGTTTTCCTTCGAGCTTTCCGGAGCGGGTGAGCCTGGCATGATTGGTCCGAACCAATTGATGATTGGTTCAGTGAATGCCGATTTTCGGCGCCCGTCAAGATATTTTTTGGGCAGAGTTGCGGGTGCACAATAATGGGGCAGATGGGCGCATGCTTGCTCAAGACGAGCGCAACAAAGGTCGAAAAAACACGCATTCAATCGGCTTTTCGTCGCCATTGAGCGTTTCGAAGGAGTGCCATCTGCCGTCGCAAACGAAGGCAAGCCGCAGAACGGTCTTGGCACCCAGTCCCGTTGCTCAGCAATGGCGGCTCGAAGCGTGAATGATGCGGTGGAAGCAAGCGCCGACTGGTGCAGTCCGCGCGATCGACCTTCAGCCTATCGTTGATTTTGACGGCGAGGGAGTTGAAACCCCGGCTCGGCTGGAGCCGGGGTTCCTGCGTTACGATTCCATGGATTTGGAGAAGGGCATGACGCGCAAGCGCTTGCCGCGTGCCTTGTAAAGCGCGTTTGCGACTGCAGGCCCGACGGGAGGAACGCCGGGTTCACCGATGCCCGAAGGTGGATTGGCGGATGCCAGGATGTGCACCTCGACTTTCGGCATCGCGTCGATGCGCAGGGGCGTGTAGACGTCGAAATTGCCCTGATCGACCTGTCCGTCGGTCAGCGTGATCTCTTCACCCATGATCGCTCCGAGACCAAATCCGATGCCGCCCTCGACCTGGGCGCGGACCTGGTCCGGATTGATCGCCAAGCCACAATCGACAGCCGCGACCACACGCTCGACCTTGAAGCCGCCAGTGGCATCGACCGACACTTCGGCAATTTGTGCCACCACGGTGCCAAAGCTCTCGGCTACCGCCACGCCCCTGAACAGGCCCTCCCGGACGGGCTCTGCCCAGCCGGCTTTTTCCGCGACGAGCTTGAGCACAACCGCATGCCTTGACTGCGGCTCAAGCAAGGAAAGCCGGAATGCGACCGGATCCTGGCCTGCGGCCTCTGCCATTTCATCCATGAATGTTTCGGCGACGAAAGCGGTGTGGGTATTGCCGACCGAACGCCACCACAAGATCGGCACGCCGACCTCGGTAGTGGTCAGCCCGATCGCCTGGTTCGGGATCTTGTAAGGCATGTTGTGCATGCCCTCGACCGAGGTCGGATCGACGCCGTTCTGAACCATGCTTTCGAACATGGTCTTGGCCATGATCGACTGGCCGACAATGTGATCGCTCATCGCAATCAGTTGACCCTTGTCATCGAGTGCGGCCTTCACATGGTGGACGAAGAGAGGCCGATACCGTCCCGCACGCATGTCGTCTTCGCGGGTCCACTGCACCTTGACGGGCGCCTTGTAGCCGATTGCTTTCGCCACATAGACGGCCTCGACAACGATATCGCCATCGAAGACGGCACGCCGGCCGAAGCTGCCGCCCGTCTTCATCACCCGCAACTTGACCTTGTCCGGTGTGATGCCGACGATCTGGCCCGCGAGCCCCTGATAGACGTCGGGGAACTGATGTCCGCCCCAGATTTCCAGGGTGCCATCGTCGTTCATGCGCGCCACGGCATTCAGCGGTTCCATCGGTGCATGTGAGAGATAGGGGAACTCGTAGGTCGATTCGACCACCTTGGCGGCGGATGCAAAACCGGCATCCACATCGCCATCCTTGCGTGCCATGGCGGCTGGCACTTTTGTGGCGGTCTCCTTGTAGCTGGCGAACAGTTCGGCAGTGCCGCGCTTTTCGGCGGCGCTATCGTCCCATTCCACGGTGACGGCCTCGCGGCCCTTGATGGCGGCCCACATATGTTCTGCCACGACGGCGACGCCGCGTGGGGTCTCGACGACATCAACAACACCCTTGATCGCACGGCCCGCCGCCGCGTCGAACGACTTGACCTTCGCGCCAAACAGCGGCGGATGGATCATCACCGCGGTCAGCATTCCGGGAAGCTTGACGTCCAGGGTGTATTGCTCCGTTCCGTTTGCCTTGCGGGCACTGTCGAAACGCTTCAGGCTTTCATTGCCGATGAGTTTCCAGTCGGCTGGCTGCTTGAGCACGATACTGGCGGGAACCGGCATTGTTGCTGCCTTGGCAGCAAGCGCGCCGAAGCCACTTTCCTTGCCGGACGCATGCTTGAGCACGCCATTTTCCACCGTGATCTCGGATGCGGGGACGCTCCATTCAGCCGCCGCTGCCGCAACCAGCATGGCGCGGGTCGCCGCACCTGCCTGGCGATAGCGGTCCCAGGAAGTGAACATTGAGGTCGAGCCACCGGTGCCCTGCAGCGCACCGCCGAAGGCGATGTTCCCATAGGACTTGACGTCCCCGGCAGCCCCGACAACCTCGATCGTGGACCAATCCGCGTCGAGTTCTTCTGCGACGAGAGTGCCGATACCGTTATAGGAACCCTGTCCCATTTCGAATTGCGACGACAGGACCGTGACCTTGCCGTCTGCGTCGATCAGCACATAGGGGCTGAATGCGTTGGCGGCCTTGCCGCTGCTGTCCGTTGCCGCTTCGGCCGGAATAGCCTCGAGAACGCGAAAGCCGACGGCTAGGCCACCCGCCGTCGCCAATGCGCCGAGCAGAAAATTGCGGCGCGACACGGCCGGCTGCACTGGGTTGGCGAATTTGTTCATCAGGTTCGGAATCATGGCTCAAGCCTCCAAGCGTTTTGCGGCTTCGTGAATGCCGGCACGGATTCTCTGATAGGTGGCGCACCGACAGAGATTGCCGGCCATTGCGCCATCGATGTCTTCATCGGTCGGCTTGGGATTGTTCGCCAGAAGGTCGGTGGCGGACATGATCTGTCCGGACTGACAGTAACCACATTGCGGCACGTCCAGATCTGCCCACACGGTTTTGACCGTGTCCGCAACCTTGCCCTTCAGGCCTTCGATCGTCGTGATCTTTGCATCGCCGATGTCGCCGACAAATGTCTGGCACGAGCGGACCGGCGAACCATCGAGATGAACGGTACATGCACCGCACTGGGCCATGCCGCATCCAAACTTCGTGCCTGTAAGACCGATGAGATCGCGGATTGCCCAAAGCAGAGGCATATCGGCATCCGCATCGACCTCGTGAACGATGTCATTGATTGTGAGCTTTATCATCATCTACTCCCGTCATTTGTGGGCAAAGGCTAGTCGCGCAAGGATACGACCTGATCTCTATTTTACATGATCCGGATGAAAGCCAGTAGGTTCGATCCTCTTGGATGATTGCCTGATCCTCTGAATGTGATCGGACATCGGGTTCGCCGCGGGATCAGACTCGGCGTTCGTTCAAGCCCGCGCAACGCATCGTCGAGAGTGGCGTGCACCCGTATCTGATCCGGGAAACGGCTTTGGCTGCGCGCTCCGTTGCCGCCAGGGCTGCATGAGCCGGCAGGCGAATTCGGCGATGTTACCAGACATTTGCTGTTCAGGCGATGCCGGCGGCACTGACGATCGTAAATGTGATTGAATTGACGGTGTCATCGCCCGGCGTCTTTTGGCCCGTATTTCGCATCAAGTCTTTGGGTGCCTGCATGGCACCACGGCTATTTTGCCAATGTGACGACCGCTCATCAACCCGGGATGAAGAGCCTGCTGCGAAACATTGGACGAGTTCGCGTTGCTGGAGTAGGCTGGCAGGATCATGCATGCTGACAGTGAGTACTCCAGGGGATGGGGGACGGCCATGCTATCGACAAAATCCGCAGCCTCGGGACCGGCGGCGGGAATGCCCGGGATCGAGGACGTAAGGGCGCAACTGGAACGCATCCTTTCAAGCCCGGAGTTTCCGGGCGCGGGACGGGCGCCCGCGTTTCTGCGTTATGTCGTGGACGAGACGCTTGCCGGTCGAGCCGATCGTATCAAAGGTTATTCGATAGCGATCGAGGTATTCGGACGCGATCAGACGTTCACGCAGGACGACCCCGTCGTCAGGATAGAAGCGGGACGTTTGCGGCGGTCGCTTGAGCGATATTATCTGGTGGAAGGTGACAGGGATCCCATCCGGATCGACATTCCGAAGGGCGGCTACGCACCGGTGTTTTCATGGAACCCAACCGCCGTGGACACGATGGAGGAGCCAAGGCCTGCTCGCCTCGACCTGACGCCCGTTACCAGAAGATGGTCTGCACCAGGCGTAGCTCTTGCCGGCGCGACAGCCCTATTGGCCGCGTGCTTGTATTGGATTGCCGGGGCTTCCGCGTCCTGGGTCACTGGTGGCCAGCCAACGCACCAGGCAACGGAGGAGCCCCCGGGCCAAACAGTAGGCCAGTCAGTGAATCAATCTGTGGCTCATTCCGTGGGCAGTTCTGGCCGTCTGGTCGGCGATACCTTTCATGGCACGCCGACAGTTGCCGTTGCCCCGTTCACCAATCTCGACGGAGGGTCTGACGCGCAGCTTTTTTCGGTTGGACTGACAGAAGAACTGCTGACGGCTCTTCCCCGCTTCAAGGAGATCAGGGTGTTCGGCGGCGAAGCGTCCAATGCGCTCGCCGCAGACGTCGATGCCTCCCTGGTTCGAAAGGAGCTTGGAGCCCGCTATCTGCTGACGGGCGGTGTCAGAGCCTCATCCGGCCGTCTGCGCGTGACGGCGCGTCTGCTTGCCACCGCAAATGGTGAGATCCTCTGGTCGAGAGACTACGACGAAATTCTTGCTTCCAACGATCCCCTCTCGATCCAGACGGAGGTTGCAAGGCGGGTTGCGACGGTGATCGCACAGCCGTATGGCATCATGGCGCAGGTTGATGCGGCAAATCCGTCCCGCGCCGTAACGGGTGCTCATGCATGCGCTCTGCGCTTTTATGCCTATCGTTTCGATCCGAGCGCCGAGGTGCATGCGGGCACGCGGGATTGCCTCCAGACCACAGTAGTGCAGCATCCGACAGACGCCACCGCCTGGGCGATGCTGTCGATCATCTATCTGGACGAGGCGCGTTTCAAATTTAATTCCGAGATCGGATCCGAACCGCCGATAGAACGGGCGCTGGTGGCTGCCAGACGCGCGACTGAACGCGACGGCAACAATACACGGGCGCTGCAGGCATTGATGATGGCCTTGTTTTTCAACAGGGAACCCAACGAGGCCATGCGCATTGGCGAACAAGCCCTTGCAACTAACCCGAATGACACGGAGTTGATCGGCGAACTCGGCACGAGCATGGCGCTCGCCGGTCAATGGCGACGAGGCGCGGACCTGCTTGACCAGGCAATCGCTCTCAATCCAGCGGGTGGCGGCTATTATCACGGAATGCGCGCGCTTGCTGCTTATATGCTGCATGATAATGAGACCGCCGTCCGGGAGATCACTAGGGCGAATATGCAGAAATCCCCGCTTTTCCATGCGGTGGCGGCTGCCATCTACGCACAGGCCGGCATGATCGAGGACGCCCGGCGTCAGGGACAGGTCTTTGCGGCGATGCGTCGTGATTTCCTGGCCAATATTGATGCGGAACTCATAGCGAGGAATGTCCAGCCCGATGATCGTTTGCGACTGATGGCAGATCTGCGCAAGGCCGGCCTGCCGTTCACTCAGGAGGCGGCGGACGCGGTCGACACGTCAGATCTGCAGCCGCGCTGAGACTTTGAACCGTCCCTCTTGGTTGCGAATCTTCACTCCTCGTTGCGTGTGATTTGGACCGCGGTGCTGCCACGCTCAATGGGGCGTATATGAGGAGGCCAAGGTATGCTTCGGGGCTCAAGCGGGGCCATGTACGCAATGCTGCTGGCAGGGCAGACGGCTGCGGCGTCGGCCCTGTTCTGGATCGTCTTTCCCTGGTTCCGTAAGGTGATCACACATATCGGCGAAAAGCACGAACTACAGCTCTCACAGCACATCGCGATCATGGCCTGTGCGGCGCTGCTACATGGTTTCTACTGGTCACGCTTACGATGGGTGCCTGTCGTTGCGCCCTTTCAGAACGTGGTCTTGGCACACCTGTGTTCGTTCTGGAGCCGGGTGAGCTTTTTCTTTGGCGGCGCGTTATTCTCGACCCTGTTCTTTCGGCACTTGCCCGAATTGGACGCACTGCCTTCCTTTGGTCGGTTCGCGCTTGGCCTGTTCGAGATCGTGACTGTCCTGTTCGCACTCTTCTGTTACTCACAGGACCTCGAGCGCCTTGCCAAAGCCCTCGAGGAACAACCACGCCGATAGGGCGATAGCCTGAAGCTTGAGGCTGGGCGACACGCCGGGAGGCCGCAGTTCAGTCCCGATTTTACTCGGCGGTTCTCGTCACTTTGAGTGAGGACCCATTGGTGTCGGAAGCGCGTGGCCAAAGGACGGCGGCGAGCAGCAAGGCGTAGAACAATGCCCCCCCGACATAGACGATGCGCGTGGCGAATGCTTCACCTGCACTTCCGGGAAGGGGGGAGACGCCAAGTCCGAAGATTATCAGGAATATGGTCAAGGCGCCGGCATACATCTTTGCGTCGGCCGACCGTGAAGCCGCCCGGCCGCCAAGAACCAGCGCAGTGGTCAGAACGATGACGAAGATCGTGAACAGGCTCGGGCGCAGGCTGAGCAGTACATAAGCAAGGCTGGCGAGAAGTCCGCCAAGCAGATTGACAAGTACCACTCCGAAAGCTGTCCGCGCACTGCTGGCCACGTCGAGCTGTCCGAGCAGCGAGGCGACCGTGATGGGAATGACTGCGGCGGCGGTCAGATTGTCGCTCGTCAGGCAGATCACGACGGATGCTAGCAGGATGACCGTGTTGGCAAGCGCACGCATCAATGCCGGCGGTCGGTCGACAGCCTTGATCTCTTCATCATCCGGTCCATGCGGTTCCGGCAGGAGCGCATGTGCGAACCACATCAGTCCAGTGCCGGACAAGACGCCGGTGACCAGGATTGAGAGGATGGACCCGGCGAGCTCGTTGTTCAGGATGCCGAACAGCGGCGCGATGATTGCCACGACCAGGACAAGGAAAATCGCAGGCCCGCCCTTTCCGGTCGACTGCACTGCAAAGCAGACGAAATAGGTGAGCCCCAGCAGAAGCAGGAAAGGCACCGGTCGATCACCCAGCAAAGCCGTCAGCAGCATCATCGCAGTCCCGGCAACAAGGATCACCAGCGCCGCACCAACCGTCTTTGCAAAGGGTGCCGGCCGCGCGCTTGAAAGCAGGAACTGGGCGGCAAACAGAGGGCCGAGAAAGGGCACGACCGCCCCTGCGTGCAGCGCTGCGGTGAAGCCGACGGAAACTGCCAGAGCGACCCGCAATCCCATGCGGGTCTGCGTCATAAGGGCATGGCTGGGGTCAATTGACATAGGACAGAACCGAAATGATGCGGATCCGAAGCCAACCCCATGCATTGGTCAGCGGATTATCACCAGTGTAGATGACAACGGTTGTCTGCGCGCCGTAGCGCAGGCCACCTTTCGGCCGCTGCGTCTCGTCCATGATGAGGCGGACAGGGAACCGCTGCGCTTGCCTGACCCAGCCACTGTCGTTCTGGATCTTCGGCAGGCCGGTATTCGGATCCGTGTTTCCTTGCGACACACCGAAGCCGACACTTTCGACCGTTGCCGGGAAAACCCGACCGGGAAGAGCATCGAAGAGCAACTCTGCCTTGTTGCCGACGGCAACCCTCTCGAGGCTGTTCTCCTTGAACGCCGCGTTGATCCATATCGTACCGGCATCGATGAAGGTCATGGCCGCCTGCCCAACCGAGACAACCTTGCCGATGGTCAGCTGAAGGTTGGTGACGACACCGGCCGACGGTGCCCGGATGGTCGTCCGCACCAGATCGAGCCGGGCCTTCTCCAGTCCGGCAAGCGCCGCCCGCAATTGCGGATTGTCATTGCCGGATGGTCCGAGCAGTTCCTTTGCCTTGGCAAGTTCCGCCTCAGCTGCCGTGACGGAGGCCTCTGCCTGATCATAGGCGGATTTAGCCGCATCGTAACGCGCCCGAGAATAAACCCCGCGTTTGACGAGTTCGGAGGCCCTTGCATACTGATCGCGCAGGTTGTCGCGGTCCACCTTGATCTGCACGAGCTTGGCCTGTGCCGCATCGACCGTCGCGGTGGATGCGCCGATTGACTGGCCCGCACTGGACAGGGCGGCCTCAGCTTCGCTGACGGCCAGTGCATATCGCTCAGGATCAATGCGAAAGAGGATCTGACCTGCCTCCACCTGCATATTGTCGGTTATGCCCACTTCAACGATCCGCCCGGTGACTTCGGCCGCGATGCCGACGACATAGGCCTGGACATAGGCTTGCGACGTCGATGGCGTCCGCCGCTCCATGAAAACCGACAGGCCAAATAACGCAAGCGCCAACAGGATGATGATCAGGGCGATCCTGCGCAGGGGATTTTGTGGCGCCGGCGGCGCCGTAGGCTCATTGATGGCTTCTGAAACCACTGTGTTATGTCCTTCGGAATTCTATCTCTGTTGTATGAATCCGCCAAAAAGGATTGTGCCGCCATCGACAGTCCTGCCGGGCGCAGCAGGCTCCCATCAGATCACCGGGAGCGCTGTACAGGCGGGTGGTGCAGCTTGACCACTTTGGCTTTGGCGAGAGCGTCTTCTATTTCCTTGGCGAGTTCTGCGATCAGTTGTCTGTACTCGGCGCATCGTTTGCCCCCATGCGGATCCGACGATGCTTCCCACTTGACCAATTCCGTCTGGGCTTCGGCGAAATCCCGGCAGATCTCGCAGAAGACGGGGTCCCAGGACGCACGTTCGACGATCGCCTCGGCTTCGATGGGAAACCGCAGCCTGACTGCAGCAGCAATGTCCTCATCCATGGTTCACTTCCCCCCTGGCTCAAGACTGCGGCGCAAGGCGTATTTGCAGCCCCATGGTCGACCATGCGGCAGGCTTCGTGCAGTAGGATACCGTAACATACGGGGCGCGGGAGGTCCGGAAGACACTGGAAAAACGGGCATCCGGATCCCAGAACTGTCCTGGCTCCCGCCTGGCGGCCATATGGATATGCCTTCCGAGCAGCCGCAGCTTGCACGGCAGAAGGCGAAAAACCTGCCGAAACAGAGGTTTTTGCTATTTTGGCCAGCCGCAATGTCAGTCGCAGCAGCCCGTAACCTACCAGATGTTACGGGAAAGCTCCTCGCCGTTGGAATAGATTTTCCTCGGATCTGCCGCCCGCTGCCACGGACTGCGCGACAAGGGAGCATGCGACATTGCTGAGAACAACATATTCCATCGCGCAGCAAACAGATGGCGGCTTTCGCAGCGTCGTGCAATGTCTGGTCATATGCATGATGCTGTCGGTTCTCATCGGGTGTGGCGGTCGCCCGAAGAACGTCCTCACGCCTGTTGCAGACAGTGCGCCTGATACCAGTCGCGTCAATCTGCTGGTCACCACGACGCGTAGCCGCTCGGCGCTGGAGGGGGAGATGTTCACCGGCGAGCGGGCACCGGAGCCGACGTTTGCTGACATGACCGTTTCCATACCACCTGAGAGCGTCCGAAAGGTCGGCGAGGTCGCCTGGCCGAAAAAACTTCCCTCCAATCCGGCAACCGATTTTGCGACATTGAAGGCGGACGAGATCAGCCGGGACGGCGCCCGAACCTGGCTAAGCGCCGCAGTCAGGAAGAGCGGCGACGGCAGCGTGCTTGTCTTCATCCACGGTTTCAACAACCGTTTTGAAGATTCCGTCTACCGTTTCGCCCAGATCGTTCAGGATTCCGGTGTCCGCAGCGCGCCCGTGCTGGTGACCTGGCCGTCGCGTGGCAGTGTTTTCGCCTATGGGTATGACAGGGAAAGCACGAACTATACCCGCAATGCGCTGGAAACGCTCTTCCAATATCTCGCCAGGGATCCGGAGGTGAAGGAAGTCTCCATTCTGGCCCATTCCATGGGCAATTGGCTGGCACTGGAAGCGCTCCGCCAGATGGCGATCCGTAATGGCCGCCTTCCGGTCAAGTTTGAAAACGTGATGCTGGCCGCACCTGACGTGGATGTCGACGTCTTCCGCCAGCAGATTACTGACATGGGGGAGCCGCGCCCCCATTTCACGCTGTTTGTCTCGCGCGACGACCGTGCGCTCGCGCTATCGCGCAGGGTCTGGGGCGATGTCGCAAGACTGGGAGCGATCGATCCCGAGCAGCCGCCTTTCAAGCAGGAGCTTTCCGACAACAAGATCACGGTGATCGACCTGACCAAGGTCAAGGCGGGCGACCGGCTTCACCATGGCAAGTTCGCCGAATCGCCGGAAGTCGTGCGCCTGATCGGCGCGAGAATTTCGGATGGACAGGCGTTGACCGACAGCAAGATAGGGCTGGGTGACACGCTTCTTGCCGCAACGACCGGTACGGCCGCGGCTGCCGGCAATGTCGCTGGCCTGATCCTGGCTGCACCGGTTGCCGTGATCGACGCAAATACAAGAGACAACTACGCTGGAAATGTCAGCGGTCTTTTCGGTTCGGGCACCATGCAGA
>ERZ1034401.113-NODE-113-length-22935-cov-3.615559_pt1 | contig 22935 bp, 23 predicted proteins | sample MGYA00520601_ERZ1034401 | MGnify/ENA primary metagenome ERZ1034401 (study PRJEB33736, sample SAMEA104288476) | Azolla filiculoides | biome: Urban; feature: water surface; material: ditch water | place: Netherlands | collected 2014 ... | reverse complement strand
CTGGCGATATCCTCGCCCGCCAGCCTGTTCAACCACGCTGGCGACAGCCACCGGTTGACCGTCAACAAGCAATCGGCTGCCGACACTGCAAGTCTGCTCTTCCAGTCCAACTGGCAGGGCCGCGCCGAAATGGGCTTGGCTGGCGAAGATCGCTTCTCGATCAAGGTGAACAGCGACGTGACCGGCTGGCGCCAGGCAATTGGAATTTCCCCGGAAGGTTATGTGCGCCACGATCAGCGACCGCTGGCGCGCGCGGCCCTGGCGGCTGCAACACTGACGCCGGCGAGCGGCACGGCGACCGGCTTCGACCTGCTACATCTGTCGGGAGGCGATGTCACGCTCGGCCCACCCCTTGCCTCGGGATTCGGCAAGTCGCTTCTAGTCCCGGCAACAGGATTCTACCTGCTGGCTCTGACGGTGACTGCCAATAGCAGCGGCAACCATTCGGTCGCGTTGCGACGCAATGGCGGAGAAGATCTCGTCCACCACGCCGGCGGTGCCGGAACCTCGACGGTCGTCACGCTCGCATGGCTGGACAGCGGTGATACAATCACCCTGCTTCACAATAGCACGACAGAATATGTCTTCGGCTATGGCAGGACTGAACTCAATGTGATGCTGCTTTAGCTATGGCATCGACCGCGATGAAAAAGACGCCGCACATGGCATGTGCGGCGTCTTGAGTGATCGATATTCGGGGTGGAGCGCCGTCACAGCAACCGGAAACGACAGGCCCGCGCAACCGCCTGCATGCGGTTGACTGCCTCGAGCTTGCGCATGGCGCTCTTCAGATAGCTGACCACGGTATGGGTTGAAATATCGAGAATGATGGCGATCTCGTCGCTGCTCTTGCCCGCAGCCGACCAGCGCAGACATTCGATCTCGCGGGCCGAAAGCTTTTCCCGCGGGCCATACCGCGGCACGAGTTCGTCCGCACCAAGGTCGAGCATTTCCATTGCCGCAAGCTGCATGATCGCCAGTTCGGCGCGATCGGGTTGTTCCAGCCGTCCGGAAAAAACCAGAACATACTGCGCCAGATGCCGATCATGCAGGCTGAAGGCAAGGCTGCCGCCCAGTCCATGCTGGTCAAAAAGCGCAAGCAACTTGGCCCGCTGCTCTGTCGGAGCCTGGCCGACGAACAGGTTCTCGGTGGAGAACACCGGCATGATGGTCTGCTTGAGGCGCGCCACCAGCAGGCTTCCGGCAAAAATTTCGGCCGCTTCATAAGCCTCGCGCACCGGTTGTGGCCAATTCGTCACCAGAAGATTGGCAGCGAACTCCGGCCGATCACCCTTGGGGAAACTCGCAAGCAGGCAGTGGCGAAAGCCATGCTCGCGTGCCAGTGCCAGCAATTTGCCGGCCCACTGTCCGGATACGAACGCATCCAAAGGGAAAACGTCTTCGTCAGTCTCTTGACGACGAGTCAAATCAGTCGGCCTGAACATAAAGCTCCTTTCGACAGGGCATGTGCCCAGCCGGAAATTGAAAGCATGTGAACTAGAATGCATCCCATGCAGGGACTTGTATCCACTGGGCCTGTTGCCGATCTTGCGGCGACTGAAAAACGACAATCAACCGGGCAGCTTTGCCGCCCGGCCTTGTCAAATCCAGAGGAACCAGAGATTTCGCAGGTGTAATGCCATGAATGGTTGCGCCCGAGTAGAGGGGTAATTGCATAACTCCTATGCACATGCCGCAAGTTTACGCAGAGTGAGGTAGAATCAGCAAAACATGCCTACCGCGAACGGCAAAAATTATTATCAAATGCTTACAACGTGCTTAGGCAAATTTTAAAGCCTCGGCTCTAGGATGCGGGTGTGTGGTCTTGAGTATGTATAGAGAGTCCAATGACCGAAATGATCCGCCCCCGAGTGAAATATGTCATCGGTCCCGATGGCAGCCCGCTGACGATTGCCGATCTGCCCCCGGCCAATACGCGCCGTTGGGTGATCCGTCGTAAGGCCGAGGTTGTCGCCGCTGTTCGCGGTGGCCTGTTGAGCCTGGAAGAAGCCTGCGAACGCTATACCCTGACAGTCGAGGAATTCCTCTCCTGGCAGTCCTCCATTTCTGACCATGGCTTGCCGGGCCTGCGGACAACCAGAATTCAGCAATATCGTCATTAAGCTATTGGGCGCCGCAAGTCAGCGGCGCAAGACAGTTTTGAAACAGACCCCATCGGAAAACCGGCACGGCTCGCCCTGCCGGTTTTACCCTTTTTGCGGCATGGGCTCCGACAAAGTTCCGCGGGCCGGCAGCCGATGCAGAATGGCGGCAAGCACAACCGATCCGGCATAGAACCACAGTCCCGGCTGGGAAAAAGCCTGCACCAGCCCCGTCGTCTTGGCCGCGAAAATCACCAGCGCCACCAGCAGCACATCCATCATCGACCAGCGCGACAGGACAGGAACAAGCGTTCCGATCCATCCGCCCTGCCGGTGTTCGGCCGCATTCAGATGTTCCGCCGCAAGCCCCAGCAGCTTGACCGCCGGAAACACCACCGAGACAAGCCCGACGATCACCGACAGCAGTCCGTCTCCCCCGTGCCAGATTGAGCCGATGATCGACAGCAGCGACGGCTCCTCGGAAAAGACATAGAAACTTTCAAAACGCATCAGCGGCAGGCTGATCCCCAGTGCCAGAAATGCCGGCGCCAGGATCAACAGCAGGGCCTTCAACCAGATCAACACGCAAACTTCCGCCAAGTGTGAACGCTGCGTGTGCCAGACAGGCAATTGTCGCTTGGCACGGGCCGATGCTATTCAGGAACCATCAACGGGGCAACGGAGGCATTGATGAACATCACTTTTGAGCAGACCGGTTCGGGCGGACGTTATCTTGGCAAGGCGGACGGGATCGTCGACCCCGCGATCATGACATTTTCGCGCGCTTCGCCCGCCTTGATCATCATCGATCACACGGAAGTCCCGGATGCGATGCGGGGCACCGGCGCCGGTCAGGCTCTTGCGCTCTATGCTGTGGAGGAGGCTCGCAAGGGCGGCTGGAAAATCATTCCGCTCTGCCCTTTTTTCCATGCCCAGATGGATCGCCATCCCGAATGGCGTGATGTGCTCAACGGATAAACCGCCGGCCCTGGCCCGATCGCTTCATGCGCTTGGGGGCGACAGGCTCAAGTCGATGAGCCAAAGTGACGGACGCAGTGAAAACTGCGCCCGTCTATTTGAACATTGCAGACACGATGTTCAGGCTCTAACCCGCATCTGGCTGTCCCGCTCTTCAAGAGCCGATGCCTTGGCATATTCTGCCTCGGCTTCTTCCAACGCCAAATCGGCCGCTTCCTGCTGGACTTTCAGTTCCCGGATAGAGACCTGAAGGTTGTCCGCGCGCTGGCGAGCTGCCTTGGCAAAGGTGGGATAGGCAAAATGGTTAGGGTCGGTAATGCCGGATTTTTTCTCCTCGATGCCGATCTGAGCCTCAAGCTCTTTCGCCATCCTTTCGAACTCCGCCATCATTGACTGCAACTGCTGCAATTGCCGACGCTTTTCGGTAACCTGAAAACCTTTCAGGCGTACCAGGCTCTCACGCGACTTCATACGCAATACTCCCGTGATGCGAGACCCCCCGCCACACTTGCTTACTCAACACACCCGCATGCAAACGATTCGTCCAAAAAAAGTCCGCGACGTTAACAAAAAGCTACCGCTGGTAACCTTTCGTTTACGGGCATCGTTAATGATAAGCCCGATCACTTAAGGGTCAGTAAATGCCAGGGCCTCAAAACGGCTGATGACAATGATGAGTCAAATGAATCGGTTACGGGAATTTCCTGTTGCTCTGATTCAAGTGTGGCGATGACCGAAACACATGAAAAATCAGGAGACTGCTTTCTTTGCTTAATAAATTCGTTACACCTTGCCAGAGGGAATCAGAATTTGTTAACCATTTGGTGGCAGCCTTCAAATCAGGCAACGACTGGATCCGTATCGCGTAGGGGGCCAACTCGACCTTTCGGCGGCGGTAAAGGGGATAAATATGCGGGTTCTACTCATTGAAGACGACAGCGCTACGGCTCAGAGCATCGAATTGATGCTGAAGTCCGAGAGCTTCAACGTCTATACCACTGACCTGGGCGAAGAAGGCGTCGACCTGGGCAAACTCTACGACTACGACATCATTCTGCTCGACCTCAATCTCCCCGACATGTCCGGCTACGAAGTGCTTCGCACTCTGCGCCTGTCGAAGGTTAAGACACCGATCCTTATCCTGTCCGGTATGGCAGGCATCGAAGACAAGGTGCGCGGTCTCGGTTTTGGCGCTGACGATTACATGACGAAGCCGTTCCACAAGGACGAACTCGTTGCCCGTATTCATGCCATTGTCCGCCGCTCGAAGGGCCACGCCCAGTCGATCATCATCACCGGCGAACTGATCGTGAACCTCGACGCCAAGACCGTCGAAGTCGGCGGCCAGCGCGTTCATCTGACCGGCAAAGAATACCAGATGCTCGAACTGCTCTCGCTGCGCAAGGGCACGACACTGACCAAGGAAATGTTCCTGAACCACCTTTACGGCGGCATGGACGAGCCTGAACTGAAGATTATCGACGTCTTCATCTGCAAGCTGCGCAAGAAGCTCGCAAATGCGGCTGGCGGTGCGAACTATATCGAAACGGTCTGGGGCCGCGGCTACGTGCTGCGCGAGCCGGACGGTGCGGAATACTCAGAAACCGCCTGATTCGATCATACTTCCAGACAAAGCCCGCGTTTAACGACGCGGGCTTTTTTGTGTCCTGAAACAGGTCGATCGTGCCCGGCCTGGGCGATAGCGCGGGGATAGACGCCGGAAAACCCATGCAAAAAGGGCGGCGCCGATGGCCCGCCCTGCTCCTTCGAATCATAGGTCTGTGCCTTCAGGCAGCGATCGCCTTGCCGCCAAAAGTATCCGTCAGGATCTTGCGGTCGAACGGCTTCAGCAGGAACTCGTTGGCGCCTGCACGCTTGCCCGCCATCATCGTCTTCAGGTCTGCCTCGACGACGCAGTAGTAGATCTTGACGGCCTTGCCGTCAGGCAGGGCGCGCAGATTGGTGATCAGGTCGAGAGCATCGTCCATGCCGGCATCGACGATGATAACATGCGGCAGTTCGCGCTCGCAACGAGCCAATGCCTCGCGGCCGGATCCGGCTTCGGATATATCGAAACCGAGCTCAGACAGGATCTTCTTGCCGACCTTGCGCACAATGTCGGAGCCATCTGCGATCATCAAACGCTGCATGGTAAACTCCTCTGTCTCCGCCAGGAGACAACGATTAATCCCGATAAGCCTATCCGAGTTCAACTAAGGAAATGTTACCGATGGGAATACAACTTCGTCTCGAAACGGGACGATGTCAGATAACCTCGGCGGTAAAGGCAATCTCGCCCTCGCTGGGGATGAATTTCAGCTCCATTCCGCATTCGTCGGCCAGCAGGATGGTGTAGTAAGGCTGGATCGTATGGGCATCGACCGCCTCCTCCAGGGTGCCTGTCAAAATTTCGGCGAATTTTGGCGGGACGCGCAGCATGCGGCCTTTGGCGACAATCTTGAACTTGGCATCCGTTTCCGGGTTCTCCAGCGAGATGTCGAGCGAACCGCCGCGCGGAATGGCACCGTAGGCGACCAGAAACAGGTTCATCAGAAGCTTGACGCGGTTCTTCGCGATGATCGCGCGCGGTCCGCTCCAGGTGACTTCAGTCTTCTTTTCGGCGAGCGCGAAATCCTTCGCCGCCTTTTCCGCTTCTCCGGTGTCGATCGAGGCGCCCACGGAACCGGAGGCGCCAAAGGCAAGCCTGGCAAACTTCAACCGGACCGAAGCATTCAGCGCGCTGGTCCGGATCAGGTCCATCGCATCGGCATCCGCACCACCCTCGTCGAGCAGTTCCAGGCCGTTGTTGATCGCACCGACCGGCGAAATCACGTCGTGGCACACACGGCTGCACAGCAGTGCCGCGAGATCGGGGCCTGCGAGGGTGAGGTTGATATTTTTCGCCATCGGTCTCTCCAGAAGATTTTAACCGACGATACAGAGCGCAGTCGTGTCTGGCACGGGTTGCGAACCGGTCGGATACCATATGGTCATAATGACACCATATTTGGTAAACCGATTATTAAGACGATCCTCGGTAAGTTCGATTACCCCCATCGGAGAGGCCGAATCCATCGGCTTCGCATCTAGGAGGCCCCATGCGTCTTTTGCCAACCCGTCATCTTTCGGCCGCGCGTCTCATGATCGCAGCCGCCATGGCCATCGCGGGCTTTGTCACGACCATGCGTCCAGCCGAAGCCGCAGGCGAATACTCAATCCAGGAAGTGGTCGATGCCGGCCACGGCTTCTTCGGTGAAACCAGCGGCGCTCTTGCCAAGGTCATCGAACAGGCCTTCGAAACCCACGGCCTGCCAAATGGCTACATCCTTGGACAGGAAGGCTCCGGCGCACTGATTGCCGGTCTGACCTATGGCGAGGGCATGCTCTACACCAAGAATGTCGGCCAGCATGAAGTCTTCTGGCAGGGGCCCTCGCTCGGCATCGATTATGGTGGCAATGGCACGCGAACGATGATGCTGGTCTACGACCTGCCCGCGGTTGATACGCTCTATGCCCGCTACGGCGGCGTCAGTGGTTCGGCCTACGTCGTCGCCGGCGTCGGCATGACGGTCCTGAAGAGCCGTGACGTTGTCCTCGTCCCGATCCGCACGGGCATCGGTGCCCGTCTGGGCATCAATGTCGGCTATCTGAAGCTGACCCGTGCCCCGACCTGGAACCCTTTCTGACCTCGGACATTTCCATACTCAGGCTCGCACAAGCTCACTTTGATGTCGTTAGCCATAACGACGCAATCTGATCCTGACGCTTGCCTCCGAGGCTTGTCGAGGGCAGATGGCCGTGGTTAAATATCTTCTAACATATGCCTGAACGCTGAAATGGCGCGACCGTGATTGAATATGCCCTGCTTTTCGGATTGGGATTTATGGCCGCAGCGCTTCTGGTGATGCTGCTTGCACCTGCGATCCATCAACGCGTCGTTCTCTATACGGAGAACAGGCTGAAAGCGACCATGCCGCTCAGCCCGCAGGAGATCCGCGCGCAGAAGGACATGGTCCGCGCGCTCTACGCCGCCGAAAACGCCCGCACCATGCATGAACTCACCCGCGAGCGGGAAAAGTCCCTGTCACTGACCTTGTCGAACGAGACGCTTGCCAGCGAGGCCAGCCGTCTGGTTGCCGACAATCAGGAACACAAGGGCCAGATCAACGAGATGAGCACGGAGGCAGCCGACCTCCGCTCCAGGCTGCGCCGCTCGGAGGTGGACGCCTCGACGGTCAGGGAAACCTTGAAGCGCGCCGAAATCGCCAGCGCGGCGAAAGACCTTGAGCTTGAGGATCTGGCACGCCGTATCGGCCGCATCATGTCCGACGTTGACAGCATGCGCATCGAGGCCATCAGCCGCGACACCGAGATCGATGTGCTCAAGACCCGCGTTCAATCGATGCGCGACGAGCGCGAAGAACTGCGCCGCGAGAACAAGTTGCTGGTAAAGCGTGCAAGGGATGCCGAAATCCGCCTCACCCAGGAGGAGCACAAGGCACTCCGGCTCGATGATCACCTGTCCCGCAAGATGGCCGATCGCGCCGATCTCGAAACGTCGCTGGAACGCCGCACGCGCGAAGCCGCCGAATTCAAGGCCAAACTGAAGACTGCAAACGCTCAGCTTCGAACCGCATTTCGCGCCCTGAAGCAGGCAGATCTTCCGGTCCCCGACATCAAGGATCTCGACATGACCGAAGACGACACCCTGCCGGCACCTGCACAGGTCGACCCTGAACGCCTTGCCGAAGAGATCCGTGCCCGCCAGGCTGCCCTGACCGACCGGCTGCTGCGCGCCAAGGCGACAACCGACGACAACGCCTTGCGCGAAGAATTGAGCGACATTGCTGCCAAGATGATCGTCCTGACCGCAGCGACAGAAGGGGCGACTTCGCCTATCTCTGACCTCCTGGCTCAGGCGCAGAAGCCTGGCGTGCAGAAGAGCCTCGTCGACCGGGTCATTGCCATGGACCCGAAGCTTGCCCGCAGCCAGCCAGGCCAGACAAGCCAGCCTTCCCCGGCTGAGTGACGATCAGGAATTCAGCCAAGCCTGCCCATCGCCCGGGAGAGATGGTAGAGCGCGATCCCGCTTGCCGTACCGACATTCAGGCTGTCGAGGCCAGGCGCCTGCGCAATGCGGGCTGACTGGAAGCGATCGAGGATAGACGCCGACAGCCCCTCTCCCTCCGTGCCCATGACCAGCGCAACGCGCCGCCCCGGCCTGATCTCTCCGATCTCAACACTGCCCGACGGTGACAAAGCCCAGATCTCGAACCCGGCTTCGGCAAGCGTACCCAGCAGGGCCTCCGCCGAGCCCTGCCGGCTATAGGGGGTCGTCAACACCGAACCGACAGAAACGCGCAGTGCCTTCCGGTACAGCGGATCGCAGCAGGTCTCGTCCAGCAGCACGGCATCGGCTATAAAGCCGGCAGCATTGCGAAACAGCGAGCCGATATTGTCGTGATTGGAAATGCCGCAGCCAACCAGCACCAGTGCATGCTCCGGCAACGCCGCCACGTGTGCTGCAAGTGCAGGCGGCTCATGGCGGCAGCCGACCGCCAGAACGCCGCGATGCAGGTGGAAGCCGGCAATCGCATCGAGGACACTTCCTTCCGCGACATACACAGGAACATCGGCGGCAAACTGGGTCAAAAGAGTGGAAACACCCTCCACCCGGTTTTTCAGCAGCAGGATCTTTTCGGCCCGCACACCATGACCCGCCTGATGCGCCTTTGCCAGCATCGACAGCACGACGGTGCCTTCGGCGATGAACCGGCCGTGGCGGCCGGTCAGATCACGCTCCCTGATCGACGAAAATTCGGCAATCCTCGGATCGGCCGGATCGGTGATCTCGATCAGATGGGCAGCAGCCATCAGAACTCAGTTTCCGCCAAGCGTAATGTCGGCAATCACGCGCCCGACAGAAAGGTCGAGAACCAGCGCCTTGCGTTCCGCAGAAGCGGTTTCGCCGTAGATCAGGATCTGGTTGCCGGACAGCGAGGTCGACACGACCTTGAAACCGGCCGGCAGGTTCGCGGTCAGCGCCAGGGGCTGATCGGACGGCACCAGAAATGGCGTCGTCTGCGCGGCAACCGGCTGCTTTCCGTCACTGCGGGTCAGCTTGTAGGCGATCGCCACCAGCACGGCCATGAACATCACCGCCATGATACCGCCGGAGATCAGCTGTAGCTTGATCATCTTGCGCCTGACGCCATCCATGACCGGATCCAGTGGCTTTTCATCCTGGTTTTCTTGATCGACATGAGACATGGCAGCAGTCTTTTTCCTAGCGGTTCGCAGTAAGGTTCGCGGTCAAACAGGCACCTTCCCTGATGCGAACCATTCAGGGAAAATCAGCCAAGCGCTGTGGCTGTCGATTGTGGAAGGCGAAAACCTGTGCCAAATGGCACCAGACACCTGCCGCACCGCCGGGTGTTTTCACACGGGATGACATTATGAACGACCCCTTTAACGAAGCAGCCGCGCCAATGAAAGAGCTGATTGCCGGAGAAGACGCCGAAGGCAGGCTCGATGCGTGGCTGACCGCACAGTTGGAGGGTGAGTTTTCCCGCAACCGGGTAAAGGCACTGATCGAGCAGGGCGCGATCAAGATCAATGGCCAGGCAGTGACCGAGCCCAAGCGCAAGATCAAGCCCGGCGACACCCTGACGATCGATCTACCCGAGCCGGAGGACCCGGAACCCAAGGGCGAGAATATCCCGCTCGACGTGCTGTACGAAGACGCCGACCTGATCGTCATCGCCAAGCCGCCCGGCCTCGTCGTGCATCCGGGCGCCGGCAACTGGACCGGCACGCTGGTTAATGCGCTGATCTACCATTGCGGCGACAGCCTGTCGGGCATCGGCGGCGTTAAGCGTCCCGGCATCGTCCATCGCCTCGACAAGGATACGTCCGGTGTCATGGTCGTCGCCAAGAACGATCTGGCCCACCGCCACCTCGCAGATCAGTTTGCCGACCATGGCCGCACCGGCCCTCTGGAGCGTGCCTACCGGGCGATCGTCTGGGGTCGTCCACGCACACTGACAGGTACGATCGACGCGCCGCTTGGCCGCGCCGGCGACCGAACCAAGCGCACGGTGAAGAAGGAAGACACCGACGACGCGCGCGAGGCCATCACCCACTACACCGTGATCGAGCGTTATGGCGAAAAACCGGACGCGACCTGCCTCGCCTCATTGGTCGAATGCCGGCTCGAAACCGGCCGTACCCACCAGATCCGCGTGCATATGGCTCATATCGGCCATCCGCTGATCGGTGACCAGGATTACGGCATGGCCTTCAAGACCAAGGTCAACCTGCTGCCCGACGCCGCCAAGGCGATCGTCAACGGCTTCCACCGCCAGGCCCTGCATGCCTACCTGCTGGCCTTCGAACACCCGAGCACCGGCGAAACCATGCATTTTGAGGCGCCCATTCCGGAAGACCTGCAAACCGTCATCGAAGCCCTGCAAGCCATGTGATCGCTCATTCCCCGCGGCAGAGCCGATCAGTTGTCGGCGGGGGCCACAGAGCCGGCCGCCGTCCACCTGGCCGACAGGATGTGAATGCAGACCGCCGCCAGCACGATCACGCCGCCGAGCAGCGTCGTATCCGCCGGCGTATCGCCGACGAACAGCCAGACCCAAAACGGTGCAAGCGGCGCATCCAGCGCTCCGATCAGTGCCGATTCCACCGGCGGCAGATAACGCGAGCCGATGGTGAGCAGCAGGAAGCCGAGGGAAAAAGCAAATACCCCGAAGACAAGCACGACCAGCAGGTCATGCGACGACGCGGCAAGCGGGCTGGCCAATGGCAGCGCCACCGCCGCACTCATCAGGCAGGAGACAACGGTGCTCGGCAACGCCGGCTTGTCGGGATGACGACGGACCAGCACGGTCCACAACGCCACCATGAACGTCATGGCGAAAGCCAGCGCATCGCCGGCCAGCGTCCCTTCCTCGCCACTGCCGATCATCACCAGGACGCCGACAAGCGCCACGCCGCTGGCGACAAGTGCCGAGCGGCTCGGGCGCTCACCCAGAATGAGGAAGGCGAGCCCGGCCGAGACGAACGGGCATGTGGCAAAGATGATCGCGACATGGGCCACCGATGTCGTGTAGAGCGCGCCGATGAACAGCATGGCGCAGGCGGCCGACGTCGCGCAGATCACCAGGCCTGACCAGCCAAGCCGGGCAAAATCGGCAAAGACACGGCCCCTGGCGGTGGCCAGCAGGCAGATCAGCAGGAATACACTGGCAATCGCGCCGCGCAGGAACAAAAGTGTCGGCCCGTCGATCGCGACAAGACGCGTCATCAGGCCCGCCGTGCTCAGCGCAACGGTCGCAATCGTCACCGCAAGCAGACCCTGCGCATAGGAAGACAATGTCACGCGGGACCTCCGGGTTTCGACGACAATTTTGATCTAGCACAACGCTACTGACACCGCTCTGGCAACAAGAAAGCCCACTGGCGCAGACAGCAGGGTGTGGAAATCCGGTCTGTCGGCGGAATTTTCGCAAGCCTGACGAAACCCCCTTGCCGCGAGCGCGTTGTCGGGGGGAACAGAGGCAGCCCTTTTGCTGCCTGGGCAAGGGGATTCCGTATGAGTGACCGTGGCAAGACGATCAACAGATCGCGCGATTTGCGCAGCGCCAGACCGTTCTGGAGTGCCACACCCAACATAACCGTAGACGCCGCCAGCAAGGCCAGCCGCAAAGAGTATGATGCGATCATCATCGGGGCCGGCATCAGCGGCGCCTTGATGGCCGAGGCGCTGTCGCGGCGCAAGCTGCGCATCCTGATTGTCGATCGGCGCGATCCCGTCCGTGGCAGCACAATGGCCAGTACGGCGATGATCCAGCACGAGATCGACACGCCTTTGCACGAACTGTCGCAGATGATCGGCGACAAGCACGCCGCCCGTGCCTGGCGGCGCTCTGCGGCATCGGTTGCCCGCCTGTCCGAGCTGGTCAAGGAATTGCAGCTGGATTGCAGCTTCGAGGCACGCAAGACCCTCTATGTCTCTGGCGACAGCTACGGCTTGCGCGCGCTGAAACAGGAAGCCGAGATGCGCAGCGCCATCGGCCTCGATGCCGAATATCTGAACGGCGCCGCGCTGGCCGAGCGCTTCGGCATTGATCGCACCGCCGCCATCGTCTCAAACTGTTCGGCGTCCGCCAATCCGGCACAGTTGACGGCTGGCCTGCTGCAGGTCGCCGTCAGCCGCGGCGTCGAGATCGTCTCGCCGCTGACGATCACCGACTACAAGGAAACGCGCGACGGCGTGGTGGTGGCAACCAGCGAAGGCGAATTGCTGACCACGGCCGACCTGATCGCCTGCACCGGATACGAATACCTGACCAAGTTGGAGAGCAAGTCGCACCAGGTCATCTCGACCTGGGCCATCGCCTCGCAACCCAATACGCCGCGCCCTGAATGGCTGAAGGACTTTCTCGTCTGGGAAGGCTCCGATCCCTACCTCTACTTCCGCTCGACCCCAGACGGCCGCATCATTGCCGGCGGTGAAGACGAAATCGACCCGCTCGCCCATCAGGATCCGGCCAAGGCGAAGCAGAAATTTGCAAAAATCGCTGACAAACTGCGCGACATGGTCGGCATCGACATCGGCAAACCCGCCTATGGCTGGTCCGCCCCCTTCGGCACGACCACGACCGGCCTGCCGATCATCGATCGCCTGCCCGGCACCGAGCATGTCCACGCCATCATGGGTTTCGGTGGCAATGGCATCACCTTCTCCACGATTGCAGCCGAGATCCTAGCCAATCGCCTAGGCGGGAAAAAGGATGCCGACCAGGATCTGTTCCGCTATCCGGAATGACCGTTTGGCGCTTGCACGCCGGGGCAACTTCGTCACAGTCTCGTGATGGAACAAACCGCTTGAAACGCGGTTTTGCCATACTTATTTGTTAGCTGGATTTCTGTGGGAAAGAGACAGATCCACGGAGATTGGGCTCGCCGATATAGGGAGCCCCGCACAAGAAGGGGGTGCTTTATGGCCCGCAATAGTTTGCCCAGCATTACAGCCGGCGAAGCCGGTCTCAATCGTTATCTGGATGAAATCCGCAAATTTCCGATGTTGGAGCCGCAGGAAGAGTACATGCTCGCGAAACGTTACGCTGAGCATGGCGACCGCGACGCCGCACACCGCATGGTGACCAGCCATCTTCGTCTCGTGGCGAAGATTGCCATGGGATATCGTGGCTATGGCCTGCCGATCGGCGAAGTCGTGTCGGAAGGCAATGTCGGCCTGATGCAGGCGGTCAAGAAATTCGACCCGGAACGCGGCTTCCGCCTCGCAACCTATGCCATGTGGTGGATCAAGGCCTCGATCCAGGAGTACATCCTGCGTTCGTGGTCGCTGGTCAAGATGGGCACGACCGCCAACCAGAAGCGCCTGTTCTTCAACCTGCGCCGCCTCAAGGGCAAGATCCAGGCGATCGAGGAAGGCGACCTGAAGCCGGACCAGGTGACGGAAATCGCCACCAAGCTGAAGGTCTCCGAGGAAGAAGTCATCTCGATGAACCGCCGCCTGTCGGGCGACGCATCGCTGAACGCACCCTTACGGGCAAGCGAAGGCGAGAGCGGCCAGTGGCAGGATTGGCTCGTCGACGACCACGAAAGCCAGGAAGCCGTCCTGATCGAACAGGACGAGCTCGAAACCCGCCGCCGCATGCTGGCGCGTGCCATGAGCGTTCTGAACGAGCGCGAACGCCGCATCTTCGAGGCCCGTCGCCTGGCTGAAGACCCGGTCACGTTGGAAGAGCTGTCGTCGGAATTCGACATCAGCCGCGAACGCGTCCGCCAGATCGAGGTCCGCGCCTTTGAAAAGGTCCAGGAAGCCGTTCAGAAGGATGCTCTGGAACGTGCCAAGGCCCTGCGCGTCGTCGAAGCCTGAGGCCAAAAATCCGCAACTAAAAACCGGGTGTGTCGCCACACCCGGTTTTATTTTGCCTGAATGACAGGTCGTTTAGTTTCCGGCAGGGGCCGCAAGCGCCGCCCATTCCTTCATCACCTGGGTAAACACCGCAGCGCCATCCGTCCCCTTGTCCAGGGTCAGCAGCGCACGCCGTCCATTTCGGTAGATGACAGGAATGTCGATCCAGCCGCGGGTCGCGAGCAGGTCGAGATTGCGTTTCACCACATCCTCGAAATCGTTCAACGCCACCAGATAGGTGTCATCGGTGACCTTGGCCGAAACCGCGACCAGAGGGTCGCCGCGATCCTGCTCCGTACGCTTCATCGCGATGCGCTGCAGGTTCTCGATTGCGCCGCCTTCGAAATCCGGTGGCACCGAGAAGACAACCTCGATGATATGGCTTGCCGGCAACGAACTGTCGGCATTACGCTTGATCGTCACCAGTGCCGACATGCCGCGTTCCGGCACATTGATCCTGCCCTGGATCTGAGGATTGGGCTTGCCGTCTTCGCCGGTTTCGCGCACCGCAGACCATGTGATGGTTCCGGGCACGGCAACCGGTGTCGTCTGACCAAGCTTCTCCTCGTAGAGGAAAGCCTTGTCACCCGACAGGGCCGCAGCCGTGCTGCCGGCTGCCGGCGGGTTCTGCGTCGGCGCGGGCGCGGTCGAGGGCGGAGCATCACCCGGCTCTACCGTCGAGGCCAGCGTCTGGGCAGACACCGAGCGTCCTTCAGCGGGAGCATCGGCGGCAACGGTTGCACCTGCGCCGGCATCCGTCTCCGTCCCGTCGGCCAGCAGCCTCTGGGTGAACTTCTGACCGCTGACGGCTCCGTCTTCGGTCGTCGCAGCAGGTGCTGGCGTTGTCGTCGGCTGCTCGGTCGTTGCAGCAGGCGTCGTCGCCGCCGGATCGCTGTCAACGGGCGGTGTCGTCGCGGTGTCCGTGGTCGATGCGGAAGAGCCGGTCAGACTGGAGACCATCTCGCCCATCTCGCCGCGATAGGTCCAGGCAGTAAAGCCTCCGCCAACCACGAGAATGGCGCCGAGTACGCCAAAGATCAGGGGGGCGAAATTGCGTGGCTTCTTCGGCTCGAGCCGGTAGGCGCCGTAGGCATCCGGTTCGCCCGAAGGCTCGACCGCTTCACCTTCGGCATGCGTCGAGAATGTCGACAGCTGGTCGTCCCATTCACCGCCTGCAGGCAAGACGGCAGCAGCCTCGACCGACGTCGGCGGAACCTTGCTCAGGTCACCTGCCGTATCGTTGAACCACTGGCTGAAATCTTCGCTCTCGACCTTTGCCGGATAGGCAGTGGCAGGCTCCGAACCATAGGCAGCATCGCCAAGCAGGATGTCGTGCGGATCGTTTGCGACTGAAGTGGTTTCGGTTCTTTCCGGATCATAGGCCGGAAAGCCGCTGGCCGGTGTGAACGAAATCGCCGACGGCTCTGCCGTTACTTCGGGAAGTTCATGCGGATCGAATGCCGGGCGTTCTGCACCGATCTCCGGAAGATCCCAGCTGGCTGTGGGGATGGCCGGTTGGCCCGATTCCGGATTGCGATCGGCAAGCCAGTCATCGACAGCATCGACCACCGGCGCACGCGCAACCGCTGCATCATTCTCATAGGTCGCAGCAGCTTGAGTCGCGTGGCTTTCTTCGTCCCAGATCAGCGATGCGGGGTCGTCGCCCGGTTGCCACGCACGCGGTTCGTCAACAACACCTTCGGGTGCGTCTGGCTCTGCGGCGGCAGGCGTCTCGTAGTAATGCTCGGGCTCCGGAGCGGGCTCTGGTACCGGCTCCTGTTCCGGCTCGGATGCAAACGGCTCATCGTCAACGGACGGCGCATAATAGTCCGGCGTCTCGACGACCTCGGCATGCGGCTCGTCAGCAGCGGCATAAGCCGGCTCTTCCCAGACCTGCGGCGCAGAATACGGCTCCGGCACATCAGCTTCGACCGGCTCTGCAACCGGCTCGAACGCTGGCGCGTCAGCCGGCTCCAAAGGCCGTTCATCCGCCATATGCGCATCGGCCCAGTCATCGCCGCTGGCGACCGGAGCCTCGGGCTCGGCCGTCGTCGCATCGTTCGCCACAGTTTCCGGCTCATGATACGCGCTGGCGTCATCGGGATGCGCAGAGGTTTCGGCCTCCGGCTCTTCCTGGCTCCATGCGGGATGTTCGGCTGCGACGGCAGTTTCCACAACTGGATCGGCCGCAGGCTCATCAGCCAAAGCCTCATCGGCCGCAGGCAAGGCCTCGGCATGCTCCGCTTCAACCTCGAGAATCGCGGCATCCAGCTTGGAGAGCTGGCGTTGCAGCATTTGCTCCGGTGGACGCGGCGACATGTTCTCGAGCTGCCGGACCACGGCAGCGCGTGCCTTCTCATAGACCTTCGCGCGCATCTCCGGAGTATTGTTCGACAGGCCGTCCACGGCCCGTCGAATCACTGCGATAAAGTCAGCCATCAGCACTTTCTCTTGATCGCCGATCCGGGGTGGACCAGCAAAACACTAACAGAATCTTATTAATCCTCGAAAGGGTCTGTCACAAGTATGGTGTCGTCGCGTTCTGGGCTGGTCGACAGCAAAGCCACCGGCGCACCGATCAGCTCCTCGACCTGACGGACATACTTGATCGCCTGAGCCGGCAAATCCGCCCATTTGCGGGCGCCGACGGTCGATTCCTTCCAGCCTTCGAGCGTGATGTAGATCGGCTCGACGCGCGCCTGGGCAGCCTGCGCTGCCGGCAGATAGTCGATTTCCTGGCCGTCCAGCTTGTAGCCGACGCAGATTTTCAGCTCTTCCAGCCCGTCGAGAACGTCGAGTTTGGTCAGCGCGATGCCGGTGATTCCATTTGTGGCGACAGACTGGCGCACCAGTGCAGCATCGAACCAGCCGCAACGGCGCTTGCGGCCCGTCACGGTACCGAACTCATGGCCCTTCTCGCCGAGGAACTGGCCGATCTCGTCGGTCAGTTCGGTCGGGAACGGACCTTCGCCGACGCGGGTCGTGTAAGCCTTGGTGATGCCGAGGATATAGCCGAGCGAGCCGGGACCCATGCCGGAACCGGCAGCGGCCTGGCCGGCAACCGTGTTCGACGAGGTCACAAACGGATATGTGCCGTGGTCGATGTCGAGCAGCGAGCCCTGCGCGCCTTCAAACAGGATGCGCGACCCCTTGCGGCGCTCGATGTCGAGCAGACGCCAGACGCTGTCCATGAAGGGCAGGACGCGTTCCGCGATCGAGGAAAGTTCCTCCATGATCGTCTTGTGCTCGACTTCCACGGCGCCGAAGCCACGGCGCAGGGCATTGTGGTGCGTGAGGATGCGCTCGACCTTGCCGCCCAGTGCGTCCAGATCGGCCAGATCCATCACGCGGATGGCGCGACGACCGACTTTGTCTTCATAAGCAGGGCCGATGCCGCGACGGGTGGTGCCGATCTTGGTGCCGCTGTTGGAGGCAGCGTCCTCGCGCATGCCGTCCAGTTCGCGGTGCAGCGACAGAATCAGCGTGGCATTTTCGGCGATTCGCAGATTGTCCGGGGTCACTTCGACGCCCTGGTCCTTCAGGCGGCCGATTTCGGCGATCAGCGCATGCGGATCAACGACCACGCCATTGCCGATCACCGCCTTCTTGCCCGGGCGCACTACACCCGACGGCAGGAGCGACAGCTTGTAGGAGACGCCGTCGATGACGAGCGTGTGGCCAGCATTGTGTCCGCCCTGGAAGCGAACCACGATGTCCGCACGTTCGGAGAGCCAGTCGACAATCTTGCCCTTGCCCTCGTCACCCCATTGCGAACCAATCACCACGACATTCGTCATTTCGTAATCCTGTCTATCGCGCAACGCTGCGCTCTACCCAAACCCGCGCATCTATACTGTGTTGTTTTTCGGAAATCGACCCGTATTGACGCGTGATTTGGCTTTTTGCGTGACAAAGCGGCAGCCCTCCCCTATTTCCGACACCATTCGCGCTTGAACAGTTGAGCAGGCTGCTTCGTCAAGGCGCGGTTCATGCCGGGAATTGTGATGCCTCTGTCCATTCGCTGTTATGTCTATCTGGTCATCACCACCTTGCTATGGGGTGGTAATACGGTTGCCGGCAAGCTCGCGCTCGGCCATGTTAGTCCCATGGTGCTGAGCTTCGGCCGCTGGGCTCTCGCAGCAGGCCTGATCATCTCGATCTCGGTGCCGCAAATCCGCAAGGACTGGCCGGTCCTCAAGGCCAACTGGATGCTGCTCGTGGCCTATGGCGCGGTCGGCTACGCCGCATTCAACGGCTTTCTCTATACGGCACTGAAATACACCAGCGCCGTCAACGGGGCCATCGAGCAGGGCGCCATACCGGTGCTGATCTTCGTCATCAATTTCCTGCTCTTCCGCATTCCCGTTTCCAAGGTACAGATCCTTGGGTTCCTGATCAGCTTTATCGGCGCGGCCCTGACCGCCTCGCACGGCAACCTGATGACCCTGCTGACGCTGTCACTGAACTACGGTGACCTGATCATGCTGTTTGCCGGCCTCAGCTACGCCGTCTACACGATCGCCCTGCGCTGGAAGCCGGCCGTGCACTGGAAGAGCCTGATGGCAGGGCCAGCCCTTGCCGCCGCCCTCACCTGCCTGCCGCTGCTCTATTGGGAGGCTGGAAATGCAGAGATGATCCTGCCTGACACGCGCGGCTGGCTGATCATTCTCTATTGCGCGGTCTTTCCGTCGCTGATCTCGCAGATTCTCTACATCAAGGGCGTCGAAGGCATCGGCGCCAACCGTGCCGGTCTGTTCATCAATCTCGTCCCGGTGTTCGGAACACTGTTGTCGATCAGCCTGCTCGGCGAAACGCTCGAACTCTTCCACATCATCGCCCTGGCGCTTGTGCTTGGGGGTATCGCCATTGCCGAATGGGGCAAGCCGGCCAAGGTGAACTAGGGAGCGATCTTGCTCCGGATCGGATTGCGCTCATCCACATTGGCTGATCGAGCCTGGACTCGGGGTGGATCGACAGGGCAAATCAAGACCACGAGTAAACGAGCCGGCCATCTCGGCCGGCTCGTCTGCTTTCAGGTTACGGCGTGGTCGGGGCCGCCGCGCCACCGCTAGGGGCGGACGTTGCCGGGGCCGGCGCGGCAGGGGCCGGCTCGGCAGGTGCAGCCGGAGCAACATCAGTGGCCGCCGGAGGGGTCGGAGCCTCGGTGCTTGCGGCCGGCGGCGTCGGTGCCGCGGGCGGCGTTGCTGCCGGTGCCGAGCTTTCCGTGGCCGGCATTGTCGTGGTTTCCCGTTCAGTGGTCGATCCGCCGAACAGCATGAAAGCACCGGCCGCAATGACGACGACAAGCAGCGCCGCGATGGCAACTGCGGTTCCACTCATGCCAGCATTCTGCGTGACGTTTGGCGGGGTGACGTTTGGACGTTGGTCCTGCATGGGTTTTCCTCCTTGGAAAGCGAGGCTCGTCTCGCCAGATGCGCGACAAGCCTCGGCTAGAGATCTAAACGTGGGCGGGAACTTTGTGTTCCATTCTGAATTACTGCACCACGCCGACAACCACGTAGGTCTCGGGGTCAACGATCACACGCTGGTTGTTGACGAAGGCATAGGCGTAAGTCGGATCTTCCGGGATCGGTGTCAGCACGACCTGCTGCGGCAACGGCTGGCCAACAGCGATCCTCTGCTCGACGACAACGGGCTCAACCGGAACCGGCTGCTGGCGTACATAGGTGACGACGGTCGGCGGCGGCGGATCGATAGCAGTCCCGGCGATTGCACCGACCACGCCACCAACGGCGGCACCGACCGGGCCGCCAACGATCGCACCGGTGACCGCGCCACCGGCAGCGCCGGTCATCGTACCTTCCTGAGCAAGTACAGGCGACACAATAGAGCCAAGTACGATAGCTCCGAGAGCAAGCATCTTCGTCTTCATGGCTTCATCCTTTCCGTTTGATTACCATGGACGCTAGAACACCTGGAGATGGAGTTTGTTCCCCACGCTGGATCGTGGAATTTTATAGATGTACAAATCTGCAACACATGCGCCATGCCGAAATCCGCGCATCGGAAATACGAAAAACACGTCAATCAATGGACTTATATTATCTCAGATCTGCGTGCCGACCCCGATGTCAGGGCGCTGGCACCACCGGTACGGCCCGGTTGCGTCGGACTTCGTAGAGAATATGGCCAAACAGCGCCGCCAACACGATCGGGCCACCGATCAGCGTTGCCGGGGACGGGACCTCGTTGAGCACGAGCCAGACCCACAGTGGAGTCAGCGGCACTTCGAGCGCCGTCAACAGGCTGGCATCCGCCGCCGGCAGTCTCCGAGTCGAGGCGGTATACAAAATGAGGCCCATCGCGTTCTGCACGATCGCAAAGATCACGATCAACTGGAGGTCCGGTGCCGAGACAGCCAGCGGCGCGGCAAACCAGAATGTGACGAAGGAGCAGAGCCAGGCCGATCCGGCCATAGCCGGCAACATCGGCACCTCGCGATGTTTGCGCATGACGGTGGCCATCGCACCAACCGAAAGCGTCATCACTGCCGCCAGCAGCTTGCCAAACAGCCCGCTTCCACCGCCGCTGCCGCCATGCCCATCGGTCAGCATCACAAGAACGCCGACCATGGCCACACCGCTGGCGATCAGCGTCGAACGGCTGGGCCGTTCCCCGATGAAAACGAAGGCCAGCGCGGCTGTCACAAACGGTACCGTCGCATAAATCACCATCGCATCGGCGATCGACGTGTAATACATCGATCCGATGCCGGAGATCATGCTGGTTGCCGAAAAGATCGTCGCAAGCAGGCTTGGCCAACCCATGCGGCGCAGGATGCCCGGCACCCGACCCCGTTCCAGGTAGATGAAGAACAGAAACACGCACGTGCCCGAAAACAGGCCGCGCCAGAACAGCATGGTCATCAGGTCGGTGGTGATATGGCGGACGAACAGGCCTGATGAAGACCAGGCAAGTGCAGAAATCGCGCCGAACAGGACGCCAAGTCTGTAGTGACGCTGGTCATCGAGCGTCATGGCAAAGGTGCAGGCAAGAGCATGGACAACATCGGCACCTCAGCCATCCCAGCCGACGATACCCTTGATTTCCAGGAAATCATGGATAGCCCAGTCCGCGTATTCCCGCCCATTGCCTGACTGCTTGTAGCCGCCGAATGGCGCAAACGTGTCCCACTCGGGATAGTTCAGATACACCGAGCCCGCCCGCATCCGGGCCGCGACCTTGCGGGCATGCTCGATATCGCCGGACTGGATATAGGCAGCCAGGCCATAGACGGTGTCATTGGCAATCGCGATCGCCTGCTCTTCCGTCTCATACGGCAGGATTGACAGCACCGGGCCAAAAATCTCCTCGCGCGCAATCGTCATGTCGGGCGAGACGTGGCCAAAGATCGTCGGGCGCACATAGTAGCCGCGATTGAGGTTTTCCGGCCGGCCCGGCCCGCCGGTGACCAGCAGCGCGCCCTCCTCGATGCCCACTTCGATCAGCCGCTGGATCTTGTTGAACTGGATTTCGCTGACCACCGGTCCCAGAACCGTATCCTCGGCCTGCGGATCGCCGACGATGAATGCCTCGGCCACATCGCGGGCAAACAACAGCGCCTCGTCATGCCGGTCTGCGGGTACCAGCATGCGGGTCGGCGCATCGCAGGACTGGCCGGAATTGCCGAAGCAGCCTTCGACGCCCTTGCGCACCGCCGTCTCGAGATCCGCATCCGGCAGGATGATATTGGCCGACTTGCCGCCCAGTTCCTGCGCCACGCGTTTGACTGTTTCGGCTGCGGTCTTCGCAACGATGATTCCGGCCCGCGTCGAGCCGGTAAACGAAACCATGTCGACATCCGGGTGCCCGGCCATGACCTGGCCGACATCCGGGCCGTTGCCGTTAACCATGTTGAACACACCCTTCGGCGTTCCGGCAGCCTCAATGACCTCGGCAAAGATGATGCCCGATATCGGCGCGATTTCCGATGGCTTCAAGACCACGGTGCAGCCGGCAGCAATCGCCGGCGCCACCTTGCAGACGATCTGGTTGAGCGGCCAGTTCCACGGCGTGATCAGCGCGCAGACGCCGATCGGCTCCTTGACCACCATCGTCGAGCCGCGCTTTTCGGAAAATTCGAAACGTTCGAAGGCAGCGATCGTCGCCTCCAGATGCGCCCGCCCCGCCCAGGCCTGGCTTTCGCGTGCAAAGGCAAGCGGCGCGCCCATCTCACGGCTGACGGCAGCAGCAATGTCCTCGTAGCGTTCGTTGTAGATCTCCAGGATGCGCTTGAGCAGCGCCAGCCGCTCGGAACGATCCGTCACCGCAAAGCTCTGGAAGGCCGCTTTCGCCGCCGCCACGGCCCGATCGACATCGGCCTTGCCGCCGACGGAAATCTGCGTGAACGCCTCCTCCGTCGAGGGATCGATCACGTCGAGCAAAGCTGGAACTGCCGGGTCCACCCAAGCGCCGTCGATAAAGAACTTCAAGTGATGGGACATAAGCGCTCCGGAGGGGACATTGCAGGTCATGGCAGGCCTTGGCAGGCGGGCCTGCACTATTGTCCAAGCCATCACGCTCCGCAAGCGGTCCTGTTCCGCCAGATCTGCAATCCCCAATCAGAATACGCTTGCTATCGCTCCAGCCTGTCGAGCATCCGGAACCAAGCGATCCTGGCGGCCACGCCGACACGACGGAACCGGTGTAGCGGGATCGGTCGGATCGGCGAAACCGGCAGTGGCAACAGGCGCGGATCCCCGCCGGCGATATAGTCGGCGAGCGGCGTGCCAAGGGCGGTCATCAACCCGATACCGCGCCCCTGGCATCCGGCAACCATCAGCAATCCCGGTTGTGGCTCATGCAGATGCGGCAGGAAATCGGCGGTCACTGCGACGCGGCCGAACCAGCGGCGTTCGATCGGCAGCCCCTGAAGGACCG
>ERZ1034401.112-NODE-112-length-22982-cov-3.700920_pt1 | contig 22982 bp, 27 predicted proteins | sample MGYA00520601_ERZ1034401 | MGnify/ENA primary metagenome ERZ1034401 (study PRJEB33736, sample SAMEA104288476) | Azolla filiculoides | biome: Urban; feature: water surface; material: ditch water | place: Netherlands | collected 2014 ... | reverse complement strand
ATCTCAGGGATCTGTTCTCTCAACGGGCGCGGCCTCTTTCATGCCACCTCCTGTTCCTGGCATCTAAGCCGAAGTCAGGCAGAAATTCCACTTATCCCCGCTGTGCAGATTTCCCGAGCCAGCTCTCCTGAGGTTCAACTCCAGCTCACGATAGATGCGGTATACGCGCTTGTGGTTCCAGCGATATCCTCGGACATTCCGCAGGTAAAGGAAGCACAGGCCAAAGCCCTAGGTCTTCTTCGCCCGCGTCAGTCCGATCAGGAGATCGGCGATCTGCTCGTTCTCGTCGTTCAGCTTGGCGCTGTAACGATAGCAGGTCTCGCTGACCTCGAAGGTGCGGCAGGCAAGCGCAATGCTCACCCCGTGCAACGCCACTGCTTTCCCGGCCATCTCCCGGCGTTGAGACGGCCGTGTTATTTTTTTCCCAAAGCCTCCTTCAGCAGTTCTGCCTGCATGCTCATCTCGGCATACATCTTCTTCAGCCGACGGTTCTCATCCTCCAGAGCCTTCATCTGGCTGATCATCGACGCGTCCATGCCGCCGTATTTGGATCGCCATTTGTAAAAGGTCGCTGTGCTCATTCCGTGTTCACGGCATAGCTCCGGCACAGGGACCCCACCTTCTGCCTGGCGCAGGATGGCTAGGATTTGCGGTTCGGTGAATCTGCTCGTCTTCATCAAAATCTCCTCGATCATAAAGCCCAAGAAAATTCTACTTTTGAAGCCCGTTAATTTGCGGGGGGATTACTCAAGAAGTCTGCCCGCACCCCGAAGATTGTTTTTATGAAACCGACCGCGCTCGGTGCGGGCCTTGCGCCGAGAAGGCATCGGCAGCCAAAGGCGTCGAAATTGACGATACACATTCACACCTACCGGAGGTGTGCCGCCTTCGACGCGAAGTAGGAGCCGCCGCAGCCCGCGTTGCCGAACTCGAGTCCGTGAACGATCTGCTGCGATCAGCCGTCGCCGCCACGGAGAGCTCGGAATGACCGTCGCCCTGACAGAACCCGCGGGCGGTGCCTAGTGGCCATCAATTTTCACCATGCATTCCGCGTAGGCGGCAATGAAAGACACCCTAGATCGGTCCAAATCACGTCCGTGGAGAAGAGCAGCGCTACATTCGTTGATCGCATTCCAGTACGTTTTTCCGGAGCGCAATGGCAAGCTGTCCTGCAGGTATTTCAGGCCAGCACGGGGCCCCAAGATTGCGGTGTCGCAGAGGTCGCCTTCGCCAACCAAAACAGGCTGCTTCCAATTAAGTTGGAAGCCAATCTCGATCACAGAACCCATTGGAGGTTTCCTTCGGTTAGACCGAGAGAATGCCCCCCCGGAGACGGACCCTACCATGGCCCTCCACGGCGTGTACTTGCTAATCGGAGAGAGGCACCTTCCAGTGTCGCTGCTAGGTGGGGAATGAACCACTCAAACGTTCGCCGCAGGGTGTTCGACGCATCGCGCGCGATGGTGATCATCTCAGGATACCAATCAGAACTATGCGACAGCGCCATGCGTGGATGGCACCGCGTCGAGACCAAGGCCCGCACTGATGGGGCGAAAGCTCGGACAGAGGTCTTATGGATCAATCCGCTCGCTTGGTCGCCTGGAGCGAAACCAGTCCTACCGCTTCAACATTCCAGGAGATACTGCATGAGCAGGTGATGTAAAAACTGTGCGCACTGGTCATCGACGGACAAGGTCTGGGGATCGTGCGATTACGCCTCGACGCGAGACGACGGCGACAAACTTGCCCACGCTTCCTACGTCCGCCTGGGCGACGAGAAGCAGGCGGAGCTTGAGACGAAATACAAGTTCGGCTGCGTCGTCTGGAAGACGCTGCGCACCCCATCGCTCCAGCCGAGGGTAGCGGCCCATTGCGGCTGCTTAGCGCCTTCTCATTTCGGCCATTGAAGGTGGTCGGTTGGATACCCGAAAGCAGTCGATCAGCTCGCCCTGTCAGCAATGCGCCGCGAGCGAGCGTGGATTTATCGTTGTGCCCTGGATTTGAGCTGATGTGAACATGGCGCCAGAGCGGCAATTATTTCCGCATCCACGCCAGCGCAAGGAGTGTGAATCACGACGACAGATTTCGTGGATCGCTCTGGCCGCGCCGCTCAGGTTAAAGACATGCCACAGCAAGCCATCCCTTCTTTGAAGGCAGCCGTAGAGGAGACTTTATTCGTGCCGGAGCGACGCGCGGCACTGACCATATGACGACGGCGACTCCGATCGCGCCCTATGGATATTTTTTAAAGGTCCTTGCAAGTTCTGACAAGCCAGCCCATATTCATCGAAGTGGCAGCCATTGAACGGGCACTGCCATTTTCTGGGCGGCACTCACCCTGGCCCCAATAAAGGAGGACGTCATGTCTTCCGACCTTCATCAGCCTATCGGCAGCTTCGACATCAGCATCATCAGAAACGCGCTGCGGCATGCCGGGTTTCGCTATGAAGAACCGCTTTGCGAACTGGACCGCGGCGCGGCGCGCCATGCGATTACCCTCTACCAGAAGGGCGTCCACAGATCCGGCGAATTGATTTCCGCCGTGAACCTCTGGGCAGACAAGGCCGTCCTCGCGCGGCTGAAAAGTAGCTGTCAGGTCACGAGCCTGTGACCCTCTTTTTCCCCAATCCGACCCGTGACTATGACGAGACCCGCGGTTTCATTCGTTTCATCGGGCATGATGGTCTGAACCAGGTTCTGTTTCTATTGCCTGTCGCACTCTTTGACCGTGAGGGGGCGACCAACCGCCGGAAGGAACGCGACTATCTCCTGGCATTCGATCGCCTGCGGGAGCGCATCCTGACGACAGCGAAGCACGCCTATCAGTCTCGGCGACGACATATGATCGAACTCGATCTCAGTGCATTCGGGTCGTCCCTCCAGTCGGCGACCTGACGACGCCAATCAAAGCGCTTGGCGAACTCGGAAGAGGAACAAGTCATGGTCGATCGTAAGCAATCCACTGCATTGATCGTCCATGACGACCGCCTCGGGCAGACATTCGGCCTTCGACCATGCTGAAGAACGATCCTCCAGAGTGTGAGCGAAAGCTGGCTGACCTGGCGCTTCTGCGTGCGCTGCTCCACCGTTCAAGCTACTCGAGCGCGGGTCTCCGGGCGCAGTCAGGTGGAAACTATGCAAGAGAGGTCGTGATCATCGACCGCCTTCGCAAGGGAATGGTCATGAGCGATATGCAGGCAGCCGTCTGGGAGACTGTCGTTTTCAGTCACGCTACGGCTCTGTCGCGCTGGGAAGGCGAGGGCGGAAGTCCCTGTGGTCGCGATCAGGTTGCTACAACCGTGAGGAGCGGCGGCTAATGGGGACTTCGGACAAGGTGATCATACTGGCTGACATCCGTAAAAAGCGGATCGTGTCAGCGACATGCCGACCGAACGTCTTCGAGATCAGGTCAGGGGCCGGGAAGCGGCCGGATTGCAGTATCCATCCGTTTACAGCGCGGCCCGCTGTTCCGCCGAAGCAGGCTTGATGAACACTGAGGTCGCATCCCGAGCTGATCTCTGCACCGCCGCCACATGACACCGATCCCCCGCAAAGGAGTCTCAGATGTTTACGCGAACGAAGACGAGAACCGTGCATTTCGATGCGCCCTTCACCCTCAAAGGTCTGGACGGGCCCTGTCCCGCTGGCGACTACCAGGTCCAGAACGACGAGGAACAGATCACCGGAATCTCCTGGCTCGCCTATCGGCGCGTGGCAACCATGATTGAAGTGTTTGCCGGGAAGAAGAAGAGCCTGGTCCAAATAGATCCGTCGGATCTAGATGCCGCTCTGGACATGGACAGGGTCCTGTCCGGCCAGAAAAGCCTGAACACAACACACTGATGATTTGGAGAAACCCATGCCTTCTCACCGCTTTACCATCGGCCAAATGGTTCGTCTCGTGACCACTAAGGGTCTGTCACCGGCTGCCGCCGTCACCTACACGATCGAGGCTCCCATGCCAGCCTATCAGAACAGCCCGCAATACCGGCTCTGGAATGCCGAGCTCCGCCAAGGGCGCGTCGCCCTGGAGCGGGATCTGGAGGCTTTCGGACCCGCGTGATCCCGATGCCGACGCGCGTGCATCCACCATGCGGTCGCGTTGTGCGTCCTTGGCTTTTTTGGCGAGACCTCGCCACCATGTTCTGAAGGGAACGCAGATGAGCAGACCGACACGTATCGCCTTCATTGGCAACTCTCTTCCCCGCCAATGCGGCATAGCGACCTTCACCGGCGATCTCTCCCAGGCGCTGGTCGATGCGGCCGAGCCCATCCAGACGAGCATCGTCGCCGTGACGGATGCCAAGCAGAGTTACGCCTATCCTGGCGATGTGATCTTCGAGATCCGCGAGGAAGAAGTCGAAGACTATGTGACGGCTGCGCGGGTCCTGAACGAAGGTCGGTTCGATGTGGTTTCGCTGCAGCACGAATTCGGCATCTTCGGCGGTGACGACGGCGAGTTCATCCTCACGCTGCTGGAAAACCTGCGCATTCCGCTCGTCACCACCTGCCACACCATCCTTGCCGAACCGACACCGTCCCAACACCGCGTGTTGCAGAAGGTCGCCGCTCACTCCAGCCGTGTCGTAGTCATGGCCGAAAAGGGTCGCACGCTGCTCACGGAAATCTATGGCGTCGCCCCCCAGAAGATCGACGTCATCGCCCATGGCATTCCTGATCGACCCTTTCACGATCCGGACCTTGCCAAGATCGAGCGCGGTTACGCCGGCAGGCCCATTATCCTGACATTTGGTCTCCTCTCTCCCAACAAGGGCATAGAGGTGGTCATCGACGCCATGCCGTCGATCCTGAAAGAGAGCCCCGAGGCCCTGTATATCGTGCTGGGCGCGACGCATCCGACGCTTCTGCGCCAGCAGGGCGAGGCCTATCGCGACGGGTTGCGCCAGCGCACCGAGCGGTTGGGCGTCGATCATGCGGTGCAGTTTCTCAATCGCTTTGTCGATCTGCCGACGCTTCTCGACTTCATTGCCATGTGCGACGTCTATGTGACGCCCTATCTGGACGAGGCTCAGATGACCTCGGGAACGCTCTCCTACAGTTTCGGCATGGGCAGTGCTGTGGTTTCTACGCCTTACTGGCACGCCTGCGATCTCTTGTGCGACGGCCGCGGCGTGTTGGTTCCCTTTGGGGATGCGCCGGCGACGGCTAAGGCAATCGCGACCTTGCTCGGCGATGACGAGGCCAGGATGGCGATGCGCAAGAGGGCCTACGAGGCCGGTCGCGCGATGATTTGGTCGCATGTGGCCTCACTCTATCTCGACAGCATGGCAAAGGCGCGAATTGCCTATCGGCCCAAGCTCGTCAGCGACCTCATGTCTTTGCGGATCAAGCGTCCGCCGCAGCAGACAGCTTTGAAACTTGGCCATTTGCAGACGATGTGCGACGACACGGGCATCATCCAGCATGCGGTGTTCTCCGTGCCGGACAGGTCTCATGGCTATTGCGTCGATGACAACGCGCGAGCCCTGCTTCTGTCCTCGCTCCTGTCGGTCGTCGGCGAGACGGGCATAGCGGAAAGGATGACAGCCTCTTTCGCGGCCTTCGTCGAACACGCCTGGAACTCTGACACCGGCCGTTTTCGAAACTTCATGAGCTACGACCGCCGTTGGCTCGAAGATAAAGGCTCCGAAGACAGCCATGGGCGAACCCTCTGGGCGCTCGGGGCCTGCGCCCTGTCTGATGCCGATGGACCACGCCGCCGATGGGCGAGTGCCCTCTTTGCCCGGGCGATGTCCGTCACGCTCGACTTCCGTTCCCCGCGCGCCTGGGCCTTCACGCTTCTCGGCCTCAACGATTACTGCGCGGCCAATCCTCAAGACCCCCACGCTCGCATGCTGCGTATACGGCATGCTGAAAACCTGATGGACCTGGAGCGTCGTGTGTCGACGGGCGGGCGCCGTTGGTTCGAGGAAGGGCTTTCCTATGAAAATGCGCGGCTGAGCCAGGCCTTGATCATGACGGGCCTGTCGACCAAGGTGCCGGCTTTCGTCGAGACAGGTGTTGCGACGCTTGAATGGCTGATGACCCAGCAGACGGGCGAGAAAGGTCATTTTCGTGCCATTGGCACCGATGGCTTCTTCGAGGTCAGGCAGCCGCCCAAGCCTTTCGACCAACAGCCAGTCGAGGCGACGGCAACCGTGGCCGCCTGCCTTGCGGCCTACGAAGCGACCTCGGACAGGAGCTGGATCGAGGCCGCGCACAGGGCCTTCGACTGGTTCACGGGCAGCAATGATCACGGCATTTCCCTCGTTGACCCGGAGACGGGCAGTTGCCGCGACGGCCTGCATGTGGACCGCCCCAACGAGAACCGGGGTGCCGAATCCGTGCTCTGCTACCTGATCTCCTGCGTCGAGCTCGGTCGCGCCAACCAGATGCTGCGACCGGTCATGCCGAGGGTCGGCGCCAGGCAATTATCATGAACCGTCCCAAACATGTCGAGAGTAACGAAGGATCAGTCTTGCCCCAGTCCAGCCTTCTCAACCGGCAGGCCCTTTATCTGAGGCCCGATCCGACGCGCGTTATCGTGCGGCCTTTCAAGCCGTCGACCGAACCTCGACATCTCAACCCACGCGACAAGTCGCGGGCGAATGAAATCGTCGATCGCGTCCTGTCGCTGGACCCGGCGGCCACGGCCAATCAACTGCGCGACATCCTCGCCAATTTCGAGGGCAGGCACCGCAACCTGCTGCGTCAGTTCGAACTGCGGGCGGACGCAATGGAGGATGCTTTCCAGCACCACCAGCGCTTCAGTCAGCAGCAAAGACAATTGGTCGGCGCCTACTTCATGAATGAATATTCCTTCGAGTCCGCCGCTCTGTTTAACCCGAGCATCGTGCCGCATCCGGATCAGTCCGGCGTTGCAGAGGGGAGCCGCCGGCTGATCATCAGTCTGAGGGCTGTCGGCGAGGGGCACATCTCGTCGCTCACCTTCCGCTCAGGCGTGATCGACGCGGAGGGGGGCGTCACCATTGATGCGCCGACGCAACTGGCAGGTCTGCCAGACATCCATGCGAGCGACGGCCTGGCGCCCGCCGGCTGCATCGGCCTGAGCTTCAAGGCCGAAAGCGACCTCAGCGAACGGGTCATCTTTCCAGTGACCGAGGCGCAGTCGAACGGCATCGAGGATGCCCGTTTCGTCGCCTTCGAGAACGAGGGCGAAACGATCTACTTCGCGACCTATACGGCCTATAGCGGCTCCTCCATCCGCTCCGAGCTTCTGGAGACCGCCGACTTCCTGAACTTCACCCTGACGCCACTGCGGGGCCCAGCCGCCCGCAACAAGGGCATGGCGCTCTTTCCCCGTCGCATCGATGGCCGCTATGCGATGATCGCCCGGCAGGACAGCGAAAACCTCTTTCTGCTCTATTCCGACGACCTGCATGAATGGGATGAAGGGCGTCTCCTGGTGAAGCCGGAATTCGCCTGGCAGTTCGTCCAGATCGGAAATTGCGGCTCCCCTGTCGAGATCGACGAGGGATGGCTCTTGTTCACCCATGGTGTGGGGCCGATGCGGCGCTATGCGATCGGGGTGACGCTGCTCGACAAGCGCGACCCGAGCATCATCCTGTCGCGGACGGTCGAGCCGCTGCTACAGCCCGAACCGACAGAGCGCGAGGGCTATGTACCGAACGTCGTCTATTCCTGCGGTGCCATGCGGCATGGCGATCTGATCGCGCTGCCATATGCCGTCTCCGATACCTATTCCAACTTCACCACGATCAAGATCAGCAGGCTTCTGGAAACGATGCATCCCATCGGGACAGCCTTGTGAATGCGGATGGTGGGTGGACCGCGCCACCAGGCGATCGGCCATGAGTGTCCAGCAACTGAAACGCGTCTTCCTTGAGGATATTCTACCTACCTGGAGCAAATCCGGCTTCGACGAGAGCTGCGGCCAATTCGTCGAATATCTGGAGCTGGATGGGTCGCCGCAGGAAGCAGGTGAGGTGCGGACCCGAACCGTGGCCCGGCAGATCTACGTTTACGCCCATGCAGCCCATCTCGGCCTTGCCCCGTCAGCATCGCTCGCCATGGCAGAACGGGCCTTCGCCAACCTGCACCGCGTCGCCTGGGTCAGCGGGAAGCGCGGTGGCTATGCGAGAAGCTTCAACCGCCATACCGAGCTTGTCACCGATCCGGTTCGCGATCTCTACGACAATGCCTGTGTGCTGCTCGCGCTCTCATGGCTGTTGACGGCGACCGGCAAGGACGTCTACCGACACCAGATCGACCAGACGATCCTGGCGGTCGACCGGACGCTGACAGACCCCTTTGGCGGCTGGGCCGAAGACAGCAACGGCACGCTTCCTCGCCGCCAGAACCCGCACATGCATTACCTCGAAGCCACACTGGCCTTGTGCGAGAACAACCGGACCTCCGTGCATATGAGGTCGGAAGGGAAGGCCTTTGCGCTCTTGCGCTCCCATTTCCTCGTCGGACAAAATGGGCCGCTTCACGAATTTTTCGGCCCCCAATGGGAGCTTGCCGATCGATACGGATCCGATCGGCTGGAGCCAGGCCACATGTGCGAGTGGGTCTGGTTGACGACCCGTCACGATAGTCTCGCTCGCAGCGATAACATCAATATATGCCTGGACCTGTTTTACACCGCGCTGGCGGTCGGGCGCATGGACGGCTCGATTTTCCTGGTCGATACCGTTTCGGGAGATAAGGCGATCAGCCCGTCACGGCGCCTATGGCCGCAGGTGGAGATGCTCAAGGCTTTCATGGCGCTCTATGAGCGATTTGGCTTTCCGGGATATCGGACAGAGGCGGACGACGTCGCCTCCGCAATCCTCGCTGCTTATATGACGGGCGTGCCACACGGCTGCTGGCACGACTGTCTCGACCTCAACGAGGTGCCGACGGCCCGCACGATCCCGCCTAGCTCACTATATCACCTCTGGACGGCGATTGCGGCTTCGGCCGGGGATTTAAGGTGAACCTACTCCTCCTGAAACGCGGAAATTGCTGAACAGTGGTGGTGTGGTCTGACTTCCAGAGTCTGGAGGGCCGAGCTCGACCAAGCCGCCAGACTTTTGAATGTCGGCTCCGGCTTGCGGCACCTCAACTTCAGACAGTCCGCTCACGGCCCCCTTCCGGACATTCCAAATAGACCAGATGCTTGATCTGCCTCGTTTATCTGCCGGCTTTCATCCGAAGTTATAGCGGGTCGTCGGTTCATATCCCTTCAAGAGCTAGCCAATTTTACAAGTCTCTGTTGGCTCAGGTCCCCGCAACCAGTTCAAGCATAAATCAATAACCGCTCAGATATGATGGGGGCGGTTTTTGCGTTTCTAGGGGCGCGGCAAAGCTCCTCTAACTCGTGTTGGAGACTGGAAGCAGGTGAACAATAATCTATGGCAGCCACCAACGGCTGACGCCCGACATCAGCGATGATTGTCCTCCGTCATTCGCCCTCATCGACCGCCCGCGCACTGCGCCGGATAGCCTGAGGTGGCTGTCCGTACGCTCGCAGGAATGCCCGGCGCATGCGCTCCCTATCAGCAAATCCGGTTTCGGCCGCGATGTACTCAATGGGGTGACGACTTTGCTCCATCATCAGGCGGGCGGTTTCCAGGCGCAGATGCTCGACGGCCTTGGCAGGGGATTGTCCCGTCTCTGACCGAAAGGCACGACTGAACTGACGGGGACTGAGATGCGCGGCATCGGCCAGTTCCTCGACCGACAATGCCGACCTAAGATTTTTCCTAGCGTAGTCGAGGGCGCTCTGAATACGATCGGATTTGGCGTCCATCTTGAGCAGTTCGGAATGCTGAGACTGACCGCCTGCTCGGCGGTGATATAGGACAAGCTTATGGGCAACTGAGCGAGCGAGTCCTGACCCGTAATCCTTTTCGACCATTCCGAGGGCGAGATCTATTCCAGCACTCATGCCCGCTGACGTCCAAATATCTCCGTCGATGATGAAGATTCGATCTTCCTCCATCTTTACCTTGGGATATCGCTTCTGCAGTTCGCGGGCAGACAGCCAGTGAGTTGTCGCACGTTTGCCATCGAGAAGACCCGCCTGGGCAAGTACAAATGCACCCGTGCAGATTGAAGCGGTTCTTCTTGACGCCAGGCTTGCCTGACGGGCGAAGTCTATCATTTTGGACGATGCCTCGGAGATCTGCATCCCGCCACCGAAGATGACGGTATCGAAATTGGGATCTGCGAAAGCTGTGGTGTCGACCGTGAGCCCATGCGAGCTGCGGACTGGGCCGCCCTCTTCTGACAGAGCGTCGATCTGATAGACATACTCGCCAGCAGAGACATTAGCGAACTCGAATACCGAGATTGCTGCCAGGTACATGAGCTGAAAACCCGGCACGAGGACAAACCCAATGCGCTGCATACCGAATTCTCCCGTGGCCTTAAAGGTTGCATATACGACATTTGAGACGCCAGTGCTAGGGTGTACTTTTGCTCATCGCAAGCAATTAAGCTTGCTCTGATGGAAGGATCGATGGCCATGAACACAATTGTACACAACGGAACAGCACTCATCACAGGTGCATCCTCGGGGATAGGTGCGGTCTATGCAGATCGTCTCGCCCGGCGAGGCTACGACCTCATTCTGGTGGCACGTAGCGGAGACAAGCTGAAGGAACTGGCTGCTCGCATCACTGACGAAACCGGGCGATCCGTCGAAACACTTTCTGCCGATCTTACGAAGACGGACGACCTGGCGCGTGTCGAGCAAGTGCTGCGTACCGACGCAACCATCACCCTCCTCATCAACAACGCTGGTGTCGGAGCCACCGCGCCTCTTCTGCAATCCGACATCGGGAAAATGGAAGCCATGGTGGCGTTAAATGTTACCGGACCAATGCGACTGACCCATGCCGTCGCTCCTGCATTCGTGTCCCGTGGCACCGGTACGATTGTCAACATCGCCTCGATCGTCGCCATTGCACCAGAGGTTCTCAACGGCGTCTATGGCGGTAGCAAGGCTTTCATCCTAGCCTTCAGCCAATCCCTTCATCACGAGCTCGCCGACAAGGGCGTTCGGATACAGGCGGTCCTTCCCGGCGCGACCGCAACTGACTTTTGGGATGCTGCAGGACTTCCAGTGGCCCATCTGCCCTCCGAGATCGTCATGTCCGCGACCGACATGGTCGACGCAGCGCTTTCCGGGCTCGATCAGGGCGAACTGGTGACGATCCCCGCCTTGCCGAACATCGCCGACTGGAATGCCTTCGATACAGCGCGCTTGGCGCTGAGTCCCAACCTCTCTCACGCGGCACCCGCAGCTCGCTATACAGCTTAGGCGTCGTTCATGAATGCATGGCTGCCCCGATCGCGAGGCAGTCATAGCATTGCTGCTCCAGAGACATCGGGCGATTTCCTGTTGTATCGGTCCCCCCACATCAAGACGTGGATTAATGCGCGCTAAGCATAATGCAAGGCGGTGGGCCCTCGAGCGGATCTTCGGATTGATGACACTATGGCAGCATCCCGCCCGCTACTACGAGCAGCGCTTCGACTGCTCAGTCCAGAACCAGAAAGCGTTCTTCCCTGAGCTTTACCACGAGATGGCTGCGCTGTTCTTCGATGTCCAGGGGTAGGTGAGCCGCCGGGGCACATTTGTCCCGGACAGCCTCTTTGCGCTCACTCATAAACGAAACGGGTATCGGCCCGCCGGGTCCTTCGGCGATCTACAATTTGTTACATCATCGGCGAATTCGGACACACCGGGGATACGTCACACCCGCTTAATGTGGCCATCGACCGATATCGATATCGGTCAATAGTCAATCACATGAAGGAAAATAAACATGACCACGAATGAAAAGGTGCTCTACACGGGCAAGACACATACGACGGGTGGCCGGGAAGGTTACTCGCGCAGTTCCGATGATCGACTGGAAGTCAAACTTTCTTCGCCGGGCGGACCTGGAACCGGGACGAATCCGGAGCAGCTTTTCGCAGCCGGATGGTCGGCCTGCTTCATTGGCGCAATGGGTTCCGCCGCACGCAAAATGAAGATCGTGCTTCCGGCCGACGTGGCGGTCGACACTGAAGTCGATCTCATCAGTACGGATGGCGAATATTCTCTCGCTGCCCGCCTCAACGTCAGCCTGCCGGGTATCCCTGAGGACGTCGCCCGGGAGATCGTCGATGCCGCGCACCAGACCTGCCCCTATTCCAAGATGTCGCGTGGCAACATCAGGGCCGAGATCAACCTGGTCTGATCTTGCGCCGCTGGGTCCTCCTCACCGCTGCAACTCCGCGGTCGTGAGGAGGACGCTGTTCATCAAAGCATCCTAGTGGCAATGACGAATCCTGATTGACTATTCGTGGAGAATTTTCGTGAACGTAGGGATCAAATGCATCGCGGCCTTGTCAATCCTGGCATCACCGTGCGCTTGGGTTTCCGCTTCGCATGAAGCGCCCGACGTCTTTGCGATGCAGGAGAAAGAGCAGCGTGAGCATACCATTGCTGCCGAAGCATCGGATCATAGTCGGGCAAGCTCCGACATCGCATTTATCCACGACGACGTTGGTTTTGAAATGGCCTTCCAATAGGACAGACGGATTGGGACAATCGACTTGAGCATCGGTTTGAAAATAGGCGACGATCACAATCGTCGCCTTCATCCGCCCGCCGTTTTATCCATCGCGACGAGACGGGGGCCGAAGGCTACGGAGCCTATGTCACGCACTTGGAGAATAACGATGACTGAAGACCGCGCGATTTTCGGTGGTGGATGCTTCTGGGGTATGAAGGACCTCATACGCCGACAGAGAGGGGTTCTCTCTTCTCGTGTCGGCTACACCGGGGGCGATGGTTGCCAATGCCACGTATGAAGCCCACGGCACGCACGCGGAAGCAATCGAAATCAGGTTCGATCCTTCTTTGACAACATATCGGCAACTTCTCGAATTCTTCTTCCAGATCCATGACCCCAGCACGATGAACCGACAGGGGAATGATATAGGGGCGAGCTATCGCTCCGCTGTGTTTTATGTGACCGAGGAACAGCGAAGGGAGACTTTCGACACCATTGCGGATGTCGATGCATCGGGCCTATGGCCCGGTCCGGTCCTTACCGAAGTGGTGCCGGCGGGCGATTTTTGGGAAGCCGAGCCGGACCACCGGGACTACCTTGAACGGTATCCAAGCGGATACACTTGCCATTTCGTCCGGCCGGGATGGAGATTGCCCACACGGCAGGATCGCCTCGATCCCATCCCACCACAGGTGAAACCCACCTCATCCTGACGTCTGCAACGACATTGTCAGTTACTTCGACTGGCTCAAATTAAAGGAGAATTCGGTGAGCATACAATTGAAACGGAAAATTGCCTTCGCGCTATCGATGGGCATCGTGACGACAGGGATAATTTCGTTCGTCATCCTCGCACTCAATCTGGGCTTCTCGGAAAAGTTTGCCATTGCCTGGCTTCGATCATGGGGCATTGGCTATGTGATCGTTATCCCCGCGATCCTGCTGATCGGTCCACGTTTGCAAGCCCAGGTCGACCGCCTGGTGAAGTGAGACGGCCAACACGTTGTAGAGGCTCATTCCGATGTCAAAACTGTCGCTGGCCGCATCAGCCGCCTTCGTGCTGAGCACTTCCGTCGCCTGGGCATGCACGGACATTCCTGAGAGCCACGTTCAGAAAGTGGACGTCGGATATACGGCCGTCAATCAGGACATCAAACTTAGACGCGTGATCGTTCACAACGCCGATCCGAAGGGAACCGTGCTCCTCCTCCACGGCTTTCCTGAGACGATGTGTGCCTGGGTGGATGTTTCGTTGAAGCTCGGCGAAGACTACGATGTTCATGCGATTGACTGGCCTGGTTACGGTCGCTCGACGAGACCTCCGGCCGAGGACTTTTCTTATGCGCCAAAAGCGTATGCGGACGTGCTGAAGGCATATATCGAGACGGCGCGAATCCGTAAGGACGAGCTTGTAATCTACGCGACAGACGTTGCAGCCCTGCCAGTACTGCTCCTGGCCCTGGAGGATCCGAGGATTGCGCAGACGATAATCGTTGGTGACTTCGCGCCTTTCAACCGGCCCGACTATATGTATGAGACGCTGCAAAATCTGAAGTTGCATGCTTTAGCGGAGCAGACCCACGCTTTCATGAACAAAAACCGTGACGACATTCTTGAGAACGCGTACAGGCGGGGACTACCCAAAGACGTGCAGTTCGACATTTCCCCTGCGTTTAAGGCAGACATGTACGAAGGATGGAAACGCGGGGGAAATGACCTCAGCCGACGCCTTTTCCACTACTATTCCAACTTTACGCGAGACCAGGATTTTTTCGAGTCGAACCTGGCGAACCTCAAGACACGTGTGAAAGTGGTGTGGGGTGAAAACGATACATACATCAAGAAGGAGATGGGAATTGAGTTCGCGAGAAAGGCCAACGCCGAACTGAATCTCTTGCCTGGGATCGGACATTACCCACATCTCCAGGATCCCGAGCGGACCGTGGAAGAGATACGCGCGTCATTTCGATGAACAGCACAGTCAGTGCCCATAGCGGACCACGAAAGTGAAACCCGTCCGCCGCGCGCCCCTGGAACTGTGTTGCCATTGAATGGCTGTTTGACCACATGCCCGCTGGCCAGCAAGGCTGATGCCGAAAGATTGACACCAGCCGCCAATCCGTCATGGAGCTTGTGGAATGCTAGGGATTTACTTGCCACAATTATCCGAACGCGGTTCGATGGAAAGATCATGTCGTAGCCGCCAGCGCACGTCCGATGACAGCGATCCGGGCAATAGATGCGCCTTCCTCAAGACGGATCGTAACTGCGCCGACCATTAGCTCGGCGCTGGAAACGCTTTGACAGTCGGCAGCTCCGGCGCGGACGTCTCGACAACCACGGAGCTAATTCTATGCGTCCTCCGGCAGGGCAAAAGCAACTTGCCCTGCCGAGCCAGTGTTCGCCAGGACGACAGGTAGTTTGCCTTCAGACTATGGTCTTCCGCCACTTCGTTCACCGTCACGCCCGGTCGCGTACTCTCGGACACGATCCGCGCCCTGACCTCATCCCGCCATTGGCGATACGCCCCACGTCGGCTCCACCTCGCCCTTTGAACGTCTGCATGAGACCAATCCCTCTTATGCTGGGTCTAAACTTTACACCCGGCAGTCAGAATGCGAAGCAGCGCTGGCTGACCTATCGGGATGGAAAGGTAGAATCGGCAATCCTCAGGAAATCGCGGAAGCGGACCGGGAGACGTTTTTGCTGAACGCTGGACCGGTCCGTTGTAGAAGACCGCCACGCCGTTGAATAAAGGGCGCGTTGGCGATGCAAGTTTTAGGGCTTCGTAGCCTCTGCGCGTTGTTGCCGATACTGGACCGTGGGGAGCCCACCCCAGCCCCAGTTGTCCAGATCCACTTCTTCGATCACGACATAGGTGGACTCAAGTGGCTTGTTAAGGACGTCGAGCAGCACCTGACTGACGCCTTTGATGATCGCGGCCTTCTCCTCGGTGGAAACGGCGGTGCCGTCGGCGGTGGTCCCTTCGCGGGTAACCTGTACAGTAACGATAGGCATGAAGTGTCTCCTTGTTTTGCGGTTGGAAATTTCTCACGTGGTAGCCAGTAGTGCGTTCATGTTCTGCTCAATTTGGTGGAAAGTGGCATAGCCGCTTGCCACCCTGCGACGCTGTCCGTGCCTTTCGAGGAACAAGGCAGGGAAGCTCGTCACACCCATCGAACGTGCCATGGCGAAGTCGGCAGCGGTGGCATCGATCGCGTCTTTCTGTTGCCAGGTCGCCAGAAGTTCAGCGGGCGCGATCGAATGTCCGTTGGCGCTCAAGGCTGCTGCCCCAACGTCAGCCAGAACCTCGCCATTCGTGGTGTCGACTGCATCGACATAGAACGCGTGCTGAAAGGCACGGAAAACCTTCAGTAGGTTGGTGGTAGGAGCTAGAATCCGGGCCGCGACAACGGAGCGACAAGCTGGTTCTGTGTCGTAGACAAACCCCTCGCGTGCCATCAACCCTTCGCGGTTGAATGGCAACCCACTGGACTGTTCGACCCTTGCCCAATGTTCCAAGCGAAACCGTTTGCCGGATTCGTCGAGCACATCCGTCGCTCCTGCTCGAAGGCCTCCAACGACGATCTCGAGTGAGATATCGGGATACCGTTCGACGAGCGTTGTCATTTCTTTTCCGAAGCCGTAGCACCACGAACACATGGGGTCGGCCACAAGGACGAGTTTCATATCATCACCTCATTTTGGCTGTTTCGCGCGACGACCGCAGCCGATGCGGCTTGCGGTCGCAATCAGTGCTGGCGTCAGGACCTGTCCTTGGGATCTAGGTGCTACCAGCGGCCGGCGCTTTGACCTCCGTCCACACGAAGAATATGACCTGTGACAAAGCTCGCTGACTCCAGATACAGGACGGCATCGACGATATCTCGGATTTCGCCCATTCGGCCGACTGGGTGCAAAGCAGACAGCGTCGCGTGCGTTTCCGGTGGGTTCATGGGTGTCTTTATGATCCCTGGCGAGACGGCATTGACGCGAATCCCGCTTTTTGCGAACTCGATGGCCAACTCTTGGGTCACGGCGTTCAGTCCGCCCTTCGTAAGGGAAGCCATCGCCGAGGGCACCCCGGCGATCGGCTGATTGACCAGGCTCGTCGTGATACTGACGATATGGCCGGAGCCCTGCTTCAGCATCTCGGTTGCCACGCGTTGTGTGATATGGAAAAAGCCGGCTACGTTTACGCCCATGTTGTTGTCGAAATCCTCTTGCGTGATGTCGACGAATGGCTTGCCGAGAAAGACGCCTGCATTGTTGACCAGCGTGTCGATCCTGCCAAATCGCGCCAGTCCCTCACTGACCACGCGCTCGGCAGTCTCACGCCTGCTGATATCGCCCGCCACGGCCAGAATGCCGGAATCGGCGCTATCCTTGATTGATCGCGCCGTGGCGATGACATGGTAGTTCCGGTCCCGATAGGCTTTCACGAGACCTGCGCCAATGCCCTGCGATGCCCCGGTTATTACAACGACCTTCTTTTCGATACTCATTGAAATGTTCCTTTTTCAATTGCAGCGGTGCGGCGTTTGCGCCCGCCCTGCGCCCTCGGCGCTGGTGCAATTGTTTTAGAGCCATCCGTGTTTCAGGTGAATTGTCGCCTGTTGGCAGACACTCAACCGAATTACGGGATAATCACCTCAGTGTTCGTGCTTCCGCGGCAAGTCTTGTGAATTCGGCGCGCAGGCGAGGGGCCGCGAAATCAACAAAGGCGCGGACCTTCGGCACCGTCATGCGACCGTGAGGCGACAGCAAATGTACGGGTAGGGGCGGGGGCTCGGCATCAGCAAGAACGATTTTGAGGCTGCCGTCTTTGACATATTCCGCGACGTGGTAGGAATAAAGCCGGGTTAAACCACCTCCTCCGGTCGCTGAAGCGGCGGCTGCCCGAACGCTGTTGACGATAAGTCTCGGTGTGAAATGCACGGTGCGTGGAATAGTTGAGCCCTTGTTCGCCGTGAAGCTCCAGGAATCGAGGCCAAAATTGCTAAACGCAATGATCTGGTGCTTCTGAAGGTCAGTTGGCTCGTCGATGCGAGGATGACTCGAAAGGTAGCGAGGCGAAGCAACAACGACCCGCCGAACATCGCCGCCCAGTCGCGTTGCCACTTGGGATGAATCCGGCAGGTGGCCAATACGCAACGTGATGTCGATACCCTCTTCTACAGGGTTCACCAACCGATCCAGAAGCAGAAGCCGTGCCGAAACGGCTGGATAGCTATCGAGGAAACTGTCGAGGATTGATCGCAGAAGCTCCTCGCCAAGGATGGGAGGAGCAGAAATGTTCAGCAGCCCGCGCGGAGCCGCGCGTTCACCGCTCGCCAGCATGTCAGCTTCCTCCAGGTCGACAAGCATGCGCCGACAAGCGACAAGATACCGTTCCCCAGCTTCGCTCAGCTTCAATGCGCGGGTCGACCGATGCAGCAACTCGACGCCGACATGGGCTTCTAGAAGGCCCAAAGCTCTGCTGACTGCCGTTGGTGATCGCTTCAACTGCCGAGCAGCGGCAGCAAGGCTGCCCTCGTCTACTGCAGTAACGAACACCTTCATTGCATCTATTCGATCCATCTTCCTGCCAATCGCCGGATTAGAGGTTGCATGACTGTCTATATTCGACCGAATCCGACAATAAGCAAACCGTCTGCTCCCGCTGACGACCACTCCTTTCGAACGCTTGCCGGACGGGACTTTATCCGCACAGTGAAAGCAGTGTTTGAATACGGCTGATCGGTGCTGAGATCCTGCCGTCTGGGATGATAGGATGTACTCTCGCCAGTGCCCCCGAGCACATTTGAAACCATCCTGACCGCACACGCATCTGACCTCCCAGGCACGCTCGGGCTGCAGCGCATTCCCTTTGTGCGTTCGCCGGTACAAGTTGCCACAGCGTGGTTTGACGTCAGCGCTCGTCTACAGCCCGAGTTACATTAGGCGTCTGATCTTCTTTTGGTCGTGAAATCGCTGCACAGACGCGACAAATGCACTCTATTTCTCACCGTTTTCCTCGGCTAGAGGCGGGCTTGCGCGTCTGCAATCTTGGGGATGAAATCGAGGTGAGATGGATAAAAAGGAAAGACTGCTCTGACGGGCAGCCTCTTGTGTTCATTGACAAGCATCCATTTGTCGAGCCCCTGTTTTGCGGACGACAGGTCAGCAAGACTTTAGCTCCTTCCCGCGAGGGTGCTATCGCAAAGTCCTGAATCCTGCTCTGATCTCGCGCGTAAAGAGGTCGGGCTCCTCCCACGCCGCGAAATGGCCGCCCTTGTCTACTGCGTTGTAATAGATCAGATTCGAGTAGCCGCGCTGAACCCATTTTTTTGGGGGCCGGTAAACCTCACCTGGAAACACCGTGACAGCGGCGGGGATGGCGATGGGAGAAAGTTTCGCTTTAGCAGTACTATTCTCCCAATATATTCGACCGCTTGAGGCTCCCGTATTGGTAAACCAGTACAGGGAAATGTTGTCGAGAATCTCGTCCTTCGTCAATGCTCGTTCCGGATCACCGCGAGTGAAAACCCAATCAGCCAGCTTGTCATAGATCCATGCAGCCAGTCCAACCGGGGAATCCGAAACCCCGTAACCAATCGTCTGGGGCCGCGTTCCCATGATCGCCGCATAGCCAAATCCTTGATTGAGAAATTCGCGGGCCTCATCAAAAATGGCATGCTCTTCGATGGATAATCCCTTTGGGGCAGGTTCGCCGTTTCTCAGCGCCTTGGCGATTTCCGGTGGGATTGTGGTAGAGCGTTCTATCCTGTTCACATGGATACCCAATAGTCCTCTGGGTGCCTGACGGCCCATGGCATCGGAGATGATTGCCCCCCAGTCACCGCCTTGCGACACATAGCTTGCGTAGCCCAGACGCTTCATCAGCGTATCCCACGCCGTTGCTACGCGTCCGGGGTTCCAGCCCTTGTTGCTTGGTTTTTCGGAGAAACCGAAACCCGGGATGGAAGGCAGCACAAGGTGGAAGGCATCATCCGCCGACCCTCCGTGTGCGGTAGGATCGGTTAGCGGTCCGATCACTTTCAGCATCTCGAAGACCGAGCCTGGCCAGCCATGTGTCATGATGAGTGGAAGCGCATTGGCATGACGGGAGCGCACGTGGATGAAGTGGATGTCGAGGTCGTCGATGTTCGTCAGAAACTGCGGCAACGCGTTCAGTCTGTTCTCCGCACTGCGCCAATCGTAGCCATCGCCCCAATGCTGAACTAGCGATTTCAGTTTGGCGAGTTGCACGCCTTGAGATCGGTCATCGACAGTTTCCACTTCCGGCCACCGTGTCTCCGCCAGTCGGCGGCGTAGATCGTCAACGGACGACTGCGCGATGGCCACCCGGAAAGGTCGGATTGCTTCGGTTAACGTCTGGGCCGTTGCGCCCGAAAATCCGGGCGCTCCGGAGAGTAGGAGGGCAGAGGATCCGATCGCCGCCGCGCTAAGAAGCACTGTTCTACGGGAGAGAAACGAATTTCCGCTTGATTGGTGAGTGGTCAAGATTGCACCTCTTTCTCGAATAAATGTTAGTTATCAACGAGATTTGTTCACTTGACAGGAACGACCAACGGCGATCCCTTTTCGACGATATACGTCGCTAGCTCCGAGGCTTCCCCGTCGCCAACATTTCTTGCAACGTGCGCAACACCTGCCGGGATGAAAAGTGACTGGCCTTCCTTGAGTGTGACAGGTTGCCCGCCCTCCAATTGATACTCCAGAATGCCCTTGAGCACATACGCGACTTCTTCGCCCGGATGGGAGTGATTGATTGAAACGGCGCCAGGCCGGAAATCGACACGAACCTGAATGACTTCGTGGCCCGGAACGCTGATATCATTTTGTACCAGATCGGTGCGCTGAAGTGCGTTTTGTTCCGCGTGCGCTGCATGAATGGATAAGCCGGCAGTTGCGATAACCAGTGCCGCAGCCATATTTCGAGAGAACTTCATGTTTAGATCCTTTACTTGAAAAGCTTCGTAAGGCCGCCCTTTTGCAAAGCCCAACACTGGGGGCGTGGCCAGATTGGAGCCCTATTTGAGCCCTTGCCTGTATCGAGGGTGTTTCAGGCGAGTGGTACTTTTGTAAGCGTTTGTACTAACGCCAACGCCAAAGGGTCTGGTCTTCCGAGAGTGATTTGGACCACCGTTCGTGTGGCCGTCCACATGGTATGAGTGGTGATGGGCCGAGTTGAAGGAAGCCAGCCAAGCCGATTGTATCGGGTGGATCCGGTGTGAAAGACGAGGTTTTAGCCGAAGGTGAAGGCGTAGGCTTCAGCGCCTGGATCGAGGAAACGGATTTCAAATGTCCGCTCCTCGACGTGGCCGGATTGGCGAACGAGCTGGTAGAGCTTGGTCGACGTCACCGTACCGTAGCCGTCGGCGTCGGTATCTGCACCATGGTTGGCTGCCGGGGCCTTGCCGTCGATCGTCACCTGGAAGCGAACAGGTTTGCCGGTGGCGCCGGGTCCCAGTACCAGATGCAGGTCGCGCGCGCTGAAGCGGTAGACGATGCCGCCATCCGGCTGGTCCAGCACGGCCCGTTCAGCGCCGACCGTCCAGGTCCCGGTAAGGCCCCATTCATTCAGGTCCGGCTGGTCAATGGAATATGTGTTGCTGGCGTCAGCACGCAGGCCCTCCGGAGAGATGAAGCCGGCGGCCCTTTGGTAGCCGAGATAACTCTCACCAGAGCGGATGTTCTTGAGGTCGGGACTTGCCTCGGCTCCTTTCGCATTGGGGGTCACTGGCGCAGTTGAGGCCATCTCGCTGCCGGCTTCGCGCAGCAAGTCCTGTATCGCCTGCTCGGACTGGCGATAGTTGCCTTCGCCGAAGTGATGGTAGCGGATCTGGCCCTTTGCATCGATCAGATATTGAGCCGGCCAATAGCTGTTCTCGAAAGCACGCCAGATTTTGTAGTCGTTGTCGATCGCTACCGGGTAACCGATCTTGAAGTCATCGATCGCCTTCCTGACATTGTCGATCTTCTTCTCGAAGGCGAATTCCGGTGCGTGCACGCCGATCACGACCAGACCCTGATCCTTGTATGTTTCAGCCCAGGCGCGGACATAGGGGCCGGTTCGGATGCAGTTGATGCAGGAGTAGGTCCAGAAATCGATGAGCACGACCTTGCCGCGCAGTTCTTCTGTCGTCAGCGGTGGCGAGTTCAGCCATTCGACGGCGCCATTCAATGACGGTGCGCTGGCCTCGATCGGCAAATCACTGCGAAACGGCTGAACTTGGTCGCCTGCAGCTGGCATCGCACCGTTGCTGGCAACCTCGGGCATAGGATAGTTTGCAGCCCTGTCGTGCAGTTGGTCAAGCACAGCCTGTTCGAATGTGGCCGTGCTGGCATAGGAAAGCCGTGCCAGGAGACCGGTGTCGAGGCCAAGGGCAATAACGGCGACGCCGGCGAGAACCGCGGCACCCAGACCCTGGCGAATACGCTCGCTGATGCCGAGCGACTGCTTCATGCCGGCAAAAACCCTGCCGCCTACGAGAAGGGCAACGGCAAGCGATGTTGCTGCACCTGCGGCATAGGCGGCGAGCAGAAACGTCGTCTGGAGATTAGCGCCATTTAGGGCCGCACCCGTCAGCAGGAGGCCGAGGATAGGCCCGGCGCAGGGCGCCCATAGCAGGCCGGTCGCGACGCCGAGAATGAAGGAACTCGCTGCAGTCGGCACGGATCCAGGTCTGCCCGACGCATTCAGCAACCTGTTGCCTAAGTCGACGACAGGTTGCGTGATGATGCTCGCAGTGGTGGGCGACAAAAGACTGACTCCGAAGATAGCGAGCAGCGTTATCGCAGCGAGACGACCGTATTCATTCGCGTCGATCGCCCAACTCCCGCCGATGGAGGCAAGCGTTGCGACAAATGCGAACGTGACGCTCATGCCGATCAGCATGGGAAGGGTGCTTCTGATGAAGGGCTGTCCGGCCCGGGCAAAGACGAAAGGGAGGATGGGAAGGATGCACGGGCTGAGGATAGTCAGCGCTCCTCCGAGATAGGCAATGATGAGAAGTGTCATCGTCGTTTCCTTGAAACCGGTTGGTCGGGTTCTGGACGGCGATTGGGCGCGACCAGCAATGACACCAATCTGATCGATGCGACGTATCCCGGATGTGTCCGGCTCTCATCGGAAATGTACCGCAGTGTAGAACGCAGCCTATCCACGACAGAGTGATACAACTCGTTGCAAGCCCGCTCGGTAGGTGGCGCGAATTGTATCAGACTGTATCGAGGGCGCCGGAGGCTACATCCGCATTCAATATTGGGCTTGACGGGACACATGCGGGATACGTCCGGTCGGCTTACTGCTCGTCACGATCAATCGAGATGGAGAGAACGATGTCCCCTCAGTTCAACCACCAGCGCCGCCGCTTCTTCGGTATAGCCGCCATGACCATTGCTGCCGCCGAATTCGGCGTGACCACAATCGCCAATGCC
>ERZ1034401.111-NODE-111-length-23527-cov-3.907677_pt1 | contig 23527 bp, 17 predicted proteins | sample MGYA00520601_ERZ1034401 | MGnify/ENA primary metagenome ERZ1034401 (study PRJEB33736, sample SAMEA104288476) | Azolla filiculoides | biome: Urban; feature: water surface; material: ditch water | place: Netherlands | collected 2014 ... | reverse complement strand
GAAGCCCGCCTCGCTCAGGGCGAAACAGGCGTGGCAGCAGCAATAGTCGAACTCGATGCCCTGGCCGATGCGGTTCGGCCCGCCGCCGAGAATGACGATCTTCTTCTTGTCGGAAGGGTCGGCCTCGCATTCCGGCGCGCCGCCGAACGGGGCCTCGTAGGTCGAATACATATAGGCCGTCGGCGAGGCGAACTCGGCCGCGCAGGTATCGATGCGCTTGTAGACCGGGCGGACGTTGAGCGCATTGCGGATCTCAGCGACTTCCTTGGGGCGTTTGCCCGACAGCGTGGCGAGGCGGGCGTCGGAAAAGCCCATGGATTTCAGCATCCGCAGGTTCTGCGCATCGTCCGGCAGCCCATGCTCGCGTACACGGGCCTCCGTGTCGACGATGCCCTTGATCTGCGAAATGAACCAGGGATCGATGCTGCAGCCGACATGCACCTCTTCTTCGCTCATGCCGAGACGCAGCGCCTGCGCGACCTGGCGGAGGCGGTCGGGGGTAGCGGTGCCGATGGCGGCGCGGATGGCATTGTGGTCGTCGCCTTCGCCGAGGCCGGGGATCTCGATCTCGTCGAGGCCGGTCAAGCCGGTTTCGAGGCCACGCAGCGCCTTTTGCAGCGACTCGGCAAATGTCCGGCCGATCGCCATGACTTCGCCGACCGACTTCATCGCCGTGGTCAGCTGCGGGGAGGCGCCGGGGAATTTTTCGAAGGCAAAGCGCGGGATCTTGGTGACGACATAGTCGATCGACGGTTCGAACGAGGCAGGCGTTGCGCCACCGGTGATGTCGTTGTCGAGTTCGTCCAGCGTGTAGCCGACGGCGAGCTTGGCGGCGACCTTGGCGATCGGGAAGCCGGTGGCCTTTGATGCCAGAGCAGACGAGCGCGAGACGCGCGGATTCATTTCGATGACGACCAGGCGGCCATCGGCCGGGTTGACGGCGAACTGCACGTTCGAGCCGCCGGTCTCGACGCCGATCTCGCGGAGAACCGCGATCGAGGCGTTGCGCATGATCTGGTATTCCTTGTCCGTCAGGGTCAAGGCAGGCGCGACCGTGATCGAGTCACCCGTGTGCACGCCCATCGGGTCGATGTTTTCGATCGAGCAGATGATGATGCAGTTGTCCGCCTTGTCGCGGACGACTTCCATTTCATATTCCTTCCAACCGAGAACAGATTCCTCGATCAGGACTTCGGTCGTCGGGGAGGCGTCGAGGCCGGAATTGATGATCTCGTAAAATTCGGAGCGGTTGTAGGCAATGCCCCCGCCGGTGCCGCCCATGGTGAAGGAGGGGCGGATGATTGCCGGCAGGCCGACGACGTCGAGCGCCTGGGCGGCAATTGCCATGGCATGGCTCATGTAGCGCTGCTTGCGGTCGGTCTCGCCGAGGTTCCACTGGTTTTCCAGCTCGTCGAGCGCCTTGTCGAGGTCTGCGCCTGACAGCTTCGTCTTGATCTCGGCGCGGGCAGCCTCATGGGTCTTGCGGTCGGTGTCCTTGATTTCGGTCGCGTTGGCCAGCATCGACTTCGGCGTTTCCAGCCCGATGCGGGTCATGGCCTCGCGGAACAGGGCGCGGTCTTCGGCCATGTCGATTGCGGCCGGCTTTGCGCCGATCATCTCGACATTGTAGCGGTCGAGCACCCCCATTCTCTTGAGGGACAGCGCGGTATTCAGCGCCGTCTGGCCGCCCATGGTCGGCAGCAGCGCGTCCGGGCGCTCCTTGGCGATGATCTTGGCGACGACTTCCGGCGTGATCGGCTCGACATAGGTTGCGTCGGCAAGGCCCGGATCGGTCATGATGGTGGCCGGGTTGGAATTGACCAGAATGACCCGGTAACCCTCTTCCTTCAGCGCCTTGACGGCCTGGGTGCCGGAATAGTCGAATTCGCATGCCTGGCCAATGACAATCGGACCAGCGCCGATGATGAGGATGGACTTGATATCTTGGCGCTTGGGCATGGCTCTATCCGTTCTGTGACCTGCGCGAAAAACCGGCCAAGGTGATCAGGTCACCGGCCGGGCGCAGATAGATGGTCTTTTCAGGCTAGAAGCGGCTTATAGGGAAATGTACCGGCGGAAGGAACCCCAAAACGCAGTGCATCGACACATTTTTCGGGGATCTCCGGTTCTATTTTGCGCCGACGGGTCGGTGCGTGGGAGACCACCCTCAAACTTGTCAGTGGCAGTAAAGGCTTGCTTTACCGCCACTGAAGCAAAGTCGTGCAGCCACCAGCAACCACGGCCTCGGGACGGAGCCATGACAACAGAAGAAAACACGAGGGCTCCGGCGAAATCACTTCAGTGGCTGGCGGCGGTCATCGCTGTATTTGCTGCAATGATTCTCGGGGCGGTGTGGTTGGGGAACCTGGAAACGGGTACGCTTAAATGGACCAACACCGATTTTTCGAACTACTGGATTGCCTCGCGTCTCGTGCTGGAGGGAGAGGTGCTTGATCTGTTCACTGGTCAGGACAATTATTTCCGCCATATGCTCGCAGCATTCGGGGAGGACTACCCCTGGCACAACTGGAGCTATCCACCGTCTTTTCTTCTAATGATCTGGCCGCTTGGCCTGTTGCCGCATGCCACGTCCATGGTGATCTTTCTCGCTCTGACGGCGATTGTCTTCCTGCACAGCGTTTCTGTTTTCGAGAGGCGAATTGCGCCACCCGTTGCCGCACTTCTCGTCGCATTCATCATCTGCAATCTTGTGCTGGCGCAGAATGGTTTCCTCATGGCTGCGCTGATGCTGTACGGATTGGGCCTTAGAGACCGGTCGCCGATATGGGCGGGTATCGCTTTTGGACTGTTGACGGTAAAGCCGCAGCTCGGGATTCTCGTTCCAATCGTGTTGTTGTTCGGGAGCAACTGGGTGGTCATCGGTTCCGCTGCGATCACGGCACTTCTGCTTGCCGCGACTTCGGTCCTGCTTTTCGGAATCGACAGCTGGCGAGGATATGCCCAGTTCAATCTGCCCTATCAGGCGAGCGTGATGACGGATTTTTCAGGGACTTTTCTGTTCATGATGCCGTCCTTGTTCGGTTCCCTGCGCAGCCTCGGAATTGATTCAGCGGTTGCGATGAAACTTCACCTCGTGTTCGCCTCCGTGGCGTTCATCCTGTTCCTGATCGGCCTCGTTCGTTTGAAGGATGCTTTCGCGAGAAGCCTGCTACTGCTTGTCGCGAGCTTCCTGATTTCGCCCTACAGTCTGGTCTACGATATGGGCGCCCTGTCGGCGGTTGCGGCGATAGGAGTTTATCGAAGTGAGCCACCCTGGGCGCGGCACGCTCTTCACACGCGGCTGCTACGCGGCGTGGCACTGCTGCCAATCTTGCATTTTGTCCTCAGCGCGTCGTTCGGGTTGCCGATCGCTCCGCTTTTTCTCGGCGCGACCCTGTTGATACTGGTCTGGCCGCATCGTCCTGCGGGCTGATGAGCCGGTGTCACATTGTCATTACATCGCGCTGGTAGCGCCGCCTCATTCAACGAGAGGCGCGCCATGACCATCGAGATTCTACCGGACCACCTGCGGCCCTGCTCAAGTCACTTCCGCGACGGAGTGCCCAGCCACCTGGGTCGTCGATATGACAGCTCGGGGCGGTTCCTGACGGAGCGGGGCAATACGGTGGTCTGCCATCTGGCTTCCGGATCGGAAAGCGAGAGGGCAATCGCCGCGGCGCGGCAGCGCTATCTGGAAACCGCCGAAGCGCAAAACCTTGCTTTCACCGCTGAGACCAGCCTGCACATGACCCTGTTCAAGGGCATCATCGACAGCCGTCGGGAACGGCCTTTCTGGGCGCATGACGTGCCTGTCGAGACCCCGGTCGACGACATGACGGCAATCTTCATCGATCGGCTGGCAGGGTTCGAGCCGGGGCCGGTGTTTCAGATGGAGGTCACACACGCGACGCCCCTCGGTCTGGTTCTCGATGGCGTGTCGATGAAAGATCGTGCAGCACTGAAGGCTTGGCGCGACCGTCTCTCCGACCTCTTGGGCTACCGGCATCCAGACCACGACGCTTACGTGTTTCACATCACTTTCGCCTATATGCTGCGATATTTCGACGATGCCGAAATTCTGCGCTGGCAGCCGTTTCTGGATCAGATCGTCGCTGACATCCGGCAACGTGCCCCGATCATCGAGCTCAAGGCGCCGGCCTTCTGCGCCTTCGACGACATGAACCATTTCGAGGAATTGCTGGTGTTTTCTCCTGAGACACTGCCCCCCGCCGTCTGAGGCTTCCTGACTTTTGGCCATAGGGGGACATCTTTGCAGATCCTCATTTCGCGCCACCTGTCTGACCGCCACTAACCGCTAGTCAGCCCCGGTACGACCAGGACCTTGACCTCGCCTGGTGCCGGTGGATGGGAAACGACCCGGGCTGCCTCGTCGAGCGACACCTTTCGCGAGATCAGCTTGTCGATCTCGATCGCGCCCGATGCGACCAGATCGGCTGCGCGGCGGTGGACGAAGGGATTGATGAAGGAGCCCAGGACGCGCAGTTCGCGAAACAGGATGTCGAAGGGCTCGATCTCGACCTTTGCCCCCTGTGGCATAACGCCGAGGATGACAACGGTACCGCCGGCTTTTGCCAGGCGGAACGATTGCTGGACGGTTTCTGCGACACCGGCACATTCGATGACGACGTCGACACCGCCGGGCACCAGGCCATCCGGCCCGGCGATCTGATCGATGATGTCAGCTGCGGTTGGATCGACGCTTGCCGTGGCGCCGAGATCCTCGGCGAGCCTGCGACGCGACGCCTGACGGGTTGAAAGGATCACCGTGGTTGCGCCGGCCAGTTTCGCCAGTTGCACCGTCAGCAGGCCGATGACGCCACCGCCGAGCACGATGACGGAGGCGCCGGCCTTGATACCGGCAATATCGATGCCATGCAGGCAGCAGGCGAGCGGTTCGCAGAAGGCGCCATGCATCGGGTCGAGGCCGGCCGGCAGGAGGAACGCCTGCTTTTGTGGAACCAGAACGTAGTCGGCAAAGCCGCCGTCCCGATGAATGCCGATGGCCTGCAGATTGCGGCAGAGATTGACGCGTCCGGCGGTGCATTGCGGGCAGCGGCCACAGGCGATGTTGGGATCGCCGGTGACACGATCTCCGACGGAAAAGCCGGTCACGGTCGTGCCTGTGGCTTCGATGATGCCGCCGAATTCATGTCCGAGCGTGACGGGAGGGGTGGAGGGAAATTCGCCGTGAAAGAGATGCCGATCGGTGCCGCAGACGCCGCAGGCCTCGACCCTGACAAGAAGGTCATCCGGTCCGGGGATCGGCCGGTCGATCTCGCGGACGAACAATTGGCCGACGCCCTCCAGTCGCATGGCCTTCATGGGTCACTCCTCCCAAAGTGATTCAGTCTTGTCGGCGCGATAGTGGCACGGGCACCCGCGGCGGGCCAGCGTCTTCGCCGAGGCTCGATGCGCGTAGGATAGCCGTTCTGAGAAATTTGTTCGACCTTGGCGCTGCGGGCCCTAGATGGTCAGCGGACAGATGAAACCGGAAGCCATTGATGATCACCGTTCACTATCTCGACAATTCCCGCGCACATCGCATTCTCTGGCTGCTGGAGGAACTGGGCCTCGCATACGAGGTGAAAACCTACAAACGTACATCCGAATATCGAGCTCCCGACAACCTGAAGGCGGTCCATCCGCTCGGAAAATCGCCGGTGATCGTCGACAATGGCAAAGTGATCGCCGAGAGCGGTGCGATCATGGACTACCTGATCGAGACCTATGACGGGAAGAAACTGCTGCCGCCCGCGGGCACGGACGAGTACCTGCGGTATCGTTACTGGATGCATTATGCTGAAGGCTCGGCGATGCCGCTTCTGGTGATGAAACTGGTCTTCGCTCGCATTCCGGGCCAGGTGCCATTCTTTATCAGGCCGGTGGCACGGATGATTTCGGACGGGGTGCGCCGCAAGCTGATCGATCCGCAAATGGCCGATCATCTGGCGCTGTGGACGTCAGAACTTGCCCGCGATGGCTGGTTTGCCGGCCGGCAGTTTTCGGCGGCCGACATCGCCATGAGCTTTCCGGTCGAAGGGGCAATGAGCGCGATCGGGCACGAACGAGACACCATAGTGCTCAGGCAATGGATGGAAGCGATCCGGGCCCGGCCTGCCTACCAGCGCGCCCTGACGCGCGGCGGCGAATATCGCTACGCGAAAAGCTAATCCGCAATGGCGTGATGGAACGCTTTATCCTAATGTGACGTTGAGTAGGCGAATTGAAGCCTTGGAGGGGACAGCATGGAATGGAAGGGCCGACGCCAATCGGACAATATCGAGGATCGCCGCGGCAATTCCTCCGGCGGCGGCGGATTGGGGCGCAATCCCTTCGGCCGCTCGGGGATCCAGATCCCCATGGGCGGCAGGCGCGGTGGCGGCCTGAGCTTCGGCATGATCATCTTCCTGGTCGTAGTTTACTTCATCCTCAAGGCCATGGGCATCGACATGCTGCAGGTTCTGGGCGAGGGCAACATGTCCGGCTCCGGCTCGGGCTATGAACAACAGGTCGGTGAGGCTCCGTCGGGGCCGGCCAACGATGAAATGACCGCCTTTGTCCGCACGGTGCTTGCGGAAACCGAGACGACCTGGGACGGAATCTTCAAGGCGTCCGGCGAGACCTATCAGAAGCCGACGATGGTATTGTTCGATGGCGGAACAAGTTCTGCCTGCGGTCAGGCATCGTCTGCGACCGGTCCGTTTTATTGCCCCGGCGACAGGAAGGTCTATCTCGACACGTCCTTCTTCCGCCAGCTTGAGCAGCAGTTCGATGCGGCCGGCGATTTCGCCCAGGCCTATGTGATAGCGCACGAGGTCGGCCATCATGTGCAGAACCTCACCGGGGTTCTGCCGGAGTTCAATCGCCAGCGCCAGGCAATGGGTGAGCGCGAAGCCAACCAGATGTCGGTGCGCGTCGAATTGCAGGCGGATTGTTATGCCGGGATCTGGGCGAAGAGCGCCGACAAGGAAGGCATCCTCTCGGCCGGCGATCTGCAAGAGGCGCTGAATGCCGCCCAGCAGATCGGTGACGACACGCTGCAGAAGCGCAGCCAGGGTTATGTCGTGCCCGATGCCTTCAACCACGGCACATCGGCGCAGCGGATGAAATGGTTCAAGCGGGGTTACGACAGCGGCAGCGTCGGGTCCTGCGACACGTTTTCAGGAAATATCTAAGGTTTTTTCTGATGTAGATCGGCGTTCAGACCTTGTTCGCAAGCCTGAACGCCGATTTTTGTTTCTCAAGTCCCGGCGATATGCGGGTCAGCCAATCAGTTGAGCCGTACCCCAGAGACCGATGGCGAATACCGTGTGCGCCACCAGATTGAGGGCGCGCACCTTTGTGGGATTGGGCGTCTTCGACGCGGCCCAGCCGATACCGAGGCCTGGCTGCAGCAGGAACCAGCCCGCGCCGACAGTCAGGATGCCGAGGATCCAGGCGGGCAGGAAGGTGGGATTTGCAAACCAGACCGGCCCAACCAGAACCGCCAGTAGAATACCGTAGAGGATGCCGACGGCATAGTGGCTGATCCAGCCCAATGTCAGTTCATGCGCGTAGGGTTCGGCATTGGCAATATTGTCGTGGAAGACCTTGCCGTTTTTCAGGTGCCAGAACCAGCGACCGACCGGCGCCCAATTGGCTTTCGACTGGCCAAATACGCGCCACAGGACAATCGCCCAGATGTCCATCAATGCTGTTGCGCCCGCACCGATGATCACGCCGCGCCAGATCAGTTCAAACATGAGATGCCGTTCTTGAAGGAGGAAACACGCCGCACATTAAACGCTGCCTCCGGGGAAACGGAAGAGGGTGTCGGATATTCCCCAAGGAAAGGTGCGTCGATCACGACCGGGTTCGGTCTTCCCCGACTGCTGTCTTCCGCTTCGCGCCATCAGCAGTCATTGACCAGCGTTTGGTGACGACCGATCTTTCAGTTTTTCAGCCCATTTAGAGGCTAGATAGAAAATTACCGCACCTACTCCAAAACCTAGCCACTTGTTGATCAGGTATGCAACGATAGGCAGACAGATCGCGCTGGAAATAGTGATGCTTGAAACAAACGCTGAGACCGAAAGCTGACGCCAGATCATCATGAAGATCGCAATGGTTGCCCACATCACAGCGACAAGCCCATAGGGTCCCAACGCTTGAACATAATGTCTTGCGCCAATTCCAGTTGCCGCGACCGCCAGAGCAACAAGCAGAGTAAAAGCAAATCGACTCATTACACTCTCCGCAAAATTCGTTCGCGAAGGATAGCGGAGCTTGTTCTGGCAACCTCTTAATTTCCCAACGCAAATGCAATGTTGTTTTGTTTGTCTGAAGTCCGCTGCGGGCCAAATCCGGCCGCATCGTCTTGCCGCGCTGGTTACTTCTCGCTGTCGAGATGGGCCATCTGCGCCTCGGCATAACGGCTGCCGGCGGCGGAGCCTTTCGGAACGGCCGCCTCGATCTCGGCGAGGTCTCCGGCCGTGAGCGTAAAGGCGGCTGAGCCGAGCGCTTCCGCGAGGCGGTCGCGGCGGCGGGCGCCGATCAGCGGCATGATGTCATCGCCCTGAGCCATGACCCAGGCAATGGCAGCCTGGGCAGTGGTCATGCCCTTGGCGGTGGCAACCTTGCTGAGCGCTTCGGCCAGCGCCAGGTTGCGGGCTTCGTTGTCACCCTGGAAGCGCGGGCCATGGGAACGGAAGTCTCCGGCGACATTGCCCTTTGAAGGCTGCCAATGGCCGGAAATCAGGCCGCGCGACAGGACGCCATAGGCGGTGATACCGATGCCGAGTTCGCGGCAGGCCGGCAGGATCTTGTCTTCGAGGGTGCGCGAGACGAGCGAATACTCGATCTGCAGGTCGGCGATCGGATGGACCGCCGCCGCCCGCCGGATGGTCTCTGCGCCGACCTCCGACAGGCCGATATGGCGCACATAGCCGGCCTTGACCATGTCGGCCACCGCGCCGATCGTATCTTCGATCGGTACGTTGGGATCGAGGCGCGCCGGGCGGTAGATGTCGATGTAATCGGTGCCGAGGCGCTGGAGCGTGTAGGAGAGGGCGGTTTTTACGGCAGAGGGCCGGCCATCGAAGCCGATCCAGTTGCCGCCGGGATCACGCTGTGCGCCGAACTTGACGCTGAGCAGCGCCTTGTCACGCTTGCCGCCTTTCAGCGCCTCGCAGAGCAGTATCTCGTTGTGGCCCATGCCATAGAAGTCGCCGGTGTCGAACAGCGTCATCCCGGCTTCAAGCGCGGCGGCGATGGTCGCCAGGCTCTCGCTGCGGTCCGAGGGACCGTACATGCCGGACATGCCCATGCAACCCAGTCCAAAGCGCGAGGCTTCCGGGCCGGTCTTTCCAAGTTTCATCATTTGCATTGTCATTCTCCCGTCTTCGCCAGCTGCAGCGGCGCGGCTGGCGTTGGGATGCTTTTATCTCGATGCTCTTTGTGCGATAATCCGTTCGTTAGCGTACAGGTTGTTTGGAAATCAGAACAATGAGTGATCTGCCCCTGGCCGAACTCGATGCTTTCGCCGCGATCGCAAAGCTGCGCAGCTTTCGTGCGGCGGGAAAGCAGCGCGGTGTTTCCGCGTCCTCGCTCAGCGAAGCAATGCGGCGGCTAGAGGGGCGGCTCGGCGTTCGGCTTCTCAATCGCACGACGCGCAGCGTGACACTGACCGATGCGGGGCAACGGCTGCTCGATCGTCTGGCTCCGACGCTGGGCGAGATCGAGGCGGCGCTCGACGGGCTGAACAGTGTCCGCGACCGGCCGGCGGGTCGGCTGCGGTTGAATGTTCCAGGTATCGTCGCGCGCTGCGTGCTGCCGGACATCGCCTGCCGGTTCCTCAAGCTCTATCCGGAGATCGTGCTGGAAGTGACGAGCAATGATGCGCTGGTCGATGTGCTGGCGCAGGGCTTCGATGCCGGTATCCGCTACGAAGAATCCTTGCAGCAGGACATGATTGCGCTTCCCATCGGACCACGCAGCCAGCGTTATGTCGGAGCCGCATCGCCTGGCTACATCGCGCTGCACGGCGCGCCGCAGCATCCGCGCGAGCTTGTCGATCATCCCGCCATCCTGCACCGCTTTGCCAGCGGTCGCATGCAGGCATGGGCCTTCGAACGGGGTGAAGAGACAGTGTCGGTCACGCCGGTGGGGCGGATGATTGCCGATTCGATCGACATGGAGATCGCCGCGGCCAAGGCGGGGCTAGGGATGATTTTCACGTTCGAGGACTTCCTGCGGGATGCGCTCGCCTCGGGTGATCTTGTGCAGGTCTTGCCGGAATGGGAGGAATCGTTTTCCGGGCCGTTCCTCTACTACCACAGCCGCAAATACATGCCGGCGCCGCTTCGTGCCTTTGTCGATTTTGTCCGTGCCGAGGGAAGAGGGGCCGAGGGGCGAGGAGCCGAGTAGTCCTGACATTTCTCGACGCTGGGAACAAAGCAGCAATGCCGCCGGACCGGGATGGCCCGATCCATGCGGCATTGTTTTGGCTATGTCGATTTTACCAGTCCTTGCCGTTGCGAACTATGGTTGGCAATCTCACCACGTATATTTGAGCGTGCCGACAATCTTGCGGCGGTCACCGTAATATTCCGTGCCGTAGTAGGAGGAGGCGACATATTTCTTGTCGAACAGGTTCGTGGCGTTGACCGACAGGGTCACGTCCTTCGTGACCTTGTAGGAGGCCATGGCGTCGAACAGCGCATATCCGCCGACTGATACGGTGTTGGCGTCGTCGCCGTAGGACTGGCCGATATAACGTACGCCGCCGCCGACGGTCAGGTCGCCACGCTCGCCGTCTCCCAGGAACGTATAGTCGAGCCAGGCCGATGCCAGGTGGCGAGGGACGCGTTGCGGCCTGTTGCCGATATTGCCGCTGGTCGAGCCGGCTTCCTGGATCTCCGCGTCCCAATAGGAATAGGCCAGCGTCAGGTTGAGGTTATCGGCAATTGCAGCCTTGCCCTCGAGCTCGAGGCCACGGACGCCAACCTTGCCGATCTGCCTTTGCACTGTCGGACTGACATTGCTTGGCACGTTGGTCTGGGTCAGGTCGAAGAGCGCGGCGGTGAACAGTCCATCGAAACCTTCCGGCTTATATTTGACGCCCACTTCATACTGCTCGCCTTTTTGAGGCTTGAGCGTGCCTTCGAGGGCATATCCGTTGCCGGTCGGCGTCACCAGCGGCTGGAAGCTCTCCGAATAGTTGGCATAGGCGGCGAAATCCGGGGTGAACTTGTAGGTCAGGCCGGCCCGTTTGGTGAAGGCGGATGCCGTATCGTCGTCCTGCAAACCCGTGTTGAAATAGTCCGCGACCGTGTTCACATGATCCCAGCGCCCGCCAAGCGTGACAATCCAGCGATCGTCGAAGGTCAATTGCTCCTGGGCATAGATGCCCAGCGCCTTTTGTCTGACTTTCCAGTCCACCCAGGGGTCGGAGCCGGGGTCAATGCAGGAGAGACCGCAATAGGTCGGGTTGTTGATGTCGATGCCGTCGGCCGTGCCGTAGAAGATCTCTTCAACGGTGTTGTCGTCGGTGTAGTCGACGCCGAGCAATGTCTTGCTTTCGATCCCGTTCCAGCTGGCGTCGTATTGCAGCTGGTTATCGAAGGCATAGCGGTTCGACATGCCATCGACGGAATACGCCGTGCGGTCGGCAGTCGGGTCGGTCGATGCACCATAGATCTCGGCATAGTCGAGGCTCAGATGCGTGTAGCGGGCGTTCGAGCGGAAGGTCAGGTTCTCGTTGAATTCGTGCTCGAACTGGTAGCCGATATCGGCCTGCTCGGTGTTGAAGCGGTTGAAGTCAGGCTCGCCGAGGAATGTATCGATGTCGATGTCGGTACCGGTACCGGCTGGGAAACCGCGCGCACCTGTTCCATTGCGCTTGTAGTAGTCGGTCAGAATGGTCAGCGACGTGCCTTCCTGCGGCTTGATGGTCAGTGCCGGCGCGACGTAAATGCGATCATCCTTGGAATAATCCCACCCGAGGTCGCCGTCTTTCAGAAGCGTGGTGAGCCGGTAGCTCCAGACGCCGTCGGCGTCGAGCGGTCCGCCGATGTCGGCACCAATCTCCTTGGTTCCGTCGCCGTAGGAGGTGTAGACCTCGCCATGCTTTTCGTCCTGCGGGCGTTTGGTGATAGCGTTGACCAGGCCTCCGGGGCCGTTGAGGCCGAAAAGTGTCGATGTCGATCCTTTCAACACCTCGACGCGTTGAAGCCCGTAGGGCTCGAGACGGCTGGCGGTGAACCATGCGGGAATGCGCGCGGCCAGGCCGTCGCGATAGGTGCCGAGCGTCGTCTGATCGAAACCGCGGATACGGATGTAGTCGTAGCGATCATCGCTGCCGAATTCATCGGTGAAGACGCTGGACGTGTAGGCAACCGCCTGCTGCAGGCTGTCGACATGGCGCTGCTCCAGTTCCTTCTGGGTGATCACCGAGACCGAGGCCGGAACGTCGATGACCGGGGTATCGGTCTTGGTGCCGGTTGCAGAGTTCTTGCCGACGATCGTGGCGTCCGGACCGACGGCACGATCCGATTTGCCATCGACGACGATCGTTTGCAGCTGGGTCGCATCCTCCGTGACGCTGTCCTGTGCCCCGGCGGCGCCTGCAATTGCCAGTGAAACCGTCACCATGGCGCTGCTCGCAATCAAGTGTCTTGCGAACATCTGCAGCCCTGCCTGTCTACCCACCATCATTTCATTCCTTGCTGATCACGTGTCTACCGAGGCTGGCATCCCGATCCAGCTCCGTTGGCGCGAAGCTATTCAAACAGGATAAAATGAGTCAAGTTAAAACTCACGCGTTCGTGACTTGTTGGGCGGGTATGTCCCGGCGAGGGCGAGGGCGTGGGCAGGAGCCAGGCATCAATCAGATTGATGATCCGACCAATAATATTTCTTGATCTGTTTTTAGGCTTGCAGTCTAAAATTTCATCAATTAGTCAAGGTCAAGCGCCGCTCGCCAGCCAAAACTGGAAGCGGCTTTTTTCGTCTTGGATATCTGTCATGCAACAATTCGTCCGATCCCTTGCGGCCCACGATGCCGGCGGTAGCTGGAGCTCGCATTTCCGTGCGACGTTCGCGCTCGGGATTCCGCTGATCGGGTCTCAGCTGGCACAGTTGGCCATCCACACGACCGATGTGGTGATCGTCGGCCAGCTCGGCGCCCAGGCGCTGGCGGCCATGGTGCTTGCCGGACAGTTCTTTTTCACCATCTTCGTCTTCGGTTCCGGCTTTTCGATTGCGGTCGTGCCGATGGTGGCGCAGGCCTATGGCCGCGGCGACGTCGTCTCCGTGCGTCGTTCGATCCGCATGGGCATGTGGGTGTCGATCCTCTATACGCTGCTGACGGCGCCGCTGTTCTACAATGCGGAAGCCATCCTGCTGGCCCTTGGCCAGAAGCCGGAAGTCGCGGCTCTGGCTGCCAGTTACGTGCAGATCATTCAACTTGGCCTTTTGCCGGCGCTGCTGTTTGCAGTCCTGCGCGCCCTCGTCAGTGCGACAGGCCGGGCAGGGATCATTCTCTACGTCACGCTGGTCATGCTGGCGATGAACGCAATCCTTGCCTATGCGCTGGTGCTTGGTCATTTCGGCTTGCCGGCACTCGGCATGACGGGTGCGGCAATCGTTGCCGTGATTGTGCATGTATCGAGCTTCCTGTTTATGGTCCTCTATATCCAGACCCGGCCGGAAACACGCGCCTATGAGCTGTTCGTCCGCTTCTGGCGGCCGGACTGGCATGCCTTCCGCGAGGTCCTGATGCTTGGCGTGCCGATCAGTGTCACCATTCTTGCCGAAGTCAGCCTGTTCACCGCAGCATCGCTGCTGATGGGCCGTATCGGCACGATCGAACTCGCCGCGCACGGCATTGCCCTGCAACTGGCTTCGATCGCGTTCATGATCCCGCTCGGCCTGGCGCAGGCGGCGACCGTGCGTGTCGGACTGGCGCATGGACGCGGCAACTATCCGGAGCTGATACGGGCGGCGGTGGCGGTCATGGTACTTGCCAGTGTCATCTCGCTTGCGGGCGGCATCCTGTTCATGGCGATCCCGAACCTGCTTGGCAGCGCGTTCATCAACAAGAGCACGGCGGATGCCGCGGCGGTTCTCAGCTATGCCGGACCGCTGATCGCGATCGCCGGGATCTTCCAGCTGGTCGACGGCGTGCAGGCGGTTGCCAGCGGCCTGCTGCGCGGCCTGAAGGATGCGCGTGTGCCGATGATCCTGGCGCTGATTTCCTACTGGCCGATCGGCTTCCTGCTGGCCTGGATCCTGGCCTTCCCGCTCGGTCTCGGCGGGATCGGCATCTGGATCGGCTTTCTGGTCGGACTGACAAGTTCGTCCGTGCTGCTCTGCGCGCGGTTTCTGCACAGGGTCCGTCATGACATGAAAACGGCCCGGATCTGATCCGGGCCGTCTAAATAGTCTACCGGCAAAGCGTTGCCGATGTTGGGATCAACGCTCGGCCAGAGCCGGCTCGCCCTTGTTCTCGCGCACCATATTGATGAAGCGGCGGAACAGGTAGTGGCTGTCCTGCGGACCGGGGGATGCTTCCGGGTGATGCTGGACGGAGAAGACCGGCCTGCCCTTGAGACGCAGGCCGCAATTGGTGCCGTCGAACAGGGAAACGTGAGTCTCTTCAACGCTCTCCGGCAGCGACTTCGAGTCGACCGCGAAGCCGTGGTTCATCGAGACGATCTCGACCTTGCCGGTTGTGAAGTCCTTGACCGGATGGTTGGCGCCATGGTGGCCCTGGTGCATCTTTTCCGTTGTGCCGCCCAGCGCCAGGCCGAGCATCTGGTGGCCAAGGCAGATGCCGAACAGCGGCTTTTCGCTCTTGATCAGGTTCTGGATGACCGGAACCGCGTATTCGCCGGTCGCGGCCGGGTCGCCCGGGCCGTTGGACAGGAAGATGCCGTCAGGGTTCAGTGCCAGGATATCCTCAGCCGAGGTCGAGGCCGGCACGACCGTGACCTTGCAATCCAGGCCGGCAAACAGGCGCAGGATATTGCGCTTCACGCCGAAGTCGACGCAGACGATGTGGTACTTGGCATCGGCTTCGCCGAGCGTGGTGTGGCCGTGCTCCCAGGACCAGTCCTTTTCGCTCCAGACCGAAGACTGGCCGGATGTGGCGACCTTGGCGAGGTCGAGCCCTTCGAGACCGCTCCAGGCCTTGGCTTCGGCCTTCAGCGCCTCGATGTCGAATACGCCGTTCGGGTCATGGGCGATGACCGCATTCGGAGCGCCATTTTCGCGGATCCAGGCGGTCAGCGCGCGTGTGTCGACGCCGGAAAGGCCGATGATGCCGCGGGCCTTCAGCCAGGCATCAAGATGCGAGGCGGCGCGATAGTTGGATGGCTCGGTGATGTCAGCCTTGAAGATTGTGCCGACGGCGCCGTGGCGGGCAGCAGGCGTCAGGTCTTCGATGTCTTCCTCGTTGGTGCCGACATTGCCGATATGCGGGAAGGTGAAGGTGACGATCTGGCCGAGATAGGACGGGTCGGTCAGGATCTCCTGGTAACCGGTCAGAGCCGTGTTGAAGCAGACCTCGGCCTGAACCTTGCCGGTCGCACCGATGCCGTGACCTTCGATGACCGTCCCGTCGGCAAGAACGAGAAGGGCTGTCGGCTTGCGGGTGGTCCAGGGGGCTGTCGCGGTCATGGTCGTTCCTTGTTCGCCCTCGCGGCAGCCCACTTGTCAGGGCAGCTTCCAAGGGCCATCTATGTTGCAGATCGAGGGCGCGCGTAGTCGCGCGTGTTCGGCCCTGATGACAATTTCGTGCAGGTGCCGAGCAATAGACGGATCGATCCGTCAGGTCAATTCTTGAGTTTGAAGGCTTGCGGATTTCTCCCAAGCCATTTCAAGGGTTTGTGCAATTCGTTTGCACTGCCGAGGATGTCTGGCTATGAAACGGCTCAGAAAACAAGGAAAAGCCACAATTCGACACCGTCCGCACTGGCTTTTCCGCGGAGAAAGAAATGATACGCGATATACTCGCCAATACGATGAAAGAAGCCCTGAAGGCAAAGGATGTTCGCCGCACCTCGACCGTGCGCCTGATCCAGGCGGCGATCAAGGATCGTGACATTGCCAATCGGGGACAGGGCAAGGATGCCGTCAGTGATGACGAGATCATGCAGATCCTGATGAAGATGATCAAGCAGCGCGACGAGTCGGCCAGGATCTATGCCGAGAATGCGCGGCCGGAATTGGCTGCCCAGGAGCTTGAGGAAATCGAGATCATCCGGTCCTTCATGCCCGAGCAGATCTCGGAAGAGAAGGTGCGTGAACTGTGCGCCTCCGTCATCACCGAAACCGGTGCTCAGGGTCTGCGCGACATGGGCAAATGCATGAACACGCTGAAAGACCGCTATCCGGGTCAGATGGATTTTGCCAAGGCTTCGGGCCTGGTCAAGGACCTGCTCAAATAGATCTGCCTTTCGGCATGGAGTTGACGAACGCCGCCTTCGGGCGGCGTTTCGCGTTTCAGGCCCCGTATTCCAGTCCCCGGATTTCAGCCCTTGGAGCGCTTCTGCTCGCTGATGAAATGTCGCAACACCGCGTTGATGCGGGTCTGGTAGCCTTTGCCGGTCTGCTGGAAGAAGTCGATGATGTCTTCATCCAGGCGAATGGAGATCGCCTTCTTCTTCTGGGGGATGACCATCACGGCCTTCGACCAGTCGATGTCGATGAAGTCCTGCCAGTCGGGATCGTCGCGCATGGCGCGTTCGATGTCCTCGTCGGTCAACGCGTTAACCCGCGCCCAGTCGGTCAGGCTTTTTTCTCCTCGAGCGCGCTTTTCGAGAAGCTCATGTAGAGTAATGCGCGTGATATTTTCTTCGCTCATTGCTTCCTGCCGCGCGTACGGAAATGATCCGGCATACGTGTCCTCTCATCATGTAGACCACTGCGATTAATCTGCCGGTCAATGGGCAGACTGCAACTATCCGATGTTCGCCCGCTTTCGGCGAGGGGTGTTCGAGCCGCGGGCCGGACAATGCCAGCATGGCGTCCTCGAAGTCGATTCCATGCTTGCGGATGTTGGAGCGCCGCTTGTCTTCATCCCATTCGAAGTCCCAGTCCTCAATGGGCACGTCATCCAAGCTTTGCATGTGCCATTCCGCTCACAATCGCTTAGGATGGATTGTATATACACTTGTCATTTTCGTCAATGGCTGTGAATAGCGGGCATCATGCGCGAAAGGCGTGGCGTTGGGTCGAGCGCGCGCCTATATGAAACTCAGCCAGCAGGGACGACTATGCGCTTTTCCAACGACTTTCTCGACGAGATCCGTGACCGCGTGCCGATTTCGGCCGTGATCGGCCGTCGTGTGACCTGGGATCGCAAGAAGACCAATGCGCCGAAGGGTGACTATTGGGCCTGCTGCCCGTTCCATGGCGAGAAGAGCCCGAGCTTCCATTGCGAGGATCGCAAGGGACGATATCACTGCTTCGGTTGCGGCGTTTCGGGCGACCATTTCCGCTTCATGACTGAGATGGAGGGCTTGAGCTTTCCCGAGGCGGTGCAGCAGATCGCCGACATGGCGGGCATTGCCATGCCGCAGCCGGATCTGCAGGCGGAGCGGCGGGAGAAGGAACGCACGACGCTTCAGGATGTCATGGAGCTTGCGACGCAGTTCTTTCAGGACCAGTTGCAGACGGCAAGCGGCGCGCGGGCACGCGCCTATCTGCGCGAACGGGGTCTGTCGGGCAAGACGATCGAGACCTTCCGGCTGGGTTACGCGCCGGAGAGCCGCAATGCGCTGAAGGAGTATCTGTCGGGCAAGGGCGTGCCGAAAGAGCAGATCGAGGCCTGTGGCTTGGTCGTGCATGGATCCGATATTCCAGTCTCCTATGACCGGTTCCGCGATCGCATCATGTTCCCGATCCTGTCGTCGCGCGATAAGGTAATCGCCTTCGGTGGTCGCGCCATGTCGCCGGATGCGATGGCGAAATATCTGAACTCGAATGAAACCGAGCTCTTCCACAAGGGCAACGTGCTCTACAATTTCTCGCGTGCACGCCGGTCGATGCAGGGGGCGGGTGGGGCCGAGACGTTGATTGCCGTCGAAGGCTATATGGATGTCATCGCGCTTTATCAGGCTGGTATCGAAAATGCCGTGGCGCCGCTGGGCACGGCTTTGACCGACAACCAGTTGCAGTTGATGTGGAAGACGACGCCGGTGCCGGTCTTGTGTTTCGATGGCGACGGGGCCGGGCAGCGGGCGGCGTTTCGCGCCGTCGATCTGGCACTGCCGCATATCAAGCCCGGCCAGTCGCTGCGCTTTGCCATGCTGCCCGACGGCAAGGACCCCGATGACCTGGTGAAACGAGACGGTCGTGCACCTTTCGACCGGGTAATGGCCGAGGCCCGACCGCTGGCCGAAATGGTCTGGATGCGCGAAGTGGGCGGTGGCGGTTTCGACACGCCGGAAAAGCGCGCCGAACTCGAGGCGCGGCTGAAGCAGATCGTCACCGTGATCGCCGACGAGAATGTGCGCTGGCATTACCAGCAGGATGTCCGCGACCGGCTCTATACCTTCTTCCAGTCGACCCAGCCTGGCCGCAACGAGCGACGTGGCGGCGGTGGTGGCTATGAGCAGGGTGGTCGCGGCAGTGGCCGCAATGGCGAGGGCAGGCAGGGTGGCCAGGGCGGTGGACGGTTTGGCGGCCGCACGCCCGGGCCTTCCGCGGGTGGCGGTGGCGCCATTTCAGACCGACTGGCGCGCTCGGGGCTGGTGCGGGGGCATCAGGAGCAGCCGGCCCTGCGCGAAAGCGTTCTCGCGCTCACCGTGGTCAACCACCCGCAACTGCTCGAAGACGAATATGACGAGATCGCGTCCGTCGACTATGAAAATCCCGCCTTGCAGAAGCTATGGTCATCGCTTTTGACGGCCGTGGCCGAAGGTGGTCCTTCGCTCAGTCGCGAGACGCTGATGGCGCGGCTCGACGCCCATGGTCATGGCGCGACGCTGCGCAATCTTGATCAGCAGATCCGCAATGCCCGGCTCTGGACCGCAACCGAGATCGCAGCACCTGAAGACGCGCGCGAGGGTTATCGTCAGGCACTCTCGCTCTACAAGCGTGCGCGTGCGCTGAAGCGCCAGCGCATCGAGCTGGAGCGCGAGGTTGCCGATGCGACCGAAGCCGACGACGGCGACCGCATCGACCAGCTGATCAATGCCCTGCACGAGGTTCAGCTCGAAGTCGCCCGGATGGAGAACCAGGAGGCGATCATCGATGGCTTCGGGGTCATGTCGGGCCGTGTCAAAGGTCCGGCAACAGGTCACAGCTCGTAATCCGCGTAGCGGATTCGAGGTTGCGCGCGTTTTGCAAATGCGGGATGGAACATCAGCAAACCTTTGTACGCGGAACGCATCGTGTCGTCAGATGAGCTCGAACTGATAGCTCCCGGAGCACGAGGCCGTCGGTCACCCTGGCGGTTGCCTGTTGTCCTTTGGTGGATTGCGCGTATCGGCACCACTGGCTATTCGCCGCGCATTCGCCGGCGGCTGGCGGTCACCAATGTGATCTCGGCCATGTATAGCCTGATCACCATACCCTATATCCTGTTCTACATGCTCTATGACGGATGGGGGCTTTTGCCGGCGATCATCGCGTTTGCACCGCAAGTCGTCTTCTATGCGGTGACGCCGTTCTTTCATCGCTTCGGCTCGACCGCCGGTGCCGTCTATCTCTGTACCATGTGGCTGATCTTCGGGCTCGCCAGCTGCCTGTTCTTTGGCCGCGATTCGGGGCTGCAGTTTTTCTTCCTGCCCGGGGCGGCTGCCTCCATCCTGGTGTTCGGTGCCGAGCGGCTGGCCTTGTCGGGTCTGGTCGCGCTGATTGCCCTTTGCGCTTTCCTCGTGGTCGAGATTGTTCTCGTTCAGCCGATCTCCTTCCTCCATGTCGAGCCTGTGTTTCTGCAGGTGCTGTACTACATGACGGTGCCGTTTACGTTCCTGCTCATTTTCACCACCTCCTTCTTCGCCTTCAAGGAGGCGGCGCAGGCGGAGACCGCTCTGGAAACCGAGTATCGATTCTCCGAACGTTTGCTGCAGAATATCCTGCCGCGCGCTGTCGCCGACCGCCTGAAGGATCATCGAACGCAGCTGGTCGCAGACCATGTCGATTCGGCGACGATCCTGTTTGCCGATATCGTCAACTTCACCCCGCGCGCTGCGCGCTGGGGACCGCAGCAGGTGGTGGCATTCCTGAGCCAGATCTTCGGCCGCTTCGATGCCATCGCGATGAAGCACGGGCTCGAGAAGATCAAGACGATCGGCGATGCCTATATGGTGGCGGGCGGATTGCCGGAACGGCGCGAGAATCATGAAGAAGCGGTCGCATTGATGGCGCTGGATCTGCTCGAATGCTGCCGAACGATCTCTGAGGAGATCGGCGAGCCGGTCGAAGTTAGAATCGGCATGGATACCGGACCGGTGGTGGCCGGCGTGATCGGCCCGAACAAGCTGCTCTACGATGTCTGGGGGGATGCGGTGAACACGGCGGCGCGAATGGAATCACTGGGGGTCGCCAGCCGCATCCAGGTAGCGGACTGCCTGAAGAAACGTCTCGAGGATCGCTTCGAGTTCGAGTTGCGCGGGCCGATCGAGGTGAAGGGCAAGGGCCAGATGCGCGTGTGGTTTTTGGTCGGGGTGAAGGCTTGAACCCGTGCATTTTGCATCAGGCAATGCTCAATTGCCTCGGCCCCTTGTTTCTTCGGCCCGATAACCTACATTCCCGTCAACAGGTGTATAAGCCACCGAATGGCGTCTATTTTGTTGTTTTTCTGGGCATTCGATGTGGAAAAGCTTGACGCCAAGAAAAATTGTGGGAATCACCAATTCAGCAACACAAGGGTGAAGTGGGTTCAGACGGATCTCTGGTATGATCACCGGTCATGCGGATATTCAAGAGTTCGGTGCTGCGGCCGCAATGCCTTTAGTTAATCAGGAATTAAGCAACACTCCGTTAGGTCAGTGACAGCTATCCGCCCGGGCGAGTGGTCCGCTCTCCTTTTGCCCGGCGGTGGGCAGCATGATCAGACGTCAGGGAAAGCGACGAGATAAATGGCATCGAAAGTCAAAGAAAACGAAGAAGCCGAAAGCGAACGCGACGGCGCGACAGACGGTCCGCTTCTCGATCTTTCGGATGACGCAGTCAAAAAGATGATCAAGGCCGCCAAGAAGCGCGGCTACGTTACCATGGACGAGTTGAATTCGGTCCTGCCGTCGGAAGAAGTGACGTCCGAGCAGATCGAAGACACGATGGCGATGCTGTCCGACATGGGTATCAACGTCGTCGAGGACGAAGACGCCGAGGAACAGACGGCGAGCGAAGACAGCGACGACGCTGACGACAACGAAAGCGAAAGCAACGAGCTGGCGCCGTCTGCCGGTACCGCCGTTGCGACTGCAAAGAAGAAAGAGCCGACCGATCGTACCGACGATCCGGTGCGCATGTATCTGCGCGAAATGGGTTCGGTCGAACTTTTGTCGCGCGAAGGCGAAATCGCCATCGCCAAGCGTATCGAGGCCGGCCGCGAGACGATGATCTCGGGCCTCTGTGAGAGCCCGCTGACGTTCCAGGCGCTGATCATCTGGCGCGACGAACTCAACGAAGGCACGACGCTGCTGCGCGAGATCATCGATCTCGAAACCACCTATTCCGGTCCGGAAGCCAAGGCTGCGCCGCAGTTCCAGAGCCCGGAAAAGATCGAGGCCGACCGCAAGGCTGCCGAAGAAAAGGAAAAGGAACGCGCCAAGCGTCGCCCCGTCGCTTCCGGCGATGACGACATCACGTCGATCGGCGGCGAAGGCATGCCGCAGGAGGAAGAGGAAGAGGACGAAGACGAGAGCAATCTGTCTCTCGCTGCCATGGAAGCGGAACTGCGTCCGCAGGTCATGGAAACCCTCGACCTGATCGCCGACACCTACAAGAAGCTGCGCAAGCTGCAGGACCAGCAGGTGGAAGCGCGCCTGGCCGCCTCGGCCACGCTGTCTCCCGCCCAGGAGCGCCGCTACAAGGAGCTCAAGGACCAGCTGATCACGGCCGTCAAGTCGCTGTCGCTGAACCAGAACCGCATCGATAGCCTTGTCGAGCAGCTCTACGACATCAACAAGCGCCTCGTGCAGAACGAAGGCCGCCTGCTGCGTCTGGCCGAATCCTACGGCGTCAAGCGTGATTCGTTCCTCGAGCAGTATTCCGGTGCCGAACTCGATCCGAACTGGATGAAGTCGATCGCCAATCTTTCTGCGCGCGGCTGGAAGGATTTCGCCCGCGAGGAAAATCAGACGATCCGCGACATTCGCGGCGAGATCCAGAACCTTGCCACCGAAACCGGTATTTCGGTGACGGAATTCCGTCGTATCGTGCACATGGTGCAGAAGGGCGAGCGCGAAGCCCGTATCGCCAAGAAGGAAATGGTCGAGGCCAACCTGCGTCTCGTCATCTCAATCGCCAAGAAGTACACGAACCGCGGCCTGCAGTTCCTCGACCTCATTCAGGAAGGCAATATCGGCCTGATGAAGGCGGTCGACAAGTTCGAATACCGCCGTGGCTACAAGTTCTCGACCTATGCGACTTGGTGGATCCGTCAGGCGATCACCCGTTCGATCGCCGACCAGGCCCGCACGATCCGTATTCCGGTGCACATGATCGAAACGATCAACAAGATCGTTCGTACCTCGCGCCAGATGCTGCACGAGATCGGCCGCGAGCCGACGCCGGAGGAGCTCGCCGAGAAGCTGGCGATGCCCCTTGAGAAGGTGCGCAAGGTGCTGAAGATCGCCAAGGAGCCGATCTCGCTCGAAACCCCGGTGGGCGACGAAGAGGATTCGCATCTCGGCGATTTCATCGAGGACAAGAACGCGCTTCTGCCGATCGACGCCGCCATCCAGGCGAACCTGCGCGAAACGACAACCCGTGTGCTTGCTTCGCTGACGCCGCGTGAAGAGCGCGTGCTGCGCATGCGCTTCGGCATCGGCATGAACACGGACCACACGCTGGAGGAAGTCGGCCAGCAGTTCTCCGTGACGCGCGAGCGCATCCGCCAGATCGAGGCGAAGGCGCTGCGCAAGCTGAAGCATCCGAGCCGCTCGCGCAAGCTGCGCTCGTTCCTGGACAGCTAAGAGCGGTCAGGATCTGGAATTGAAGAACCCGGCGGAGACGCCGGGTTTTTTTGTTGGGCAGTTCACACCGGATTTGCCTGCATAGCCAACCTTGACCATTGTTTCCGCTTCATTCGTTGCTAAGTATCGCTCGATGGTAGAAGCAAGATCGATGCGGTGGCGGCGTTTTGGCGGGGGCTTGGGTATCTCCTTGCTGATCCATGCTGCCGTGGCCGCGGTCTTGCTGTTCAACTTCGCCTGGCCGGAGCCGGATGAGCCGGAGCAGCCGTCGGAAGAGCCGGTGGTCGAGGTAACGCTTGTGCCGCCGCCAGAGCCGCCTGCGCCGGAAGAACCGGCAGAGGAAGAGCCTGCGCCTGAGGAAAAGCCGCCCGAACCGG
>ERZ1034401.109-NODE-109-length-24721-cov-3.402862_pt1 | contig 24721 bp, 21 predicted proteins | sample MGYA00520601_ERZ1034401 | MGnify/ENA primary metagenome ERZ1034401 (study PRJEB33736, sample SAMEA104288476) | Azolla filiculoides | biome: Urban; feature: water surface; material: ditch water | place: Netherlands | collected 2014 ... | reverse complement strand
CTCGACACACACGGCGAGCCGATCCGTGGCGAACGCGAAATCATCGAGGAGCAGGCTGAAATCGTGCGGCGCATCTTCCGTGAATATGTCGCTGGCAAAGGGCCGCGCCACATCGCTGCAGACTTGAACCGCGAGGGCATCCCAAGCCCCACGGGAAACCGCTGGAACGATGCCACCATCCGGGGCAACCGCATCATCAGTTCCGGCATCCTGAACTGTGAGCTTTATGTCGGCGTCATCCGCTGGAACCGGCAGAAGAAGCTCAAGAACCCCGACACAGGGCGCTTCACATACCGCCTCAACCCCGAAAGCGACTGGATACGCACAGAGGCTCCCGAGCTTCGTATCGTGCCGCAGGAGCTTTGGGATGCAGCCAAAGTGCGCCAGGACAATCTGACCGCCCTTTACAAGAAGCAGATCGACAGTTCGCGTGATGCCATGCGGGAGCTAAGGAACAGCGGGATGAACGCCACCCATCGCCCGCGCACGCTCTTGTCCGGTCTGGTATTCTGCGGCAGTTGTGGCGGCACATATTCCCGGCGCGGACAGGACCGCTTCACCTGCTCCAATCGTGTGCTCGGCAATGGCTGCGACAATGCCCGCACCGTTCCTGGCAAGACACTTGAAGCCCGGGTGCTGGCTGGCCTGCGCGAGCGTCTGATGACCCCAGACATGATGGCGGAAGCCGTGCGCGCCTATGCAGAGGAAACCAACAGGCTCAACTGCGACCGCCGCCATTCCGCCGAGGCCAACCGTCGCGAGCTTGGCGAGGTTGCAAAGGCTATTGCCGAGATCGTGCACGTCATCGAGCAGGGAGGCTGGCATCGTGCCCTGTCCGACCGCCTGACCGAATTGGAGGCCAGACAGGACAACCTCACGGCGCGTCTCGCCGATATCCCGCAGGACGTACCCGATCTTCATCCGAGCATCGCGGAGACCCTTAGGCGCAGAATCGAGCGTTTGACCGAGGCGCTCTCTCATCCCGGCAACGCGCTAGAAGCAGCAAACACCATCCGCCAGATCATCGATCGCGTTGTGGTCACTCCAGGCCAGAAGCGCGGCAGCTACAGCATCACCTTGCAGGGCGAGCTTGGCACAATCCTCGACTGGATCGATCGCAACGAAAAACCCGGCTACAAACCTAGGACGGACACCGCTCAATCCCGTTTGTCGGCGTCGATAAATGCTCGGGCTTGACCCGAGGATCCCGACGCAAGCGCTCGCAATTCTCAGGCGAGATGGCAACGCCCGTGCTTGCGGCGATCGCCCTCGCAAGGACCCGCAAAAAGGGCAAGTGCAGGACCGGCCAAGGTGGCTTAGGTCACACCAATGGGGGCCTTACCGGACGCTTGGCTGCAAATCCATGCGGAAAACGCAATCCTTGCGCGCTGCCATAGGCGCAGGTGTACCGATCGGCGCGCCATCCGACTTGACAGAATGCAAGCCGGATCTACACCGCGTTTTACGTTTATCGGGAGGCAATCATGAAATCGCTCGCATCTTTTTCCAGCTTTGTCGGCAAGACCTTTGCCGTCTGGGTCATCCTTTTCGCCGTGCTCGGCTTCTTCTTCCCCGAACTGTTCAAGCAGATCGTGCCATGGATCGTCACGCTTCTGGCGATCATCATGTTCGGCATGGGCCTGACCATCTCGCTTGACGATTTCCGCGAGGTGGTGAAGCGTCCCTTCGATGTGGCGATCGGGGTTGGCTCGCAATTCGTCATCATGCCGCTTCTCGCCGTGCTGTTGACCATGCTCATCCCCATGCCGCCGGAAGTCGCCGCCGGTGTCATTCTGGTCGGTTGCTGCCCCGGTGGCACGTCGTCGAATGTCATGACCTATCTGAGCAAGGGCGATGTGGCTTTGTCGGTTGCCTGCACCAGCGTCACCACGCTGGCAGCGCCGATCGTCACGCCCTTCCTCGTCTGGCTGTTTGCCAGCCAGTTCCTGCCCGTCGATGCCATGGCCATGTTCATCAGCATTGTGAAGGTGGTGCTGGTGCCGCTGGCGCTCGGCTTTGCGTTGCAGAAACTTGCACCGACCGTGGTGCGCGCCGCCGTTCCGGCACTGCCACTGGTCAGCGTGCTGGGCATCGTGCTGATCGTCGCGGCCGTCGTCGGCGCCAGCAAGGGCGCGATTGTCCAATCCGGCCTGATGATTTTCGCCGTCGTTGTGCTGCACAACGGCCTGGGCTTCCTGCTCGGCTTCTTTGCCGCCAAGGCCTGCGGCCTGTCACTGGCGCGGCGCAAGGCGATCGCCATCGAGGTCGGCATGCAAAATAGCGGTCTCGGTGCGGCCCTTGCCAATACCTATTTCTCGCCGCTGGCCGCCGTGCCCAGCGCCATCTTCAGCGTCTGGCACAATATTTCCGGCGCGCTGCTGGCCAATTATTTCGCCCGTCAGGTCGAAGCCGAAGACGCGCCCGCAGTGGTGGTGCCGACAAGGCCCTGACAGCTCGGGCCTGAAAGCTTGGCCTGGAAGCTCCGGTCAAACAAGGCATGCCGGGCGGTCAAACCGTCCGGCATCAGAACTCACATCAGAACTCAATTGGCCAACACTCAGTTGGTCAGATCATAGCTGCGCCGCAGCCCCTGCGCGTCGAGCCAGCCGATCAGGGCGGCCGGTTCGTCGGTCTGGATGATCGTCACGCCGCGGTCGACGAAGAAGCCGTAGACATCCTCTGGCCGTCCGGCCGCCATGGCCAGGTAGTCGCCGCGTCCGCCGGCGACCATGCCCTCCGGCCGGTCGGTAATCGGGTAGGTATTGATCCAGAGATGCGTGTTGTTGCGGATCGCGGCTGCCCGCGCCCGAGCTGACAACAGTGGCCCGCCATCGGTGGTCAGCGGCTTGCCGGCATTGCGGTACCAGTGGATCAGCTCGGCCGCCGGCGCCGACAGCGACGCCTCGGTGCGGTCGATGAAATCGGCTTCTTTCACCGCATCGTCGGCCAGGATCGGCATGAAGGCGATCTCGGGGCCGATCGCCCGGCGGATGTCGCGGGCAAGCTGCAGCCGCTCGGCATTCCACACCGCCATTTTCAACAGCAGGCCGTCGGTCATCTCCAGCCGCTGCGCCAGTTCGGCCACTTCGACCAGCGCTTCCGGCTCCAGCTTGTTGTCGATATTGATCAGGATGCGGCCCTTGGCATGGCGCATCGCCTCTTCCAGCGTAAACACCGTCTCATCCGTCAGTTGACGCTGACCTTCGACGACAAGCCGACAGGTTCGAAGCGCGGCAAGCGACAGGTCTTCGACGGCGCCGCGACAGGTGGTGGTGCGCTCCAGCGTCGCGTCATGCATGACGACAAGCACGCCGTCCCGGCTGCGCCGCACATCCATTTCGACCATCTCGACGCCCTGTTCGACGGCATGGTCGATGGCCGCAAACGAGTTTTCCGCCCGGACCGGCACGCCGTTTTCCTTCCATCCGGCCCGGTGGGCGACCACCATGACATGGTCGCGCCACAGATTGGCATCGGTCAGCCGCTGGTGGATCAGGGCGCTGCGGCCCGCCAAGGGGCCAGAAAAAGTGTCGGCAGCAGGGAAGGGGGCATTCAGCGCCGATTGCGGCAGGAGGCCGACAAGGGTGGCTAGGATGGAAACGGCAAGACGCATCGGCAGTCGCTCCAGGTCCGGAATCTCTCGAGCTTCCGATAGCGGTTGCGAATGAAAGCGCGATGACGCTGCGATGAAGGCTTGATGACAGGCAGGAAAGGGAACAGGCTGGCGGGCATTGTCGTTGTTCCATCTCGCGCGCGGCCGGCCTATCGCTCGGCCGGCGGGAGTGCTGCTTGGCTTGATTGGGAATGTGGAGAAAATGACATGGCAGGTTCAATGGAGACGGCGGTGGAGCATCGCGTTATCGAGACGGAGCTTCCGGTCAACGCGACATTGCATCTCTGGCTGAAGGCGGTCTCGCCGGAAGAGCCGGGCTCGGTCTCCTTCCACAGCACCAATGGCAAGTTCGGCGAGGTCCAGGCGGTCAATGCCGAGGAACATTCCTTCCGCATCTACCATGTCTTCGGTGGCGGCTCGATCGAGCTGATCTACGATCCGGCGGTAACCTCCGTATCGGTCGCCTACTGGTTTACCGCCAGCGACGTGCTGGAGACCGGCATCACCGTCCTGCACACCAATCCGGCCAACGCGCCGCCGGAACTGCCGGAGAGCTATCACTTCCGCCCGCCATTCGGCTGGATGAACGATCCGAACGGTTTCGGCCGCTTCGGCGGCAGGCCGCATCTGTTCTACCAGCATTATTCGCATGGACGCATCTGGAACAACATGCATTGGGGTCATGCCGTGTCCTCCGACTACCTGCGTTGGCGCCATCTGCCGGTCTTCCTTTTTCCGTCGGAAGAGCTGTCGGTACGACCCGACAAGCGCGGCGGCGCCTTTTCCGGCTCGGCGATCGCCCTGCCGAACGGACCGGGCATCCGCGTCTTTTTCACCGAAAAGATCGCCGACCGGGTGCCCGAGCAGGAGATCCAGATGTCGGCGACGTCGGCCGATCTGTTCAGCGCGGGTGCTGCCGAAGTGCTTCTTCCGCGCCGCCCGGACGGCGAGGGGCTGACCTTCGATTTCCGCGATCCGTACGTCTTTCGCGGCCCGGACGGGCGCTGGAAAATGCTGCTCGGCAGCCAGAGCGATGCCGGCGGCGTCATCCTGCTCTATGAGACGGAGGACAATGCGGCGGCCGGCGGCTGGATCTATCTCGGCAAGCTTTATACCGAGACCCGCTACGAGACCTCGGCCCTGGAATGCCCCTGCCTGCTGCCGCTCGACGGCGATCCGCGCGATCCCGCCACCCGCTGGGCACTGATCTACGGCCTGATGAACGGGGAGGACAAGGACACCGGTCGCCGCAACCTGTCCATGGTCGATGTCGGTTGGTTCGATGGCCGGAACTTCACCAAGGAATTCGGCCGCGAACTGGATTTCGGCACCGACAACTATGCCTTCCAGGCCTTTGTCGATGGCGGCAGTCCGGTGGGCATCGGCTGGCTCGGCAACTGGGCCGATACCGGTCCGACGATCGATTTTCCGAGTGCCATGAGCCTGCCACGCACGCTGCTGCTGGAGGATGGCGAATTGCTGACACCGCCAATCGGGGCTGCAGAAAGCCTGCGCTCGCGCATGCTCGACCGCACAAGGCTTGCCGCCGGCCAGACGGTGGCCTTGCCGCATGGGGCAGCCGAGATCGTCTTCGACCTCAGCGAGCCGGGGGCGGCCTTCCATCTCGAACTCGACCATCCCGAGATGCGTCTCGCGGTGACCCAGCACGGCGAGGGGCTGGAGATCGTCCAGCAACACATGCCGACTGAGGTGCAGGAAAACGCAGGCCCGCCCGGGCCGCGTTATCTCGCCAAGGCGGTCAAGGCGAAGCGGTTTCGCGTCTTCCTCGACTATGGCTCGCTGGAGATCTTCGCCGATGGCGGGCGCCATGCCGGCACCAAACGCATCACCGGTTTTGAACCGGTGCGGGCGCTGCGGTTGGCGGCCGAGCCGGGCGTTGTCGTGCATGCCACGGTCTGGGCCCTACGGTTGTAGCGCCAATGGTAAGTGGATGCTGACGAATTATCGTCACCGTCAGGCATGTCCGGCGCTGGCATGCCTCCCTTCGCCATGGTGCGCATCGTCATGATCTCCCGGCTCGGACGGATGCGGTGAACCGTTGGCCGGGTGGCGCACCCTGACAACGGTGACCGAGCAGGGTGCTATGCCGGCGATCTCGGCCGATACGCTGCCCATCAGCGAGCGCATGGTCGAGTTGGGCCGGGCGCCCATGACGATGTGGTCGACATTGTTGTCGCGGGCAAAGGTCAGGATGGCGCTGGCGGTCGAGACGGCCTCGATGACGTGGTAGGTGACGTCGCCGTCCTTCTGGCCGAGCGGGGCGGCCCAGTGCTTCAGCGCCACCAGCCGCATCACATGTTTGTTGTTGCCCTCGGCGTCGAGATCGTTGTCGAGCGCGATGCGGGCGATCTTCAGGACATTCAGGCAGGCGATGCGGGCATGCGGCCGGTCGCGGGTGATCTGGCTGACGGTGTGCCGCAAGGCGTCTGCGAGATCCTGCGACGCTTCGCCAAGATCGATTGCCACCAGCACGATCGGCGCATTGGCAAGGATCGCGGTCGCCCCATGTGGCCGCACCAGCTCGATCGGATCGGGATGCAGGCGTCGTTTCAGGCGGACGGTCCAGGGGTCGCGCTCGAGCTTTTCCGCCCGCGCCGTCAGCCGCACATGGAACAGGTCGCCGAGATCAAGTGCCAGCTGGGCCGCCGTCTGGTAGCGCCGGGCCGGGTCGATTTCCAGGCAGCGCAGGATCACCTCCTGGAAGGCCTTGGACACCATCGGGTTCAATTCGCGCGGCGGCGGCGGATCCCACCACAGGCGCTTTTTCAGGCCCTTCATCCGCTGCGGATCGCCAAACGGACGCCGGCCGGTGGAGAAGAAATACATCATCACCCCAAGCGCAAACAGGTCGGAGCGAAAATCGCTGCGCACGCCGAGGATCTGTTCCGGCGCCATATAGGGCGCCGTGCCATAGGGCAGACGGAATTCCTCGTCCATCAGGTCGGGAAGCTCGAGATGGCGGGCAAGGCCGTAGTCGACCAGCACCGCTTCGCCGGTGTCGCGAAACAGGATGTTGGACGGCTTGATATCGAGGTGCACCACCTTCTGCCGATGCAGATCGGCAAGCGCTGTGGCCACCTTTGTTGCCACATCGATCACCTCTGGCTGGGGGCGGGGCAGGCGGTCGAGTTCCGGATAGAGCGATTTGCCCGGCAATTGTTCGAAGACGATATAGGGCACGCGGGCAAAGTCGCCATTGGCGACGAAGCGCGGCACATGCGGACCGCTGACCCTCGGCAGGATCATCTGCTCCATCTCGAAGCCGACGATCATCGCCGGATCGGTGCCGCTGCCCATTTCCGGCACTTTCATCAGCAAGGCGCCGGGATGATCGGCATGGCTGACGTGATAGAGCTTGGCCATGCCGCCGGTATGGGCAAGCGTGCCGATGGCAAAACCGTCGATGATATCGCCTTCCTTCAGACGTCCCTTGGGCATGGCTGGCTTTCTCTTGTCCCTAGCGTCCCTGGAAAAGCCGGGTCGCCAGGCTCTCCGGCAGCGAGGCGGCGCGGATGGCGGCGGCGGCCGCTTCGATGTCATAGGCGGCGCGGCGGAACGAAAGCTCGCCGAGATCCGTGTCATAGAGCCCGTAGGCCGCCGCCGGATTGCCGTCGCGCGGCTGGCCGACCGAACCGATGACCGCAAGCCAGCGCCGCGGCGCAGTGAGCGGAATGCCGATGTCCGATGTCGGGGTGAATACCGTCACCTTGCCGCCCTGGCTGCAGCCATAGAGGCAGGGCCGGTGCACGTGGCCGCAAAAGCTCAGGCGCGCCGTGCAGCCGTCGAAATGCGCCCGTGCGGTCGCCGCGTCGGTGACATAGCGGAAGCGACCGGGGGCCGAGCCGTCGGCATGCACGTAGAGCCGGTCCTCTTCCTCGACCGCCATCGGCAGGCCGGCCAGATAGGCGCGCTGGCGCGGCTCCAGCGTCATGCGGGTCCAGTCGATGGCGATGCCGGCGGCCGATGTCATCGAATAGCTGGGATCGACGATCGCCTGGTCGTGATTGCCGCGGATGACCACGGCGCCTTCTGCGGCAAGCGCGATCGTCCTGTCGACGCACCACCGCGGATCACCGCCATAACCGACGATGTCGCCGAGAATGACGAAGCGCTCGGCACCGCGGGCAAACGCATCGGCCATCACCGCCTCATAAGCCTGGCGGTTGCCGTGGATGTCGGACAGCAATGCGATCTTCATGCAGTCAATGGCCCTCCCGACCGGCAAGATGCCCCGATACTCCCAGAGGCAGATCGCCAGCATAGATAGCTTCGATGGCAGGCGCTATTGGCCGGAAGGCGAAGAGAGGGACTGGCCGCCGTCCTGTGATCGATCCCGGAGCGACCTATTCGGCCGCAGCGCGCTTTTGCGAATAGACCTGGGTGATGAAGGCGCGCAGCGCCGCCGGTCTGACGGGCTTGTGCTGCAGGGTGATCGAATGCCGCTCGGCTTCAGCCCGCACTTCCGCCGTGCGGTCGGCGGTGATCAACAGCGCCGGAACGTCGGCCTGATAGAGGGCCCGGAGCCTGAGGATCGCCCCGATGCCGCTGCCGTCGCCCAGATGATAGTCGGCGATGACCAGATCCGGTGGCTGGGTTTCCGTCGAGATCAGCGCATCCATCTCCTCGATCGAACCGGCGCATTGCACGCTGCAGCCCCAGCCGGACACCAGCAGTGCCATGCCTTCGAGGATCTTCGGCTCGTTGTCGATGCACAGCAGTCGCAAGCCCTGGAGGGTGAGGTTGGAGCGATCGGATGCCGCAAGCGGCACGACGCCGGGGCTGAGCGGTTTTGCGATTTCGAGCGGCATGACCACGCGGAAAGTCGTGCCCCGGCCGGGCTTGGAGGCAAGTTCGACCGGATGATGCAGCACGCGGGCGATGCGATCGACGATCGACAGGCCGAGCCCGAGGCCGGACGCCGTGCGCATGCCTTCCTCCAGCCGAGCGAATTCCTTGAACACCGTGCGGAACTTCGAGGCCGGAATACCGATGCCGCTGTCGGTCACCTGGATGATGACCTTGTCGCCCTGGCGCCGCGCACCGACCACGACGCGACCGGCCGGGGTGTACTTGATTGCATTGGAGACGAGGTTCTGCACCAGCCGGCGCAGGAGATTGGGGTCGGAACGGACCGCAAGCCTGGTCGGCATGACCACCAGCTTGACATTCTTTTCCCGCGCCAGGGGGGCAAAGTCGGTTTCGATGCGTTCCAGCAATCCGTTCAGCGCGACGGTGGAGAAACGCGGCTTCATCGCGCCGGTGTCGAGGCGCGATATGTGGAGCACCGCGCCGAGAATGCTCTCGACTGATTCAAGGGCTGAATCGATATTGCGCACCAGCGCGCTGTTGTCGGACGCACCCAGCCGTTCGACCAGCGACGAGGAATAGAGCCGCGCCGCGTTGAGAGGCTGGAGAATGTCATGGCCGGCGGCGGCAAAGAAGCGCGTCTTGCCGATATTGGCATCATCGGCCGCAGCCCGTGCTTCCGCCAGCGCGTGATTGACCCGCGTCAGCTCGGCGGTGCGTTCGCTGACGCGCTGTTCCAGTGTCTCATTGGCCTGTTTCAGCGCCCGGTCGGCTTCCACCTGGGCGGTGATATCGGTGAAGGTCGCAACGATGCCCTTGTCCGGCATCAGGTTGCAACGCACTTCGAGAATGCGGTCGCCGCCGGACAGCACCATGCGGAACGGGTTGTCGAACTGGTGGAAGCTGTGCACCACCGCCGTCTGTCCGGCCGGCGTCACATCGCCGCGCTGCATCAGGATCGCGATGATGTCGTTGAGCGGAAAGCCGACCTGGCCGACATGCTCGGGCAGGTCGAGCAGGCTGCGGAAGCGCCGGTTCCAGATCGTCAGGCGGTCGGAGGCATCGAAAACGGCAATGCCCTGCTCCATCTGTGACAGCGCCGTCTGCAGCATGTCCTGATTGTATTGCAGCGCTTCGGACGCCTGGTCGAGCAGCCAGACGGTATCGGCAGACGTGTCCTCCGCTTTCTGCAGGATCAGCGACAGCACGAGCCGGGCAGACGAGGAGCCGATGGCGCTGCCCAGCAACTGTTCGGAGAAATGAATGAAGGCCATGTCGGCCGGACTGTCGTCCGCCAGCTTGCGGCCGGCCTTCTGCTCGTAGGTGCGGAATGAGCGCTCCATGCGTTCGTCGCCGAGATAACGGGCAATGGCCGCCTTCAGATCGCCCACGGCAACGCTGGTTTTCCAGCCGCGGGTGGCGAAATGCGAGCGGGCATGACGCTTGACGAATATATCGGACTGGATGCGCTCGACCGGTCGCGGATTGCGGCTGAGCGAGCCGATGATGAAGGCGGCGGTGTTGACTGCGAGGCTGAACAGCGTGGCATTGACCAGCGAATCCGCAAAGGCAGGCTCGAACATCTGCAGTCCGGGCAAAAGGAAGCCGAGCACGGCAGACGCGATCCAGGAATGGTCGATGGCGCCAAGGCTTGGCAGGAACAACAGATAGGCCCAGACGAAGAAGCCGGAGGTCAGGCCGGCAATCGCGCCGCGCGCATTGGCCCGGCGCCAGATCAGCCCGCCGAACATCGCCGGCGCGATCTGGGCAATCGCGGTAAACGACAGGAGACCGATCGAGGCAAGGCCGGTCGAATTGTCGGCCGAGCGATAATAGACATAGCCGAGCAGCATGACGCCGAAGATCGCGGTACGGCGGATATGCAGCAGGGTCTTGGCGAAATTGGCCCGCTGACTGGGGCGCTCCAGCAGCTTCTGCCTGAGGAAGATCGGCAGCACCATGTCGTTCGATATCATGATGGCAAGCGCCACCGATGCGACGATGACCATGGCGGTTGCCGCGGAGAAGCCGCCGATGAAGGTCAAAAGCGAGACCAGGCCTGCGCCGGCATTCAGCGGCAATGACAGCACATAAAGATCGGCATCGCCGGTGCCGCCGAAGGTCATGATGCCGCCGATCGCCGCCGGCAGCACGAAGATGTTGATGGCGATCAGATAGATCGGCATCAGGATGCCGGCGAGCCTGAGTTCGCGCGGCGTGCGGTTTTCCACCACGGTCACATGGAACTGGCGCGGCAGCATGATGATGGCAAAGGCCGAGAGCGCTGTCAGCAGGATCCAGCGGGCCGGCGGCGTCTGGTAGGACAGCGCTGCCATCACCGCTTCGCTGTCGCGTGCCTTCTGCCAGAGATCGGCCGGCCCGTCGAAGATGAAGAACAGCACGAAGATGCCGAGTGTCCAGAAAGCCACCAGCTTGACCACCGATTCCATCGCGATCGCCAGGATCAGCCCGTCCTGGTGCTCTGTCGCATCGGTGTGGCGCGTGCCGAAGATCACCGCGAAACAGGCCAGCATGAAAGCGACGATCAGCGGCAGGTCGATGAAGTAGAGATTGCCTGTGCCGATGCCGTAGGCGCTGGGGTCCATGACGGTGGCGACCGAGCTGGAGACCGCTTTCAGCTGCAGGGCGATATAGGGGATGATGCCGACCAGGTAGATCACCGTCACCAGCATGCCGACGATCGGGTTCTTGCCGTAGCGGGCCGCGACGAAGTCGGCGCCGGAGGTGATCTTTTCGGTCTTGGCGAGTTCGACGATGCGCCTGAGCACCGGCATGCCGAGCGTATACATCAGGATCGGGCCGATATAGATGCCCATGAATTCCAGCCCGCGTTCGGCCGCAAGACCGACGCCGCCGAAATAGGTCCAGGACGTGCAATAGACCGCAAGGCTGAGCGCATAGACGGCCGGCCTACCGCCAGCGGGCACGCCGCTGACACGCGATCTTCGGTCGCCGTAGCTGGCCACGGCGAACAGAAACAGCAGATAGCCGAGAGCCGAAGCGACGATAATCCAGCCTGGGAGCACTTTTTCCTCCTGAACGGCACCCGCCTGAAACTCTAGGGGAAGTCGATCGTTTTTGAAATCGCATTCAACTTGGCCTTAAGTCGAAGATCAGATTGACCAAATCGAAATTTACCATTCCCGAATGGAAAATCTTTCTTTAACCATTGCGAAGGGATCGCCGCGCGCCGGCGGTTGGCTCAGCGCAGCACAAAAGGAGAGCGGTATGCTGAACGAATTCAAGACATTCATTGCCCGGGGCAATGTCATGGACCTCGCCGTCGGTGTGATCATCGGCGGTGCCTTCGGCCTGATCGTCAACTCGCTGGTCCAGGACATCGTCATGCCGGTCGTCGGTGTGGTTTTCGGTGGCTTCGACTTCTCCAACTATTTCCTGGCGCTGAGCGACAAGGTCACGGCGACGTCGCTGGCCGCTGCCCGCGAGCAGGGGGCCGTTTTCGCCTACGGCAATTTCATCACCGTGGTGATCAATTTCGTCATTCTCGCCTGGATCATCTTCCTGATGGTCAAGGGCGTGAACACGCTGCGCAAATCGCTGGAGAAGCAGGAAAAGCAGGCGGCCGAAGACGCGCCGCCGCCAGCCGACATCCAGCTGCTCACCGAGATCCGCGACCTCCTGAAAAAGCCCTGATGCTGTTTGCGCCGTGGCCAATTCTGCACAAGGCCACGGCGATCCATCACCTGAATCGATCCCTTGCTCAATCATTGTCATGGGATTTTTGCCCGCCGATCGGCTAGATCAGGTCCACTGATCCCTGGAGACGCCGATTCATGCCGTTTTTGAATGACCTTAGCGCCCGTGCGCTTGCCGCCCCGAAGAGCGGCATTGTCGAACTGGTCAACCATGCCCGCACCCGCGACAACCTCCTGCCGCTCTGGGTCGGCGAGGGCGATCTGCCGACGCCCGATTTCATCAGCAAGGCGGCCAGCGACGCGCTTCTAGGTGGCGAGACCTTCTACACCTGGCAGCGCGGCGTGCCGGAACTGCGCCAGGCGCTGGCCAATTATTACAGCCGCCATTTCGGCGTCGACCCGCCGGCCGATCATTTTTATGCGACGGGTTCGGGCATGCAGGCGATCGTGCTCTGCGTCCAGGCACTGACCTCGCCGGGCGACGAGATGGTCTATCTGTCGCCGACCTGGCCGAACATCGTCTCGGCGATCGAAATTTCCGGCGCCAAGGCCGTCGGCCTGCCGCTGACCTTTGCCGACGGCCGCTGGTCGCTCGATTTCGACAGGCTCGAGGCGATGATCACGCCGAAGACCAAGGCGCTGTTCATCAATACGCCGTCGAACCCGACCGGCTGGACGGCGACGAAGGAAGACCTGAAAAAGGTCCTGGAGATTGCCCGCCGCCACGGCATCTGGATCCTCGCCGACGAGATCTATGCGCTCTATTATTACGGCGAGGGCGAGCGCGCGCCGTCCTTCCTCGACGTGATGGAAGAGGGCGACCGGGTGCTGTTTGCCAATTCCTTTTCGAAGAACTGGTCGATGACCGGCTGGCGCGTCGGCTGGATCGTCGCGCCGCCGGAAATCGGAAATGTGCTGGAAAACCTGATCCAGTATTCGACCTCGGGTGTTGCACCCTTCATGCAGCGCGGTGCGGTGGCGGCACTCGACAATGGCGACGATTTTGTCGCGCAAAACATCGCCCGCGCCACCCAGGCACGCGATATCCTCTGCGACCGGCTGATCGCCACCAACCGGGTCGAGACGCTGAAGCCCGAGGGCGCTCTCTATGCCTTCCTGAAGATCGACGGCATCACCGATAGCCGCCAGGCGGCCTTCGACATCGTCGACAGGACAGGCGTCGGCCTCGCACCCGGAACGGCATTCGGCGCCGGCGGCGAGGCCTTCCTGCGCGCCTGCTTCCTGCGCAATGCCAAACAGATCGAGGAAGCCGCCGATCGCCTGAGCCGTTATATCCTGGCGCTTTGACAAGAACCGCTAAAATTTGAATGTTTCGGCTAGGGAAAACTTAAGCAAACCGACGAATAGTCCGCTTGAATCAGATGCTTAACCCGCAAAAATAAGCTTTCGACAATGCCGCCGTGATTAGCTCTTCCCAACAAGAAAACGTTGGGAAGAAAATCATGGCGATCTTGGTAACGGGTGGCGCCGGTTATATCGGCAGCCACATGGTCTGGGCGCTGTTGGACGCGGGCGAGGACGTCGTCGTCGTCGATCGGCTGTCGACGGGGTTCCGCTGGGCCGTGGCGCCGCAGGCGCGGTTCTACCTTGGCGATATCGGCGATGCCTCCGTGCTTAAGCAGGTCTTTGCCGAAAACCGGATCGAGACGATCATCCATTTTGCCGGCTCAATCGTCGTGCCGGAATCGGTCTCCGATCCGCTCAGCTATTACGAAAACAACACCGGCAATACCCACAGGCTGCTGAGCGCGGCCGTCAAGGCGGGTATCAACAAGGTGATCTTCTCGTCCACGGCTGCCGTCTATGGCCAGCCGGATCAGCCGCTGCCGATCCGGGAGGACGCCGCCTTGCGCCCGGAATCGCCCTATGGCCAGTCGAAGCTGATGAGTGAGATGATGCTGCGCGATACGGCGCGTGCCCATGACCTGCGTTATGTCGCGCTGCGTTATTTCAACGTCGCAGGCGCCGATGTGAAGGGCAGGGCGGGCAATTCCGCAGCCGGCGCCACGCATCTGCTGAAAGTCGCCTGCGAAGCCGCCCTCGGCAAACGCAAGTCGGTCTCGGTCTTCGGCACCGATTACCAGACACCCGACGGCACGGGCGTGCGCGACTTCATCCATATCAACGATCTGGTCGACGCGCATCTGAGCGCGCTTGCCTATCTGCGCAATGGCGGCGAACCGTTGATTGCCAATTGCGGCTATGGCAAGGGCTATTCCGTGCTCGATATCCTGCGCGCGGTGCGCCAGGTCAGCGGTCAGCCGTTTGCCGTCGAATACGGACCGCGCCGGCCGGGCGATGCGCCGCTGGTGGTGGCCGATTCGACCCTTGCCCGGGAAAAACTCGGCTGGGTACCGCAGTATGACAGCCTGCGGGTCATCGTTGAAACGGCACTCGACTGGGAGCGCCGTCTCGATGAACTGGATACCGCAGATATCGACGGCCTGCGTCGCCGCCTCGTTGCCGGCGGGTTCTGAACCGGTCGCAAGCCCTGTATTGCCACAAGTCCTATATGGCCCCGGCAGAGCCAGGGCCATGAATGCCGTCAGGCCGTCAGGCGGATGGACATCGTAAATCCACCCTCGAGTTCGACCGTCAGCAGGCCGGGCTGTTGCGCAACCGGCGCGCCGCACAGGCTGCCGGTGGTGATGATCTCGCCGACCGAAAGCGAGCCGGCCGGCCGATCGCTCTTCGACGCCCAGCCGCTCAGCCAATCCATCACATTGCCGGTCGGATGGCTGGCTTCGGCATCGTAGATCGTCGTGTCGCCGAGGCGCACGACCAGCTGCTTTTCGCCATTCAATGCAAGCATGTCTTTCGGCACAGCCGGCCCGAGCGCATAGCCGGCATTGCCGAGCCGATCGGCGAGAAACAGCAGATAGGGCGCCTTGCCGCCTTCGGCGATGCGGCTGTCGAGCACCTCGATACCCAGATGCACGCTGCCGATCGCAGCCAGGATCTCGTCCTGGCTATAGCCCTCGGCCCGGGGCGGCAGGGCGGAGACCAGCGTTACCGCGATTTCCACCTCGATCTTCACCCCGTCGCGCCAGGGAAATTCGGCAATTGCGGCGTTTTCGCCAAGCGCCAGCGGCCAGAGGCGGCCGACCACGGCAATGCCGTCCGGCGAGCGCGCCACCTTGTAGCCGATGGGGTCCGCCGGCAGCGTCGACGAAAAGATCTCCTGCACCGCCATGGCATCGGTGACGCTTGCCGGCACGCCGAGTTCGGCGGCAGGGATACGGGCGCGTGCCGCGGAAAACTGGGCAGCCAGATGCTGCGGATCGAAGGAGGACGGGGAAGGGGAGGACATGGCGGATCCTGTGCAGGAGGAAAGGTGTCGGCGGCGGTTCCGGTGTCACGGATCCGCCCGGAGGGGTTTTACAGGCGCCACGCCGCGAAGTCACCTGACAAGCATGCTGACGCGGCCATAGGATGCAGCCAGCCACCCACGGAAGGGATGTCCGACCGCCGACAGTGCCGGACCAAACGTCCACGCGCCGAAAGCCGGCCCATGGTTGCGGGCCATGATTCTGGGCCCTGTTTCCGGGCCGTGATGATGACGGTTAACAGCAGGTGAATAGCTCAAGCTTCAGCAATGCGAATAATGCATAGGTGCCGTGAAAGCTTGTGTATTTCGCAAGCGGTAGCAAGCGCTTATATGCAGGCCATCGAAACGACGCCGGGACCGAAAAGAGGTTGCTGACGTCAACACAGCCTCCGGAAAGGGGATTATCATGAACGTAGCACGCTCTTTCAACAACTGGCGCAAGTACCGCAAGACCGTCGCAGAACTCGGCCGCATGAGTGCCCGCGAACTCAGCGACGTCGGCATCAGCCGCGCCGACATCGAACGCGTTGCCCGCGGCGCATTCGCCCGCTAAGCCGCCACGACAGACCATCACTGCCTGCACGACGCCCGCTGATGACGCGGGCGTTTTTGCGTTTGGGCCTCACTGGCTGGGGGATTGATCGATCGCATGGGGAGACGCAGGCGCATCACTGACCTCGCCCGGCGGGCGCAGCGGGAGATAGGCCGAAACCAGGACGGCCGCGATGACGGAGAGGACGACGACAAACGTCACCATTCCGGATTTGGCGTTTCGATCGGTGCTTTTCATCGGGAGACAACGGCCGTGATGGCGTGATGTTCCGTGGGTGGGTGGGAGTAGGCTGGCGCGTGCTTGGTGGACAAGGCCCGTTGATGGAGTTAGCCAAATTTAAGGTTCCGTTTGGGGTGGAAACAGATTGTCAGCAGCTGAGACTCTATTTTGGCAGTTGATGGCAAGGGATACCCCTTGAAGTTGCATGCCATCTTCCCCATGGTCTTCTCAATATTGTTTGAAGTCAGCGAGGCCCGCGATGTCCGTTTTGACCGATATCGAGCAGATGGAGCAAGACCTGAGGCATCGCAGTGAGCAACTGCATGTAGAATTCAAAGCCTGGATGGACATCTCCAAGCAGAACAGAGACGGGCAGAATAAGATCGCCCGCCATGTTGCCGCGATAGCCAATCATGGTGGTGGGCGTCTTTATTTCGGCGTCGACGACGATGGCCGAGCTATGCCGCCATCCTCAAATCTCGGTCTCGATCACTACAAGTCGGATGCCATACACAACCTACTAAAAACCAGACTTGAGCCTCCGATCCAATGCGAAGTCAGAATTACGGAGTACACCAACGGTGTGGCCTATCCGGTTGTTCATGTGCCTTCCCATGGCCCAATGCCAATTGCCGCACGAGACGAAAATAGCTTCTTTCAGATCTACGTTCGCAGCGTCGGCCCGGAATCCAGAAGGATTGAAACACCCATACAGTGGGAAAAACTATTGAAAAGATGTTTCCGTCAGCGAGAGGCTGAAGCAGTGCAAGAGGCGGAAGAAGATTATCTCTCTCGAACGCAGTCGATGACAAAGGCCATTACGGAAGCGGTGGTTGACGCTGTTTTGAAGGTGCTTTCCGGTCATGGTGCTCCCGGCTCAAAATCCGCAAACTCTGAACCAGATTGGGAGCTGATAGACCTGTTGGCGGAGGCAACGCGGCAAGATTTTATTGGTCAGATCAAGGCGTTGCCGTCAGGTCACTCAGAAAGTGATCAGCAGATTTCGACGATTGCCCAAAACCATGTTTCGATGGGCTACGCCCTTCTTGCCGATGATTTCAGTCCTATCACATTGGAAAATCCGCACCGTTTGCTTCGTCAGACAAGCAACAAAATGCAAGAGATGGCACATTTCGGCTGGCACCATTTTATAGTGTTGACCAACTCTGACGCCGCCCCACGTAGCCGGTTTTGGCAAATCGACGGCCGCGAGTTCACCGGCGTGGAGGGGATGCGCATTGACGGCAAGGGCATCTATTTCGGTTCATTCGATTACTGGCGTGCTTACGGGAGTTCTGTTTTCGTCATTTGCGAAAGTTATAGAGAAGACTACAATCGGTTGAGGCGCGGGACAGACCATCCATTCTTGACGTCGACCCAAATCTTCATGCGGCTCCATTCGCTTTTGGTCCATGCCTGGCTCACGGTGGAGCAGGTGCCCTCAGCTGCAAACATTGCTTTGTTTACTGATCACAGAGGTCTCGATGGACGCATTCTGGGGCGTGGCTTTGACTACGGTCTTCGCGTTCATTCTGGGGTTCAAGCTGCTGCTGACAGATTTCCAACCCGCCTTGTCGTAAGTAGGTCGGAGCTACTCGAAAATTACTTTGGGACACTAAAACGCTTGTCGGTTCAGTTTCTGGAGCTGTGGGCCGGTACCGGTGCATTCGATCCCGATGAATGGTTCAATAAATCGAACATCGACCAAATCGTCTCTGCGCTTTCGAAAGAGAGTTCAAATGTTGCGCTGCCACCCTAACCCATTTGTTAGTCGACTCGATGACCGGATATTGACTTGGGAACGGACCTGTGCGGACGCGGACGGATTTTGCCGCTCTAGCGTCGGCATCTAAGCCTAATTGAACCGTTTGGGTCGAACGTATTCATCGAAGATGCGCAAAGGTCCTACTTGAAAAAGAGGAGAGCTATAATCCAAGCGCTTCAAATATATAAACGGGGAAAAAATGGTGCTGCTAGAGAGATTTGAACTCTCGGCCTCTCCCTTACCAAGGGAGTGCTCTACCCCTGAGCTATAGCAGCATCCGGCGAAGCGGACAGTCGTCGCCTCGGAACGAGGGGCCTATTGCCATAGCTTGATGGCGAGTGCAAGCCGCAAATCGAAATAGGCCTGCAAGATTTGTGTTTTGCACCGGTCTCCGTGTGAAGTCTCTGGTCAGGGATCAGGTTTTTCGCTATCAGGGCGCCATGAGCGATGATCAGAAAATCCCGGAAAACAAAGACTTTTCCACAGCGGCCGCGAAAAGCCCGCCGGTGGTGGCGCAAAACGGGGGAAAGCCGCAACAACTGACCGAGGCCGATCATCGCCGGCTGCGCGCCGCCAAGAAGCTCAAGGAAAATCTCCAGCGCCGCAAGCAGCAGCAGCGCGCGCGCCGCGCCGGCGAGGCCGATGATACCGATGGCCTGCCTGCCGCAAATTCGTCCAAACCTGCTGATTAAAGGCGAGTGCATGCGGCGAATTGAACCGCTGCGGCTTTTCGTCTAAACACCCATCCTCGCCATCTGGCGTCATCCCTTATTGTTCAGGAAAGGCGGGCTCTGCCCGTATCGTAGGCTTACATGGATCGCATCAGGATTGTCGGTGGCAATGAGCTCAACGGGATCATCCCGATTTCCGGCGCCAAGAATGCGGCCCTGCCGCTGATGATCGCCTCGCTGTTGACCAGTGACACGCTGACGCTCGAAAACGTGCCGCATCTGGCCGATGTCGAGCTGCTCCTGCGCATCCTCGGCAACCACGGCGTCGACGTCTCGGTCAACGGCCGCCGCGAACACCAGGACGGCTCCTATTCGCGCACGGTGCATTTCACCTGCCGCACGATCGCCGAAACCACGGCGCCTTACGAGCTGGTCTCGAAGATGCGCGCCAGCTTCTGGGTCATCGGACCGCTGCTCGCCCGCGAAGGCAGAGCCCGCGTCTCGCTGCCGGGCGGTTGCGCCATCGGCACGCGTCCGGTCGACCTCTTCCTCGAAGGTCTGGCAGCGCTCGGCGCCGAGCTTGAGATCGACAGCGGCTATATCAATGCAACGGCGCCGAAGGGCGGCCTGATCGGCGCCAACTATACCTTCCCGAAGGTTTCGGTCGGCGCGACCCATGTCATGCTGATGGCGGCCTCGCTTGCCCGCGGCACGACCGTGATCGGCAATGCGGCCCGCGAGCCGGAAGTCGTCGATCTCGCCAACTGCCTGATCGCCATGGGCGCCAAGATCACCGGCGCCGGCACCTCGACCATCACCATCGAAGGCGTGACCAGCCTGTCGGGCGCCCGCCACCGGGTGCTGCCGGACCGCATCGAGACCGGCACCTATGCCATGGCGGTCGCCATGACCGGCGGTGACGTGACGCTGGCCGGCACCGATATCTCCCTGCTCGACACCGCCGTCGAAGCGATCCGCCGCGCCGGCGCCGAACTGATCGCCGTCGACAACGGCATCCGCGTCATCGGCCATGGCAATGTCATTCGCCCGGTCGACATCGTCACCGAACCGTTCCCCGGCTTCCCGACCGACCTGCAGGCGCAATTCATGGGCCTGATGACCCGGGCCCAGGGCGTTTCGCATGTCACCGAGACGATCTTTGAAAACCGCTTCATGCATGTGCAGGAACTGGCCCGTCTCGGCGCCAAGATCACGTTGTCCGGCCAGACGGCGCGCATTGAGGGCGTGACGCGCCTGCGCGGCGCCCCGGTCATGGCAACCGACCTGCGCGCCTCGGTCTCGCTGGTCATCGGCGGTCTGGCGGCAGAGGGCGAAACCATGGTCAGCCGGGTCTATCACCTCGACCGCGGCTTCGAGCGCCTGGAAGAAAAACTCACCCGTTGCGGCGCCGTGGTCGAACGCATCAGCGATTGATCGGCCACAAGTCTTTTTGCCCCGTTGTCCGGTTGCCACTGGACAAGCGGCAACCTATGTCAAAAGGATGTGAGGCAGTCGCAGGATGGAACCGGTCGCAAAGACCCGCCGCCTGGGACAGCCGTTGATACGGGCAGGATGACATGACGGATTTGAAGCTTCTGGCGCTCGATACGGATGATCTCTCGATCATCTCCGCCCATATGCAGGATGCGGTCTTCAAGGCCGGCGATCTGTCCTTTGCCCCGCGTCCCGGCCTGTTTTCCCTGACGGTCAATCGGTTCGTCTGGGAAAAGGCCGACCGTGCGAAAAAGGGCCCGGACAAGAGCTATGAGCGCCACCGCGCGGTGCTCGGCTTCAAGCGGGTCTCGGCCGTGCGCTCGATCGGCTTTGACCGCAGCGGCGCCGACGAGGTGCTGTCGCTGCTCGCCATCCGCTTTGTCGCCAAGGGCGAGGGCCCCGACGGCGTCATCGAACTGGTCCTGTCGGGTTCGGGCATGATCGCGCTTGAGGTCGAGTGCATCGAGGCACAACTGGCCGATACCGGCGGCGCCTGGGGCACGGCTTCTTTGCCGGACCACAAGGCTGACTGAAGACGGCAGACTGAAAAAGGCCGACTGAACAAGCTATTGGCGGCGCGTGCCGGGAAACCGGTTCTGATGTGAGAAGGAAGAGTGGGGACGTGGCAATCTGGCTGGATCAGGCATCGGGCGATTTCGAAACGCGTTTTGCCGCCTTTCTGACGACCAAGCGTGAAGTCTCCGACGACGTCAACGACGTGGTGCGCGGGATCATTGATGACGTGCGCGCCCGCGGCGATGCGGCGCTCGCCGACTATTCGCTGAAATTTGACGGCACTGATTTTTCTGAAGTGGCGATGCGCGTCACCGAGGCCGAGATCGCCGAGGCGACCGCCGGAATCGCGCCGGACCTGCTCGACGCCCTGAAGCTTGCAGCCGAACGCATTGAGCGCCATCACGCCCGCCAGATGCCGAAGGACGATATCTACGAGGATGCGATCGGTGTCGGCCTCGGCTCGCGCTGGACGGCGATCGATGCCGTCGGCCTTTATGTACCGGGCGGCACGGCCAGCTATCCAAGTTCGGTCCTGATGAATGCCCTGCCGGCCAAGGTTGCCGGCGTGCCGCGTGTCGTCATGGTCGTGCCCGCCTCTGGTGGCAGGATCAATCCGACGGTGCTGGCGGCTGCCCAGATCGCCGGCGTTACCGAGATCTACCGCATCGGCGGCGCCCAGGCGGTGGCCGCCCTTGCCTACGGCACCGAGACGATCGCGCCGGTTGCCAAGATCGTCGGCCCGGGCAATGCCTATGTGGCGGCTGCCAAGCGCCAGGTCTTCGGCACTGTTGGCATCGACATGATCGCCGGGCCTTCCGAAGTGCTGGTGATTGCCGACAGCGACAACAATCCCGACTGGCTGGCCGCCGATCTTCTCGCCCAGGCCGAACATGATCCGGGCGCCCAGTCGATCCTGATGACCGACGATGCCGCCTTCGGCAAGGCGGTGGAAGACGCCGTCGAACGCCAGTTGAAATCGCTCAGCCGTGCCGAGACGGCAGCAGCCAGCTGGCGCGATTTTGGCGCAGTGATCAAGGTGGACAGCATTGACTCCTCCGTGCCGCTCGCCAATCGCATTGCCGCCGAGCATCTGGAACTGGCCGTGGCCGATCCCGAGCCGCTGATCAAGGCGATCCGCAATGCCGGTGCGATCTTTGTCGGACGCCATACGCCGGAAGTGATCGGCGATTATGTCGGCGGATCGAACCATGTCCTGCCGACCGCCCGCTCGGCCCGCTTCTCCTCGGGTCTGTCGGTGCTCGACTATGTCAAGCGCACCTCGATCCTGAGGCTCGGGGCCGAACAGTTGCGCCAGCTGGCGCCGGCGGCCATTGCCCTTGCGCAATCGGAAGGCCTCGACGCCCATGCGCGGTCGGTGGCAATCCGCCTCAATCTCGAAGGGTGAGCCATGGCCGACGGCGTCTTCCGGCTCTGCGATGTCGTGCTGGACGAGACGATCGGCCGGTCGACCCCGGATGTCGAGCATGAGCGTGCGGTGGCGATCTTCGACCTGATCGAGGAGAATTCGTTCGCGCCGGCCGGCCATGCCGGTGGCCCCTACAAGCTCATGCTGTCGCTGGTCGACAGCAAGCTGGTCCTGTCGATCAAGACCGAGGCGGGCGTCGATGTCGCGACCCATATCCTGTCGCTGACGCCCTTCCGCCGGATCATCAAGGACTATTTCATGATCTGCGAGAGCTATTACGAGGCGATCCGCTCCTCGACGCCGTCGCAGATCGAGGCGATCGACATGGGCCGCCGCGGCATCCACAATGATGGCTCGCAGACGCTGATGGACCGCTTGTCCGGCAAGATCAAGATCGATTTCGACACCGCGCGGCGCCTGTTCACGCTGGTCTGCGTGCTCTACTGGCGTGGCTGAGGCCATGGCGCCGGACATGCTCGACACGCCAAACACGCCGGCCGGGCCGGATCGGCTGGACACGCCGGAGCATCGCCGGCCCGGCGCCATTCTCTTCGTCTGCGGCATGAATGCCATCCGCTCGCCGATCGCCGAAGCGCTGGCGCGCGCGCTTTTGCCATCCGGCATCTATATCGCGTCGGCCGGCGTCAAGCGCGGCGAGCGCGATGCCTTCGTCGATGCCGTGCTCGAGGAAGAGAGCCTGAACCTCGGTCGCCGCCAGCCGCAGACGCTGGACGACCTCGAGGACGACTATTTCGACCTTGTCGTGACGCTGTCGCCGGAGGCCCATCATGCAGCCCTGGAACTGACCCGCTCAAGCGCCGTTGAGGTGCTCTACTGGCCGACGCCGGATCCGACCGGAACAACGGGCACCCGCGAGCAGATCCTCGACGCCTACCGCGACGTGCGCGACCGGCTGAAACGCCATATCATCGACCGCTTCGTCGCCCGCTAGCGGATGTTGCGCGCCGGGCCGCAAGTGCTGCGCCGAGGCGGCTGCGGCCGTGTCCTTACGCAAAGCGCAAAGCATGGCTTCCCTTTGCCGGCCGATCGCACTAAAAGCCCTCAACGGCTGCGCGCGAAACAAATTCCAAAAGCCTGATCGACTAGGTTCACAAAGCCCCGGCGATTGTGTAGTTTCCGCGCACATTTTTAAGGGGGCTTGTGCCCCCAAGCTAAACTCAAGGAAGACAACCGCTCAATGGCTAAAGAAGAAGTCCTCGAATTTCCAGGCGTCGTCACGGAACTCCTGCCGAACGCAACGTTCCGGGTGAAGCTCGAAAACGAGCACGAGATCATCGCCCACACCGCCGGCCGCATGCGCAAGAACCGTATCCGCGTTCTCGCCGGCGACAAGGTGCTGGTCGAAATGACACCCTATGACCTGACCAAGGGCCGTATCACCTACCGCTTCAAGTAAGGCGTGACGGTCGGTCGCGAGGGGCCATGGAACTGAGACAGAAGCTGATACTGGCCTCCGGGTCGCCGCGCCGTCTGGACCTGCTCAAGCAGGCCGGCATCGAACCTGCGCGCCTGATGCCGATGGATCTTGACGAGACCCCGCAGAAATCCGAGCATCCGCGTTCGCTGGCCCGCAGGCTTTCGGCCGACAAGGCAAGAGCCGCCTATGAGGTCACACGGCAGGATCTCGCCTGGAAGGATGGCTATATCCTCGCCGCCGATACGGTCGTGGCTGTCGGCCGGCGCATTCTGCCCAAGGCGGAATACATGGAAGAGGCATCGTCTGCGCTGCATCTGCTGTCTGGCCGCAGCCACTGGGTGTTTACCGGCGTCTGCCTGATCGCGCCGGACGGTAAGCTGCGCCAGAAGATCGTCGAGACCAAGGTGCGCTTCAAGCGGCTTTCCGGCTACGACATCGAATGTTATCTTGCCTCTGGCCAGTGGCGCGGCAAGGCCGGTGCTTATGCGATCCAGGGCATTGCCGGCACCTTCGTGCAGAAACTCGTCGGTTCCTATACCAATGTCGTCGGCCTGCCGCTGTTCGAGACCATGCAGATGCTGGCAGGCGAAGGTTATGACGTGCATGCCGGCTGGACGGAGGGCTGATCCATGACCGATGACCGGACCCCGCGCATGGCCAAGGTCGAGCCGCTGCGCAAGGCGCTTCCATGCCCGGAATGCAAGCGCCCGTCTGCGCGCGAACACTATCCGTTCTGCTCGGACCGTTGCCGCAATCTCGACCTGTCGCGCTGGCTGAAAGGCTCCTATGCCATTCCGGTGGCCGAGGACGAATCCAAGGCGGACGAGGACGACTATCGCTGATCGCGATTTGCACCGCCCGCACCTTTGTTGCGATCTCCTTGTTTGAATTGAATTTTCTGCGTTTTTCACATCTTCTTCAAAAAAGTGCCGCAAGGCGCTGGACATGGCCGAACAAGATGTTATAACCCCGCTCGCTCCCGGGGAAATACCCCGGCGGTTTCGACCAGAAACCGGCAGGCTTCGTCAAAAAGCCGAGATGCCCGGATAGCTCAGTTGGTAGAGCAGCGGATTGAAAATCCGCGTGTCGGTGGTTCAAATCCGCCTCCGGGCACCATTCTAAGTACTTGATGTGCTTGTGCTTTTCCATGGTCTTGTAACGCCTTCGTTTTGC
>ERZ1034401.108-NODE-108-length-24732-cov-3.158852_pt1 | contig 24732 bp, 24 predicted proteins | sample MGYA00520601_ERZ1034401 | MGnify/ENA primary metagenome ERZ1034401 (study PRJEB33736, sample SAMEA104288476) | Azolla filiculoides | biome: Urban; feature: water surface; material: ditch water | place: Netherlands | collected 2014 ... | reverse complement strand
GTGGCTCACTTCTCGGTGGAAAAACCGGCTCAGTTCCGCGTGGAAACCAACAGCACCATACCGCGAGTCGGGTGCTGCCACCGCAGAAGCGCCTCGACCCCGATCATGCGACCGCGATTATCCACCTGGGGCTGGTAGTACAACTGGAACTCTCCCCGGGCGATTGCCCGGCGAATGTCGCCCTCCAGCGCCCGGCGTGCTTCGAGATCGGTCTGCATGATGACCACGACCGCGCAGGTCGCGACCACGCCGGTGATGTGGTTTGCCCAGACAGCGAATAGACCGGCAGAGGCATCAGGTCCCCAGTGCGGCAGAATGGGTATTACGCCCACAGAAAAGCCGATGAAGGCGATGACACCGAAGACCGGCAGCACGACCTTGAGATAGATCCCTTCACGATAAAAAGCCAGATAGGTCGCCGCGATCACCGGGAGCAAATTGAGATGGTTCGAAGCCGGGAGCCCACCGGGCGGCACCTCGCAAATGGCCACCATAATCACGGACAACAGCAGTCCATGCGCCATCACGACACCGGCCGCATAAAGCCGGCTCGCCCGCGCGAGAAGAATGATAGCGAGTCCTGTAACCAGCGCCAGGAGTGTGACGAGTAAGCTCATCCAATCACCAAGCATGGCTAGGAAGCTCGACCAGAACCCACTGACCGCTACGACGATGGCGCCACCGATCAAGATGAGTGTTTTGACGCGCCGGTTGTGCCGTCCGGTCGCCGTCCAGGTCGACAACTCGTCCGGCATGCGAGCGCGCCGCAAGAAGGTGAAGATAGCGCTGTCAAACTGTTGTCGAATATCCATTCTTCACCGTCTTGAGAGCTGCACTCCTGACAGGCTTTCGCCTCCGGACAACAGATGGCCGTAAAACGATGTGCATGTCTCCTTCCTTACTTCCACCCAGGCAGATGGCCGCAGAAATGCACAGCGAACGCCAACATCACAAGAAATATCTTTAAAAATTCTATTCAAACGGAATGCGGTGCAGGAGATCAACTTGAAGGTTAACCTTCGGTTTATCTGCGATGACGCGCCGCCGGTCTTCCGGGGCTAGGGCCGCGCGGAATCCAAGCCTTCCGAGATGAAACCGACGCCGAGCAGACTGCCCGGAAAGACAGGCGCTGGCCGAGATGCTGGCGATTGGCGAAATCGATCCCGGTGCGCACGCGGTGCTGATCGTCGATCAGGCGGGCTGGCACTCATCGGCCAAGCTGATCGTGCCGAAAACATCACCTTGATGTTCTTGCCGCCGCGCCAACGCGAATTCAATCCCGTCGAAAATGTCTGGCAGCTCATTCGCGACAACTGGCCGTCAAACCGGGTCTTCACATCCTACGACGACATAATCGATCACTGCTGCGGGGCTTGGAACAAGCTCATCGATCAACCATGGAAGATCATGTCAATCGGATAACGAGATTGGACCAATCGGTCACGATCAATGCCGATTGGTATAATCGCAACGTTTGCCGGCACTTGGCAAGGAATTCGGCAGACGCTATGCGCAGCCCTCGTCCAATGGCATAGGTCACCGCGTCGCGCCCGAGGTCAAAGGCGTCCGCCAACAAAGGATGCTCCGCATGGAGCGTGTTTTCGATGATGACGCGGTCCTCTTCGAGACATTCGGATCTGTTCGCAGATGTTGGCGTGGGCATCGACGTCACCTCTTTACCTCTTTGGCTTCACGCATGTTTGCCGGTCTGACGTGGCATCATTCGGCAAAGAAGGCGTAGGACTGCTTGCTGAGATATACGTCCCCCGGCCGTAGCGCCGCACTGGGGAAATGCGGCACGTTCGGCGCGTCCGGAAAATTCTGCGGCTCCAGCGTGAGACCGGAATAGCGGCCATAGGGACGGCCGCTCTTGCCCGCAATAGGCTCGTCCAGATAGGCGGCGGTGTAGAATTGCAGGCTTGGCTCCGTGGTGGACAGAACGAATCCTCGCCCCGATTTGGGATCGACCACCTTCGCGGCCCATTTCATCGTGCGATCCGTCGACAGCACCCAGGTCGCGTCATATCCACCAAGGTTGGCAGCGTCGTTCCGGTAGCCGAGCTTGCCTTCCTCTGGCACAGCCATGTCCCGGCCGATCGCCTTCGGCTGCGTGAAATCGAATTTGCCCTCCCGCGCGGATCTGATTTCTCCCGTGGGAATAACCTCTGAGTTCGTGGGGATAAAGTGATCCGCATTCAGTGTGAGAACATGATCGGTGATATCGCCCCGCCCCTCGCCGGCAAGGTTCCAATAGGAATGGTTGATCAGGCTGACGACGGTCGGCCGGTCTGTCACCGCGTGATATGTGACGTCGAGACTGTTGTCTTCGCGCAAGACGTAGGTGACCGTCACGGTCAGATTTCCGGGAAAGCCCTCTTCTCCATCGGACGATACCGTGCGGAACGACACGGCGTTGCCGTCATGATCGGCTGTACCGACCCAGTTCTTGCGGTCGAAACCTTGAAGGCCGCCATGAAGATGATTTCCGCCGTCGTTGCTGGACAACGTATGCACTTCCCCGTCAAGAACGAACGTCGCGCCGCCGATCCGGTTTCCGTACCGGCCGCAGATAGCGCCGTGATAGGCCCCGGACATCACATAGGCATCGAGCGTGTCGAACCCCAGGACGATATCCGCAAGGTTTCCCTCTCGATCCGGCACCAGAAGCTGTGTGATCCGCGCTCCGTAGGACATGAGCGTCAAGGACATTCCCGAGGCATTTGACATTCTGAACCCCTGGACGTCTTGGCCGTCCAGGGCGCCGCAACTAAATACTTCCATTATAGTATACCTTCAGATGACGTTTCTACGCAGCATTTCTCGTGCTTCCAGCAGGGAAAGCCGGCAACGCCAGACCGTTCTCATCAAAAACGCTGGCGGATGATGTATCCACCGAAAGCGAGATGCATTGTCCGATTTCGACGTTCGATGCTTCCGGTAACTTGGCAACCAGCGTCTGGCCGTTGCCGATCGTGACATAGACGAGCAGCACGTCGCCCAGATGCTCGACCACGTCGACCGTGCCGGAAATATCCCCGCTTTCGTTCAGCGACAGAACTTCCGGCCGGATGCCGATCGTCACCTCGGAGCCGACGTCGAGCGACGCATGGGGCACCGTCATTCGGTCATCCTCCCCGATCTTCAGTGTCGATCCGGCAGCATCAACGGACGCGACCGTGGCCGTGATCAGGTTGATGGCCGGTGAGCCCAGAAATCCTGCAACGAAGATATTTTTGGGATGCCGATAAAGCTCCAGCGGCGTCCCCACCTGCTCGATACGCCCCTGGTTGAGGACCACGATACGGTCGGCCATTGTCATCGCCTCCACCTGATCGTGCGTTACATAGATCATCGTGGCGTCCAGCTGGCGATGAAGCTTGATGAGTTCCCCGCGCATCCTCACACGCAGCGAAGCATCTAGGTTGGACAGAGGCTCGTCGAAGAGGAACACCTTGGGGTTCCTGACGATGGCGCGACCGATGGCAACCCGCTGCCGCTGCCCGCCAGACAGGTCTTTCGGCTTGCGCGCGAGCAACTGCGTCAGTTGAAGTGTTTCGGCGACCTTGTGTACCTGTTCCTTCCGCTTCCTCTCGGGAACACCCGCGAGCTTCAGCGCGAAGCCCATGTTTTCCTCCACGGTCATGTGCGGGTACAAGGCATAGCTCTGGAAAACCATCGCAAGCCCGCGCCGGTCGGGCGGGATGTCGTTGCAGCGCTCGCCATCGATCGTCAGATCGCCGCCGTCGATGTCTTCAAGCCCCGCGATCATGCGCAGCAGCGTGGATTTCCCGCAGCCGGAGGGCCCGACGAACACGACGAATTCGCGATCATTGATCGAGAGATCGACGCTGCGGATGACCTCGTGGATGCCATAAGCCTTGCGAACGGATTTCAGTGTGATGTTGGCCATGATTTGACTTCCTGGTTACTTGACGGCGCCGAACGTCAGGCCGCGAACGAGTTGCTTCTGCGTTATCCACCCAAAGAGAATGATCGGAGCGACGGCCAGGCTGGAAACCGCCGACAGCTTCGCCCAGAACAATCCTTCCGGGCTCGAGAAGGATGCGACGAGGCTCGTCAGGGGGGCAGCCGCCGTCGATGTCAGGTTGATGCTCCAGAATGCCTCGTTCCAGCAGAGGATCACCGACAGCAAGCCTGTGGACGCGATCCCCGGAAGCGTGAGCGGAACGAGGATAAGCCGGATCTGTTGCAGCGTCGTCGCGCCGTCCATGCGCGAGGCTTCGATGATCTCCCCCGGCACGTCCTTGAAGAACGAATAAAGCATCCAGACGACGATGGGGAGATTGCCGAACGTGTAGACCACAATCAGCGCCGCCCTCGAGTCGATCAGGTGAACCGACTTGAACATCAGATAGATGGGCACGAGGACCCCGACGGGTGGAAGCATCTTGGTCGACAGGATCCACATCAGGACATCCTTCGTCCTGCCTGTGGGAAAGAAGACCATCGAGTAGACGGTGGGAAGAGCGATGGCCAATGCGAGCACCGTGGCGGTAAAGGAAACGACGACGCTGTTTAAAAGATACGAGGCGTAGTTCGCCCTCTCGTTGATGGCGGTGTAGTTCTCCAGGGTCGGGACGAAGAACAGCGAATTCATTCCACCGATCGCTTCGGCTTCGGTCTTGAAGCTCGTGACGAGCATCCAGAAGATCGGAAAGAAGAGACAGAGGGCCAGGGTCCATCCGGCAATACCGGAGTAGAGCGTCGTGCGCTGACGGGCAGACAACATGTCGATCTCCTATTTCGCGAAGTTTCGCGCGACGGTCGCGACTAGGATGAAGGCCACGACATTGGCGACGACGATCGAGACGATGCCCGCAGCACTTGCACCTCCGATGTTCCATTCTAGGATGGCCTTGATGTAGATCAGATAGGTCAGGTTGGTGGTTTCCAATCCGGGACCGCCGCCCGTGGTCACGAGGATCTCGGCGAAGACGGAAAACAGGAAGATCGTTTCGATCAGCACGACGATGGCGATCGGACGCGCGAGGAACGGAAGCACGATGTAGCGGAACGCGACGATGCCGCGAGCCCCGTCCATTCGCGCCGCTTCCATCTGCTCACCGTCGAGAGACTGCATCGCCGTGATGAGGATCAGGGCTGCGAATGGGATCCACTGCCAGGACACGATGATCACGACGGAAAGGAGCGGCCATTGCGTGAACCAGTCCACCGGCGCGAGACCGATACTGTTCGCAATGGAGGCAAAGACCCCGTAAATCGGGTGCATCAGCAAATTCTTCCAGATCAGTGCCGCCACGGTGGGCATCACGAAGAAGGGCGAGATGGCGAGAACACGGGCGATGTTGCGTCCCGGAAAATCCTGGTCGAACAGAACGGCCAGCAGCGTGCCCACCGCGATCGTGACGAACACGACGGAACCGACCAGGATCAGCGTGTTGGCGATTGCGGCGTAGAGAGCCGGATCGGTGAAGAGGTAGGCGTAGTTCTCGATGCCCGCGGAACCTGTCATCATGGGGCTGAGCAGGTTGTAGCGCTGAAACGAGTAGTAGATCGTTGTCAGGAGCGGAAACGTAGTCCAAACGAATAGCAGTCCGATGCATGGCATAATAAGCAGCCATTTGGGCATCTGGAATGAAATCCGCCGAGATGCGTCCAGCCCCTGCGATAGATGTATGATTGACATGCTGGGTCCCGCAAGGTTGTCATCGCCCCGCTTGCGCATTCGCGCGCAGGCGGGCTCTCGATGCTCAGTTGTTGTAGTAGCCGGCCTGCTGCATCATCCGCTCCGTCGATGACTGAGCCTGATCCAGCGCCTCGTCGACGGTAGAACCGCCTGTCAAAGCGCCAGCGATCATTTGACCCAGCGTCGATCCGATTGCCTGAAATTCAGGAATGACGACATAGTGCGCACCGATGTAGGGGACCGGCCGATAGTTCGGCTCAGTGGTGTCAACGGACAGGATCGCTTTCAGCGTTGGCTCCGCGAACGGAGCAGCCGCGAGGTATTCCGGCAGCTTGTAGGTGGAGAACCGCGTGCCCGGTGGGATTGCGACCCAGCCCTCGCTCGCAGCGACCCGCTTGATGTAGTCCTTCGACGTCGCCCAGACTATAAATCGTTTGGCAAGTTCTACCTTTTTGGAGGAAGCCGGAATGCCGAGACCCCATGACCAGAAACTGCGCGCTCCCTCTGCGTGATCCTGCAAGGGAGACTGAACGTAGCCGACATCTTTGGAGACGCTCGATTTTTTCGGATCGAACAACATTCCTGCAGCCACCGTCGCGTCGATCCACATGGCGCAATGCCCCGTGGAGAAGAGCGCCAGATTCTCGTTGAAGCCGTTCGACGAAGCGCCGGGAGGACCGTATTTCTGCAACAGGTCGACGTAGAAGCCGACTGCTTTCTTCCATGGTTCGGAGTTCAGTTCCGGCTTCCACGATTCATCGAACCACCTGCCGCCGAACGTGTTGATGACGGCACCCAGATAGGAAACATTCTCGCCGACCCCGGCCTTTCCGCGCAAGCAAATGCCGTAGACGCCATTGGCCTTATCATTCACTTTCGCTGCGAATTCGGCGATCTGTGCGTAGGTCGGCTGCTCCGGCATGGTCAGGCCAGCCTTTTCGAACAGGTTCTTCCGATAGAACGTGAACGAGCTTTCCGCATAGAACGGCGAAGCGTACATCTTTCCGTCAACCGACAGCGCGGTCTTCACGGTCGGAAGAACGTCATCGGTGTCATAGTCGGGACCGAGATCGTTCAATTCGGTGAGCCAGCCAAGCCTGCCCCAGATCGGCGTCGTGTAGGCACCGATGGTGACAACGTCGAACTGTCCGCTCCCCGTCGCGACATCCGTGGTAACGCGCTGATTAAGCACGTTTTCTTCCAACACGACCCACGAGAGGTCAATGCCGGTCTCTGCCGTAAACTGCGAGGACAGCTTTTGCATGACGACCATGTCGCCATTGTTAACGGTCGCGATCGTCAGCGATTCCGCCATTGCGGAATTGGCGAATGCCATCCCCGCAAGGAATGTGGAAAACAGGCCCATCTTGAGCAGCTTTTGCATTTAATTCCCCTTTTTGTTTGATGGCGTCAGCACCCATCTATTTAGTGCGAACATCGGAATAAATGCTAGGAGTAAAATTTAAGCATGTCAATCGGGCGCTGAATAAAATGCCATTCTACGTATCCTCGCTGCATTATCGATGAATCCATACAAAAAACGGCGAAAATCCGCACCTGGCGAGTTGACCGAGTGTTGTCAGCGCGTTATTTAGTTTTTAGCTAAGAGAAATTGGAGTTGCAAGGTGCACGCAAGAGATTTGAGGCAGATGCATGCATCTCAAATATTCTATGCCCTGCTGGTCGAGCCTGGCATTTCGCAGCGTGAAGTCTGCGAGCGGACGGGCTACGACAAGTCGACCGTGTCGCTGATCGTCAACCGCCTTCAAGAACTGTCGATCATCGAGCGAAGCCAGGCAAAGAAGAGCGGGCAGCGTGGCCGGCCGATGGAAAGCCTTCGAATCTCCGAGGAAGGCGGCCTCCTCATTGGTGTTCACATGGAATTCGACTGCATCCGCTTTGTCAGCTCGAGCCTTGGCGGAGCTGTAGGCCACTCGAAAGATTTTCCGCTTCCCACGGGGCCAGACGCCACAGGTGAGACGATTCGGCAAGGCCTTGCTCTGTTCTGCGATGAGATCGGAAGGGACGTTTCGGAGATCCAATCCGTTGGCGTCTCGATTCCAGGACAGCTGGACAACGACGGCAAGCTCGTCTACTCGCCGAATCTCCACTGGCGCGACGTCGATCTCGGCGCGCAGATGCATGAGCAGATCGATGGTCCGCTCTTTCTTGGAAATGACACCAAGGCTGCCGCTCTTGCCGAACATTACTTCGGGGTTGCACGCGGCATCGACGATTTCCTGATGGTGAGCGGCGGTGTGGGATTTGGTGGCGCGCTGTTCCTGGGCGGTGAACTGTACAGGGGATCAAGCGGCTTTGCGGGTGAGATCGGCCATACCAAGGTGGTGCGAAACGGGCGGCTATGCGGATGCGGAGCGGAAGGATGCGTCGCAGCCTACATGACGCTCCCCGCGCTTCTGGAGCGCGCGGGTGCCATCAATTCGGCAGCGGTGACATTGGATGCGATCGAGGCACGCGCGAACCAGGGAGACGAGCAGATTGCCGATCTTCTCCAGGAGTCCGGAGAGCTTGTCGGACTGGCCGTCTCCAACGCCGTGAACACGCTCAATCCTCCGGTTGTCATACTCGCGGGCACTCTGGTCAAACTATGGCCGTTTCTCGATCGGGGCTTCCACAAGGCGCTAAGGGCCAACACACTCTCTGCGCCCCTTGCACAAACCGAGATCCGGTTATCCGCCCTGGGCCTGGATCCCCTTCCCCGTGGCGGTGTAGCACTTGCGCTGCAGGGGCTGATCAGCCTCGCCGGCCCCACGGGACTCCCATCCACGCAGGGCGATTGAACGCCCTCTCCTATCTGACAAAACTCGATAAACGCGAAGGAAGTCCGCCATGGTCGTAAGCCTCAAGTCCATCAAGCTGCCGACGTTCGGGGTGCCGCTGGCACTGCCGACCGTGCCCGCGGACGTCTACGAAAAACGTGTGAGCCAGCTGATCGAGAGGAGCGAATCCGACTGGGTGGTCGTCTACGCGGATCGGGAACACCACGCCAACATGACGTTTCTAACGGGATTTGAGCCTCGATTCGAAGAGGCCCTCCTGGTTCTCGGCCCGAACAGGGAGCGAATCCTCGTCGTCGGCAATGAAAGCCAGAGCTACGCTCCCTTGGCCGGCCTGCCTGGTATCAGCATCGTCCTCAATCAGAGCATGAGCCTTCTGGGTCAAGACCGCACAGTCCATCCGTCCCTTGTCGACACCTTGAAACAGCTCGGCATCAAGAAGGGATCGAAAGTCGGAATTGCCGGATGGAAGTATCTGACCGCTTCCGAATGGGACGGTGCCCTCCCGTCCTTCTTTGTTTCCGCGTACCTGATTGACGCGCTCGTCCGCGTCGTCGGCGACCGGGCGCTGCTCAGCGACGTCACCGATGTGCTCATGCGTCCGCAGGACGGCTTGCGCTGCGTTGTCGACGTTCACCAGATCGCGATTAACGAATGGGGTGCATCGCGTTCGTCTGACGCCGTATGGCGCGTCGTCGAAGGTGCGGCTGAAAGTGAAACCGAGTTCGCAATTGCCGCCCGCATGGGTTATGCGGGTGAAGTTTTGACCGCGCACATGATGTTGGCGTCAAGCAGCGCTGGAAATCCCGTCGTTGGACTTCGCAGTCCCACCAGCCGCATCGTCGGCTATGGTGACGGCGTCACCACTGCGGTCAGCTACTGGGGTGGTCTCTCTTCACGGGCAGGCCTGCTCAGCCGCGGCGACGACGACTTCCTTGAGATCGCTAAGGCATATTTCGAGGGGCTCGTCGCCTGGTACCAGACGACCGATATCGGTGTTGAAGGCGGGATGATCAACGACGCCGTGGATGCCGCGCTTGCCCGGAACAGTTTGAAGCCGGCGCTCAATCCAGGCCATCTCGTAGGCTATGACGAGTGGGTCAGCACCCCCATCCGTCCGGGTTCAACCGACAAGATCGTGTCCGGCATGCCCTTCCAGGTGGATATCATCCCGACCCCGGTGCCGGACGGACAGGCGCTCAATTGCGAGGATGCGGTCGTCATCGCCGACGAAGGTCTCCGCGATCTCCTGCGCCACGCATATCCCGATGTCGCCAGGAGGATCGACGACAGGCGCGCATTCATGCGCGAAAGCCTTGGCGTCGATCTGAAGGCGTCGATTCTCCCGCTGTCCAACTCGCCGCTCGCACTGCCGCCGTTCTGGCTCGCGACCGACCAGTTGCTCACTCTGGCCTGATCACGGCGGCCTGAAACGCAGTCATCCGGCCGGTCTGGTCGGATGACTGCACGAGACGATCAAGAACATCTGCATGCGCGCCATCCGCTTCAACAGGCGGAGGATGCCGCACGTCACCAAGGTCTCTAATTATGCTTGCCCACGCCCCAAGATTTTCGCTCCACTCCATGTTCATCCATCCGCTGAAGTCGGGCAGTCCGCAGAGCGTGGAGACGCTGAACGTATTCCTGGACGGCATCGAGTTGGATAGGCGGCTCATGGTCGTCGATGGAAACTACCGTTTCCTGACCGCCAGGGAGATGCCGGAGCTATTCGCCGTGCGGTGCGTCGTCATCGAGGGAGGCTACGTCTTGCTGGCTCCTGGCATGAGCCCCATCGAGATCGGCCGCACGGCGGTGGAAGACAGCAATGCGACGGTCTGGCAGGACATGGTGAAAACCAGATCGTTCGGGAACGACATCGATGATTGGCTTTCCATCTATCTGAAACGGGAAGCCCATCTTGTTGCAATGACCGAGGAAACCTACCGCCCGCTTCGCATGAAGCCGGGACGCAGCTACACGTTCGCCGACACAGGACCGGTCTTGCTGACGTCGCAGGCATCGCTGGACGAACTCAACGAGCGCCTCGACAGGCCGATCACAATGCAGCAGTTCCGCCCGAACATCGTGGTCAAGACAGCCATTGCATGGGAGGAAGACCGTTGGGACAGAATCCGCATTGGCGAGGTCGAGTTCGATGTCGGTGCGGCCTGTGACAGGTGCGCGATGATCACCATCGATCCAGCGACGCGACAGCGTTCGCCGACCGCCGAGCCACTCAAAACCCTGTCGATGTACCGGAAGGTCGAAAACAACCACGTCTACTTCGGCCTGTACCTCGTTCCGAGAAATAAAGGGCGGGTCTTTCTGTCGGACGACCTGGAGGTCACGAAATACAAGGCAAAACTCCATTTCGTGAATGTCGTCCCTCCGGCGCCAAAATTGATCGGGACCGGGCTTCTGGAAAAACACGGCATTTCCACGGAACCCGCTCTGGCGAAGACGCTGGCGCTCAATTGCGTGGCCGTGCTTGAGGAACCGGGAGACGTCAAGACGTTCCACTTCCGTACCGATCCACCGCAGCAGGTGAAGTACTTCGCGGGCCAGTTCATCACTGTCGAAATCCCGCATCCAGATGGCAAGACGGTTCGCTCCTACTCGATCTCATCCTCTCCCAGCCGGCCACACGATCTCAGCATATCGGTGAAGCGTATCGAAGGCGGCGTCGGCTCTGGCTGGCTGCACGACAATCTGCGTGTCGGCACGCGATTGAACGCCTCCGGCCCAGTCGGCCAATTTCACTTCCTCAAACGTCCGGGCCGCAAAGTCCTCCTTCTCGGAGCGGGAAGCGGCATGACGCCCATGATCTCCATACTTCGGTGGATTGTCGATCAGCATGTGCCGACGGATGTCGTCCTGCATCAGACCGCGCGTTCGAGATCAAGCCTCCTGTTTACGGCGGAGATGGACCTCCTCGCCCGCATTGCATCGCTACCGGTCCGCATCTCCTCCAACCTGACGAAGGATGAGGAATGCGATCCCGGTCTGCAGGGCCGTCTGGACGACCGGATGTTGGAACGAATCTGTCCGGATGTCGATGAACGCATTGTTTTCTGCTGCGGCCCAGACCCTTACCGAAGCGCCGTCAGAGCGATGCTTGGCAGGCGGAAGAATTTCAACCCGATCAACTTCCTTGAGGAATCATTCGGCAACACGGCGCCGGCAGCAAATGTCGCGGCCGGCGCCGGATCAGATCTGGCAGCCAATTCAGATGTATCGATCAGTTTCCCGGGCGCAGACCGATCGGTGACCGCGCGTGCGACCGAGACGCTGCTGACCATCATTCGCGCCGCGGGGCTGGAGATCGCATCAGGATGCCAGGCCGGGCTGTGCGGTGCCTGCAAATGCAAGGTGATCTCAGGCGAATGGACGCTGTCTTCCAGCACCGTCGATCCCGACATGTCCTGCTTGCCCGACGATGAAAAGGCAGCGGGCTACGTCCTTGCCTGCAGTTGCTGCCCGGCTGGCAACATGCAGATCGAGGTTCCCTGACGAGATACCGCCGAGATCGCCGTTCGCTTCACCGAAACCGGAATGTATTCAATCACTCAGCAAGGACTTCTCTCAGCTATGGTCATCGGTCTTCATATCCCTGCACATCACAGGGTCTTTGCCGGGTTCGCGCTTCATGCCATGGCGATGGGAAGCATCTTTCCCCGCCTTCCCGATCTGAAGCACGACCTGGGCATTGGCGATGGTGTGCTCGGCTTGAGCCTGATCGGCACCGCGCTTGGCACCCTGACGTCCTTGACGCTTGCTTCGCCGCTGCTCGAGCGCATCGGCTATCGAGCTGCCCTGTTCGCAACGATTCCCCTGACCACGCTCTGCTATGCCATTGCCGTTCATGCACCTACCCCGCTGTTCCTGTTCCTGTTGTTCTATCCCGTGGGACTGGCCATCGGCTGTTCGGAGATCCTGTTGAACGTCGAGGCGGACCGGACAGAAGCGCTGCTGGGACGCAGGATCATGAACCGGGCCCATTCGTTCTGGAGCATCGGCTTCTTCGTCACCGGCATCATCGGCAGCACCTTTGCCTATCTGGGCATCTCGACGCAATTGCATCTCGCCTTGATGGTCCCCATCATCGGCCTGTCGCTTGTTCTCCTTCTCGGACGTTTCACGCCGGCTCCTGCAAGACGTACGACCTATGGCGCTCCCGACGGAAAGTTCACCCGTCCGACAGGCGCCATCATCGTCCTCGTCGCCGTGACGCTCTCGGCCATGTTGATGGAGGGCGCCGGCCAGGACTGGTCCGCGATCTATATGCGGCAAATCTTCCAGTCGAACCCTTTCGTCGCCGGCGTTGCCGTAGCCGTTGTCATGCTGGCGCAGGCGGTCGCCCGGTTCTTTGCCGACAGTTTCGTAGAACGATATTCGCCAAGCTCGGTCGCACGTTTTTTGCTGGCTTGCATGGCGGCGGGATTGGTCATCCTCCTCTTCCACCCCTCACCCGTCGCAGCGCTCATCGGGTTTGGACTTGTGGGGTTCGGCGGCAGCGTGATCTTTCCCCTTGCGATGTCCGCAGCAGCCCAGAGAACCGACCGTTCCGCAGCGGCAAACGTGGCATCGCTGGCGCAGATCTCTTTCAGCATTTTTCTGGTCGGCCCGCCCCTCCTGGGATTGGTGTCCGAGCGCTGGGGAATTCAATGGGTTTTTGGACTGGGGATCCCCTTCACGCTGCTGAGCATTGTTCTTGCAGCAAAACTTGGCAGAAAATCGGGCGAAACGCCATCGCAATGACGGGCTGCAGAGCGCCGCCGGGCGCTGCTGCTCGGACCCTGCTACATTGTCAGGCTCGCTGACTTTTCCTTTGAACGAGCCAGACCAGACCGGCGATCAGCATGCTGTCGCCTGCCGAGTTCGAAAAGCAGCAGAAACGTAACCCGAGGGGTCTACGAAACTCGGGGCTTCTGTGGTTGCCGCCCGTAATGCAAGAAGTTTCTGATCCATTGGGTGTGATCGAGTGCGGTCTTCTGTCAGGCCTTTAAATGCGGCACTTTGGAAGCCGCTGGTCGATATGGTGATCAGCGGATCAGGTCCAAATCTATTCAGCGAGCTGAAGGGCTCTATGCCCCGAACTGGTTTTCCTGATCCAGATCTGTTCGATCATTTTGCCCATATGGGTTGTCGACTTTCTCACACCTCCGTCACCGACGCTGAACTACCTTACGCCACACCTCTTTCATGCAGCGGCAGTCTGTGTCGGATTTTGGTAGTCCTTTCCCGTTGTCAGCATGGCCCAGATCGCTCGCGCCATCTTGTTCGCCAGCGCAATGGCCACAAGCATCCTGGGTTTCCTCGCTAACATTCCAGATAGCCAGGACCTCTCCGGGATCGTCCTCCGGCCGAGCCAGTTCAAGCGCGACATCGCTCCCATGATCAAGAGCCGGCGTATATCCGCTTGTCCGGCCTTTGATATTCGTCCGAGCCGCTCTTTTCCGCCCGACGAATGCTGCCGCGGGACCAGGCCCAGCCAGGCCGCGAAGTCTCGCCCACGCCGAAAGCTTTCCATGGGTGGAGCAAACGCTTCAACGGCCAACGCGCTCATTGGTCCAATGCCCGGCATTGTTTGCAAACGGCGTGCTGTGTCAGTCAGTGATGCCAGAGCGCCGATCTGTTTTGTCTTCCACTCGATCCGTTGCGTCTTCTCGGCGATCTGCAGCAGAAGATCACGGCATTCGTCACGAACCAGTTCTGGCAAATCGCTGTTCTCAGCCTCGACCATCGCCTCAATCCGCGTAAGCTGCCCAATGCCCGGAGGAATCGGATGCCCAAACTCGTAGAGGACTGATCGTAGTGCGTTCACCAGCTCGGTACGCTGACGTACAAGTCGTTCTCTCCCGCGAAAAAGAAGCGCCTGTGCCTGCTGTTCCTCCAGTTTCGGCGTAACGAAGCGCATCCCAGGTCGCTGTGCGGCTGTGACAATCGCTTCGGCATCCGCGGCATCGTTCTTCTGACGCTTCACGAATGGACGAACGTACTGTGGCGCTATCAGCCGTACTTCATGGCCGAGTTTCGTCATCTCGCGTGACCAGTAATGAGCACTCCCGCATGCCTCCATCACGACGATCGAAGCGCCTTGCCCGGCCATAAATCTTCGAAAATGCTGCCGGGATAGTTTCCGCCGGAACTTCACCTCTCCGGAAAGCAAAGCTCCATCAACCTGGAAAACGTTCTTCGCCAGATCGATCCCAATCATCGTGTCGTATGTCATGCTGCCATCCTTCCACCCGTTGGATTTAACCCGACCATCCTCTGATAGAACGTGCCGGGTGGGTAGAGCGGCAACCACGCCATCTATTCATACATCATTCCCAGCACCTCCGTGGCTTGGCGAGAGGCGCGCAGACCGAAGCCCAGCATCGAGGCGAAAGTGCGCACTCAGTCAAAATGATTTTCACTCTGGGGCGAGAATGAAAAACGCCGTTGTTGCAGAATAAGCGCTGCCAAGGAGGAGTTTCACAATGCGCTTTGCAGGAAAGACAGCACTTATTACGGGTGGAGGAACAGGAATAGGGGCGGCCGTCGCCCGGCGTATCGTTGCTGAAGGCGGCAATGTTGCGCTCGTCGGACGCCGTGTCGAGCCGCTTCGTGCGGTCGCGGACGAGATCGGCGCTGATGTTTTTTCGGCGGACGCTGCTGACGGAGCGGCCATGAAGGCAGCCGTCGCCGCCATCGCCGAGCGGTTTGGCGGCATCGACATCCTGATCGCCAACGCCGGCGGCCACGGCGTCGGTCCGACGATCTCCATGCCGGACGAGACCTGGGATCTCTCCGTCAGACTGAACCTCAACACCGCCTTCGTCAGCGCCCGCGAATGCCTGCCGCATCTCATCGAGCGAAAAGGCAATATCGTCGTGCTGGCCTCGATCGCCGGTCTCTTCGCTGGGCCAGATGCCGCAGGCTACGTCACAACCAAGCACGCCTGCATCGGGCTCGCGAAATCGCTTGCGCGCGACTACGGCCGCTTCGGTGTGCGCACCAACACCGTTTGCCCCGGCTGGGTAACGACCGCCATGGCCGATGAACAAATGCAGTTTCTCGCCAAGAAAAACGGCCTGAAGAGTATCGAGGAAGCCTATGCGCTGGTGACGAAGGACGTGCCGCTCGGCCGGCCGGCCAGTGCCGACGATGTCGCCAATGCCGTCTGCTTCCTGAGCTCCGGCGAGGCGGCGATGATCAACGGCGCCATTTTGACGGTGGACGGCGGCGCGGGCACGGTCGACCTGCCGACGCTCGCCTTCGCCTGAATAGTGACAAGATAAGATAAGGAGGAGACCCCATGACCCAACAGAACCCCAAGGACTGGAAAACCTACGATCAGTTCGCCTACGGCATCGACACCAACCGCCTGCCCGCAACCGATGCCCTGTCGGGCTCGTCCCACGCGATCACCTTCGATGACGGCCGCAGGCTCGATCTGTCCTTCGGCACGGGCAAGGTGACCTGGTCGGATGGCAGTGCATCCGGAGAAGACAGGGTCGAGGTTCTCGAGGTAGCGGAAAACACATTCTTCATCGAGATCATTTTTGCCGGACGACCGAAAGAGGCCGAGACCGTCATTCTCAACACGAAGACGGGCCGGGCACTTTCGATCTATTCGATCGTTCGGGACAAGGAACAGTCCGTCGGCGAGCCGCAGGTGGCACAGGTCTTCCGCTCCGGTACGACGGGCCTCGCCACGAGCGAGACGAGGGCGCCAGCCGAAAGCCGCGACCTCATCGGGCTAAGGGCTCACTTTACCTACAGCCCCAACCATGTCTACGAACACACCTACCTGTCGTCGCAGCGCTATGCCTGGCAATGCCTGGTTGGCGTCCAGCGCGGTCATGGCGATGTCGATCTGACCACCACCTACAAGTTCGACGACGACCAGTACATCTTTACTTTCCGCGAGTTCAAGATCGCGGTCGCCTCAACCTTCTTCTACAATTTCAAGGACATGCGCTCGACGGGGAAGTTCCTCGGTATTGCTGGCGACGGACGCATCCAGAACAGCCCGGCCGGCGCCTTCATCCGCAAGGCGTCGACGACCTATTATTTGCCCGGCCAGGAACCGGTCTGAGCGAGAAAGAACGAAACGATGAAATCCACCTATGAACTTGTAAAAACGCACTATGAGGCCAACGACCGGCGCGATATCGCCGGTATGATCGCAGATATTGCCGACGATTGCCGCTGGACGGAGATGGACGGTTTCCCCTGCGCCGGAACCTATATCGGCGGTCAGGCCATTGTGGACAATGTCTTCAAGGCGCTGGGGGGAATGTTCGACAGCTATGCTTTCGAACTGGAACGCCTTCTCGATGCCGGAGACTCCGCCGTTGGCATCGGCACCTACACCGGCACGCACAAAGGCACGGGGAAATCCTTTACAGCGCGTGTGGTCCATGTCTGGGGTGGCTCGGGCGGCAAGATCCGCACTTTCGAACAGTTCACCGATACGCTGCGTGTCACCGAATCCATGACGTAAGGGATTGCGATCTCAGGAGCGGCGCCGCCAATCGCGCGGCGTCATATCGTAACGCTCGCGAAACGCTCTTGAGAAATGCGCTGTGGACGAGAACCCGAGCGAGAAGGCGATATCGGATATCGAGCGCGCCTTCTCCTCGGTTGTTTGCAGATGCTCGCGCGCCTTTTCCAGGCGCAGCCCCCAGAGATAATCGGCTGGCGTTCGCCCATCCTGTTCGAAGGCACGGAACACATAACGTGGTGAACAGCCCATACGCCTGGCGATCATGGCCACGGAGAGATCGGGCCGCGAGAAATTGTGTTCGATGAAGTCCTTGATGCGCTCCAGCAGGAGATCGAGCGAGGACAGCGTGGCCTGTTCCGGCAACGCCTCGCCTTCAGCAAGCGCGCGCACCAACTCCGTCATCGCCGCGCCGACACTGGCGCGTGTTGCCTCACCGGCACCGTCCACCTCCGCCATTGTGGACCGCATCAGCGCCAGCAGAATGGGCGCGACCCCGTTTCGGCCGGATAAAAGGGGAGCCCTCAGCCGTTGCAAAATCGCTTGCGGAAAGCGTGCACGCGGCAACTGCAGCATCAAAAGCCGGACCGGTGTTTTGTTGACAAGCCGGTAAGGTCGAGTTGGATCGTACAGAACCGGCGCGTCGTCGCTGATCGCGAAGCGCATGCCATTCTGCTCAAGCACGGAATGGCCCTCCGACTGGATGATGAGCTTCAAAGCGTCAGGGTTGAAAGAGCGGGCGACGACCCGGTCACCATGAACCGTATGAATTCCGGCCTGCAAATGCGACAACCGGCAATCGCCCAAGGGCACGGAGACCAGCCGACGGCAATCACCCTGCCCGCTGGGAAAATCCAGCCGAACGTTCCCGAACAGCTGACTGGCGGCAATCGAAAAATCATACCCGGTCGCGATTCTGGCCACAGAATGCGGCACGCCGCTGGTGAAGGCCCCCCGATCTTGCGAAGGATTGCTGTCTGCAATTGCCAAAACGGACCTCCTATGTGGACACAGCCGCATCCATTCGGTTTGAACCAATCGTGTTTTCGCGACGCTACTGCGCCAGATAGGCGCCATGCAGAATGTGCGGCTGCTCGCGCAGGGTCGCTGACGGGCCGTCATAGACAAGGTGTCCACGCTCAAGCACCATGGCGTGTGTTGCAAGCCCGAGCGCGAGATGGGCGAATTGCTCGATCAGAAGCACACCGATGCCCTCGCCCGCCGCCAGCGTCAGCGCCTCCGCCAGCCGCCGCACTACGGCCGGTGCGAGACCGAGGGACAGTTCGTCGACAATCATGAAATCCGGCCGCGCGATAAAGGCCTGCCCCATCGCCACCATCTGCTTCTGCCCGCCAGACAGGTCTGACGCCGGTTGGCCTCGCCGTCCGGCAAGTTCGGGGAAGATCGTGTAAACGCGATCGAGCCCGGCGCGTCGCCCTTGCGCAGTCCGATCGATTGCTGCCACCAGCAGATTGTCCTCGACGCTGAGAGCGCCCAGAACCCGGTGCCCTTCCGGCACCAGCGCCACGCCATGACGGCGAACGGTATCGGGAGACAAACCGTTCAACGCCGTCTCGCCAAGCCGCACCGTTCCGGTTTCCAGCGGCAGCGCACCGGCCAGCGTCATCACCGTCGTCGATTTGCCGGCACCATTGGCGCCGAGCAGCGTGCTGATCGTCCCGGGTCGCACTTCGAAGCTAATGCCGTGCAGAACACGTTTGCCGCCGCGATTGACGACGACATCGGAAAGGGTGATGGAACGGGCGGTCATATCAGAACTCTCCCAGATAGGCGCGGCGGACATCCGCGCTGGCCAGAACCTCGTCCGTCGGGCCGAGCGCCAGCATGCGGCCATAGTCCAGCACCAGCGTTTCGGCGCACATGGCTCGGATCAGGTCCACATCGTGGTCGATGACCAGAACCTGCGCGCCATATTCAGCCGGAATCCGCAGGATCAGTTCGCGCAGCACCGCACTTTCCTCCGTGCTCAGACCAGCCGCCGGCTCGTCCAGCAGGATCAGCTTCGGGGCGCCAACCACGCATTTTCCGAGCTCCACCAACCGCCGCTGGAACAGATTGAGCGACCCGCCTATAGCGGATGCGACCGGACCGAGACGAACAAAATCCAGTGCCGTCGAGACCGACTGTGCCCTTTCGCCCGCAGGCAGCACATGATCTGCGATGGCCGCGAGGTTGCCTAAAACCGTCAGATCCTCCACCACCTGCTCCGTCTGAAACGACCGGCGAAGACCGGCGCGAACCCGCTGCAGCGCCGACAGTTCGAGCAACGCCTGCCCTTTCACGGTGACCTTGCCTTCAATAGGCCGCACGAATCCGGAAAGCACGTTCAGCAGCGTTGTCTTGCCGGCACCGTTCGGCCCGATGAGGCCGGATACAGGCGCGGAGAGCTTGGCTGTCAGCCGGTCGATCGGCCGCACTCCACCGAATTGCACGACGAGATTTTCAATAGAGATCATGCCGCACCATCCTTGCCGATGCGCGCGCGCAACCGCTTCAAAAGCCCGGCAACCTGTCCGGCGATACCGGATGGCGCCGTTGCCAGTGCGTGGAACAACGCCACACCGAAAATGCCGATGGTGACGTAGCCGTCGATTCCCAGATCGGTGAGCAGAGCGGGAATCGCCCGCAGCAGCAGGCCGGCGATCAGTGCGCCATACCAGTTGTAGGCACCGCCAACGACGGTTAGGGCGAACAGATTGAGACTCTCGAAAGCCGTGAAAGCACGGCCGTCGAGTTGACCTACATTGCCTGCCAGAAGTGCACCGCCGATCCCGGCGAGGAACCCGCTGAGCGCAAACGCCCAGGCCTTGTAGATCAGCACTGGCACGCCGGCCGAAATCGCAACGGTCTCGCCCTTCCGGATCAACGCCCAGGCGCGGCCAGGCTTGGCCAGCTTGTGCCATTGGGCAACCATCAGCCCGAGTGCGGCGATGATACTGACGTAAAGGAAATAGGGCACCGCCTCTCCTGCGACCGCCGGACGGGCGAGCATCGCGCGTCCGGCCCCGTCGGCGCGGCCGAGAAAGCCGCTCCCGCCATCGGGAAAGCCCCAGGCACTGATGACGATCTGGAAGGCACCTGCGAGCATCAGCGTGACGAGCGCCAGATAGAGCCCGCGCAGCCTTAACGCGGGCAGGCCGAAGATGAGACCGACCGCCGAGGCGACAAAGCCACCGGCCAGAAGACTGACCTCGAACGGCGGATGAAAGGCATGGCCGACTCGCAAGGTCACCCAGCCGCCGACGCCCACAAGCGCGAACTGGCAGAGCGAGACAAGACCCAATTGGCCGTAGAGGATGGCTAGGCCGGCGACGGAAAGGGACAGCGCCACCGCGGAGGTGGCGGCCGACAGCCAGAAGGAATTGGCAAGCAACGCGACGGCGCCCGAGAATATCGCGACGGTCACAGGAATGGCGAGAAGCTGGCCGCGCAGGGCACGCGCCAAGCCGGCCGCCGGAGGAGAAACAGTCATAGAGTTCACCATGGTCATCGGTCCTTCAGCGCGGCCTGCGCCGTGCTCCCCAAAATCGTGACGGCGATCAGCGCAATGACGAAGGGTGCAGCTGCACGGTAGGGGGATATTGCGGCAATCGGCGTCAGAACTGCCTCGGCGATCCCGATGGACAACCCGCCGATCGCGGTCATCCACAGGGAGCGCAATTGCCCCAGGATCGCGGCGGCAATCGCCGGAATGACGAGAAACGTCAGGAACGTGCCTTGCAGACGAACCAGATCGCCGAGCAACAGGCCTGCAAGCCCGGCAAAAACTCCAGTGATGACCCAGGCTGCCGTTTCTGTCTGGCGGATGCGCACGCCAAGAATGGCACTGAGATCCCGATCGTTGGCCAATGCGCGCATGTCAAGGCCGAGCCGCGTTCGGGAAAGAAGCGCGGTAATTGCGCCGACCATGATCACGGCCAAAAGCAAGGCCAGGATGCGCGTATAGGTGAGGCGAACGCCGAAAAGTGTCAGGAACATCTGGTCGGTCGGAAATTGCAGGCGGCGCGGCAGCTCGCCCCACACCACACCCATGACCGCGATCAGGACCAGTGCCAACGCCAGCGTGCCTACCGCCCGCACCACCGTATCGCGATGAGAAAGAAGCGGCGCGAGCAGACGCCCATAGAGAAAGCTGACCAGCGTCGCCACGGCGACGGCGACAACAACCGCCACCACCAGAGGAAGCCGCCATTCAAGCAACTGCCAGGCAACATGAGCACCCAGTGCGCCGATGGCGCCAAAGGCAAAGTTCAAAACGCCGGTCGCCCGGAAGAGAACCACCAGACCGACACCTGAAAGCGCGTAGACGGCCCCAATTCCGAGACCCGATATAAGGAAAGGCAAGAAGGTCATAAGCATATCCAAAATTGGCCGCCCGAAAGGCGGTGGCGAGGCAAGCCCCCATGACTTGCGTCACGGGGACCACGCTTGAAGCCTTGATTTATGGCGCGAGACCGGCGCTTTTTTCGAAGGCACGGATATCCGCCAGCTCCGGATCCGGGGACGGGCTGCAGCCGGAGATCACCTTCCACTTGCCGCCTTCGCTGACCGCCATGCGCGTTGTCGAATTGGCATTGTGACGCGCCTGATCATCGCCGAAATACCAGGGAGCGCAGAAGATATCGCTGGAAAAGCCCTTCACCTGCCGGATTGCGGCACTGACGCTTTCGCGGGTGATGTCCTTGGGATCAAGAGACATCAGTGCCTTCTCCGCGATACGGGCTGCCAGGTAACCGGCCTGCGCGAACGTGTCGCGCGGATCGGAGGACTGGCCGTATTCGTCCATCACTGCGAGCCAGTTCTGATTGTCGGGCGTGGTGGCTTCCAGGTCGTTGAACTCCATGTTCACAAAGAAGTTTCCATCCCAACTAGGGCCGATCGTGCCGGGCACTGAAAGGTCATAGGCCGAAGCCGCACTCAGGAACTTGATGGTCTGGTTAAGCCCCTGCTCCTCCGCCGCCGTCAGGAGCGGAATGGTGACACCCTTTGGAAGACCGAGGATGATGACATCCGGCTTGGAAGCTGCCGCCTGCAGGATGGTCGATGTCGAGTCGGCGGTCCCCGGATCCATCAGGATTGTTTCGGCGGCCAGACCCTTTTCCTTGGCCAGCAGCATGACGCCGTCGCAGGACCAGGTACCGACATTCGGGATGTTCGGCCCGATGCAGACGGCGGACTTCGCCTTAAGCTGATCAAGCGCATAACCCATGGCGCCCAACATGGAGACGCGTGGCCCGGCATTTGTCGTGGCATAGCTCCCGGCAAAGAAGCATTCGCGCGGAACGCCAACCCCGGCGATCGCGATAATACCTGACTTTTTGTAGAACTCGGCGTTGGCGCCGCATTCGACGAAGCTTGAATTGCCAACCATCAGCACCGCCTTTTCGTCGTTGACGAGCTTGGCGGCGAGCTGCGCTGCGATTTCCGGATTCCATTGATCGTCTTCGACCAGATATTTGACCGGCCGGCCGTGAATGCCACCTTTGGCATTCAGGCAATCGAAATAGGCTTTCGCTGCCTTGGTTGAGTTCGAGAAGTCGTCAGGCCCAGTCTTACCGGTGATGGCGCCGATGACGATCGGCTCGCCGCTCGCCGCGTCGCTACCGTCCACTCCACAGGACGCGGCAGCATTGGCGCTGCCGACCGATATCAGAAATAAGGCCAGCCCCGCGGCCAGACCTGCAAGATGATGTCTCATATTTTCCTCCTCCAGTGTTGATGCACAAGTTCCTCCTGAAGCATCTTCGGGATCGCCCGCCTCCTCCGGCAGCCGGCCCGGGATACCCGTCAGGCCGGTATCTGCCGTCCAGTCATGAAAGCGGCCGCCTTGGCCGCGATCATCATCACAGGCGCATTCGTATTGCCCGAAACCAATGTCGGCATCACCGACGCATCGCAGATCCGTAGCCCTTCGATGCCGTGAACCTTGAGATCCGGCCCGACGACACTGGTGCGATCGTCAGGCCGGCCCATTTTTGCGGTACCGGCCGGATGAAACACGGTCTTGGTGGTCTGACGGATATAGTCCCGCAGCGCCGCCGGATCGTTTTCCACGCCGGGTTTCGGCAGGACTCGGCGCTTGATGAGCTTTGCCAGCGCCGGCGCCTCCAGAATGCGGATCGCGGTTTCGACGCCGCGCACCAATGTTTCCAGATCAGCCGGGTCGGACAGCAGATTGGCGTTTAACAATGCCGTGTCGCGCGGGTCGGCGGAACGCAGCCGGACAGTGCCGCGCGAACGTGGCCTGAGATAGCAAGGGCCGATGCTGAGCCCGTGGCCCGGCTCCGGCTCGCGATCGACGAAACCAACCATTGCCGGCAGCACATGAAACTGAACATCCGGCTGGCCATTGCCGGATGTATCCACGAACCCGCCGCATTCGACCACGTTGGACGAAAGCAGGCCGCGATGTGTCGTGAGATAGCGCAACATGTGCACAGCAGCCCGCCATCCGCCGTCGTGGCCAAGCATCGAAATCGGGGCGTGGGTCTCGCCCTGAACCGGAACTTCCAGATGATCCTGATAATTGGCCCCAACGCCCGGCAGATCAGCCACGACGCCAATACCATGCTGGCCGAGATGCTCAGCGTCTCCAATGCCGGACAGTTGCAATATCCTTGGTGTCGCGATAGCGCCGGCCGTAAGAGCGATTTCCTTGGCAGCGGCGAACCGCGTGCCGTCGAGAAGCTCGACACCGCCCGCTCGCTTGCCTTCGAATAGAATTCGGGCGACCCGCCGTTCGGTCAGAACCGTCAGGTTCGGCCGCTTTTCCGCCTCGCGCAGAAAGGCCTGTGCCGAGCTCCAGCGGCGGCCCTTGTGCGTTGTGGTCTGGTAGAAGCCGACCCCCTCCTGCTCGGAACCGTTGAAATCCGGATTGAAGGGAATTCCGATCTCTGTGGCAGCCTGAACGAAGGCCTCGCTGAGCGGATGGCGGTGCCTTGGATCGGAGACATGCAGCGTGCCTGCGCGGCCATGATAGGTGCCGTTAAGCCTCTCGTTGTTTTCTAGCGAGCGGAAGACCGGCAGCACCTCGTCATAAGACCAGCCCTTGCATCCCATCTGCGCCCAGGTGTCATAGTCGTTACGGTGGCCCCGAATGTAGATCATGGCGTTGATCGAACTGCCGCCGCCCAGCACATTGCCTTGCGGCACGATGCTGGGCCTGGCGTTAAGGCCCTTGTCCGGCTCGGATGCATAGGGATGCACCGCCTCGCCCTTGCCCAGAACCTTGAAGAAGGTTGCCGGAATATGGATCCACGGATCCGTGTCCCGCTTGCCGGATTCGATCAAAAGAACTGTGTTCTTTGGGTCTTCCGACAGGCGGTTGGCCAGCACGCAGCCCGATGATCCGCCACCGGCGATGATGTAATCGTATGTTTTCATGGCTCAGCTCAACACAGTCTGGATGGTGGTGAATTCCTTCAGACCCTCGGCGCCGAACTCGACACCCATGCCCGACTGTTTGACGCCGCCGAAGGGTGCGTTCGGCTGAATGGCGCCGTGCTTGTTGATCCAGACGGAACCGCATTCAAGCTGGTGCGCATAGTGACGCGCCTTTTGCGGATCAGCGGACCAGACGGAACCGCCAAGCCCGGCCGGATTTGCATTGGCGCGGACAATCACTTCGTCGATATCAGTGTAACGGATGATCGGCAGCGCCGGGCCGAACTGCTCCTCGTCCACCAGACGCACACCGTCGGTCACATCGGCCACGAGCGTAATCGGGTAGAAATAACCCGGACGATCCAGTGGCG
>ERZ1034401.107-NODE-107-length-24740-cov-3.738384_pt1 | contig 24740 bp, 25 predicted proteins | sample MGYA00520601_ERZ1034401 | MGnify/ENA primary metagenome ERZ1034401 (study PRJEB33736, sample SAMEA104288476) | Azolla filiculoides | biome: Urban; feature: water surface; material: ditch water | place: Netherlands | collected 2014 ... | reverse complement strand
GAAGGCCTCGTGCCGCCGGAAAAGAGCGACGATTACTAATCGTCAATAGGTCAGACTTTAGTCTGCTTCGGACGGTTTAACTACGTGCGCCAGTCAATATGACTGGCGCGCTTTTCGTTTCTGGGAGACGTCCGAATGATGCGGCAGTATGAGCTTGTGGAGCGGGTACAGAAGTACAAGCCCGACGCCAATGAAGCTCTTCTCAACAAGGCCTATGTCTATGCCATGCAGAAGCACGGCAAGCAGACGCGCGCCAGTGGCGATCCCTACATATCCCACCCGTTAGAGGTTGCCGCGATTCTCACCGATATGCGTCTCGATGAATCGACGATCGCAGTCGCCCTCCTGCATGACACGATTGAAGACACATCGGCGACACGCGCCGAAATCGATGAGCTGTTCGGCGAGGATATCGGTCGCCTGGTCGAAGGCCTGACCAAGCTCAAGAAGCTGGATCTGGTCTCGAAGAAGGCCAAGCAGGCGGAAAACCTGCGCAAGCTGCTGCTCGCCATTTCCGACGATGTGCGCGTCCTTCTCGTCAAGCTTGCCGACCGCCTGCACAATATGCGCACACTCGAGCATATGCGCGACGACAAGCGCGCCCGCATCTCCGAAGAGACGATGGAAATCTATGCGCCGCTCGCCGGCCGCATGGGTATGCAGGACATGCGCGACGAGTTGGAGGACCTGTCTTTCCGTTATATCAATCCCGAAGCCTACGAGACGGTGACCCAGCGGCTCGCTGAACTTTCGACCCGCAATGAAGGCCTGATCACCAAGATCGAGGACGAGTTGCGCGACCTGCTCGTCGCCAATGGTCTGCTGAACACCTCGGTCAAGGGCAGGCAGAAGCGGCCCTATTCGGTTTTCCGCAAGATGCAGTCGAAGTCGCTGTCCTTCGAGCAGCTTTCCGACGTCTACGGTTTTCGCATCCTGGTCGATGACATTCCCGGCTGCTACCGGGCGCTGGGCATCGTTCACACGCGCTGGCGCGTCGTGCCGGGACGATTCAAGGACTATATCTCCACCCCGAAGCAGAATGACTACCGGTCGATCCACACGACGATCGTCGGTCCGTCGCGCCAGCGCATCGAACTGCAGATCCGCACGAGCCGCATGCACGAGATCGCCGAATTCGGCATTGCCGCGCATGCGCTCTACAAGGATGGCGAAAACGGCGAGCCGGGCGAGTTGCTGTCGCGCGAAAGCAACGCCTATTCTTGGCTACGCCATACGATCGAGGCGCTCGCCGAGGGCGACAGTCCGGAAGAATTCCTCGAGCACACCAAGCTCGAACTGTTCCAGGACCAGGTCTTCTGTTTTACCCCAAAGGGCAAGCTGATCGCGCTGCCGCGCGGTGCGACCCCGATTGACTTTGCCTATGCTGTCCATACCAATATCGGCGATACGACTGTGGGTGCCAAGATCAACGGTTCGATCATGCCTCTGGTCACGCGCCTGTCGAACGGCGACGAGGTCGAGATCATCCGCTCCGGCGTCCAGGTTCCACCGGCCGCCTGGGAAGAAATCGTCGTCACCGGCAAGGCCCGCGCCGCCATCCGCCGCGCCACCCGCATGGCGATCCGCAAGCAATATGCAGGTCTTGGACAACGAATTCTGGAGCGCACCTTCGAGCGCGCCGGCAAGGTCTTCTCCAAGGACAATCTCCGTCCCGTCCTGCACCGGCTCGGCCAGCGCGACGTCGAGGATGCCATTGCCTCCGTCGGCCGTGGCGAAATGTCGTCGCTCGATGTCCTGCGTGCCGTCTATCCAGACTACCAGGATGAACGCGTCACCGTGAAGCCGAATGCCGATGAGGGCTGGTTCGCGATGAACAGCGCCAATGGCATGGTCTTCAAGATCCCCGGCAAGGCGCGGCCGGTGGGCGATGCCCCGACGGCCGGCGATGGGCCTGAGCCATTGCCGATCCGCGGTCTCTCGGGCAATGCCGAAGTGCATTTCGGTCCGGCAGGCGCAGTCCCCGGCGATCGCATCGTCGGCATCATGGAAGACGACAGGCGGATCACCATCTATCCGATCCAGGCCTCGGCGCTGCAGCGCTTCGATGATGAACCGGAGCGCTGGATCGATGTGCGCTGGGATCTGGACGAGGCCAACAAATCGCGGTTCGTTGCCCGTATCCTGATCAATGCATTGAACGAGCCGGGCACGCTGGCCACGGTCGCGCAATGCGTCGCACGCCTCGACATCAACATCCGCGTGCTGAACATGATCCGGATCGCCACCGACTTCACCGAAATGGGCCTCGATATCGAGGTCTGGGATCTTCGGCAGCTGAACCAGTTGATCGGCGAACTCAAGGAACTCGACTGCATCTCTACGGTCAAGCGGATCTACGACTGAGTCTGTACGGTTGCCTTGCTTGCCGTTCCCACATGCTGCGGCATGCAATGTGGCCCGTCCGGGCCACATTGGCGGCGACCTGCCTTACTTTTAGTCACTATTCTGCCTAAAACGTAAACCTGAAGGGTCCAGACATGCGCCTTGCGCATGGCTGGTGTCGCCAATCAGGACTGGTGGTTTGTGCGGCGCAATATTATCTTCTCCTCAACAGATGAAACACAGAACTGAGGACAGAAAAATGTTTGCTCCTATCCGTAAATTTGCTCGTGCCCTTCGCGTCCCGACTGTTGCCGAACGCGAAATGAACTACCTGAACGGCGCCCGTGACCTGGTTGACCTGGAATACCGTCAGCGCGAAATCGATCGTGGCGCCTTCCGTCGCGGCTTCTAAGCTGATCGCTCCCATCCGATCGTGATGATTTCGACGCCGGCTTTGATGTCGGCGTTCGCTTTTAGGCCTTGTGTCGATTTTCGGCCCTGCTCTTGCCGGATGCATGTCCGATCCACTACATGTGCAGCATGCTTTTCCGACGCCGCCGACCACTGCCCTTGATACAGAGACTCCGGGACTTCTTTTGGCCCCGCAAGGGTTTCATGCGTTCGCTGCACTATGTCCGCAAGCGGATCCTGCGGCTGACGGCAACCCCGCATGCGGTTGCAGCCGGCGTTGCGGCAGGGGTCATTTCTTCCTGGACCCCTTTCATGGGCCTGCACATCGTGCTTGCCCTTGCCATCGCCTACGTCGTTGCTGGCAATCTTGCCGCTGCCGCTCTCGGCACGGCATTTGGCAATCCACTGACCTTTCCCCTGATCTGGGCTTCCACCTGGGAAGTCGGCGAAGTCATTCTCCGTCGCGATGGCCCGGAGAAGGCAGCCCCACTCGATCTGCACCGGCTGTTGCATTCCTTCGATCTGACCCACTTGTGGGAGCCGGTATTGAAACCCATGTTGATTGGCGCAATTCCGCTGGCTGCCGTTAGCGCAATCGTGATTTACGGTGCGACCTACTGGGCCGTGCACGGTTTTCAGGTCAGGCGGCGCAGTCATCTGGCAATCCGCGCCCGCCAGCGCCTGGCCGAGGCGCTTGATGGGACCGCGAGCGTCTGACCATGATCATCGGCCTTGGAAGTGACCTTATCGATATACGGCGGGTGGAAAAATCCATCGAGCGCTTCGGCGACCGTTTTACCCATCGCTGCTTCACCGAAATCGAGCGCAAGAAATCGGATGGCCGCAAAAACCGCGCCGCCTCCTATGCCAAGCGTTTTGCCGCCAAGGAAGCCATGTCTAAGGCGCTAGGAACGGGCATTGCCCAGAACGTGTTCTGGAAGGACATGGGCGTCATCAACCTGCCGTCGGGCAAGCCGACGATGAAGCTAACCGGCGGGGCGCAAACCATTCTGCTCGGCCTGATGCCGCCCGGTCATGTGCCATCCATTCACCTGACAATCACCGACGACTACCCGCTGGCCCAGGCATTCGTCATCATTGAAGCCCTGCCGGAGAGCCGTTGAGCTGCCTGGTCGCGCCTGTTTGCCGCCGTCGGCGGTTGCCGCGTCGATGCGAACCGACTAGACAGGGCAGGAAATTCGCAAAAAGGAATAGAACCGCGTGAGCGAACGAGCTGAAAAGACTCAAAGTGCCCTTTGGGAGAACATCAAGGTCATCATCCAGGCCCTGCTGCTGGCCATGGTTATCCGCACCGTGTTCTTCCAGCCTTTCACGATCCCGTCCGGGTCGATGATGCCGACGCTCCTGGTTGGCGACTACATCTTCGTCAACAAGTTTTCCTATGGCTATTCGAAATATTCGCTGCCGTTCTCGCCGAACCTGTTCGAAGGCCGCATCTTCGAAAGCGCGCCGGAGCGGGGCGACATTGTCGTGTTCCGTTTCCCTCCGAACCCGAAGATCGACTATATCAAGCGCCTTGTCGGCCTGCCGGGCGACCGTATCCAAGTGATCGACGGCGTGCTGAACATTAATGGTCAGCCTGTGCCGCGTGCACAGGACGGTGCCTTTACATCCGACTACCGCATGGATCCGGGCACCGATGTGCCGGTTTTCCGCGAAACCATGGACAATGGCGTCACCTATCAGACGCTTGACCAGGCACCTGATACCCGCGGTGACAACACACGCGAATTCATCGTGCCCGAAGGCCATTATTTCATGATGGGCGACAATCGCGACAACTCACTCGACAGCCGCTTCGATGTCGGCTTCGTGCCGGCCGAAAACCTGATCGGTCGCGCTTCGGTGATCTTCTTCTCGCTCGGCAACGACACCTCGTTCCGCGAGATCTGGAAATGGCCTGCCAACATGCGTTGGGACCGTCTTTTCAAGGTTGTCGAATGAAAAAGGCAAGAGGGCTCGGCGAAGAGGATTGGAAGCAGCTTGAAGCTGTGATCGGTCATGGCTTTGCCGAGCGTGAGCGCCTGCAGCGGGCTCTCACCCATGCGAGCGCCCACGTCTCGAAGAGCCGCGGCGACTACGAACGCATGGAATTCCTCGGCGACCGGGTCTTAGGCCTCTGTGTCGCCGAACTGCTGTTTTCCATCTATCGCAATGCGACGGAAGGGGAACTGTCGGTTCGTTTCAACCAGCTGGTTAGTGCTGAAACCTGCGCCGCGGTTGCCGACGAGATGGAGCTTCATCGCTACATTCGCACCGGTTCGGACGTAAAAGCGATCACGGCGTCCAACATGCTCAATGTTCGCGCCGACGTCGTCGAAAGCCTGATCGCGGCCATCTATCTCGATGCCGGTCTCGAAGCTGCGCGCGGTTTCATCCTGCGCTATTGGACGGCCCGCGCCAGCCGTGCCGATGGCGCCCGCCGCGACGCCAAGACAGAACTGCAGGAATGGGCGCATGCCAAACATGCGACATCGCCAATATATAAGGTTGCCGAACGCTCCGGACCGGATCATGATCCCCGCTTTACGGTGATCGTCGAAATCCCCGGCGTGAAGCCGGAAATGGGAACGGACCGTTCCAAGCGTGCCGCCGAACAGGTGGCAGCCACAAAAATTCTCGAACGCGAAGGCATCTGGGCCAAGGCCACAGACGCCAACTGAATGGAAAATATGACAGAGAACCAAACCCCTGACGTCGATGAAGCGCCCGACGCCAACTTGACACAACCCGACCCGACCCGAACCGGCCCGACTCGGTCCGGCTTCGTTGCCCTGATCGGCCCGACCAATGCCGGCAAGTCGACCCTAGTCAATCGCTTCGTCGGTGCCAAGGTGTCGATCGTCAGCCATAAGGTGCAGACGACCCGCGCCGTGATGCGCGGCATCGCCATCCACAAGAACGCCCAGATCGTCTTCATGGACACGCCGGGCATCTTCAAGCCGCGCCGCAAGCTTGATCGTGCCATGGTCACGTCCGCCTGGGGCGGCGCCAAGGATGCCGACCTGATCCTGCTCCTGATCGACAGCGAGCGGGGCCTGCGCGGTGATGCTGAGGCGATCCTCGAGGCGCTGAAGGATGTGCCGCAGCCGAAGATCCTGGTCTTGAACAAGATCGACCGTGTCGAGCGCGAAGCGCTGCTCAAGTTGGCGACGACCGCCAACGAGACCGTCAAGTTCGACCGCACCTTCATGATCTCGGCCACGACCGGCTCGGGCTGTGAAGACATCATGGATTATCTGGCGGACACCTTCCCGGAAGGTCCCTGGTATTATCCGGAAGACCAGATTTCCGATCTGCCGATGCGCCAGCTGGCCGCCGAAATCACCCGCGAAAAGCTCTTCCTGCGCCTGCATCAGGAACTTCCCTATTCCTCGCATGTAGAGACGGAGAAGTGGGAAGAGCGCAAGGACGGCTCGGTGCGCATCGAGCAGGTCATCTATGTCGAGCGCGACAGCCAGAAGAAGATTGTGCTCGGCAAGAATGGCGAGGCGATCAAGTCGATCTCCAGCTCATCGCGCCGCGAGATGTCGGAAATCCTCGAACAGACGGTGCACCTGTTCCTGTTCGTCAAGGTTCGCGAAAACTGGGGCAACGATCCGGAACGCTTCCGCGAAATGGGTCTGGAGTTCCCGCGCGACTGATGTCGCGCGGTTTGCCTATGCCCTCAGGCGTCGGGCGACAAAGCTGGAGATCGCCGGGCCGATCAGGATGATCAGCAGCAGGCGCGTGGTCTGCAAGGCCATGACGAAGGACATGTCGACCGGCGTCGAGGCGGCGATGATGGCGACGGAATCAAGCCCGCCCGGGCTTGTCGCCAGATAGGCGGTGAGCGGATCGATGCCCTTCAGCCACCAGAGCAGGAAGGCAAGTCCGCCGCAAAAACCCATCAGCAGCACGATTGAGCCGACCACCTGGGGCAGGGCGCTTGCCGCATGCCGCAGGATGCGCCGGGTGAAGCTGAGCCCGATCTTCCAGCCGAGCAGACCATAGGCCGCCGCGAGCAGCCATTCCGGCAGGTCGATGGTGATGTAACCGAGGACATGAAGTGTGGTGGTCGCGATCATCGGCAGCAGCATGGTGCCGGCCGGGATTCTCAGCTTTGCCCCGACGACAGCCGCAGCAAGCGCGACAGCCACGGTTTTCGCCAGTTCGATCCAGTCGGTCGGCGGAAACCAGATGATCTCCTGTGCTGCGCCGCCCTCAACATTGAAGACGAATGCGGCCATGATCGAGGCACCGGTCGCGACAAACACCACCCGCAGATATTGCATGAAGGCGACAAGACGGGCGTCGGCACCATGCGCCTCGGCCATCAGCACCATGGCGGACGCCGCGCCTGCCGAGGTCCCCCAGACAGCGGTCGTCCCCGGCAGGATATCGGCCTTGGCAATCAGATAGCCGAGCAGGCTACTGGCGGCGATGACGGCGAGCACGATGGCGAGGAAGATCGGCCAGTCATGCGCGACGGCTTTCAGGGTCTGCAGATCGAGCGAGCGGGCGATGATGCAGCCGATCAGCGAATGAGCCACGATATAGGGCACGCGATGCACGGACAGCCGGGCACCATTGGTCGCCACAAGGATAGCGGCCGCCATCGGCCCGAGCAACAGGGCGCCCGGGATATGGCTGAGAAACAGCGCTGCCGACAGAACGAAGGAAACCATCGCCAATATGGTCCAGCGTGCGAGGCTGGGTAGCGAGGTCAGCATACCGGGCAGGGGTGCAGGCACGGGCGGGACGGCGATCGGGGCTTCGTCCGTCACGATGGTTTGCGGACTGTTGCGACCCTGATCCTCGGACATGCGGTACCCCGTCTTTCGTCTGAGGCGCGCGTGGATGGAAAGCGCTGGACGAAACGTCGAATTAGACAATAAATGAGGCTATCCTCACAATTGAGATTTATGAAGATGGTCTCGCAAAAGTCAAGTTCGCCACCGCCGACTCCAATGCCGGCCACGGCCAAGGAACCCAAGCGCAAGCGCGGGATCGCACGGGTGGCCAGACTTCTCGATGCCGGTGCCGCAGTCTTTGCCGAACAAGGTTACAAGGCAGCGACAATGACCGAGATTGCCGCGCGGGCAGGCGCGCCGATCGGCTCGCTTTACCAGTTTTTCCCCAACAAGGATCTGCTCGCGGACGCATTGGTTGCCCGTTACGCCGAGCATCTGGCGACCGAGCTTGAGGCAATTCGCCAAGCCGCCCCGCAACTGCATGCGGACGGTCTCTCGGCGAGACTGCTGGAGATGTTCCTGGCGCATGCGTCGGAGCGGAGCCTCGTTCTCAGCCTCCTCGATGCGCGCTGGGAGCAGCCCGGCGTGCGGCCCGGCGTGCTGCGGGCCAGCCTGAGGCAGCAGATCGTGTCGATCCTCGCCGCCTGGCGTCCGTCTCTCGGCGAAGAGGAGCAGCAAGCCATGGCATCCGTCGTGCTGGAGGCGATGAAGACCATGGCGCAGTTCCATCAGGAAGAGCGCTTCCCGGGCAAGTCTCTGGCGCTTGAACACTGGCGTCGCTGGGTGGTCACTTATCTTGCCGATATGGCCGGATGAGGCCGTGCCGGCGGTTGTTATTGATGCCGTGGCTGGAGTAGAATTCACCGATGCAATGGACAGATGAAGCGATCCTTCTCGGTGTGCGGCGACATGGCGAAACCAGCGTCATCGCCGAAATGATGACGCGTCATCGCGGCCGTCATCTTGGCATGGTCCGCTCCGGTCGCTCGCGCACCATGCAGCCGGTCCTGCAGCCGGGAAACCGGCTGGAAGTCACATGGCGGGCGCGTCTCGACGAGCATATCGGCGAGTATCGGGTCGAGCCGGTGGAATTGCGCGCGGGGCGGTTGATGGAGAGTGCCACGGCCGTCTATGGCGTGCAGGCGCTCGGCTCGCTGCTGCGACTGCTGCCCGAGCGCGATCCGCATCCGCATCTGTTCGAGGCACTCGATGTGATCCTCGATCACCTGCATGAGCCGGCATCGGCCGGGGAACTGTTTGTGCGCTTTGAACTGGCGCTGCTGAATGATCTGGGATTTGGCCTTGATCTGGAAGAATGTGCGGCCACCGGAGGGCGTGAGGATCTGGTGTTCGTCTCGCCGAAATCAGGCCGCGCGGTCAGCCGTGCCGCAGGTCAGCCCTGGGCCGACAAGATGCTGGTTTTGCCGGATTTCCTGTCTCCAGGCACAAGGCGCGCCGCGGATCCGGAAAGCCTGGCACGGGCGTTTCAATTGACCCGCTATTTCCTCGATCGCCACGTCTACGTGCCGCGCGGGCTCGAAGCCGGCACGGCACGCGAAGGGTTTTGTCAGGCTGCATTGAAGACCTTGCGGTCACTGGCCGAACCTGCCGAATTGGCGGCGCCGAAGAAAATTTCCTGATCTTCCGGCGCAGACTTCTGCATATGCTGGTGAATGGCGACCTGCAGGTCGCCAATGCTGCGGTAGCTGCCGCCATCCAGGTCGATGACCGGATACTTCACGGCAATGAACTTGAACCGATCGCCGTCGGGTATGGTGATGCCGACCGGAACCCCGGCGTATTCGATAACTTGCTTCTTCATAACAATATTCCCCGCCCGTGCGGTGCACGGAGCAAAACTAGATGTCGATGTATTCAGTTCAGTGCTTGCGCAGTGTCACATTCGACAGGTGCATTTGAGATGGGATTTGCCCATCACAAAGCGCGGGGTAATCTGCCAGGATCGGGCGGTATCATGAAATACAACTGGCATTTCGCTGACCTCCTTCTTTGGCTGCGGTCTCAAGGGCGAGACCTTACGCTGGTATCGTAGTCAGTATCGATCCAGCATCCCCAAGGTAGGTGCAGGATGCGAATCCGTCAACGGGGTCGTCAGCAAAAATAAAATAATTTTCTGCTGACGTTCGCAGGTGCACAAAATGAGGCAAAATTGATCCGCTCCGGCCGAAAAGCCGAAATAAAATCTCATTTGGAGCAAATTTAAGCCGCGACGACAGCCGGTCGGTCGACCGCTTTCTCACGGATTGGCCAATGCACCACTGCCGCGAACAGGCCAAGGATTACACCCAGCCACCAGACCTGGTCGTAGGTGCCGAAGCGGTCGTAGAGATAGCCTCCCATCCACACGCCGAGGAAGGAACCGATCTGGTGCGACAGGAACACCAGACCACCGAGCAGGCCGAGATGGCGTGTGCCAAACATGATCGCCACGAGGCCATTTGTCGGCGGCACGGTGGACAGCCACAGCAGGCCCATCACGGCGGCGAAGATCACCACCGACGTCGGTGACTGCGGCAACAGCAGGAAAGCCGTGACCGCGATCGAACGGCCGATATAGATCAGCGCCAGGAAATACGGTTTCGAATAGCGTTGGCCGATCACACCGGCGGCCAGCGAGCCAATGACGTTGAAGAAGCCGATGAGTGCCATGGCAATCACCGCGTAGCGTGCCTCGATGCCGATATCGCCGAGATAGGCGGGAAAATGCGCGGTGATGAAGGCCACCTGAAAACCGCAGACGAAAAAGCCGGTGGTCAGCAGCAGGTAGCTCTTGTGGGTCAGTGCTTCTTTCAGCGCAGCGGCCACCGTCTGCTCATACTGCGCCTTGGATTGCGTGCCGGAATTGGCATTGCCGCGCAGCGGATAGGCAAGCAGCGGTACGATCAGCATCATGATCGACATATAGACCAGTCCGTCCGACCAGCCGACGGCCGAGATCAGCCCCTGGGACAACGGTGCAAACAGGAACATGCCGGCAGAGCCGGCAGCCGTGCCGATGCCGAAGGCCATCGAGCGCTGTTCGGGCGTCACGTTGCGGGCGAATGCCGAGAGGATGACGCTGAACGAGCCGGCGCCGATCGCCGTACCAACCAGCACGCCGCCACCGATATGCAGCCAGATCGGCGCGGAGGCATGCGCCATCATCAAAAGGCCAAGCGCATAGAGCACGCCGGACATGACGATCACCCGGCCCGTTCCGTATTTGTCGGCGAGTGCGCCGAAGAACGGCTGGCTCAGACCCCAGCAGAGGTTCTGCACCGCCATGGCCAGACCGAAGGTCGAGCGGTCCCAGCCGCGATCGGCCAGCATCGGCAACTGGAAGAAACCCATGGCCGAGCGCGGGCCGAAGGTCATGACAGCGACCAGAGAACCCGCGATGATGATCAGCCAGGGCATTGTGGGACGGGGGATGGTCGTGGCCATGAGATTTGCTCCGATTGTCCGCAGACAATACAGGAGCGTTTTCGCGACGAAAAACGCCAATTGATGAACTGGCCATCAGCTTAATTGATGAACGTCAGCCGGTTCGACCCCGGACGATAATGGCTAAGAACGTTCCTTCAGCGCCGTTTGATCGCCCAGCTTTCCGAACGTTCTTCGATGATAGTGACCTGATCGCCCAGCGCGATGGCACCTTCACTGCGCGGCACCGCGTTCCAGCCGAACAAGGGGCCGGGCACGCGCCGGTCGGCCGACATGCGGATGCGGCCCATGGCCGGGATCGGAGTGGCACCCTCGCGCGAACCGGTGGTCTGGTCCTGGCTCGTCATGATGCAGCGGGCGCATGGTTTGACGAAGTCATAGCGGATGCCGGCGATCTCGATCGCCGTCCAGCGATCCTCGGCCCAGGCCTCGTCGCAGTCGACGACAATATTCGGCCGGAAACGCTCCATGCCGACCGCGCCTTCGCCATGCTTGGCCATGTCCTCGTTCAGGGCACGTAGCGAACCGGTCGTCGTCACCAGAACCTGATAGCCGTCGGCGAAGCTGACGGGACTGTCGTTGCCGGCCCATTCCGTGTTGGCGAGACGGCGGGCGGCCGTATCGAAGAACACCAGCTTCATCGGTGTGTCGAACCACGCCGACAGCGTCGCGTTGCTTGTTTCGTCCGCCACGGCGGCGCTGACGATCGATCTCCATACAGCCACGTCCATGCGGTTGTCCGGCTGCGGTTGCGCGACCAGCACCTCGCGGCCGTCGTCCAGCGTCAGGTGTACACCGCTCTCGGTCGGAGCGACGGTGAGCCTCGCCAGAGCCGGCAATTCGCGCTGGGTGATGAACTGACCGGTCGGGTCGACGATCATCATGCGCCGGTCGCCGGCCAGGCCCATGGCCTCGATGCGGGCGGATGGCACGGTGATGCCGCGGGCGCTTTTCAACGGAAAGATATTGAGTTCGGCGACCTGCATGACAGCCTCAGATTTCATTGTGGAACAGGGACAGGAAAAGGTTCAGGCGCTCGTGTCGCTCCGTGGCCAGTCCGCGGCCGGTCGCCGTCTGGAAGCCATCGGAGAGCGTCAGCAGCTTGGCCGGGAAGTGGTCGATTGCAAAACGCCGGTCGTCGAGCGGTCGGTTTTTCGCTTCCGGGTCGGTCGGGTCATAGAGGCCGGAGCCCATCCGGCCGGCAATATAGAAGCAGCGTGCCACGCCGACCATGCCGATCGCATCGAGCCTGTCGGCATCCTGCAGGATTTTCGCTTCGATGCTTTCCGGCGCGATATTGGCGGAAAAGCTGTGCGTCAGGATGGCATGGGCGACGGCGGCGATGCGGGCAGCGTCCCAGCCGAGACCGGCCAGGATGCCGGAAGCCTTGTCTGCGGCCAGCCTGGATGCCTGTGAACGCAGCGGCGAATTCTTCTCGACGGCAACGCAATCATGCAGCAGCACGGCTGCGGCCAGAACCTCGCCATCGCTGCCTTCGCCCGCATGGATGCGCATCGCATTGCGGAACACCCGGTGGATATGGGCGATGTCATGCGAACCGTCATCGCTGTCCGTCGCATGCGGCAGCAGATGCACAGCCAGGGCATCGAAGGGCGCGAATGCGGTTGCGGTCAGTGTCTCGGCCATGATGATTCCATGCGGTTGTGGCGCGTCATTTAGACCAGTCGAACCGTCTCTAGCAATTGCACTCAACTTTTCTCTGCAACCTCTTCGACCGGTGCCGATGCGATCTCCTCATTGTCCCGGACCGGCCTGCTGCTGAGGATCTTCTGGTAGAACAGGCCGATGCCGATCAGCACCACGCCAAGCCCGATGAAGGACAGGGCCCTGAGCACGCCTTCGAGATTGCTCATGTCGATCAGAAACGCCTTGCCGACCGACAGCATGACCAGCACCGCAGAGGCAATGCGCAGGCTGCGGGCATTCAGCCGGGAGCCGAGCACCAGAAGCCCGACGCCGATCATAAGCCATGCGACGGAATAGCTGTAGGTCTCAGCCTGCAGGAAGCCCTTCCATTCGGCGATGAATTCGCCCTGCCAGAAGCGGCGCACGCTAAGCGTCACCCAGGCAAAGCCAAGGGCCGCGGCACTGATCGCCAGGAGCGTCACATAGGGCAGGGGCCGCTTGTCGCGGGCATACAGGGCCAGCCCGGCATAGGCGAGGCCGGGCAACAGGTAGCCGATGAAAAGCAGGTTGATCAACGGCCAGTTGCCGGTGCTTTCACCGGTAAAGAACGGGTTCAGCGCGCCGAGATGGGCGGTCAGCACCTGTAGCATCGACACCACACCAGCCGCCATCGATCCGTACCGGAATACCGGGCTCGGTGATTTCAGGTCGAGCGTCATCATGATGCCGGAAAGGCCGATGAACAGCAGTGTGTAGATCGATTGTTCGCCAAGCGTCGGCACGCTGTCGTCGAGCACGCCACCATTCATCGCATGGCGAATGAGGATGGCGACAGCCAGAAGGCCGAGCAGGCTGGCAATCGCCTGCAAGGCGTTGCGCACCCGCACGCCCGGCCAGCGGCGCAATTCATAGGCTGCCACTGCGGCCAGAAGCGCCGGGATGCCGTAGCCGGGCAGAAGGGCATTGAGGAAGGGCGTCTTGCCCAGCGCGTCCGCTCCAACGAGCGTCGGCTCCCAGCCGATTCGCACAAGCACGCCCACCGAGGTCGCCGCCATCATCCACGGCAATCCGCTCCAGGGACGCAGGCGTGTTGCCATCAGGAAGGCAAAGCCGAGTACAGAGAGAAGGACGGTCGTGACGATGCCGTCGGTCAGCGCATGCAGGGCGAACGCAAAAGCTGCGAAACTGCCGGCGATCAACAGGTCCCGGGCGCGCCGCAGGTCATTCTGTCGATCGATCTTGCCGATCGCCTCGGCCGCAGCAATCAGCACGAGACCGACCGCAATCCCGTAGAGCCCATGCGTCCAGTCGCGGCTGTAGACGCCGTAGAAGACGAAGCTGACTGCGGCGAGCACGGTCGGAACGGTGGCCGCAATGCCCGCCCAGAGCGTGGCAAAGATCGGATCGGCAGCACAGCGGCGGCGGATAAAGGCAATGCCGAGCAGCAGGAAGATCCCGCCGAGCCCGAGAGAGACGATGATTTGCAGCCCGCCAAGGCTGGGCAGAGGCACGGTGCCGCCGCTGGCAGAGTCCAGCATCCAAAGAATATCCATCGTCAATGCGGCTTCGGTCAGGACAACGAGCACGGCGCTGAATGCCGAAAGCACGGCCGGCCAGAATGCGCCGTGACGGGCAGCACCGGCCGCCGCAAGCGAAGCGATCAGTGCCGCCGAGGCATAGAGCGGAAACAGATCTACCACGCTGCCGACGAACAGAAGCGTCAGCGCTGGCAAGATCACGGCAAGCGCCATCGTGATGTCGAGGCCGATGGCGGCGCGGATGGCGAGTTTGCCGAGATTGTCCCAGGACACGGCCGTGTTCTCTGTCTCGGCGCTGAGCGTCGTGCCCGGCCAGATCAGCAGCCAGCTGGCGACCATGGCAATCAGCGCCAGCGTCACCGGGGTCAGGTCGGCAGGGCCGCTGAAAGCGATGTAGACAAGCGCCCAGAGGCCGAGCCCGGCATGGGCGATCGAGGGCACGATATGCCAGCCACGGAAGCGCGAGGCGAAAGCCGTGGCAATCAGCGAGACCGTCAGGAAGCCAAACAGCGTCCACGGGCTTGGTGATGTGCTGGACACCAGCGCCGGCGTAATCATCGAGCCAGCCAGACCCAGCCCGGCCAACGCCTGGCCATGCAGCATCGACAGACCAAGTACGGCAAAGGCAACCAGCGACAGAAGCAGGAAGGCGCCGGTCGCGCCGATGAACTCGTAGACACCATGCGCCGCATAGATCGCGCCGAATAGCGTCAAGGCTCCGGCGGCCGTCAGGATGCCGGGGATCATTGCGCTTTCATGCAGGGCTGCCATCTTCGGCAGTGCCTTGCGCCGGACGAGTTCGCCACCGGCAATCAGCAGCAGACCGAACAGGGCGGCGAGCGTCAGCCGGACAGCCGGGCCAAGCAGACCGCTTTCGATCGAGTAACGCACGAGAAACAGGCCGCCGAGCGCCAGCGCCAGGCCACCCGCCCAGACGGCCCAGCGTGCACCGAGCAGGTTTTCCAAGGTGTCGGTTTTGGTGGCGGACGTCGCGCGCGCTGCCACGGTCTCAGGTTGCGATGCGCTGGCGGTTGCCTCGTCAACGGCTTGCTCGCGCGCCGCGATATCCATGCCTGCGTCCGGTTCGCCGGCGTCTGGGGCGGCGACCATGGGCATCTGGTCCGGCGTTTGCCCTTCAACGTCGTTCGATGCTGCGCCCGGTGCCGTCTCCGTCGAAGCCACCGTCGTCACGGCTGTGGCTGGATGCACCATCACCAACCGTTCGTTCAGGCTGGCCACATCGCTTTCGAGCTTGGCAATCCGTTTGCTCGCCCCGCGCTGGGTGGTGAACAGGATGCCGACAAGGATCAGGATCAGGATTTCGAGCATGCGGCCTCGTGTTGGGTGCTTTGGTTGCCACAACACTAGCGTTTTTCAGCAGCAGTGAAAGAGCGCTTGGTCACGCGGGCCGTCGGTGTCCGACATGACGTTTATGCAAACGCGCTTGCATTCCGATGCGAAACTTCCTAAATCGAGGTCACCGGCAGCAGCCGGTTTTCTTTGGATTTTATTATGCTCATAGTGAGCATAATAGTGGGAGGAGAGGCCGCCATGGAAGACGTTAGAGCCCTGAGGGCCGATCCGGCCAAGGCATTGTCGCGTAGCGCAGCCGAGCGTTTCGGCGTGCTGGATCGTCCGGACCTGAGCTACTCCCCGGCCGTCGCCAAGGAAACCGCGCATCTCTATGACAAGGTGAAGGATTTCATTCCGGCGATCGAATGGCCGGTGTTTGCGCCCTATATCCATGCGATCAATCGCATCAAGAAGGAGCGCGGCGCGGTCATCCTCGCTCACAATTACCAGACGCCGGAGATCTTCCACTGCGTCGCCGACATCAAGGGCGATTCGCTGCAACTCGCCCGCGATGCGGTGAGTGTCGATGCCGAGATCATCGTCCAGTGCGGCGTGCATTTCATGGCCGAGACCTCGAAACTGCTCAATCCGCAAAAGACCGTTCTCATCCCCGATGGCCGCGCCGGTTGTTCCCTGTCGGAATCGATTACCGGCGCCGATGTGCGGCTACTGCGCGAGCGTTATCCCGGCGTGCCTGTCGTCACCTATGTCAACACCTCCGCCGAGGTGAAGGCCGAGACCGATATCTGCTGTACATCGGCGAATGCCGTCGACGTGGTCAACAGCTTCGACAGCGACACGGTCCTGTGCATCCCGGACGAATATCTGGCGATGAACGTCGCCAACCAGACGACCAAGAAGATCCTGACCTGGAAAGGCCATTGCGAGGTGCACGAGCGCTTCACGGCCGACGAACTGCTCGAATACAAGAAGGCCGATCCTCGCATCGAGATCGTCGCGCACCCGGAATGCCATCCGAGCGTGCTTGCGGTCTCCGACTATGCCGGCTCGACCAAGGGCATGATCGACTACGTCAAGACGAATAGGCCGGCTCGCGTGCTGCTCGTCACCGAATGCTCGATGGCCTCGAACATCCAGGTCGAACTGCCCGACGTCGATTTCGTCAAGCCGTGCAACCTCTGTCCGCATATGAAGCGGATCACCCTGCCGAAGATCCTCGACAGCCTGCTCTATATGACGGAGGAGGTGACCGTGGATCCGGCGATTGCCGACCGCGCGCGCCTGGCAGTCGAGCGGATGGTGAATTTGAAGAATTAGGAATGCCCGGCCGGTGCTGGGGGAGGCAGACATGGCAATCAATCTTGAATCGATGCGGCCGCAGTCCTGGCAGGGCATTGACGACATCGTCATCGTCGGCGGTGGGCTGGCAGGGCTGTTCTGCGCCCTGAAGCTGAGCCCGCGTCCGGTCACGATCCTGGCGGCAGCACCGATCGGGCAGGGCGCGTCCTCTGCCTGGGCGCAGGGCGGCATTGCCGCTGCGATGAGCCCAGGCGACAGTTTCGACAAGCACCTGGCCGACACGGTTGCCGCCGGTGCCGGGATCGTCGAGGAAAAGATCGCCCGGCTTATGATCTCTGAAGGCCCGGACCGCATTCACGATCTTCTCGCCTATGGCGTGCCGTTCGATCGCGATCTGGAGGGGCATTTGCTCTTGTCGCGCGAGGCTGCCCATTCCGAACGCCGCATCGTCCGCGTCGCCGGCGACCGCGCCGGTGGGGCGATCATGGAGGCGCTGATCGCGGCGGTGCGCCGCACGCCGTCGATCCGTGTCATGGAAGGATACGTCGTCGAGGAACTGATCGCCGAGGGGCGCTTCGTTTCCGGTGTGATCGCCCGCCCCGATGCCGGCCAGTCGAAGAGCCGCGTTGCCTTTCCCGCCCGCGCCGTCGTGCTGTGCTCCGGTGGCGTCGGCCATCTTTACAAGGTGACCACCAACCCGCCGGAAGCGCGCGGCACCGGCGTCGGCATGGCCGCCAAGGCGGGTGCCACGCTGGCCGATGCAGAATTCGTCCAGTTCCATCCGACGGCCATCGATATCGGCCACGATCCGGCACCGCTGGCAACCGAAGCCTTGCGCGGCGACGGCGCGGTCCTGGTCAACAAGGCCGGCCATCGCTTCATGACTGACCTGCATCCCGACGCCGAACTGGCGCCGCGCGACATCGTCGCGCGTGGCGTTTTCGCCGAGGTTTCGGCCGGGCGTGGCGCCTTCCTCGATTGCACAAAGGCGGTCGGCAGTCATTTTTCCACGCAATTCCCGACCGTCTATGCCTCCTGCATCGCTGCTGGCATCGATCCCGTCATGCAGCCGATCCCGGTCGTGCCGGCAGTGCACTATCATATGGGCGGTGTGGCGGTGGACGCCGATGGCCGCACGTCGCTCGATGGCCTGTGGGCCGCCGGCGAAGTGACCTCCACCGGCGTGCACGGTGCCAATCGCCTGGCCTCCAATTCGCTGCTCGAAGCGGTGGTCTTTGCCGGCCGCATCGCCGATCATATCAAGGGCCTGCTGCCGGAGGCGACGCTGTACGAATGGCCGAAGACGGCGGGTGAAAATGATGACCTGGTGACCATCGAAGACAGTCGGCAGTTGAAGACGCTGCGTCAGTTGATGAGCGCCCATGCGGGCGTCATTCGCGACGCGGAAGGGCTGAAGAAACTGATCCGCGAGATTGCCCGCCTGGAGCGGGAAAACAGCCGTGTCCGCTTCAGCAATATGGCGGCCGTCGCCAAGCTGATCGCGGTCGGCGCCCTGCAGCGCACCGAAAGCCGCGGCGCCCATATGCGGTCTGATTTCCCCCAAATCAGCGACACCCAGCGCCACCGCACCTATATGACCCTCAAGGATGCCGATCGCATCGTTGCCGAGATCATCGGCTGAGACAGGAAAAGGACAGCATTATGACCGGCAGCTTTCGTCCCGAACTCTCGCCCCTGATGGTTGACGATCTCGTCCGTGCGGCCCTTCTGGAAGATCTCGGTCGCGCTGGCGATATCACCACCTATGCGACGATCGGCCCGGAAAAGAAGGCGCTTGCCGCGATGAACAGCCGGGAGCATGGCGTGGTCGCCGGCCTGCCGCTGGCGCGCGCCGCGTTTCGCCTGCTGGATCCGGAGCTGCGTTTCGAGGCGCTTGTCGCCGATGGTGACCGCGTGGTGCCCGGCCAGCCGCTGGCGCGGGTCGAAGGCCCGGCGCGTGCCGTGTTGTCTGCGGAGCGGGTCGCGCTGAACTTCCTCATGCATCTCTCCGGCGTTGCCAGCTATACCGCCCGTTTCGCCGATGAGATCGCCCATACCAGCGCCCGCGTGACCTGCACACGAAAGACCCTGCCGGGCCTGCGGTCGGTGGAGAAATATGCAGTACGGCTCGGCGGCGGCTCGAACCATCGTTACGGTCTGGATGATGCAATCCTGATCAAGGACAATCACATCGCCGTTTCCGGCGGCGTCGCATCCGCGATCTGCGCCGCCCGTGCCTATGCCGGCCACCTGGTCAAGGTCGAGGTGGAGGTCGATGGGCTGGAGCAGATGCGCGAAGCGCTTGCGGCCCGGCCCGATGCAATTCTGCTCGACAATATGGCTCCGGACATGCTGCGCGAGGCGGTGGAAATCAACCGCAAGCGTCACGGCCTGTCGGTCGAAGCCTATGGCGAAATCTCCGCCCGGATCGCGCTGGAAGCTTCGGGCAATGTCAATCTCCAGACCATCAAAGCCATCGCGGAGACGGGCGTCGATTACATCTCGACTTCGAAGATAACCATGGCTGCCCCGACGCTGGACGTCGGTCTGGATATCGAACTCGAATAATTTTGGTACCTAAGAGGACTATATTTTTTGAGGCATCCTGCCGTCAGGTCCCAAACTGTTATTGCTTAATTAATATTTATCAATGTCTTGGCTGAATATTAGCAGTGTGATGCGCTACTTATCAGGGGTGATTATTGGTTTTTGACGCCTCAGATCGAATCTCCTAGCCCGAAATCGTTCTCAGATTTTGTTTTTGCGTGCTGCGGATACAAACATCGAAGCCTTTTTCATAAGGAGGTTTGTATGACGAGTATTACATCTATGTCGGGCAGCGGAACCGCGGGCTCTACTATCTCTATTTCCAGCCTCGATACAAATGGCGACGGTGTCGTCAGCGCCGAGGAACTCGAAGCGGCCAAGCCTTCCCGAACTCAGGATCCGACCGTCGAGAGCGAAAATGCGGCGACAGGCATGGCCTCCCAACTGACCAGCAGCCTGATCACCATGCTGCTCGAGAGCAGTGCCGGCCAAGCGGCGGGCAATCACCAGCAGGGCGAGCATGCACGCGACCTCTTTGCCACCATTGACGCAGATGCCGATGGCACGGTGACGCAGAACGAATTCGTTACCGGACGGCCGGCTGACATGAGTGAGCAAGAGGCAATCAGCCTGTTTTCCGCAGCCGACACTGAGGGAGTGGGTTCTCTGACCGAGGACCAGTTCCTCGAGGCTTTTGAGGTCAGTGGACCGCCAATCGCTGGGTCTCCGGTAGCAGACGCGGAATCCGGCGATGATGGTTCGACGATCAGCCTCCTCGACGTTCTCGACGAGATGCAGAAGGTGATCGACGCCTACCGTGAAAATGCCGGTGAGATAAAGGAAGTCGAACAGGCCTGATAGCCAATGTCGGATTGTGGCGGCAGTCCGACATTCAGGCCGTCTTCGTCTCGGCGTCTTCGGATTGCCGAGGCAGGTTGACGGACGGAGCGAAGCCGTGATCCGTCACCTGCGGGAACGGAATGGACATTCTGTTCCCGCCGAAGAATGCTGATCTCGGCGTTGGGGTCAAAAATGCCATTTTTCAGGATGTTAAGTCGAGAAAGGCTCGGTTTGAGGTCAAGCTCCGGCGCGGCCGCCGAGTTTGAGGCCGGGCGCCGGTCTCTCTTCGAGAATCTGACGCCGGAAGCGGAAGAGTGCTGCGGGGCGCCCACCCGTCGCCGATTGTGTCGAGCCGGTCGGTTCGACCAGTTCGGCACCCTCGACCAATCGACGAAAATTCTGTTTGTGCAAATGCCGGCCCGAGATCGCCTCGACGGTGGCCTGCAGGTCAGTCAGGGTGAATTCCGGCGGCATCAGTTCGAAGACCACCGGCCGGTATTTGATCTTACCGCGCAGCCGCGCCAGCGCCGTGGCCGCAATCCGCCGATGGTCGTGACGCATCGGAATGCCGAGCGCACCGGCAATCCGTCGCTGCGCCACGCGGCCGTCGAGTATGGCTTCATCCAGCACTCCCGCCTCGTAGAGCAGTTCGTAGCGCTCCAGAACCCGTTCCTCATCGAAGGGAAAATCATCGAGCCCGAAGGCAAGTTTCAGACGGGGCCGCCGTGCGATCAACGGTCCACCTGTAGTGGCCGTCATCGGTTCTTCCGCCCAGCGCTGAAGAGCAGGCAGGATGACCTGATCCAGAACCAAAGGGCGACCCTGGCGCCAGTCCTCCCAGGGCAGGTAGCTATACCAGTCGCGCCACTTGGCTCCGGACGCCTCAAGTCGTGCGGCACGCTCCGTCTCCATGCGGGTCAAGGCCAGATAGCCGACAGAGACCACATGCGGTCCACGGTCGCCCGGCATCTTGTGCCGTCCGCGGTCGCCGAATGTGTAGAGCTGTTCGATGTAACCGAGGTCGAGCGCGGTCTGAGCCTCGACCGTGTGGCGCAGCGACATTTCCATGGTCCGGTGTCGGGTCGGATCAAAAGGCCCAAACGGCAGGCCTTCCAGCACATTTTGGTGTCCGCCGACGACCAGCAGACGTGGGCTGCGCCCTGCCATCGCGACGATTGCGGCATTGAGCCCGATCTCAATCTCGGCCGCAGCGCTCATCGGCTGATGGTTTCGCGCATGGGCAAAGTCAGGACAAAAGGCGTATTGCCGTCCGCTTCGGCACCGCGCCCGATCGCCTTGACGGCCGCGATCAATCTGCCGCCCCGGCCGAGCATCTGGTCGCCGATCTCGATCAGTAGCATGTTCGGCGTGGCAAAGGGCGAGGCCGCGCGCAATCTGTTGGCCAGATCCTCGTCATCGTCCTCCGGGGCGACGGCAAGGCTTGCGATCAGGGCAGCGGCCGGCGAGCGCGATACGCCCATCCAGCAATGCACGATCAGCGGGGCCTCCCGATCCCAGGATCGGGCAAAGTCGATGATCTGACCGACATGCGCCGCCTGCGGCGCGATCAGGTCGCCGGTGCCGGCAACCGTGATGTCATTGACGCCGAGTTTCAGGTGCCTGTTGGCCTGGATCACGGCCGGTCGGTGGAAATCCTGATTGACGGCCAAAAGGCTGATCATTTCGCGCGCCTTGTGGCGAACGGCCATTTCCGCGATGCGCGACAGCGGCGAAACGACGATCAGGCTCATTTCGCCACCATGCCGACAGATGCGCGTTGCGCCTCCAGTGCCTCGAAGCGCTCCAGGAATTTTGCCTGGGCCTGGAAAGCGGGCAAGGGTTCGATCGCCAGCATGTCACGGGTAAAGCCGCGCGGCTGGCCGAAATACTTGCGCGCCTCGGCCTCGGAGAAGCCGGCAAGCACCGTCGCCTCGAAATAGGCGCAGACGATGTCGGCCTTCTTGATCTGATCCTTCAGCGCTGCCTTAGGATGCGCCGGAAGACCGAAACGCAGATGGATGGCGCCTTCGAGCCGCTTCTCGACAACCTTGTAGCCGCCGCCGACCACGGCCTTGAACGGCGAGATCATGTCACCGATGACATATTCCGGCGCGTCATGCAGCAGGGCGACCAGCAGATCGTCCAAGGTCGCCTTGGGGTTCGAGCGACGAAAGATATCCTCGACGATCAGGCTGTGCTGGGCGACTGAAAAAGCGTGATCGCCTGAAGTCTGGCCGTTCCAGCGGGCAACACGGGCAAGGCCATGGGCAATGTCGGAGATTTCCACGTCGAGCGGCGAAGGATCGAGGAGGTCGAGGCGGCGCCCCGAAAGCATCCGCTGCCAGGCACGTCCCGAAACGGTATCGGCAAGCGCCATGCTCAGCTCTCCTCCGCGCTGCTCGGAAATGTCAGCGCGGTCCATGCGGGCAGGGTGACGGTGATCGGTGTCTGCCCGGCAAGAATCGCCACGCCCCTGGCCATGGCCTCGCCGGCCTTGTCGATACGCAGGATCGCCAGTCCGCGTTGTCCGGCAACGGTGCCGAGCGTGCCGATCACCTTGCCATCGGCCGTCACGTCGCTGCCCGTTGGAGGCAGCGGGCCATCGGCCGTGACAATCACCGCGCGGCGGCGCGCCGTCGAGCGGTGATGCATGCGCGACACCACTTCTTGGCCGACATAGCAGCCCTTCTTGAACGAGACGCCGCCGGATTTGTCGAGCAGCACGTCATGCGGAAAGGCATCCTGCAGGACATAGTCGTTGCCTGATTCGATCACGCCGCTCAGAATGCGCAGGGCATCATAGGCACCGGCGGGGCCGGTTTCTCCGAGCCGGCCTGCGTTGCGGCGAACCTCGACACCTGCCAGGGCAAAGCGGTGGTCGGAAACGCCGGCTGCATCCACGGTATCAGCGCCCCAGGTCACGGTTGCGCCATTCTCGCCAAAAGCCTCGATCAAGACCGGTGCCCGCAGTTTGTACATTAACAGCCGACGGATCAGCGCTTCCTGCTGGTCGGCCCGCGTGTCGATCACCAGATCATCGGCGTCGCGCCAGATCAGGAAGTCGAAGAGGATCTTGCCTTGTGGCGTCAAGAGCGCTCCCGGCAAGGCGACGCCTGGCTGGAGCGCGCCAAGATCCGTGGTGATCAGGTTTTGAAGAAACGGCTCGGCATCCGGGCCGCTGATCCGGATAAAGGCGCGGTCGGGCAGGAAAGCTGAAGGCATGATTAAGTCACCGCGATGAGTTCGATGCCGCAAGAGTTAAGAGCTGCAACCCTAAACGACAAGCAGTCTCCGTCACAGCCCACAGTTTGACCAAGGGTCGATCAATCGCCTGCGGTGAAGAACTTCCAACGACCGTCCGGGGTGATGCCCGCCCGGAAGAAGTTGTAATTGCCGTATTCCTGCATCTCGGCGACATCGCCGGCGGTGACGATTCGCAGCAATTCGACGGTTTCGACCGGTGTCAGCTGGCCCAGTTGCTTGCCGACAAAATAGGGCCAGACATAGGCTTCGTCCGGCGTGCCCTTGTCGACATGCACGAAGCCGGTCGACAGGATGTCGAGCAGGATCGCCAGGATCTCCATGCCCTCGGGATCGCCCGACAGCGACTTCAATGTGTCGATTGGGTCCCTGTCGCTGCCTTCGAGCTGCACCTGGGTCTGGTCCGGACCCGGATTCATCAGCGGGCGCAGGCGGGATATATCGCCGGAAGTCGCAGCATCAATGATCAACTGGCGCATGCGGCGCACGGGTTCTGGCGCCTTCTCGATGTCGTAGATGATCTCTACCGGCGCTGAGTCGGGCTCAGGCGCGGCGGTATCCTGCTGGTCTGCCGGTTTGATTAGCGGATCGGGGTCTGGAATGCCGGGCGATGCATCTTCCGGCAGCAGTTCTTCCCCTTCTTCGTCGATCCCGGGCTCAGTCGGGTCCGGCGCAGCCTTGTCGGCGGCAGGCGGGGTGATGTCCTTGATGTCGGAGAGTGCGAATGCGGGAAGCACAGAGAAAATCGTCGCGCCAGTTGCCGCGAAAACGGTCAAGGCGCTCGTCAGGCATAGGAGCCGGACCCGCGAAGCGAACGTCATGATGCATCCCTGATTAAAGTGTCACTGAACCCGGCGTTCGGGCGAAAACTCGCCGGCGAGCAGCCGGTCCTTCAGTGCGTCGAGAATGGCTTCTGCGCCATGTTCCCCGTGAATGCGAATGGTTTCGCGCATGGCCAGCGCAAACGCGGCGTCCGCGATGATTTCCGGCTCGATACCGTCTGCCATGCCATCGGCCCAGGCTTCATTCTGGTATTCCAGCGCGGCCTGCATCTTTTCGTGAACGATCATTTCGTCGATCTCGTTGCGGCGCGGTTCCATGGGCATTCCTCGAAGCACAATCTTACTCAGTCATTAACAACACTATCAGCCTTTTGCCAAAACGACACGGGGCACAGACAAAAGAGGTGAATTAATCGTTAATTTCCATAGCGGGCGGTAATTTCTGTGGCGAGTGTTGCGCCTTCGTTACGGTAGTTCTCCTCTGCCCGAACCGCAGCGGCGGTGCAAGAGGTGTAAACCGAGGCGAAAGAACGGTAGCCTCTGTTATAGGCCGCCGTCAG
>ERZ1034401.105-NODE-105-length-24978-cov-3.729647_pt1 | contig 24978 bp, 17 predicted proteins | sample MGYA00520601_ERZ1034401 | MGnify/ENA primary metagenome ERZ1034401 (study PRJEB33736, sample SAMEA104288476) | Azolla filiculoides | biome: Urban; feature: water surface; material: ditch water | place: Netherlands | collected 2014 ... | reverse complement strand
ATACATCAGCCGGTTCCACCAGCCACCGGACTGGCGGCGGCTCTTCAGGACTGCGGCCCGGCCCTTGCCGTCGTTTTCGCGGAAATACTCCTTGAGGTCCATGCCGGCCGACCAGGATTGGCCGGCGCCGCGCAGCACCAGAACGCCGCAACGGTCGTCGGCCTCGAGATCCTCGAGCACTTCCATCATCCGCTTGTTCAGCGCCGGGTTCATCGCGTTGCGCTTTTCCGGACGGTTGAGCGTGACGAAGGCAATGCCGTTGTCGAATTCCACAAGGACCGGATCGGCCACGGTTTTATCAGTCTCGGTCATGATGCACTCCCTTTGAAGTCTGTTGATTTCAGGTCGGTTCTGGCCGGCCCATGATGTTCAGGATGGAATCTGGCTCTGGCGCAAAATGTGTTTTTGCGCCTTGCCAGATGCCGTCCGTGGAATGGTATCGAGGAAGATCACGCGCGTCGGCCGCTTGTAGGGGGCGAGCCGCTCGGCGCAGTGTACAAGGATGTCTTCTGCTGTAGCGCCTGCGTCTGCAGCCACGACGAAGGCGAGCCCGCACTCACCCCATCGGGGATCTTCGACCCCGATCACGGCGACGTCGCGAACATTGGGATGGGCGCCGATCACTGCCTCGACCTCAGCCGGGAAGACGTTTTCACCGCCGGAAATATACATGTCCTTCAGCCGGTCAGGCACGTGGATCACGCCACCCGGATCGCGCCTGCCAAGATCACCGGACCGATACCAGTCGCCGACAAAGGCTTTGGCCGTCTCCTCCGGCTTGTTCCAGTAACCAGGCGTCACTGACGGGCCGCGCAACCAGATCTCCCCGACCCTGCCATCGGCGACATCCGCACCGTCTTCGCCGACCAGCCGAACCTCGATCAAAGGTGCCGGAAAGCCGACACTGCCGGGATAGGTTGCCACCATGTCGCGGTCGAGCGGCATGTGGATCGCCGTACCCGCTTCGCTCATGCCGTAGCCGTTGACCAACGGAATGCCGTCGTTGAGGAACGTCTTGATCAATGCCGGCGACAACGGAGCCCCGCCGATGAAGATCGCCTGCAATGCCTTGAGTGCCGAAGGGTCCCAGTTCGGCGCCGAGCGCAAGGCCGCCGCCATCTGTGGCACAGCGAAATAGTGCGTGATGCCCAGCGATGGATCACCCAGTGTTGCAAGCGTGCGTTCCGTCAAGAAACGATCGGAGATGACAAGACGGCCGCCCATCAGCAGCGTTGTCCGGCCGATGGCGACAAGGCCTATCGTATGGAAAAACGGCAGATCGCAGAGAGAGACCGACGCTGCCGTGACCTCGCCGACCAGCGCAAAATTGATCGCAGCCGCAAAGGTGTTGCGCCTCGTAATGATGACACCCTTGGGAACACCGGTGGTCCCCGACGTGTAGAGCATGATGCAGGGGGCATCCGCATTTATGGACACAGGCTCAGCGCGCGGCATGTCGGCAGCCAGAGTCAGAAGACCACCCTCGCCTTCAACCGGCAGCCGCTTTGGCGCAAGGTCACGGATCAGGCCGAGCACCTCGGCAAATTCCAGGTCATGCAAGAGAAGCGTTGGCTTGCAGTCATCGATGATCGGCGCAAGCTCCATTGCGCCAAGCCGCCAGTTGAGCGGCACAAAGACATAGCCCGCCCTTTGGCAGGCAAGGCAGACGGCGATCTGGGCAATCGAGTTGCGGCCGAGATAGGCGATACGCGCGAAGGCTTCGCCAGATCCGATTCCAGACCCGATACGTGACCCGATCTCCCGCTCCAGAACCGTGGCAATCCGCGCGACGTGATCGTCGAGCTCGGCATAGGTCAGGCTTTGCCCGGTCGCAACTTCGAAGACGGCCGACCGATCCGGGCCAACCTTCGCCCGATAGATCAAAGGGTCATCCGTCTCAAGCCCGACCGCGCCGGGATGCATCGCCGTGGTCAGCACGCGCTGTTGCATTGGTGATCTCTCCTCCACATCGCCTCTCCCTGGCAATTTTGTAAGTTACACATACTATATAAAAGCAGGGACAGACAAGTGGAATTTTGGCTGCTAATGTTGCCAGTGATGATAAAGGCGCAACAACAAGAGGCGCTTCAGCGAAAGACAAGTCATGACGCGACCAAGTGACCTCAGACCGGCCAATGACGATGACGCCCCAGAACTCGGGACAGGCCTGCGCACCGGGCGGCTCGATGACATACTCGGCTTTCATCTGCGCATGGCCAATGTCGCGATCTACCAGGATTATTCGGCCGCCATGTGCGATATCGGCCTGACGCAGAAACAGTTCGCAGTGCTGGAGCTGATCGCCGCCAATCCGCGCGTCAGCCAGATCGACATTGCCAATCAGCTGAGCATGGACCGCGCCACGATGATGGCGCTGGTCAACAGGCTTGAGGCGCGCAAGCTGATCGAACGCAAACCTTCCGCCGTGGACCGCCGGCGCCAGGAGTTGCTGATGACGGCCGATGGTCTCGTCCTGATCGCCCAGGCCCGGGCGATCCAGGAGCAACACGAGCTGCGTTTTACGTCCCGCTTTACACCGGAAGAGCTTCAGCTTTTCGTTTCCGGATTGAAACGCATCTATGCCGATATCATTCCAGGCGGCGGCGACTTCGAGTAACATCTGCGCCTGTCTTACAAAAACGGCCGCCTTCCGGGCGGCCATTCGTTGTCATTCTATATCCCTGCCCTTACTCCTGCCGCAGGTCAGAACGGATAGTGTTGGTTCGGATCCTCGATTGTAATCCAGCGCAGTTCGGTGAACTCCGCAATCGCGGCCTTGCCGCCGAAACGGCCGTAGCCACTGCCCTTGACGCCGCCGAACGGCATCTGGGGCTCATCGAAGACCGTTGGGCCATTGATATGGCAGATGCCGGATTCGATACGCCCGGCAACCGAAAGCGCCCGCTGGATGTCGCGGCTGAACACAGCGCCCGACAACCCGTATTCGGTGTCGTTGGCAATGCGGATCGCCTCATCCTCGCCCGCGACGCGAATGATCGGCTTGACCGGTCCAAAGCTCTCTTCCGAATACATGCGCATGTCCGAGGTCACATGGTCGAGCAGTGTCGCTTCGACCACGCTGCCGTCGCGCTTGCCGCCGGCCACCAGCTTTGCGCCCTTGGAGACGGCGTCGCTGATCAGTTCCTCCATCTTCTTGGCAGACTCGAGGCTGATCAGGGAGCCCAGGACGACATGGCCGCGTGGATCGCCAGCCGGCAGTTTCGAAGCCTTGGCCGCAAGCTTTTCGACAAATTCATCGGCAATCTTTGCATCGACGATGATGCGCTCGGTCGACATGCAGATCTGGCCCATATTGGCGAAGGCACCAAAGGCTGCCGCATTGACCGCCGCATCGATGTCGGCATCGTCAAGAATGACAAGCGGCGCCTTGCCACCCAATTCGAGCAGCGCCGGCTTCAGGTGACGACCGCAAAGCTCGCCGATGATCTTGCCAACCTTGGTCGAGCCGGTGAAATTGACCCGCTTGATCGCCGGATTGGTGATCAATGCCTCGACGATGCTTGCCGCATCTTCCGGCGCATTGGTGATCACGCTGATCACACCGGTCGGCAAACCCGCTTCGACAAGGCACTGGGCAATCAGCCGATGGGTACCCGGGCACTGTTCCGATGCCTTCAGGATGACGGTATTGCCACAAGCGATCGGCATGGCGACGGCACGGGTGCCGAGAATGATCGGCGCATTCCAGGGTGCAATGCCAAGGCAGACGCCGACCGCCTGACGCATGCCCATCGAAAGCGAACCCGGCTTGTTCGACGGAATGACCTCGCCGGAAATCTGGGTGGTCATCGAAGCCGCTTCGCGCAGCATGCTGGCCGCCACCATGACATTGAAGCCGCCCCAGTGACCGGTGGCACCTGTTTCGGAAATCACCAGCTCGCTGAACTCGCCGGCCTTGGCCTCCATGATATCAGCGGCCTTGAGCAGGATCTTGCGCCGCTCGCCCGGACCTGTCTTCGACCAGGCCGGAAACGCCGCCGAAGCGGCATAAACCGCCGCCTGCACGTCCTTCAGGCTCGCAGCTGACGCTGTGGTTGCAACCTTCTGGGTGAAGGGATTGATCCGGTCAAAGGTCCGGCCACCTTCGGCGGCCTGTTCCGCGCCATTGATCAGCAATGAAATGTGCATATTCATGAATGTCTCCTCCTTTGTCGTATTGATCTATCGCCAGCTTGCACAGGAAACACCCTGTTGCTGCACGCCAAAACACCGCCACATCTCCCAATGCGTCAGATCGATCCTGCCAGGTCCCTCAACGATCCCTCATCGTCGGAGGCCCGGGTATCGGCAACCAGTATCGCTTTATAGTAAGCTTAACATACTATTTGACGACAGCAAGAGCGCGCGACCCTCAGTAGGGCAAGCCGACGTAATTCTCCGCCATCGCTGTTGCAGCCGCCCGGGAATGCGTCAGATAGTCCAGTTCCGCTTCCTGGATCTTCTGGCCGAAATCACCATTGTCGGGAAAGCGATGCAGCAGTGTCGTCATCGACCAGGAAAAGCGCACAGCGTTCCACACCCGTTTCAGAGCCTTGGCGGAATAGGCATCAAGCCCGGTGTTCGACTTGTCCTGATAAAACTCAAGCAGACCCTCGATCAGGTAGGATACGTCGGATGCCGCCAGATTGAGCCCCTTGGCGCCGGTCGGCGGCACGATATGGGCCGCATCACCCACCAGAAACAGGCGTCCGAAGCGCATCGGCTCGGCGACAAAAGAGCGCAAGGGCGCTATCGATTTCTCGAAACTCGGTCCTGTCACCAAGGCTTCGGCATGATGGGCCGGCAACCGGCGGCGCAACTCGTCCCAGAAGCGATCGTCCGACCACATGTCAACCGTGTCGTCGAGCGAGCACTGAACATAATAACGACTGCGGGTATTCGAGCGCATCGAACAGAGCGCGAAGCCACGGGGGTGGTTCGCATAGATCAACTCGTGATTGACCGGCGGCACATCGGCCAGAATACCGAGCCAACCGAAGGGATAGACCTTTTCGAATGTCTTGATCGCGGCTTCCGGGACCGCCTTGCGGCTTGCCCCATGGAAACCATCACATCCGGCGATGAAATCGCAGTCGATGCGATGGGAGACACCGTCCTTGTCATAGGTCAGATAGGGGCTGTCGCCGTCGAAACCTGCCGGTGTGACATTGGCCGCATCATGGATCGTGATGCCACCGTCGCGCTCACGTCTTTCGATCAGATCGAGGGTGAGTTCGGTCTGGCCATAGACCATCACCCGCTTGCCACCGGTCAGATCGAACAGATCGATACGGTGGTCGCGGCCATCAAACGCCAATGAAAAGCCGTCATGCGGCAGGCCTTCGCGATGCATGCGAGCACCGACACCGGCACGGTCGAGCATGCCGACCATGCCCTCTTCCAGAACGCCGGCCCGCACACGGGCGAGGATATGCTCCTTGCCCACCCGGTCGATGATGATGTTGTCGATACCCGCATTGGTCAAAAGCTGACCGAGCAAAAGGCCTGATGGGCCTGAGCCGATGATGGCAACTTTGGTGCGCATGGTTCCTCCCGAATGCGTCTGCAAACTTGTCTATACGCAAACTCTGGCCCTGGAACGGCGTCACAACAATGGACTAAGGACGTCTTTTATTGCACATTTCGAACATGACGAACCGCAAACCTCCCGCTGACAGAATGATCCCGACCTATGAGCTCTATGGCGAAGATGAGCCCGCGTCGGCGCGCTTTTGGGTGCACTGCGAAACGATACCGGCGCGAAGCAGCCAATACCATTGGGAAATCGGCCTGCATCGCCACGACCACTTCTTTCAGATCCTGCTGGTCACGGGTGGCTCCGGCGATGCTCTCTTTGGCAACGACATTGTGCGTTTCGAACCCTGCGCAGTGTTGACCGTTCCGCCCGGCATCCATCATGGGTTCCGCTTTTCACCGGACATCGACGGCTACGTTCTGACCTTCCTCACATCGCGTCTGCCTGTCCGCCCTGGCGAACCCAGTCCACTGGGCGCCTTTCTGTCGAGCACGCGCGTCACGCAGCTCGACGACAAGCATGGCGATTCCGCCCTGATCCGGGCAAGCATCCTACGACTTTGCGACGAGTGGCAGGAGCGACGCAGCGGTCGGGCGATTATGATGGAGGCATGCCTCGCCACTGCCCTGACGCTGACAGCGCGACTGGCGGGGCAGGATGCAGCAGATGCAGAAAGCACGGATGAGAACGACCGGCGCATGGAAACGCTGACGGCCCTGATGCACCGTGAGGTGAGAAACCATCGCGCGGCAAGCTTCTATGCCACGGCTCTCGGTATTTCGCCGACCCATCTCAACCGCGTGGTCAAGGACAAGGCTGGCGTGAGCACTCAGGAGCTACTGATGCGTCGCCTTCTGGAGGAGGCCCAGCGCGAACTGCTGTTTACCCCCGGCAGCATCCAGGAAGTGGCTTTCCGCCTCGGCTTTGCCGATCCCGCCTATTTTTCCCGCTTATTCACCCGGAAGACGGGCTCGACGCCGCGCGCCTGGAGATTGCGCGAACAGCAGCGCCTGGGGTCCCGCGACAATGACGAGGCAGTCACCGGACTTTCGTGAACAGGTCGATCAGCACACCGCGCATCTGATCCATCGGCCACTCGCGCGTATCGGATTTCGGGATCATACCTGCCGCAAATCCAGTCCGGCGGAAACGGTCGATCAGCGCCGCGTCTGCGCTGACCACATGCAGGGGTACGCTACGCGGCGCGTCGGCGCCGGTCACGATCGCCGCGGGCTGATGATCGCCGAGAATGACAAAGACGGTGTCCTTGCCGAAACGTGTCATGTAACTCCCCAACGTCTCGAGCGAATAGTCTATGGTCTGGATATAGTGCGCGCGCACGCGTTCCGGATCTGCCCAGACGACCGAGGGCGCATCGCCGCTTGTTGCCTGGGCGTCAAAAACCGAACCATCCCCGACCGACTGCCAGTCGACGAGGCTGGCCACCGGCGTCCAGGGCGCATGACTGGAGATCAGCGCGATTTCGACCATCACCGGCTTGCGCTCCTTGGCCGGCAGCGCGCGCACCAGTCGCTCGAAGGCCGAAAGCGTGTACTGATCGGGCATCGTCACCCAGTTGAACGGCTGACCGCGGTAGCCAAGATCGGCAGCCGCCAGAATTCGGTCATAGCCGAAATAGGCGGCCTCCGGCCACGCCATGGTGATCGCCGGCATGACCGCGACACTCTTCCAGCCGGCATCGACGAACAGCCTATTCAAGCTTGGCTTTTCACTGCGCATCAACCGGTCATAACGTGCCTGGCTATCGACCCAGAGCCCGGACAGCAGCGTGCCATGGGCAAGCCAGCTCAGCCCGCCCACCGTCGGCGAGCCGACCCAGGCGCTGGCGGAGGAAAGGCCCGCCGATGCCAGTTGCGTCTCGATCGCCTGCAGGCGGGACGTCGTTACAGATGCATAACGGGGGTCTTCGATGGCACTGCGGCCATAGGATTCGACGAAGATCAAAACAACATCCTGACCCGTGATTGCCGAAAACAGGCCAGCGCCGGATATCTGCCCGTCGGCGCGAGCCAGGTCAGCCTCAAAGGCCCTGAGATCCCCGACAGAGCTTGCGACCAGAGCGAGACGTTCAAGGAGATAACGCGACATCCGCGCCTCGACCCGGGGCTGGCCGGCGGCAAAGCCGAATGCGCCGATCAGCAACGGCGCGGCAAAGGCGACCAGTAGTCCGCTGCGCATCCTCCCTTCGGCCATCGCCATCCAGCCGATCGCCCGCCGAAACAGGAACCCAAAGCCCAACAGCGCAGCGACGATGGCAAGGATTGCCGCGAGCGTGGCAGCGATGCCGATTGAACCGGACAGGAGATTCCATCCATCCGCCAGCATGCGGGCGTCCAGATAGGGGTTGAAAGGACGCTGAAATGCGGCCTGCGTGCCTATATCCGCAAGTTTGAGCAACAGGATCGCAAAGACGAGTACCGTTACCAGTCCGGCAAGAAAGCGTGCGGGCCGGCCTCTGGCGAACAACAGCGCCAGCCCGAGTAGCGGCACTTCCAGCGGCAATCTCGCGAAAGCATCGACAACGATGGCATCGGGATGATCAGGCAGGGCAATGGCAAACCAGCCGACTGCGGAAAACAGCAACATCCCCAGGAGCGAAAATTGGCGTGAACCCGGCTTGCGATCCAGGATTTTGCGGCTCATGACAGTCCAGACCCCTCGCGCATTCGTATCAGGCTTCGAGAAACGATGTCCTGATCAGAAAGTCCAGCCACGTGTTCCTGCTCCGCCTGGCCGCCCCGATTGTGACCATTGCCCTGATCGCTGTCATTGCGATGGGGGTCGACAAGGCTGCCCTGGTCCAGGCTTTTTCCCATGTCTCGGCATCCGACCTGGTACTTGGCCTTGCTCTTGTTCAGTTGCAAATCATGCTGTCGGCCCTGCGTTGGCGTTTTACGGCCGGTCGTCTCGGCCAACGGATAAATCTGAACCGGGCCATCGGTGAATATTATGTGGCAAGTCTGCTGAACCAGAGCCTGCCCGGCGGCATGGCAGGTGATGCGATCAGGGCCTGGCGCATGCGGACTGCGGATCAAGGCGGATGGAAGCTGCCGGCCAAGGCCGTTCTGTTCGAGCGTCTTTCCGGTCAGGCAGCGTTCTTCGTGCTGGCAGCCTGCGGAATTGTCGCCTGGCCCTTGCTGATCGGCGCGCATGAGCCCGTCCGGCTGCATTCGGTCCTGCCGGTCATGCTCGCATGTACCGTCCTTGCCCTGATCGGCTTGATGTTGGCAATCCGGACCAATAGCTTCCACCGTCTCACAAGCCTGTTGCCGGACCTGCAACAGGTCTTTGTCAAAGACCGGGCTTGGGCGGTGCAGATCGGATTGAGCCTTGTTATTCTTGCAACCTATCTCGCAATCTTTCTGCTGGCATCGGGAGCCATCGGCGCTCCGCTGCCCATGGTCGCCGCGCTGACGGCCATCCCGCTCGCCTTGCTTGCCATGCTGATCCCGGCGGGCCTTGGTGGCTGGGGTACGCGCGAAGCTGCCGCCATGGCGCTTTGGCCGTTCCTGGGCGCCAGCGCCGCCGATGGACTGGCTGCCAGCCTGCTTTACGGCGCATTGTCTCTTGCCGGAGCGGCGCCGGGGATCCTGGTCCTCGCCCTGCCCGGTTTTGCCGTGGCAGGGACGAAAAGCTAGGCCTCCGTGGTCCCTCATCGGGACTCCAACCGTGCATAGACGTCGCCCGAGATCGCGTCCGGAGGCATGGCCGTAAGTTCTTCAAGCATTTCCTCGGCGCTCATCCAGGCGTCACCGACAAAACGATGGGTTTCTCCAACAACACGATTGAAACGGTAGTCGCCCAAACTCATCAACCGGCCGATTGCATGCGTCACGACTGTTGGCATGGCCGGCAGATATTCGAACGCGATCAGCGCAATCGGGATGCTCAACCCGTCCAGGATTTCCGCCTCGGCTCCCTCGACGTCGATCTTGCAAAAGACCGGCAGGCCATGGCGGGAGATCAACTGGTCGAGCGTGACCATCGGCACCGTCACCTTGTGGTCCCAGACGACCTGGGCGAAGCCCGGTGTCTTCCGCACCGTCTCGACAAAACGCGGCGATATGCTCGTCACGGTCGGATGCCGGCTAGAAATCAACAGGTCGATCTGCCCCGGCTTCTGGCCGACAGCCACACGCTCGAAGGCCTTCAGACGTCCCTTGAAACGGTTTTCGATAAAATCGGCAAAGGCCGGCTGAGGCTCGACGGCGACGACTTTTGCCCCGAGCAAGAGCAATGTCTGGCTTCGGCTGCCGACATGGGCACCGATGTCGAAGACCAGATCGCCTGGCCGGATCAGATGACTGTAGAACCGCTTGAGTGCAAGGCGGCGCCAAGGCTGCGCGTAGTAGACGACAAGCGAACGGACCAGACCCCAGGAAGTACCGAAACGCGCCATAAGGGTCATCGGGGTCTGCCCGACTGGCCAAGCAGATACGCTATATCAACACCGAAGGAATAAATCAGCATCGCAAGTGCAAATGCACAAATGCCACCCGAATAAGGCGGCTCGACAAACGGCATCAGCACCAGACACAGTGCGGCGATCTGCAGGACGCAGACCAGTTTCCGGCGGAAGGACACGAAGAGCCCCCCGCGCAATCTTGGCAGGAACATCTGGGCGGCGACAAATGCATAGCGCATCAGCCCAATCAGCATGACCCAGACGCCAGCCTTCTCGAGGACTGCCGCTGCGACCGAGAGGATCAGGATCAGCAAGGCATCGACTTCCATGTCGAAGCGCGCACCGAATTCGGATGTGTGTCCGAACCGGCGCGCCAGATAACCGTCGATGCCGTCCATCGCCAGCGCCACGAACACGACGCCGACCAAGGTCCAGAGTGCGGTATCCGTCTGGTCAAGCTGGTTCAGAAACAACACCGCCGCGCCTGTCAAGCTGACCATTGCCGCACGAACGGCCGTCACCACATTGGCGGGTCCGAAACATCGATGCGGATGACCGGGTAACGCGTGTAGGGCAAACGCGAAGATCACCCCGGTGATGACCATGGCCGAGACAACAAAATCCCAGCCAAGCGGCACATGCAATGTCGCGGCCGTTGCAACCACCAGCGTGGCTACAAATATGCCGGCCAGATGCAGGAGGGTATCGCGCAGGAGCAGGCTCGAACTTGGGCGGCGAAGCCCGTCGTCGCCAACCCAATCACCCATCCTCTCCGGTTCGCTGACCATGATCCGCTCCTAGACGCGATGCAGCCTACTCCGCAGCAACCAGCGTTTCGAGGTCCATCATATGGCCGGCGCGCAGCGTCTTGGTGCGCAGATAGTTCTCGTTTTCCGCGGTCACGAGCCCGTTCACAGGCGCACGCGCTTCAACGGAAATACCACCGGCACGAAGAGCCGCGATCTTGGTCGGATTGTTGGTGTATACCGCAACGCGCTTAATCTCCAGCAGTTGCAGCATGGCAATGGCTGCCTCGTATCGCCGATGATCCTCACCCAGCCCCAGTTCGGCATCCGCGTCGATCGTATCGAGGCCGAGATGCTGATAGCCATAGGCGCGCATCTTGGCGCCGATGCCCGTACCGCGTCCTTCCTGGTCAAGATAAAGCAACACGCCACCGCCGGCGTGCTTCAACAAGGACAGGCCATTGCGAAGCTGATCACCGCAATCGCATTTCAGCGACCCGCAAAGATCGCCGGTCATGCAAGAGGAATGAACCCGTACCGGCACCGTCTTGGTAAGGTCAGGCTGACCAACAATGATCGCCACCTGATCCTTCTGGGCAAGGCCTCCGCGGAAGACGACAAATTCGGCCTGGCCGAGACCCGCCAAGGGCACGCGCGTTCTGGCGATCTTGTCGAAGCGCTGGCGGGCGACATCCGCCCCGCGCAACTGGCTTGCCTCAAGGGAGCAGCAACCGGAAAAACGATCGGCACTGTAAGTGACGTCGGCCACAACCATGGCCGGCAGCAAAAGGGCTATGCGCGCAAGTTCGGCAGACAAGGATGCCAGGCCATCGGCCGGCTGGTAAGACTGCGGCTGATCGGCACCCAGGGCATAGGCCAATCGCGACGCCCTGTCGAAACTGATCCCGGCAAGCGGCGCCAGCACGTCTCGCCCGTGTCCGATCGCGTGCCCGAGCCCCAGGCGACCGGCGCGCGGTGCGGTCAGCAGGAGCGAATGGCTGTCGTAGGTGGCCGCCGCAAACTGGTCGTAAAGCGATGGCGCTATGCAATCGAGCGAGACAGCCGCGAGATGGCGCGAACCCTCCTTCAGGATGACAGGCCGGCCATAGCGCAATTCCGAAACGGCGCGCTCAACTTCGATGGCTGGCGTTGAAAACTGGAAGGCGGAACTGCTCGTCGAGGACATCCTGGCACTCCTTTGATCATTGTCGATCACTACGCCAATGCAACGCATCCGGATTGCGCCGGGTCGGTAAATATATTTTGATCGGAACGATAAGCAATTGCGCTCTACCGCTCTAGGTATCCGCAGATATATGGTCTCAATACGCGAAAGAGGAAGACCGCGTGAAGCCTGCAAGCGATGAACAGTCTGTGTCCGAAGCCGTGACAGCCACCGCCCTGTGGTTTGAGGCGGCTGGTCTCTGCCAAATGCGCCAGGAAAGACTGCCGCCGCGTGCAGAAGGCGAGGTTTGCGTGCGAACGCTTTTCAGCGGCATCAGCCGCGGCACGGAATCGCTGGTTCTTGCTGGCAAGGTTCCGGTCAGCGAATACGCACGCATGCGCGGGCCCAACATGGGTGGCGACTTCCCCTTCCCGGTCAAATACGGCTATGCGGCGGTTGGACGGATCGAAACGGGGCCGTCGGATCTGGTGAACCGGACCGTATTCTGCCTGCATCCGCACCAGGATTTCTTTGTGGTTGCCGCCGATCAGGCAGTCGTTCTGCCGGAGGCATTGCCCGCAGGCCGGGCGATCCTGGCTGCCAATATGGAAACCGCACTCAACGTCGTCTGGGATGCCGGCATCCTGCCGGGCGACAAGGTCGCCGTCTTCGGCGCGGGCGTGGTCGGAAGCCTGGTCGCCTTCATCGCATCCTGCATTGTCGGCACCGATACCGTGCTTGTCGATCGGGATGCTGGTCGCGCCCACCTTGCCGCGAGCCTCGGGCTGGATTTCGTCGAGGCCTCGGCGCTGCAGGGCGAGTTTGATGTTCTGATCAATGCCTCCGGTTCGTCCGAGGCCCTGGAAAGGGCCATCCGTCATGCCGGCATGGAAGCACGCATCGTTGAAGCCAGCTGGTACGGCGACAGGCAGGCCTGCATCCCTCTCGGTGGCGCCTTCCATTCCCGCCGGCTGCAAATCGTAAGCTCGCAAGTGGGCGCCATTTCCGCCATTCGACGCCCGCGCTGGAGCTTTGCCCGCCGCATGGCCAAGGCGCTTGAGCTTTTGGTTGATCCACGGCTTGATGTCCTGATTTCCGGCGAAACCGATTTCTGCGACCTTGAAGCCGCTTATCCGTCTATCCTGTCCTCGCAAGACACCCTGTGCCATCGCATCCGCTACCGTTGAAAAGAGAAGCCATGTTTGCCGTTGAAGTCCGTGACCACATCATGATCGCCCATAGTCTGCCGCGCCCTGTCTTTGGCCCTGCCCAGGGCATGCATGGCGCAACCTTTGTCGTCGATGCCGCCTTTCTCACCCGCGATGTCGACGAGGACGGCCTGGCGGTCGATATCGGTGCGGCAAGCACGGTTCTGGCTGAAATCTTGAAGCCGCTGAACTATCAGAACCTCGATGAAGTCGCCGTCTTCAAGGGTAAGGTGACGACAACAGAGGTGATCGCCAAACACATATTCGACCAGCTCGCGCAGGCCGTCGCCGACAAGCGGCTTGGCCCGGGCAGCCATCGCATCTGCAAGTTGAAGATCACACTGCACGAATCCCATGCTGCCCGCGGCTGGTACGAGGCCGACCTTTGAGGCGCAGCCTGACATTCGCCTATCCCGGAGCGCTCGACCTCAACACCGGTGGTTATGCCTATGACCGCCGCGCGATCGAAGGGCTTCGTGCAAGCGGCTGGACGGTTGAACTGCTGGGGCTGGGAGACGGCTTTCCCTTTCCCTCGGTGCAGACCTTGGCTGCCGCCGAAGAACGGCTTTCCGCGCTCGAGGATGACCAGTTGCTGCTGATCGATGGCCTGGCTTATGGTGTGCTGGACGGTTGGGCGCAACAGCATGCGCAGCGCATGAACATCGTTGCACTGGTCCATCATCCGCTTGCACTGGAGACAGGCCTGGACAGCAGCCAGCAGCAGATCTTTCGGGCATCCGAAACAGCGGCCTTGTCGGCGGCACGTCATGTCATCGTCACTTCGCCAATGACCGCACGCGAACTTGTCAGCCGATACGGCGTCGCGGAGGCCGATATTACGGTCGCCTTGCCCGGTACCGACAGGGCCCCTCCGGCCAAAGGCGACGGCGAGCCGCCGAGGATTCTGTCGATCGGGACGCTCTCGCCCCGCAAGGGGCATGACGTGCTGGTTGCCGCCCTTAAGGCCAACGCGGATCTTGCCTGGCAAGCCCGCATCGTCGGCAGTCGCGACCTGGATCCGAAAACCACAACGGCGCTGGAGGAGCAGATTGAAACGCTTGGTCTGTCCGAGCGGATTGCCCTTGCCGGTGAATGTGAGGACAGCCGGCTTGAGCTTTCAAAGGCAGATATCTTCGCGCTTGCCAGCCGCTACGAAGGCTATGGGATGGTGTTTGCCGAAGCCCTGTCGCAAGGACTGCCGATCGTCGCCTGCCATGCCGGCGCCGTGCCCGACGTGGTGCCCGAAGACGCAGGTATCCTGGTTTCCGTCGATGATGTGGCTGCCTTTGCCGCAGCCCTTCGCCGGCTGCTGCTCAACCCGGACGAACGTCGCTCGCGCGCCGGGGCGGCAGCCAGAGCCGGTGCCCTCCTGCCGAACTGGGACGATACGGCAGCACGCATAGCCCAAGCCCTGGATAAAATCCGATGAGCGGATTCGACAAGGACTGGTTGGCGCTTCGGGAACCTGCGGATCGCAGGGCTCGGGCTTCAGACCTGATCGACCGCCTGTGTGTGCACCTGGTTGCAGCAAAACCGCATCGCGCCTTGCTGGATATCGGCTGTGGCACGGGGTCGACTTTTCGGACCCTGTCTTCATTCGTACCGCCGGACACGACTTGGCATCTGCTGGACTATGATCCGCTGTTGCTTGCCGAAGCAGAACGGCGGATCGGCGCAAAACCGACCATCCGCTTCCAGCAGCATGATCTGAATGACCTGGAAAGCCTACCGCTCGACAGCGTATCGATTGTCACCGCGTCTGCGCTTTTCGACCTCTGTTCCGCGGATTTCTGCAATCGTTTCATTGAGACGATCAGCCAGCGTGGTACCGGGCTCTATGCGGCGCTGAACTATGATGGTGTGATGCACTGGAGCCGGCCACATCCACTTGACGAACAGGTGGTTGCCGATTTCAATCGCCACCAGCACGGCAACAAGGGTTTCGGTCCTGCACTTGGACCCGACGCGACGCAGCACCTTCGTCTCGGTCTGGAGTGGAGCGGCTATATCGTCCGCGTCGCTCCCAGCCCGTGGGTTCTGGGTTCTGCGGAAGCAAGACTGCAGGACGAACTCTTGCGCGGCATGCTGCCGCCCCTGGCCGAGATCGGCAATCTGTCACCAACCCAGATCCGCGATTGGCTGGATTTCCGGCTGGCAAGCATTGCGGCTGCGGACAGCTCATGCGTGGTCGGGCACACGGATCTCATCGCGCTGCGCCGACGCTAACGTCGCTCCTTCGCCTGATCGAAGCCTGCAGTCGAACAGGATGTCGCTGCCGAGATTGTAGACGGTGGCCTTGGGCCGCGTTGCACCTGACAGCTGATCGATCGGCGGCAGACAGATGCCGGTCGGACCGGACCCGATGATCAAGGGGGCAATCGCCACATGCAGCCGATCAACAAGCCCGCCTGCGATAAACCGTGCAATCGTGCGGGCGCCGCCCTCGACGAGAATGCGGCCAAGGCCGCGTTCACCCAACACATCGATGATCTCGCGGGGATCAAGCCCGGTTGCGCGGCGACGAATGCGGATAACGTCCGCGCGGTAATGCTTGTGCACCGCGTCATGCGCCTGCAGCAGGATGACGGGAGCGCCGCCATCGTCAAACAGGCTCTCCTCACCGGAAAGTTCGGCCCGACAGTCGATAATGACACGCACAGGATCCGGGCCGTCGACCGCACGGACCGACAGTCTCGGATCATCGCACTGGACGGTGCCCACACCCACAATCACGGCCTCCACCAAGGCCCGGCAGCGATGCAGATGCGCAATACCGTCGGGACCGGATATGTCGCGGGCATCGCCGGTCGGCGTTGCCACACGGCCGTCGAGCGATTGACCGACCTGCGCCAGTACAAAAGGCTCGCCGGCGGTTGCAATCGGGCCGTAGAGCGCCAGGGCTGGCTCGCAGTCCAGCCCGTCCGCAAGCTCGCTCCTTCCGCGCAAGGCCAGTATCCTTGCCCACAGTCCATCATTCATTTCGATCATTCGCATGCGTGCCAGTCCTGCGATCTGCTAGAGGATGCGATACAAGGTTTCGTCGCGTCGGATGACGTGATGGAAGACGACCGCTGCAAAATGCAACGCGAACAGCGTCAAAAGGATCCAGGCGCTCCATTGATGAATGGCCGACAGCGTCGGCGCGATATCCGGGGCCTTGCCGATCGGGCTCCAGATCGGGACCAGGCCGAACCAGGTGAGCGGAAAGCCATGGGCATTGGTCGCGAGAAAACCGCTGACCGGCATGACGACGAGGAAAACATAGAGCAGGCCATGCACGAGGCCCGCGACGAGGCGCTCCAGCGCTGGACCTTCAATCGGCGGCATGGTGCCCGTCAACCGCGCACCTATGCGCAAAAGCATCAGCCAGAGCACCAGAAAACCGATGCTTTCATGCACCATATAGAAATCGAGCTTCACCGCGTCCTTGACGAAACCGATCATCAGGCCGAGTGGCCACGTGGCCAAGACCAGTCCGGCAATGATCCAATGCAGAAGCCGCAAGGCCGACGGATATCTGCCTTCTTCCCCAAGCTCTTCTCCAGGTTTTGCCATCAGGACCAATCCGCTCCCACAGTACCGGGCATCAGATGCCCCTCCGCATCTGAACGCATCCCTTGATTTATCAGTGAAATAGGATGATCCGCTTCCGCTGCAATGTAAACAGCACCGGCTTTGTCGCAGCCTATGGTCACACTCTGGTGATCAAACATCCGGCCAGATCGCCTGACGATGTGGCACTATCAAACCGGTATAGTCAGAGGGTCGCCGGCGCCCGCTGGAAAAACACGTAGGATCCCTTGGCCACCTTGAAGATATCGCAGTTGCGCCGCACCTTGCCCCCCTCCTCCAGCCGGAAGACACCGAGCGAGCCGGAAAAGCCTTCAGGCGCGGTCATGCGATCGATGACAAAAGCATCATCGCCGTAATTGTTGACCAGCCCAACCGCCATTGCCATGGCGTCAAAACCGTAGCCGGCCTGGGTCGATGCCGGCATGCCGTAGCTTGTCATGTAGCTCTTGCCGATACGGGCCTGGATATTCTGGTCGTAGCGGCAAACGATGGCTCCGGTCATCTTTGGATCAGAGAGATCCTGCGATGTCAGGACTGTGCTTGCGACAACACGACGCCCGGGCCTGGGCGGCTTTGCCAGATCGGTTTTCTTCAACAGGTCGCCAGGCGTCTTCACACCCGGCATCAGCACGACCATGTCGGCTTTGTTCCAGGCGGCAAGCTGCTTGCTGGGCACCTGACCGCCGGAAAGCTCGATGATAGGTTCGACCGTTCCGCCAAAAGCCTTGATCTGGCGTGCAATGCGCTCCGCCTCGATTTTTTCGGCCGGCGAGGACGCCAGGATCACCGCATGGGTGGAGCCTTCCGCCATGGCGAAGGAGGCGCCTTCGACCAGGCCATCGACAGGGCTGGAGACGAAGGAAAACACATCCGGCGGCAGCGTCGCGTCGTTCATCTGGAACGATATGACGGGGATCTGCCGATCGCCGAACGAACGTTTGATCGCTTCGAATTCCGGGCCGCGGGCGGTGGTGATCAGGAGACCGATATTCTGGCTCGCCAGCGATTTCGCCGCCGCCTCGATTGCCTCGGGTTTTTCCTGGGTTTCGAGCATGGTCAACTTGACCTTCTCTGTCCCCAAAGAATTGACGGCAAGGGCCGCACCATCGCGATATTCGCTGTCGGCCTGGCGGCTCGGCTGGTCATTGCGACGCACGCCGAGATAACCGATGCGCACCGGACCTGCACCCAGCGTCTGGTTGTAGAGACCGGTATTGCCGGCCGCGACAGCCGTTGCGGCTGCCCCACCCGCCGCCGCCTTGTCGGCCTCGGTCGGCTTGAGAGCGTCGGTCTGGCAACCTGCCAGACCGACGAGAATGATTGCAACGAGGGGGAGATGGGCCAAACCTCCGCGCATGCTTCGAACTCGACCCATCTTCATGCTGTCCCCACCCGTCTGTTTTCTGATTGCCCTTGTTTAACCACCAGTGGTGATCAGAGGCAAGGATCAGACCTGCTGTTCGACTGGCTTATGCGTGCTGTCATCGAACAAGATGCGGATCGCCTCATTGGTGTGGGTGTAGTTCTGCAGTACCGCGACCGTGTTCCAGTTGTTGCCACCGCCATTTGTATCGACCTGCAGCAAAGTATCGCTGCCACTCTGCACAGCCTTGACATAACCCGATGTCTCAAGATCGGTCGTTTTGCTGATGCCGTCCAGCAACGCGGTGAGATCAATCGTGTCTTCGGAGGCGTTGAAGTCCGTGATCACGTCCACAGCGTTCAGATCGCTCAGGATGAACGTGTCACTGCCTGCACCGCCTGTAAGGTAGTCGACGCCTGTGCCACCGGAAAGATCGTCGTTGCCGGATCCACCCACCAGGATATCGTTGCCAGATTCGCCGGACAAGAAGTCGTTGCCCGCTCCACCCAGCAAGACATCATTGCCATCGTAACCATAGAGCGTGTCATTTCCGGCACCGCCATCGAGAAAATCGTTGCCGGTCCAGCCATCGAGAAAATCGTCGCCACCCATACCATAGATAGCGTCGTCGCCAGAACCACCGTCAATGTTGTTGTCATCAGAGTAGCCGACAACAACATCATCACCCGCACCAGCTTGCACCTGATCTTTGATCCCGCTGCTGACAATGTTGATCACATCGCCATCGCCGTTGCGGTCGTTGGCATAATCCAACGAACCCGAATTGTTCCAGTTGCCATTGTTCTGGATATTGAAGGTTGTGCCTGCACTTTCGATCGCGCTGAAGGCTACATAGGTAGTCTGAGCGACGCCATTGGTGGTTGCCGTCACCTGGTAGACATACAGGCCCGTGTCGCCATTGGAGTCGTAGTTCCACCAACTCCCATAATCGCTACGCGGATTGCCTTCGACCATCTTGCCGTCTGTCGACAGCCACGGCGTGTCAGTGGCCGAGACAACCGAGTAAGAATACTTGGTGGCACTCGTCACGCCGGTGAACAGCTTGGATGCGTCAAAGTTGATGGAATTTGGCGAGTCGTTGCTGTCGACAAAAGCGTAGCGACCAGTTGCGCTGGTGCTCTCGTTGATGGTTACTGGCGAGGCTTCAGCAGCACCCGTCACATTCACCTTGATAACCTCGCTGTCCGAGCCATCGAGCGACTTGATCGTCAGGCTCTCCGTGACCTTCTGGCCAGCAGTCAGCGCTTGGGTTGCTGCCAGCGTATTGTCCAGCGTGTAGACCCATTTGCCATTCGACGCATCAAAGGTGAAGGTGCCGTATGTACCCTTCAGTTCGCTTGCCGTCGGGGTGGCGAATCCGACCTGGCCTGCATCAACGTCGCTGACGCTGAGCGTACCTGTGGCAGTGTTTGTCGCCGCATCTTCAGTCACATCGCCACTCGCAGTGCCAGTGATCGCTGCGACGTCATTGGCACCCGTAACAGTGACCGTAATCGTCTCGCTATCAGAACCGTCGAGCGACTTGACCGTCAGGGTTTCCGTAACCTTCTGACCGGCCACGAGAGCTTGGGTCGCATCCAACGCATTGTCGAGGGTGTAGACCCACTTGCCGTTCGAGGCATCGAAGGTGAAGGCGCCATATGTACCCTTCAGTTCGCTTGTGGTCGGGACCGTGAACGATGCCTGGCCGGCATCGATATCGCTGACACTGAGTGTGCCAGTTGCTGTGTTATCCGACGCATTCTCAATCACAGCACCGACCGCATTGCCGGTAATGTTTGCGACATCATTGGCGCCCGTCACAGTGACCGTGATCGTCTCGCTGTCGGAACCATCGAGCGACTTCACCGTCAGGGTCTCTGTAACCTTCTGACCGGCCACGAGAGCCTGTGTTGCAGCCAATGTGTTGTCGAGGGTATAGACCCACTTGCCGTTCGAGGCATCGAAGGTAAAGGCGCCGTAGGTACCCTTCAGTTCACTTGTGGTCGGAACCTTGAAGCCTGCCTGGCCAGCGTCCGCATCGGTGACGCTGAGCGTGCCGCTCGCTGTGTTCAAGGCATCATTCTCGTTCACTGCGCCTGTGACTGTGCCGTTGATCACTGCGGTATCATCTGTGCCATTGATGGTTACACTGATGGTTTCAGTTGCCGTGCCATCAACTGACTTGACCGTCAGTGTGTCAATCAGGCTCTTGCCGGTCACCAATCCCTGGACAGCTGCATTGGTGTTGTCGAGCGTATACTTCCAGGCACCCGTCGCTGTGTCGAGCGTGAAGCTGCCGTACTTTCCGGCAAGCGACGCCGGGGCTGCAGGCTGGTTTTCGCCCGTATCCCTGTCGGAAACGGTAAGTGTACCTTCTGCAGTCTGGCCGCCATCTTCCGTGACCGAGCCACTCCTGCTGCCGCCGATCGATGCACCATCATTGGTGCCGGTAACCTTCACCTCAACCAAGGCGGTGGTTCCATCGACAGCCTTGACTGTCAGCGTTTCGGTGACCACCTGGCCTGCCTTCAAAGCCTGTGTGGCGGCAAGGGTGTTGTCGAGACGGTATTCCCACTTGCCGCTGTTCTGATTGAACGTGAACTTGCCGTAGGTGCCGTTCAGCGCATTACCTTCGATCTTGACGAATTCGGCTTCGCGATGGTCGACGTCCTTGATGTCGAGATCGCCGGATGCGTAAGACACGCCGTCTTCGACAACTGCACCCGTCTTGGTGCCGGTGATTTGAGCCGGATCATTCGTGCCGTTGATGGTGACCTTGATCACCTGGCTATCAGTGCCATCGAACGAGCGTACCGTCAGGCTGTCGCTAACCGTGTCGCCGGCGCCGAGTGCCTGAACCTTGCCGTTGTCGACCTTGTAGGTCCACTCGCCGGTCGTGGCATTGAAGGTGAACTTGCCATAGGTGCCATCCAGGGCCCAGTCCGAGACAGACTGGAACTTGGCTTCGCCAGCATCGACATCCTTGACGGAGAGCGTGCCGCCAGCCGTCTGGACGCCGTCTTCGACAACGATGCCATCGGCCTTGCCGGAGATGACCGCGTTGTCATTGGTGCCGCTGACCAGAACATAGACGGTGTGGCTGTCGGTGCCATCAGCCGACCAGACAGTCAGTGTGTCATAGACTTCCTTGCCGCCGTTCAGCGCCTGGGTTTCCGTACGAGCGTTGTCGATCGTGTAGAACCATTCGCCGGTCTGCTTGTTGAACTGGAAGGTACCATAGGTCCCGTTGAGTTCAGCCGAAGTTGGCTGCTTGAACACTGCTTCGCCCTGATCAACATCCTTGATGTCGAGATCGCCGGAAGCCACTTTTTCAGAATTGTAGGTGCCGTCCTCCCTGACATAGCCAAGGTCGTTCCACCAATCAGCGCTAATCGTCGCCGCATCGTTCGTACCGGTCACCGTGACAGTGATGTCCTGGGTGATCGTACCGCCCTTGCCGTCGGAGATCGTGACAGTGAAGGTTTCCTTCGCGGTGTCGCCTTCGCCCAGATACTGAACCTTGGCGTTATCGACCTTGTAGGTCCAGGTGAAGCTTCCGTTCTCCGTCGTGTCACTCTCAGTAACCACGCCCACCGTCAGCTTGCCGCCGAGCGAGTTGCTCTTCGAGCCAGACACATTGAGCGTGTGGGTGTCGATCAGGTCGACATCCTTGAACGTGATGACGCCAGTGTCTGTCAGTTCCGGCTTCGAGGCATCTTCCTTTGCCGCGCCAACGGCGTCGGTCATGTCTGCAACAAGGACAGGAGCATCGTTCGTGCCGACAATATTGACCGTCACGGTATGGGTGACGGTGCCACCATTCTTGTCGTCGAGCGTAATCGTGTAGGTCTGAACCAGCTTCTGGCCAGCGGCCAGATAGTTGACCTTGGAGTCATCGACCTTGAACGACCAGCTGACGGTACCCTTGCCATCATTGGTCGAGTCATTGCTGACATTGGCCGAGAACGTGCCAAGATAGGTTTCGTTTTTGGACACGGTCACCGTGTGCTTGTCGCTCGCATCGACATCGGTGAAGCCGATTTCACCGGAAGCCTTGAGCTCGGTGGAAGCAGCAGGTGGATTGCCGTAACCATGACCATGACCATGACCATGACCGTGACCGTGATCGTGATCGTGATCGTCGTTGCCACTTTCAACCTTGCCCTCGGTCAGCGTGGTGCTGGTGTCGCCACCCGAGACGAAGACCGGCTTGTCGTTGGTACCGGTAATGGTCACGGTGATCTTCTGACTGTCGGTGCCATCGGCCGACCAGACGGTCAGGGTTTCGGTGACCGTTTCGCCGGCGGCCAGCTTCTGGACCTTGTCCGTGGCAGCCTGGTAGGTCCACTCACCTGTCTTGGCGTTGAAGGCGAATGCGCCGTAGTTGCCCTTGAGACTGTTGCCAGACGGTGCGTCGAACACCGCTTCGCCGGTATCGACATCCGTGACGCTGAGCTTGCCGCCGGTCGTCATCTTGACGTCTTCGGTGATCGTGCCGGCGCTTTCGCCGGAGATCACGGCAATGTCGTTGGTGCCATTTACATAGACCGTGATCGTATGGCTGTCGGTGCCATCCTTCGAGTAGACGGTCAGTGTGTCTTCAGCGACCTTCCAGCCATTGAGGGCCTGGGTGGCTGCGAGCTTGTTGTTGATGACGTAGGACCATTGGCCCGTTGCGGCGTTGAAGGTGAAGGTGCCGTAGGTGCCTTCGAGGGATTCTGGTGTCTGGAACACGGCTTCGCCCTGATCCACATCCTTGATGTCGAGGTCGCCCGAGGCCGTCTTTTCGCTGTTCCACTTGCCGTCTTCGACAACAACACCCCAGTCGTCGCCGGCCCACCAGTTGGCGGTAATCTCGGCGCGGTCATTGGTTCCAACCAGCGTGATCGTGACATCCTGGGTGACGGTCGCGCCGGAGCTGTCCTTCAGCGTGATGGTGTAGGTCTGGACTAGTTTGTCGCCAGCACCGAGGAAGTCGATGTCCTTGTCGTCAACGGTGAACTTCCAGGTGATCTGACCGGCATTGTCGCCGGTGGCAGCATTGGAGATCGAAGGGATGAACTTGCCGAGATAGGCTTCGCCCTTTGCAGCAGAGGACACTTCGTGGGTGTTCGTGTCGTCTGCATCCGAGAAGTTGATCACACCGGTCGCCGAATGCGCCTTTGCAGGACCGCCCCAGTCGCCACCGTGGCGCTCGTCGCCGCCCTTGTCGAAGCCACGCGGCGTCTCGTCACGACCGCGTCCATCAACGAACTCGGTCACGGTCGCCTCGGTCGAGCCCTTGCCCAGGACCGGAACGTCGTTCGTGCCGGTGATGGTAACTGTCACGTCCTGAGCAACGGTGCCGCCCTTGCCGTCACTAACGATGACGGTATAGGTCTGGGTCAGGGTCTCGCCGGCAGCGAGGTAGTCGATGGCAGCGTCGGCAACCTTGAATGTCCAGGTCACTTCACCTTCGTTGTCGCCGGTCGCGCTGTCCGAAATCACTGCCTCGAACGTGCCGAGATAGTCTTCACCTTGCGCTTCTGCGGCCACGCTGTGCTTGTCGATGGTGTCGACGTCGGAAAACGCAATCGTTCCGGTGGCCTCGAGAACATCAACGTTTTCACCCTTGGCGCCGTCGGCAATTTCCGTGACGGAGCCCTTGCTGACCGCGCTTTCGATGACCGGCGTATCGTTGGAGCCATAAATGCGAACCGTAATCGTCTGCTGGCTGGTTGCACCGGCACTATCCGTCACAGTGACAACATAAGTCTGGCTGATCTGCTGGCCTTCGGCGAGGAAGTCGAGTTCGGCGTCATCGGCCGTAAACGTCCAGGTGATCTCACCGACAGCGCCGCCGGTCGTGTCCTGGGTCAGAACAGCTTCGAGCTGACCGACATAGGTCCGCTCCTGCTGCTCCGACCTGTCGCTCACGGACACCACATGTGTGTCGATCAGGTCGACATCCGTGAAGGTCAGCACGCCGTCAACCGTATGGGTGACAGGCAGCTCTTCGGAAGCAGGCTCTTCGCCAGATTCCTCGCCTTCCACGGCAGCGATCTTCACCATCTCAGACGGCAGATCGATGATCATGCCCTCTTCATTTTCCGACACGTCGTCCCATACGCCTTCGACATTTCCCGCGTCCAGAACCGGCGCATCATTGGTGCCGACGATGTTGACGGTAATTGTCTGCTGAACCGGCAGGCCGTTGCGGTCTGCGATGGTTACGACATAGCTCTGGGTGCGTGTTTCGCCAGCGGCCAGGAAGTCGATGGCATTGTCGGCGACCGTAAAGGTCCATGTGACAGTGCCCTGACCGTCAAACGTTGCACTGTCGGTAACGACCGCGGTGAAATTACCGAGATAGCCTTCTCCAGCAGCGACCGCCGTGACTGTGTGCACGTCGCCGAGATCTACATCCGTGAAGGTGATGGTGCCCGTGGCGGTTTGATCGGCATTGCCGATTTCACCTTCCGAAAGATCAACCGCCTCGGTCACGCTGCCTGCGCCACCGTTGGAGGCAGACAGGATCACCGGCGCATCATTTGCATCGACCAGTTGTTCGTCTTCGCCGCCATCGCCGGCGTCGGCCTGATCCGTGTCGGAAAGAAGCGAAATTGTATCGCCGGCTTCACCGATATCGCCGGAACCTTCAGCAAAATTACCGCCGGCGCTACCGCTGTTGCTGACGACGGAAACGGCGCCATCCGGGCCGGCGGCAACATTGATGCCGTTGGCCTGAAGCGCCGCGACCAGAACCTGCTGGGGAACTTCAACCGCGCCGATCAGGAATGTAGGAACATTCAGCGCACCGCCTTCGATGACGATCCGGGTACCATCGGCCTGGACGAGAATGATGTCGTTGCCGTCAATCTCGATGTTGTCGAGCGAAACACCGACCGGCAGCGTGATCGTGTTGGCCGCGTCGGCAACGAAGCGCGTCGCGGCTGGATTGGACTGACCATTGGACGGC
>ERZ1034401.104-NODE-104-length-25075-cov-3.115308_pt1 | contig 25075 bp, 21 predicted proteins | sample MGYA00520601_ERZ1034401 | MGnify/ENA primary metagenome ERZ1034401 (study PRJEB33736, sample SAMEA104288476) | Azolla filiculoides | biome: Urban; feature: water surface; material: ditch water | place: Netherlands | collected 2014 ... | reverse complement strand
GCCGACAGCATCCACGGCGATCATGATCGCCAAGAGAACGCTAGGATTTGGAACGGTTGGCACACTGCTCTGGAGAACACGACAGAAGCTTTGTCCCTACTGCGCCGACATTCTGGGCAATGATATCTATCCCGTCGCCGTTAGGGCTAATGCCTGGCGAGTGCTGCTTTTCGCTGGAGACACTTCGCCTCAGTCGCTGCTGGACCCGCTCCTGCCTAAAGCTGGTCTTGAAGACTACACCCTGCTGGGGCCAGCCTTCGCACCTGCAGCATATAGCGTTGAACACTATTCGATGGTTCTACTCGATCCTTCAGCGGCTGTATCTGTTCGTCACGCAGCTCTGGGAGTTCTTCTATTCCTCGATATAGACTTCGAAATGCTCCTCAGCCGGCTGTCGAGCCTTACTAACGATCCGCTCTCTGGTCATTGGGATCAGTATTTTTTGGTATTGTTTGCAAAGCAGCCCTTTGTGGCCGGCGTCAAGTTGCTAAGGAGCAATCTAGCAAAACCACCTGGAGAGCAGTTGCCACCACCTTTCATCGCGTCCAGCCTTGATGCGGTCGCAGAAACCGATTGGCCGGAAGTGACAGATCTTCTCGTAGATTGTCTTAGCCACGATGATCGCGGAGTAAGGCTTGCAGCCGCCTTGGGCCTCGGCCGTCGGCGATCTGCCCGGGCGTTTGAGGAACTCCACCGGCGTGTGACTATCGAAACCGACCCGTCTGTAGGTGCGCAGCTCGCTTTGGCACTCGCTGCATGCGGCGCCAAACGTCCTGACGAACTGTTGTCGAGTAACCTGACGTCCATTCATGTTCTTTGGCAGTGCATTTTAGCAATGCGAACTGGTGACGAGAGCTTCGGCTCGGAACTCGTTCACCTTGCAACCAACCCATCCGTCCATTGGGCAATCCGGCGAACCGCGATCTGGGCTTCAGGCCGACTTCCGAGCAGCGACAGCCTTTTAAAGATCGCTCCAACCGTCCTTGCCGAGAGCACCCCTCTGACCATCGATGATGACGAGAACTTCCATTGCCACCTTTACCTGGGAGACTTGCTTGAAAATGGCATTGCGGACTTGCTGGGTTCAGGCGAGACGGCGTTCCTGGAGCTTGTACAATCAATCTTGGACGCGTGGTGGAAGGACCTTCTTTGGAAAGACAATCTTCCGGCCCCTGCTGAAGCGGCGCGCTGGCTTCATTCGGCTCTGATCGCTGATCCGACGCCCGCCGGAATTGAGAGGCTGCGCAATTCGCTCCATGTCCCTCTCCTTCATGCGGCCGTGGTTCGAGGATATCGGATCCGGAATATGCCGGAAGAGATCGAAGCGGTCCTTGTTGACGCGTCGTCGGTCTGGCTTGCTGTTAAATGTCTCACGGAGCGGCGGAAGATCGGAGGCGACGACGCGGATCTCGCCCCTCGGCTGCGAAAAATCCTTGCCGCCTCAGCTTTTGGTAACGTTCCTCTCTTGAGCCGCGTGGTCGACGAGATTGAAGCCAGCGCCGGAAAACCCGCGACGGCTCCCAAGCCGCCGTCAATCGACCCGTTTGCTGCTCCGACCTCTCGGCTTCTCGCCTACGCGGAAGTGATCGGCGCTCTCCTGGGCAAAATGGATCTTGATCTTGGTCAAGACCAGCCTCTGGCGCTAGAGCCTATAAATGCGACCGAGATGCAAAGGCTGATCGCACTCGCCGATCCGAGCAATGACCCACGATCCGGAGTAACCAAGTTTACGCCGGCCTTGACCTTTACGAGCGAGGGTCATGTTGTAAGCCAGGAGTCTTGGACGTCAACCGGCGCAGTGACGCTTCCCGAACGCCTGCGACCGGCCATCGCCGCTGCCAACCGGTTTGACCTGCCGACGCCTTGGCATGATGAACGCCTTCGATCCTTGTGGAACACCAACTACGTCGCTCAATTTCTCGGCAGCCTTGGCGCGCAAGGCGACGATAAACGATTTTATCAGGCACTCGATGCTAACGCCGATACAATCGTTCCGGTGCTCGGGAAGTTTGGCGGAGAAAGGGCCGTTGAGAACTTTCTCGATGACCGACTTATCCCAGCTCTAAAACGATGCGCCCTTCTTGGAGGCCATGACTTCTTCGAGGCCCTCTGCAGTCTGTCACGGCATACAGTATCGCGCCAAGCTCTTCCTCTTCTATCAACACTCCTTAGCAGGTTTGCCTCACACCTCGATGGGTACCAACCAGGTGAGCCAGATGATAGCGTCGGCTTGTGGCGCGGCTTAGCACGACTTAAGGATCATCCGATGTTTCGTGAGATCCCCGGGTGGCGCAAGACTTTGGAAAAAACGTCGCGTGCAAACATCAGTTGGTTTCACAAGCGAGACATCTTCCGGATTTTCGAGGCAGATGCCGGGTCATACATTGCGGTCGAGAACCAGCTGGTGCGAGAGGAAGACTGGGCTCATTTCTATCAAAGTGAAATTGATCTGCTGGATGAGGCTGCGGAGCGCCTGTTTCCACAACTCCGTCCGTAGTGCGCTGATCAGCCGGGGCATCTCAGGGATTGACGGTCTTCAATGCCAGGCTGGATTGAACAGCCCGCGCTATCCAGAGCTTAACGGTGGGCGGGGGCAGCTGGCTGGCTCTCAGAATGGGCGTCTAGGTCTTTATAACACACCCCATGCTCGAAACCTCCCCCTCCCCGTCACCTCCCTCAAGCCGAGCTCCAAAACGATCCGCCGCGCCGCCTGCGGCGTCACCTCGAGCGTCTTCGCCACCATCTTGGCCGACACCAATGGTCTTGCCATCACAAGCTCGACCAGCTCCGGCAATTTCGAAGACGTTCGTCTTCCCGCCAGTTTGCGTTCCATCATCTGTCGAGCCAGTGCCAGTCGGTCATGCTCTTTCATGCCGATCTCGGCGGCCGCGATCAGGCCGTGGGCGACGGCGAGCAGCCGGGTTTCGCGGTCGCGATGGCGGCGCCGATCAACGGGAATGGTTTTCATGCCGAGATTGATGGCGGCGAGATGGGCGCCGGTGGTGATGCCGGCCTGGCGCAGGATCGAGGCGCACAATAGCCGGCCGAGCCAAGGCGCGTGCTGCAGGACGGACAGCTCGTTCCAGGCATCGAGGGCGACGATGGCCTGCAGCACCGCCGGCAGTTCTTGCACCTGCCGCAAGACGTTTCGCCATTCGTCCAGTCGCGCGTCCTCGTCCCAGTCGAGATCATAGACCAGCGGATCTCTTTCGGCTGCACGGCCAGGCCGTGTTGCATTCTCGATTGCCGCGTCCGATCGGGCGAGCACAGCATCGATGGCGGCGTAGTCGACACCGGGAAGACTTTCGCCATCGTTGGCGTCTTCCCCCTCCCCTTCCGGATCGATCGTGATCGCGGGTCTGTTGGCACCGGCCGTCTCCGCCTCGTCAGTGTCGACCCCTGTGATCTCCGAGGTTTTTCGCAGCGTGCGAATACCGTCGGCGGACAGTGCCCAGCCGGGGAGATGGGCGGCAATGCGCCGGCGGGTGCGGAGCACGTCGCGGGCGATTGTCAGTTCATGGGTGGGTGTGCGAATATCGCGGGTGGCGTCGTGGAGGACGAGGTCTTCGAGATGGACGAGTTCGCCGTCGATCCACAGCGAGGCGCAGGCATCAGTGAATTGGCTGCGCTCAATCCATCCCTGGCCGACCGGCGATCGGGCAATGCGCTCGTCCAGACGCGTGAGCGCGATGCCCGCATCGAAAGCCGGCCGCATCAAGGCTGTCATACTGATTTTTGCGAGATCGTAAGCCATTGAAATCATAGTAAATGATTTCTTAAAGGAACTCTACATGATTATTGCAGTTCGCCACATGGTATGATTGACAGTTGAGCTTATAACCATCGATAAGTAACCCTTATCGATGGTTATTGATCTCGAGCCGCAAATCGGCGAGAATCGCGGCAAATCACGGCCACAGAGGCCGCCGAATCCGGTGATTTGGAGCGATAGTGGCCAAGACGAAGACATCCCTGAGTGCCGTCGAGCGCCGCGCGGAAGAACTCGACACAGTCGCTTCCGTCTTGCCGCTGGAGCGCCGCGATGAGCTGGCCGAGCTGTTGACCGACAGCGACGTCGAGACGCTGCGGCATCTCGTCAACCAGGGCATGGGCGCCAACACGCTGCGGGCGCTCACGTCCGATCTTGCCTATCTCGAAGCGTGGGGTGTGGCGGCCACAGGCCGATCTCTTCGCTGGCCTGCGCCCGAGGCGCTGCTCCTGAAGTTTGTGGCGCATCATCTGTGGGATCCGGAAAAGCGTGCAGCCGATCCCAACCACGGAATGCCTGAAGACGTCGACGACAAGCTCCGGCGTCAGGGTTTCCTGAAGTCCGTCGGCCCGCACGCGCCGGATACGGTGCGCCGGCGGCTGGCGAGCTGGTCGACGCTGACCAAATGGCGCGGCCTCGATGGCGCCTTCACCTCCCCTGCCCTCAAATCTGCCATCCGCCTGGCCGTGCGCGCCGTCCCGAGACAGCGCCGGCGCAAGAGTGCCAAGGCAGTCACTGGCGACGTGCTGGCAAAACTGCTGGCTACGTGCGCCACCGAAAGCCTGCGCGATCTGCGCGACCGGGCGATCCTGATGGTCGCCTTTGCCTCCGGTGGCCGCCGACGCAGCGAGATTGCCGAATTGCGACGGGAGCAGATCACTGTCGAACCTCCGATCAAGACGGAGACCGGCTCTCTCCTCCCCTCTCGCGCCATCCATCTCGGCCGAACGAAAACCTCGGGTGCCGATCACGACGAAGTCGTCTATCTCACCGGTCGGCCGGTCGAGGCGCTCGATGCCTGGATCGAAGCTGCAAAGATCGACAGTGGCAGCGTGTTTCGGAAGGTTGATCGCTGGGGGAATGTTTCGAAAAGAGCGCTGGAGGCAGGAGCGGTCAATGCGATCGTGAAGCAGCGGGCAGCGATGGCTGGCTTGGACAGTGGGGAGTTTTCGGCGCACGGACTTCGATCGGGATACCTGACGGAGGCCGCCAACCGCGGCATACCCCTCCCCGAAGCCATGGAGCAATCGCGTCATCGCTCAGTCCAACAGGCCTCAAGCTACTATAACAACGCAACACGCCGCAGTGGTCGGGCTGCGAGATTGCTCTGATCGAGATAGTCGTCGCTAACGGAACATACAGCTACATGACTGGTAATGTCATATGTCCACGGCCGTTGCCTGGTTACCCAATGCGGCGTACGCCGGGCGAAACCGATCACGTCAGTTTCTACGTGCGCGTCTCGCGCATACGAGACCATATCCGGAGTATTCGCGCTTGGCGTGATGCAAAAGCCTCGCACAAGCCCACAACCATATGCTGCACCTACGAGTTGAATTCGCGTCATTTTTTAGCTTTTTCGAGGTTTGAGATATGCAGATACAATCCAGCTACACGTCATCGTCTTATGTGACCCCAACGAAGGTCCCTAAGAGCGACAATCAGAGTGCAGACTTTGCTGCGGTTTCGCAAGAGAAGCCAGTTCTTGAGGAAATGCTCGAAAATCTACGACGAGATGCCTCTGTAAGGGATCGCATCACCGAAAACGATGACGGCACATACAGCTTTGATATTCGTGCCAGTGGCTGGACAGAAAATAGTTACGCAGCGTTTGCGATCGTAACGGAACTGAATGGAGGTAGCTTCAGCCTGATTGGCAACAGTGGTAAGAGCTACCCAACCGAAGCAGACACAGACTTATTCAAGCAAATGACCGGATACAACATGCTCAATTTAGGGGGGAGCCTAGTGGTGTTGGATGATGCTGGCTTCCCGCCGGCGGCGGCTGATCAATCGTCTGTTCAACAAGCGTTCGACTTCATACTTGACGTTGCTAGTTTCAGATCTTCAGGATACTTAGAAGGAGAATTGACCGCCGAAAACGTTGGTTCGTTCCTTTCAGCCTACAACATTGCGCCTGGGTCCAGCGCATTCATAGACCAACTCCTCGAAGAGCTGAATAAGGCTGCTTCACCCATCGTTTCTGAGGATGACGCAGTGGCGGAATTAATGGACCTGGTTACGACCTGAGGCGCGTTCAGCGCGCCTCAGGTCTGCTGTTTCAGGGGGTTGTGTAATAAACTGTAGCGCAGCTTGACTTTCCTGATCGGTTCACCAGGCGAGTTCCGTTGTATTCAACGCGGGCTTCCATTCTTACCGTTACATTTGCGTCTCGATTAAGGAATTCCATCGTACTGAAATTCGGAGTTGTATAATCTTGCCAAGGCGTCGTGCATTTTTGCTGGTGGCATATTCTTATTTTTAGCGTGCCGAACGAAGGAGCATCATAGTTGATCTTCGCCGTTACCTTATTGAGAGTGTTGCCGGCAGATCCGACTTCAGTATTGTAGTTTGTTGTATAGGTGACATTAGTCTGTGAGATGTACGGCGCAAAGCCGCAAGCAGAGAGGCTGGATTCGGCAGCCATTGCGCCTGTTGACAACAACGAGATGGCAGCAGCAAACGCGTGAACTGATTTTCGCATAAAAGAACCCTCTAAAGTTACATACGAAACCATGATGCTCGTCTACCGTGCTTTAATCTACTATGAATTGCCATGGATAAGTTGATGCACTCGACTCTTCTCCCGCATTAGGCGATGTCTGTATTTTTGGCCTCGGAAATATGCAGTGCTGATCATCCAGAACCTGCGAAAGGAATACGGCGAGCACAGAGTTGGCCAACAGGTTGCTCTTGACCGCGTCAACTTGCGCGTGGGCCATGGTGAATTTTGCGCGCTGACGGGCCCATCCGGCTCGGGCAAAACTACCCTGATGAACCTCATCGGCATGCTGGACCAGCCTACTGCGGGAACAGTTCGGATAGGAGGTCTGACGGCCGACGATCTCGGAGCTGATCAGGTGGCAGAACTACGCAGCCGTTTCATCGGTTTCGTCTTTCAGTCATTTCACCTGCTCCCCCGTTACACCGCGCTCGACAATGTATGCCTGCCGCTAGTTTACCGCGGAATAGGCAAACAGCAGCGCCGCGCCATGGCGACACTTGCGCTGCAGGAGGTTGGACTTGCCGATCGCATAATGCACCGCCCGGACGAACTCTCCGGTGGCCAACGTCAACGTGTCGCGATTGCGCGGGCCCTCGTTGGTAGCCCCTCTTTGCTGCTGGCAGATGAACCGACGGGCAATCTCGACAGCCGCACCGCCGATGCCATCATGTCACTGTTTCTGAGACTGAACGAGGAGCTTGGCCTGACGATCATCATCGTGACGCATGATTCGACCATTGCCGCGCGCTGCCGACGTCGTATCCTGATGCGAGACGGCCAGATCGTCGAGGATTCCGCCTTTTCAGGACGTTTCGTACGCGGATGATTGGGGGAGCATCGCGCAAGACTGCGGAAATCATCTGTGAAACGATCAAGGATATCCGGCTGGTCAAAGGCCGTGGCATTTTGGCGCTCATTGGGATCGCCATCGGCACCGCCGCCGTGGTCGCCATGCTGCATGTCGGACACAATGCCAGCCGAGAGGCATTGCGACAATTCGAGGCCCTTGGAACTGATCTGGTGATGATGCAGCCGCAGTCCTCAGGCAGTGCCGCTGCAGACGTCGGTATCGATGACGTGCTTGCCCTGCCCAAACAGGGCATCGGCATTTCTGCCGTATCTGCCATGGTACAGACCGGTGGAATCATACGCGCGAGACGATCCGACGTTCAGGCAAACATACTGGCTGCGACAGACGGCATCTATACGCTTGCAAAGGCAAAGCTCGACTATGGGCGCGTCACCTCCGACCTGGATCGGTTTTCTCCATTCGCCGTCCTCGGCGCCGAAACTGCCACCGGTCTCCAAGGCCCCAACGGGAAACCTATCACTGTGGGCGAGCGTATCACTTTCAATGGTCAAAACCTCACTGTTGTCGGTGTCCTTGAGGATGCGCCGCCCAACGTTCTGCTAAACCTCGAACTCAACCGTTCCGTGATTATCCCGTTTGCCGCAGCGCGACGCGTTACCCCGCAGGTGACGATCTCCCAAGTCGCAGGGAGGCTGTCTTCAGGTGCGAATGACGTGCAAACGGCTGAGGCCGTTGCCAAATATTTCGAGCCTTTGGTCACGAATGGGTTCATGCATGTCGCGACCGCCCGACAGTTGATTGCCAATATTGAGCAACAGATGAGGATCTACGCCACGTTGATCCTCGGAATCGGCGCCGTGTCACTGGTGGTCGGCGGCGTTGGCATCATGAACGTGATGCTGATGAGCGTGATGGAACGCCGACAGGAAATCGGCTTACGATTAGCACTCGGCGCAAGGCGCAAGGATATCCGCCTCATGTTCCTCTGTGAGACGCTCATCCTGGCCACGATTGGCAGTGCAATCGGAACTGCGCTCGGCTACCTGGTTGGATGGATGTTCGCCAATGGTTCAGACTGGCAGTTCGAGCCCGCGCCACTCGCCGTCCCGCTCGGCGCCGGCATGGCGCTTGTCGTTGGTCTGTTCTTCGGCATCTACCCGGCGTTTCTTGCCTCGCGCCTCGACCCAGTCGCCGCCTTGAGGAGCGAGTGATGAAGTCACTTCAATTACCTTTCACGGCGTTCTTATGTGTTTTGGCGATGGCTTACAGCGCGGCGGCCGAAACGAAAATTCCTATCCCGACCCCTCGTCCGGACCGCCCCCCGCAAGCCATGAACCGGCAGCAATTGACACAGCGCACCAAGCTTGAGGGCGCACAGATGACACTTGCCGATGCGGTATTCCTCGGCCTTCGCAACAACCGAAACATCAAAAGCGCCTATATTGATCGGGTCGCCCAAAAATTCGATCTACGTGTTGCCGAAGACCGGTTTAGCCCTCAGTTTTCGATATCAGGAGAGATCGCGCGTCAGCGTATCGCCGAGATAAACAGTACCACGATCGATGTCTCCCCCGGTGTCTCGTTACAGACGAAGACCGGCGCCATATTTGATTTCGGATGGAGCAACTCTGCATCAATTGAAGATGGCGGCCGCACCCTCGCGTCTGCAGCCGAGGTTTCCATCGAACAGCCTTTGTTGCGCGGCGCAGGGGTGGAAGTGAACATGGCTCCGGTGGCGCAAGCGCGGCTCGGAGAAAAGATCAATCGGCTCCGCCTGAAGGCAACGGTCTCCGAGACCATCGGCAGTGTCATATTCGCTCATCGCGAGCTCTTGCTTGCCCAGGAAGAGTTGAAGCTAGCCGAGGACGCCGTTTCGCGAGGGGAAGAGTTGTTGAACATCAATGCCGCTCTGATTGCCTCGGGCCGAATGGCGGCGATGGATTCAGTACAGACGGAAGCAGACGTGGAAAATCAACGGCTCCGGGTGCTACAGGCAAAACAACAGATCGAAGCGGCGCGGCTTGCGCTTCTCAATTTGCTTGGCCTTGATCTCGCGACGAAGATCGCGGCGAAAGAAGTCCTGTCGCTCAAGCGGATCGACACGAATATTGACCGACTGATCCCCTTAGCCCTCTCTCAAAGGCAGGACTATCAAGGGCAACTGCACGTAATCGAACAAAACCGCCTGGGCATCACCGTGGCAAAAGACGAGCAGCTGTGGGATATTTCCCTATTCGCAAGGGGTCGGTTCGGTGGAGAGTTTGCCAGTGGCACCTCTTCTCAGAAAATATCCGACATAAGCGGTGGCCTGCGCTTCACCTTTCCTATCAACGACCTTTCGCGACAACAGCAGCTCGTTCAGGCAGACACGACGTATCGTGGTTCAGAGCTGCAACTGGAGGAAATCCGTGCGGGCGTAGAAACGCAGATCCGCGGGAGCGCTGCCGATGTTCGTCTGTTGTTGCAGCAACTTGCGATCGCTGAGAAATCACGTGATCTAGCCGCTCGTGCCATAGAAATCGAAAAGGTGAAGCTGAACGCCGGCCGTTCCACCACCTTCCAGGTTCGATCGTTGGAAGACAACTTGCGGAATGCGGAAAACCAGCTTCTCGCAGCAAGAATCGGCTATCTCAATGCCTTGACACGGCTTGACCTGCAACTGGGCACGACGCTGGACACCTGGCGCGTTGTCTTGAAAAACTGACCAATGACGAAACTGACAAGCGACCCAGATCCGGAAATGACAACGCAGCTTTCCAAGCGCGGGAATGTCGCGCGCCTCCAAGGATCAGATCGCGGGCAACGACCCCGCCTTTGGTTCGCTATTGCGGCCGGAAGTGCGGTCATGGTGCTCGGGGGCGGCGCCTTTTTCTTACAGGCAAAGGGCGGACTCCCTGAAAGCGCCTTGAAAGCTGCAACTCCAACAGACCGAGCGATCATCGTACAGCCACAGTCCGTAGTGCAACACCTGGACATCACCGGGACTATTGGGGCCGGCAAGGCAATAGCAATCGTAGCCCCATTCGATGGTGTCATCCGAGAAAAGCGGGTTCAGCTCGGGGACCACGTCGATGTCGGTGACGTGCTGGCGGTCATGGACACAAGCGAGATAGCAAGCCGCTACCGCGATGCGCAGTCGGCCTATATCAAGGCAGCAATTGCAGCCGACGCACTGAGCAAGTGGGACAGCAGCCCGGACGTGCTGCGTGCGCGGCGATCGCTTGAAGCGGCCGAAGTCTCATTGTCGATGCTTGATCGGCAAGTGAACGAACTAAAGTCTCTTCTGGATCAAGGTATCGTGTCACGAAACGAATACGAGGGCATGGTTCAGCAACGCGATGGACAGCGAAACACGGTCGCCGGAGCTAAGGATGACCTGACAGCGACCTTGATGCGCGGTAATGACGAGAACCGTCAACTTGTCGTGTTGGAACTTGAAAACGCACAAAGCCGGCTGAGCGATCTCAAGCAGCAGATGGCTGGCGCAAAGGTTGCCACGGCTGTGGCGGGCATATTGACGAGGCCGCCCGTCAACGACATTGGAGATGGCACTCTGTCGACAGAACCTGGCGCAACCGTCTCTCGAGGAGCCGCACTGTTTTCAGTCGCCGACACCAGTACCTTTCTCGTGACTGGCTCCGTTGACGAAATCGACGTCAATCGCGTGAAAGTGGGCCAAAGGGTCAACGTAACCAGTGACGCCTTCCTCGACCATGCGATCAAGGGGCAGATTGTCAACGTCAGTGCGGAAGCGGCAGGACAGGGTAACAACGGTCGTCCGCCTTCCTTTGAGGTCAGAGCGTCGTTTGTGGTCGAAGACGAGGAACTGCGCCGTGCAATCCGTATCGGTATGTCAGCCCGAATGACAATCGAGACCTACTCAAATGAGGCCGCGCTTATCGTACCGCCTTCAGCGATAATCAGCGGCGACGCTGGAGCTCAAGTCAGGCTGCACCGACACAGCCGGAGTGTATTGCAGCCTGTTCTGCTTGGTGCAACATTCCCGGCAGGAGTTGAAGTTGTGTCAGGGCTCTCCGCAGGTGACATTGTGATGGCATCTCAATACACGGTATCGGAAGAAGGCCAGCTCTCAGAGACCCGCTAAGGTCCGAAGGCCGCAAGTCCCTGCAGCCCTCCGACATCTGCCGCTCGGTGTTCCAGAAATGGATGCCTGTAAATTCGATGTCCTCTGAACTCGGTGGAGGGCTGATATAGGGGCCACAGATTTTTCAAACAATCTTACGATCAAACGGGCTTTCATGGCTCTCCCCTCCTCCTATCCCCATATTTTCAGGAATTTCCGCCGCAGATGGCCACCGGAGCGCGTTTCATGTTGGTTACGGCGGTGCCCGTCCAGACGTCGCTTTTCGAGTCTGGTGAGGCTGCATTTACCCCATAAAACACGCTTGCAACTGGTCATTTGCTGACGCATTCCTTATCTGTACAAAGCACCGTCAAATCGCGCGAGAAAACCACGGCAAAACGACGAGTCGCCAACCCTTCGTCGACGGCAAAACGTCTGATCGGCTATGTACGCGTTTCGACCGACGATCAGGTCCATGACGCTCAAATGGACGAACTGCACGCCTCAGGCTGTGAGCGGATTTTTCAGGAGCATGGATCCGGCGCATCACGGGCGCGGCGGTTCTGACGAGACTACTCGGTGACCTTGCCGCTTGCGATGTGCTTGTTGTCGTCCGGCTGGACCACCTCGCCCGGTCAGTCAGCCATCTGTTGCAGGTGATTGAGGATCTCGAAGAGTGTGGTGTCAATTTTCGGTCGATCCGCGATCCGATCGATACGTCCACGCCACAGGCTCTGTTTTCTGCACCAAGTCCTTGGTGCCGTCGCGCAGCTCGAACGAGCGCTGATCGTTGAGCGAACCAAGGCCGGCGTACGATCGAGGCGCCGATTGCAGTTGAAGCCGGGCCTCCCCTCCCCTCATTGCCGATCCACCTCGGCCGCACGAAGATCAGCGCACGGAGCCGGAGTGGCAGGGCCGCGCGCCTTCTGGGCTGACCCCGACCTTGAACAAGGCCAACTCTGAGATATCCGTCTGAACCTTCAAATCTGAATGGATGATCAGATAGCTCCCCTTGTTCGCATATTCCGCAAAATTAGGGGAGAAACCCACCGTGATTTCCCGCTCATCTCGCATAAGCCTCAGTAATCTATAACGAAATTGCCACAAAAAACGGCTGACAAGATTGCATCTGATGTACGGGCACGAACCCCACGTTCCGGCCCACAATTCTCTTATCAGACCCTGCTAACTTGCAAGACGTTTGTCGTCGCCGTTTGCCTTCAGCAGTGAAATCAGCATAGGCCCAACTGAGAACTCTCCTCGTTCCGAGCGTTTAGTCAGGTCACGTAGATAGCCACCGGCCGAGTTGATGTAGTTCGAGCGCTCCAGGATGCACGCCATTGCCGCGGCAGCATTCTCCGGCCCCATCGCATTGCAGGCCTCTTCGTAGGCCGAGGGACTTACTCCGAGCATTGAGCGGACCACTACGGCCGCCGACATCAACTCGCGCCAATTCGATATGCCACCGCCCGGCCCATAGTCTACGATCTGGGGGCAAGCTCGAAGGACCATTCCGAGCGGAAATGACTTGATCTGTTCTGCATTCGCCCTTTTCTGTTCAACGCCTATCCTCTTGGCCATCGGCTCTTCCGCCAAGTTTTCGCCGTGCTCCTTTCGAGAGCTAGGTTCAAGTTCATATATAGATTCGGTATTTGAATTCTGTATGTGGCGTTCATTTTGAATGGCATTGCCGTGCATATGGTCAGTATTTAGCTGCATTTCCAGGAGGTTGACGACTTCATTTCGCAAAAGCTCCATCTCGTCGAGTGTTGCTTCAACCTGGGTTCGATCGGGATGACGCGATAGTCGGCCAAGAATTCCAACATACATCATTTCGACGTCCTGCCAGTTTCCTGACGCTCCTTCTTCAATCGCAGCCGTGATCAGCTTACGGACATCTCGGCGGCAGATCGTCAGTGCTTCTTTTGCCCTGCGGAAGCGAATACGTTCTGCGGCGACGTCCTGCGCCAGTAGAGCAAGCTCTGGGGCACGCGCTAGCAGCGGGCTCAGATCGAACCCGTATGCCTGCTCGATTGCACCATCGCGGCTGCGATGCGCGTAACGCTTGCCGTTTGGACTATCCCGGCGCTGGATAAGTCCGGCATCGACCAGTGCTCCGAGTTGCCGGCGGAGCGTGCTTTCTGTGATCCCATGAGCGCGGACAGATAGCTGCGCATTAGATGGAAACACGACAAGTCCATGATCCTGGTCGAGCTGTGGCTCAGGGTGGAACGTCAAGAGAGCATCGAGAACAGCGAGCGCTCTGTCTTGCAGACCGAAGCGCCCCCTCGCCTCACACACGTCACGAAACACTTTCCACTTTTCTACGCGTGCGCCTGGGCTCGGTGCTGTGATGGCCAGTTGCCCCTTAACTAGGGCAAGTGTAGCCGGTCGCCGCCCAAAAGGCGTCGTTACATGTCCCGTTTGCATTTTTTCTCTCACCTTTCTCTAGGCAAAAGAAATTCGCTCACCAAATCGGTGCCAACACTCTTGACTGCGATTCCGGGAAATGCGATTCTCGATCCTGCTAGAGATGACGAGAGAGGCTTCCACGGTTTACCGTTTGGGGGCCTTTTTCTTTTGCGGTTTAATCTCCGTTGCGTTCGGTTTTTGACCGTTTGTACTCGTCATACAAACGGTCCATCCGGCCCGAAAGCCAGTCGCTGAAGGGCTTCGCTTCGACATTCGAAAGCTCAATCGCAACCTTCTTCGATTTGGTGTTCATTACGAAATTCAGTGAACTGTCGCTCGACGTCCAATCCCTCCCGGATGCGTTGCCCTTGGGCTTCTTAGCAGCCGATTTGACCTTGTAGCGCTTCAGGTAATCATGAAGTTCGTCGAACCGCTTCTCTTCTGCCAGTTCAACGAACCCTGCGGTCTCCGTAAATTCAGTGGCAACCTTCAAGAGGGCAGGAACGAGAAGTAGTTGACGCAGGCTAAGCCACTTGTCGCGCCCGATTTTTTTGGACGCACCGAGAGCTTTGATGATCGCAGCAGGGACCACTTCCACGACACCGAGCATCTTGGACAACATCGCCTCGTCGATCGCGAGAGACGACCGCACCACTTCCTTCGTCATGCTCGACGCAAGCAGGTTCTGTGCGAAGTACGCACGTTCGATGAAGGATAAGTTTGAGCGGGCAGAGTTTTCCTGCCCTTGGGCGATTGCGGACGTGATGTCGTCAAGTTTTTTGACAACCGCCTTGACCGAAATCCCGAGCTCTTTGGCGACCTTGAGACGACGGTGCCCGAAAACGACCATGAAGCGTTGGCTGTCATACGAGCTAGGCCGAACCAGGATGGGTGTCGTCTGACCGGATTCTTTGATCGCCTGTTTGAGCTCCTGGTATTCTTCGCCCTCATCCGACAGCCGATCGGCCACGAAGGATACATCCAGCAGCCGTGGATCCAGCTCCACGACGACCTCGCCCTCCATGAGCTTCTTGGTGTTTTCGGCGAGATCTTCAATCGATCGCACAACCGTCTTCGCGGCGCCCGTCATCGCGTAACCAGGCTTTACGGGAGATTTGTCGGTCGATATCGACGCTATATCAAGCTTCGCAAATGGATTGTCACGCGCCATGACCGAACTCCAGCTTTGACTTCAACTCCGCTAAGGCGTTATTTTGCCTTGCAAAAATAGGAAAAAAAACGGCTGACAAGTTTGTCATTTCCGCCCCCAAGCGTTGTGTATCAGGTCGACAATTTCACCATTTGCGGCATTCAGGCTTTCCATTGCTCGATCGTAAGTAGACCGAACGAACTCTCCCCGCTCGACCTCGTACAAAGTCTGCTTTTTGATTGAAGCGTCGGAGATAGCGGTAGATTTAAGAACGTGGTTTCGCAGCATCTGCTGAGCAAACATCGACTGCATGAAGCCGACCATCTGCGCTTGCGGAATGTCGGTCGGCTCAAAGCGTGTCACGAGGTAGCGGAACCATTCCACCCTGATTTCGGCACCAGCCTCTGCAACAGGGGTCATAATCCCTCCCAGCATCTGTAGGAACTGGCTCATCGACATGATGTCCAACATCTGGGGATGGATTGTAATCAGGATGCCTGTGGAAGCCATCAATGCGGTGATCGTAAGGTAGCCGAGCTGCGGCGGGCAGTCGATGACAACCACGTCATACTTGTCGTCCACTTCTTTAAGCGCATTGACGATGCGCATGTGGAACAAACGACCCTCGTCACCTTTTCGAGAAGAAATAGACAGTGGCACATCGTATTCAAATTCCTGCAGCACAAGATTTGCCGGTACAACATCTAGTCCTGGAATATTGGTCGACTGAATTACCGCTGATATTGGTTTTCGCTCCTCATCGAAACGAAGCGCTTCGTATAGGGACGCTGTATCATCGAGTTCGGGCTGAATGCCGAACAGTGACGTTAGCGACGCCTGGGGATCTAGATCGATGGCAAGCACACGGTGACCGGTGAGGGCGAGGTACTGTGCTAAGTGTGCGGCGGTCGTTGTCTTCCCGCTTCCACCTTTGAAGTTCACGACCGAAACGACTTGCATCGGCTCGCCTTCGCGACGTTGAGGAACGTAATAGCGCTTGTCGGATTTTTTGTTGGCTTCGAGATATTCGCGAAGCTCCCGCATTTGATCGGCCGTATAATATCGGCGACCGCTGACCGATTCGATCTCCGGGCCTTTCCCTTCGGAATGGATTTGTCGGAGATGGCTTTGGGTCACACCCATGAAATCGGCGACCTCGCCGAGCTGAAACTTGCGTAATCCCTTACGAGCGTCCGGCGGATACTGTTGGCTGCGCAGCATATGCAACGCGCTTGAGATCTTTGCCCCTTGCTGGGCGATCTCGACGTCAAATCTGTTGGGCAGCTGGCTCATTTTGCAAACTATTTCCTAGGTGGCGTCACTTTCGAAAAAATGGCCATAAAGCCATAATTTGCGCAACTATCGTCCGATTCCCCCTGCGCGACAAGGAATTTAAAGTTAACAATGTCTTAAGATGATCCAAGACCATCGCAAAAACGCGTGATTAGGTGTTATATTTCAATACGTTGGACATTTCATCGCTATCGTCCATGTCCTTTCTTTCCTCAGATTTTTCCGCCCTTTTCTGAGGCGACCCAGAAGCCCCTTGAGAGAATCGATGGGAACCTGACGGAATCACCTCACGCAGGCGACCCACAAATTTGTACGTGGACATCAAAGCGTGGCGCGGCTCTTTTCCCTCACAAACCAATCAGCGAGGAGAAAGCTGCAATGCTCCAGTCGCATTCCCGCCTTGTGCGCAAGCTTCAAGAAGCACTGGGCGATCGTTTATGTATCGCCCTCGACGACCCTGGCGTCGTCGAGATCATGCTCAACCCGGACGGTAAAGTTTTCATCGAGCGGTTAGGGCAGGGTATTGCGCCCGCGGGTGAGATGGCTGCGACAGCGGCGGAAACAATCATCGGCTCCGTCGCACACGCTCTACAATCTGAGGCGGACGATGAGCGGCCGATCATTTCGGGCGAACTTCCCATTGGCGGACACCGCTTTGAAGGGTTGCTGCCCCCGGTTGTCGCGTCCCCAACGTTCACGATCAGGCGCAGAGCCTCCAGGCTGATCCCACTCGACGACTATATCGCTGACAAGGTGATGACTGAAGCGCAAGCCGCAGTCATCAGGAGCGCAATCGCGAATCGGCTCAATATCGTGATCGCCGGGGGAACGGGCTCGGGCAAAACGACTCTCGCCAATGCGGTGATCGCTGAAATCATAGCTTCAGCACCGGATGACCGCATGGTCATTCTTGAAGATACCGCGGAAATACGGTGTGCGGCAGAGAATGCGGTGTGCCTGCATACCAGTGACACGATCGATATGGCGCGGTTGCTCAAGAGCACCATGCGCCTCCGTCCTGACCGCATCATCGTTGGCGAAGTCCGCGACGGCGCCGCACTGACGCTGCTGAAAGCCTGGAATACCGGCCATCCCGGTGGCGTCACCACCGTCCACTCCAATACCGCCATGTCTGCCTTGCGTCGCCTGGAGCAACTGACAGCCGAAGTCAGTCAGCAACCGATGCAGGCTGTGATCGGCGAGGCCGTTGATCTTGTCATCTCGATCGAGCGCGCGGGGAGGGGGAGACGGGTACGAGAGGTCATCAATGTGGAGGGCTTCAGCGGTAGCAGGTACCAGACCGAACACTACGCTCAAATTGATGAGGACATTCATGCCGCATAATCGCTCATTTCGCCTCGGGCTGCTCGCTGCGCTGTTTTGCGTGGCACTCGCAGCGCCAGCCCTTGCCAGTTCCGGTGGAAGTCTTCCCTGGGAAGGGCCGCTTGAACAGATCCAGGAGTCCATCACGGGGCCGGTTGCCGGAGCGATCGCGTTGGCCGCAATGGCGATTGCCGGCGGAATGCTGATCTTCGGCGGCGAACTCAACGATTTCGCGCGACGCCTCGTCTACATCGTACTGGTCGCCGGTATCCTACTGGGAGCCACGACAATCGTAGGCCTGTTCGGTGCGACCGGAGCATCGATCGGCATTGCTGCCACGAGTGTCCCAAGTGTCGTATCCCAGTCGATGTCCGTCGGAAGAGGGGAGGGGGCACATGGGTGAGCCGCATTCCGCTCTCCAAACCAATCGCATTCACCGCGCTCTTTCACGGCCGAACCTGCTGATGGGGGCAGATCGGGAGCTCCTGCTTGTCACGGGGCTGGTGGCGATCATCCTGATCTTCGTCGTCCTCACATTGTACTCAGCGCTGTTCGGCATCGCCATCTGGTTCGTGATTGTCGGCGCACTGCGCATGATGGCAAAATCCGATCCCCTCATGCGTCATGTCTATGTGCGGCATTTGCGCTACCGGCATCACTACCTGCCCACGTCTTCGCCGTGGCGGCGTTTTTAGAGGTGCAATGATGGTCGCTTTGCGTTCCCTTCGCCCGTCTGCACCGTCGTTCGCCGATCTCGTGCCCTATGCCGGACTGGTCGACAATGGGATCATTCTTCTCAAGGACGGAAGTCTCATGGCGGGGTGGTATTTTGCCGGCCCTGACTCCGAGAGCGCCACGGATTTCGAGCGCAACGATCTGTCCCGTCAGATCAATACGATCCTTTCACGGCTAGGTTCCGGCTGGATGATCCAGGTCGAGGCCGTGCGCATCCCAACGACTGACTATCCTTCTGCGGAACGCAGTCATTTCCCCGATGCTGTCACTCGAATGATCGATGATGAGCGGCGCAAGCACTTCGAACAAGAGCGCGGGCATTTCGAGAGCCGGCATGCGCTCGTCCTGACATATCGCCCTCCCGAGCGCCGGCGATCTGGCGTCACGCGTTATATCTACTCGGACACTGAGAGCCGGACGGCGACCTATGCCGACACGGTGCTCGACAGTTTCAGGCGCTCCACCCGAGAGATTGAGCAGTACCTCGGCAACGTCATCACCATTGAGCGTATGCGGACTCGTGAGGTGCCGGAGCGCGATGGCACCCGCATTGCGCGCTACGATGAGCTCTTCCAGTTCATCAGATTCTGCATCACCGGTGAAAACCACCCGGTCCGTCTACCTGAAATTCCCATGTATTTGGATTGGCTAGCGACTGCGGAGCTGGAGCACGGCCTTACCCCGAAGGTCGAAAACCGGTTCCTCAGCGTGATTGCGATCGACGGTTTGCCGGCCGAGAGCTGGCCAGGCATCTTGAATAGCCTCGATCTCTTGCCGCTCACCTACCGCTGGTCGTCGCGCTTTATCTTTCTGGATGCTGAGGAAGCCAAACAGCGGTTGGAGCGCACGCGCAAGAAATGGCAGCAAAAAGTACGGCCGTTTTTCGACCAACTCTTCCAGACGCAAAGCCGATCGGTTGACCAAGACGCAATGGCCATGGTCGCGGAGACTGAAGACGCGATCGCCGAGGCTTCTTCGCAGCTGGTCGCCTACGGCTACTACACGCCGGTGATCATCCTATTCGACGAGAGCAGAGAAAATCTTGCCGATAAAGCCGAGTCCGTTCGAAGGTTGATCCAGGCTGAAGGATTTGGCGCGCGGATCGAGACGTTGAATGCGACGGACGCGTTCCTCGGGAGCCTGCCAGGCAACTGGTACTGCAACATCCGGGAACCCCTGATAAACACCCGCAACCTCGCTGACCTGATCCCCCTCAATTCCGTCTGGTCGGGCAGTCCGCTTGCGCCCTGCCCGTTCTATCCACCCGACGCGCCGCCACTGACACAGGTGGCTTCCGGATCGTCACCCTTCCGACTGAACCTTCACGTGGATGATGTCGGGCATACGCTTATTTTCGGACCAACCGGTTCCGGCAAGTCAACGCTTCTCGCGCTCATCGCAGCGCAATTTCGGCGGTATGAGGGTGCGCAGGTTTTCGCCTTCGACAAAGGCAACTCTATTCTGCCGCTGACGCTGGCCGTCGATGGCAATCATTACGAAATCGGCGGCGAGGCAGGGGAGGGGGCTAGGCTTGCCTTTTGTCCTCTCTCCGAACTCTCGACCGATACCGACCGCGCCTGGGCTTCCGAATGGATCGAAACACTCGTCTCCCTGCAGGGTGTCACGGTCACCCCGGACCACCGAAACGCCATATCTCGGCAGATCGGTTTGATGGCGGGGGCGCCAGGCCGGTCGCTGTCGGATTTTGTGAGTGGCGTGCAGATGCGGGAGATCAAGGACGCGTTGCACCACTACACTGTTGACGGCCCCATGGGCCAGCTTCTCGACGCCGAACAGGACTCGCTGACCCTCGGTCAATTCCAGTGCTTCGAGATCGAGCAACTGATGAACATGGGCGAGCGAAATCTAGTCCCAGTGCTGACCTATCTGTTTCGCCGGATCGAAAAACGGCTCACGGGGGCACCAAGCCTCATTATTCTCGATGAGGCTTGGCTGATGCTCGGCCATCCTGTCTTTCGCGACAAGATCCGCGAGTGGCTGAAGGTGCTGCGAAAGGCAAACTGCGCCGTCGTTCTTGCCACGCAGTCAATTTCGGACGCAGAGCGCTCGGGCATCATCGATGTCCTGAAGGAATCCTGCCCAACCAAGATCTGCCTCCCGAATGGGGCTGCCCGCGAGTCCGGGACACGAGAATTCTATGAGCGCATCGGCTTTAATCCTCGCCAAATCGAAATCGTCGCGGCCGCTATTCCAAAGCGGGAGTATTACGTGACGTCGCCGGACGGACGCCGCCTTTTCGATATGGCGCTGGGGCCGCTCACCCTCTCCTTCGTCGGTGCTTCCGGCAAAGCCGACCTCGCTCGGATCCGGGAACTTCTCTCAACCTTCGGCAAAGACTGGCCAACCCAATGGCTCAATGAAAGAGGGATCAATCGCTATGCTTGACCATTTCCTATCGCTCAGAAGAAAATCCGCCACCGCTGTCGTGGCAGCTTTTGCAGTCTGCGCTTCGGCACCAGCATTTGCCGGCTCAGCGACGGGCGCTGCAACCGAGTGGACACAGCTTGCCAACAATGTACAGCTCGTCGACCTCCTTAAAAGCTCCGGCCTGCAAGTCGACAATCAGCTGACACAGATCAGTCAGCTGGCCGAGCAGATCCAGAACCAGCTGAACATCTACGAAAACATGCTGCAAAACACCGCGCAGTTGCCAGATCACATCTGGGGCCAAGTCGAAAACGACCTCAACCAGCTCCGGGATATTGTCGATCAAGGACAGAGCATCTCTTTCTCGATGGGGAGCGCAGATGATGTGCTGAAGCAGCGCTTTCAATCCTATGCTGATCTTCAGACTGCCGCCGGCAACGGGACGGACCTATCCTCGAACTATGCCCGTTGGTCAGATACCAACCGCGACACCATTGCCAGCACGCTCAAGGCTGCAAGCCTGACGGCTGACCAGTTCGACAGCGAGGAGGCTACGATGGACTCCCTCCGAAACATGTCAGAATCTGCCGATGGCCAAATGAAAGCTCTCCAGGTCGGCCACGAAATTGCGGCGCAACAGGTTGCGCAAACGCAAAAGCTGCGTGGCCTCGTCTCCCAGCAAATGACAATGATGGGGACGTGGCTGCAAAGCGAGCAGACCGACAAGGATCTGGCACAGGCTCGGCGGGAAAAGTTCTTCAATGCCGATACCAGTGGCGTCCCCGAAGGTCAGAAGATGGAGCCACGCTGGTGAGCCGCGCGGTTGTCATTGCTATCGCGCTTTCGGTCGCGGTGGCATCAGTGTTCGCAGCAACGGTGTTCATCATGAAATCCGACGAGCGTTCCGTATCCAAAATGAGTGAGAAGTTTTTCGGTGTGAAAAAGGACCTGCCCCCGATCGAAAAGGGTCAGGAAATGCGTCCAAGATGGTGAGGGCACGGATCGAGTTGATGCTTTTCGCAACCGGACTTGCCTGCCTTATGCTGGCCGGCCCTGCGTTTGCACAGCAGGGCCAAGTCCTCACAGAGCTTGAAAATCAGGTTTCTTCCGCTGCCAAGGGTTGGGAAACAACCATCATGGATGCGGCAAGGTCTCTGTTCTGGATCCTCGCCGGAATAGAGGTGGGGATTGCCGCGGTGTGGCTCGCCATTCAGTCGGCATCCCTCGACAGCTGGTTCGCTGAGCTTGTGCGGAGGATCATGTTCATCGGCTTTTTTGCCTTTGTTTTGACCCAGGGACCGACGTTTGCCAAAGCTGTTGTCGATAGTCTCTATCAGATCGGGGCCGGCAGCGGGTCAGCTTCGCCTGCGGAGGTGTTCGATGCGGGTATCCGTGTCGCTTCGCAGATGTCGGAACAGGCCAAGTTCGGTGTCTTCGAGGATAATGCCCTTGCGATCGCAGCCGTTCTCGCCATGGGTATTGTTGTCATCTGCTTCTCGCTGGTGGCAGCGATTTTCGTGGCTGTGATGGTCGAGATGTATGTCGGCCTACTCGCGGGAATGATCATGCTCGGCCTTGGTGGATCCTCGTTCACCAAGGACTTTGCTGTCCGATATCTCGTTTATGCTTTCGGCGTTGGCATGAAGCTCATGGCGTTGGTCATGATCGCTAAGATCGGCTCCGGTGTCCTCTTGGGACTTGCTCAGGCCCCTACCGCCGAGACCGACCAGTTCATCACGACACTCGCGATCGCCGGCATCTCGGTCGTTGTGTTTATCATTGCGATGTATGTTCCAAACATCATGCAGGGCGTCGTTCAGGGGGCGTCTGTTTCCGGCGGGATGGAAGCCATTCAGCACGGTGGGCAGGCGGCGTCTTTCGCAACCGGCGGAGCCTTCCTGGCCGCAGGTGCGGCCGGAGCAGGATTTGCAGCAGGGCAAGCGGCGCGGGCCGCCGGATCATCCTTTGGAGGAGCGGCTATTCGCGGAGTGGGTGCAGGCCTTGGCTCGGCCGGGCAAGCAGCAGGATCCGCAGCCAAGGAGAAGGCGATCGGGTCGCCCGGCGCTTATGCCGGCTCCATCCTTGGCCTAGCGAACGCGAAGCTCGACCAGGCTCGTGGCAAAGGAGCCTCGCCCGGTCAGCCGCCGGAGCGGCAGGATAAATCGTAAATTTAAGACAGGGAAAATAATATGGCAGCGCAACGCGCCCCCGAGAACCCGTACCTTGCCGCAAGGCAGGAATGGTCGGAACGATACGGCTCTTACGTGAGGGCGGCCTCGGCATGGCGGATGGTCGGAATCTTGAGCCTCGGCATGGCGGTGATCGGTTTCGGTTATTCGTTGTATCTGAGCACGCAAGTGAAGCTTGTTCCGTACATCGTTGAGGTCGACAAGCTCGGAAACACCATCTCTGCAGGATTTCCGCAGCAGATCGAATATGCCGACGCCCGGGTCATCCGGGCAACGCTCGGCGGCTTTATAACCAGTTTCCGCTCGATCACGCCGGATGCCGTCGTCCAGAAACAATACATCGACAGGACCTATGCGCTTCTCAGGACGAGCGATCCATCGACCCAGAAGATTAATGCCTGGTTCCGTGGCAACTCGCCATTCGAAAAGGCCGTGAATGCGACCGTCGCCATCGAGGTGAACAACATCGTCGCGCTGTCGAACCAGACCTATCAGATCGACTGGACTGAGTACGAACGGGACCGCAAAGGCAAGGAAATCGCGACACGCCGATTTCGCGGCATAGCCACGGTGGCGATCACCCCGCCCCAGGACGAGGCAACGATCCGGCTCAATCCCATCGGCCTCTACGTCAAGGACTTCGACTGGACCGCGCAACTGTAAGGGCAGGGGACTTCAATGAATACAAGGTTAAATCGGGCAGCGCTTTGCTGCATGACTGCACTTGCGCTTTTGATCACGGCGACGACATCGGGCTTTGCCCAGAGCCTGACGACGAATGAGGCGAAAGGAACCACCCTCTCCAACAAATGGCGTGGGCAGCGGGGACTGGTGACAACTGGGGCCGACGGAAAAGTCATCTTCCTGTTCGGTGAGACGCAGCCTTCTGTCGTCTGCTCACCTTTACAGGTCTGCGACATCGAGCTTCAGGGTGGGGAGATTGTCCGCGACGTTCTTGTCGGCGACACGGTACGCTGGAAGGTCGAGCCGGCCACATCCGGTGCTGCGGGCGGACAGGCAATTCACCTGATCGTCAAACCGTCTGAGGCCGGGCTGGTCACATCGATGGTCGTGACGACGTCGAGGCGCACGTATCACATTCAGCTCAAATCGCATCCAAGCCAGTACATGGCCCGCGTTGGTTTCGAGTATCCGGAAGAGGCCGCGACGAGATTGTCCGACATCAACGCTCGAATTCAGACGATGACCAATTCCGACGGCGGCGTACCGCCAGAGCAACTTGCCTTCGCCTATTCGCTGAGCGGCAGCGCGCCCTGGAAGCCGAAGCGCGTCTATTCGGATGGGCAGAAGACCTACATACAGTTTCCGCGAACGCTCTCCGGTCAGGATGCGCCGGTCCTCTTCGTGGTTTCTGGCGGGCAAAACCGGATCGTAAACTACCGGATGAAGAACGACATGATGATTGTCGATTACAACATCGACAAGGCTGTCCTTGTTTCGGGCGTCGGCTGGCGTCAGCAGAAAATCACCATCCGGCGGGGAGGCTGATCGATGCGCCTTTGCGTTCTTCCTTTTGCTGCTGGCGTTCTTCTCTCTGGTTGCCAGACCGGAACAGACGCGCTTTCGACGAGCGCCGCGCCTTCGACGGTAACCGGCCCCGCCGCAAGCGCGATCGCTGGCGACATAGCTGGGCGTTATGCCGAGCAGGCAGGGTCAACCGTCACGCCGATCAGGCTTCACAGCGACGCATCGGAGTTCTCGACCGCGCTCGAGGCCGCGTTAAATGGGTGGGGTTTCACTGTCGTGACGGATGACAAGGCACGCTCCGTCAAAGATACCGCCAAACCGATCGAGCTGGCATATTCGTTGATCGACGTTGATGGACAGGTGCTAGTGAGGCTTTCCAGCGAGACACTCGAGCTTGGGCGGGCCTATTCGGTGTCATCTGGTGGCGCCACGCCGGCGAGCCCGCTTTCATTAATGAAGCGAAACTGAGGAGAGACAGATATGGTCCAGTCGCTCCAGCTCGGCAATCCGAGCAGCGCCTCGCAGGAAAAGGGCATGAAACGGCTCAATCGCCTGCCGGTGTTCTTTGGTATCGGTATCGCAGTCGTCGTCGCCGGTGTCCTTGTCTACGGCATCTCATCCCGGGGACTGCGTTTCGGCGACAGAATTCCGGATGAAGCAGGCTCGAACGTCCCGGCATCGACCTTCGCTGATCAGATGAAGCGCGGG
>ERZ1034401.103-NODE-103-length-25125-cov-3.697407_pt1 | contig 25125 bp, 25 predicted proteins | sample MGYA00520601_ERZ1034401 | MGnify/ENA primary metagenome ERZ1034401 (study PRJEB33736, sample SAMEA104288476) | Azolla filiculoides | biome: Urban; feature: water surface; material: ditch water | place: Netherlands | collected 2014 ... | reverse complement strand
CAAACCGATATAGCCGCCGCCGACGATCACCAGCCTGTTCGGGACCTCAGCCAAAGCCAGAATGTCCGTGGAGGAGAGCACCGGTCCGCCGAACGGCAGCGATGGCAATGCCACCGGGCTCGAACCCGTGGCGATGACGATGGTTTCGGCACGGATCAGCTGCCGTCCGTCGGCGGTCTCGACCTCCACCGTCTTGCCATCGATGAGATGTGCATGACCATGGACCACCCGCACACCGGCCTTCCTGAGCAGCGCGCCGACACCTGTCGTTAGCCGGGCAACGATCCCATCCTTCCAGGCGAGCGTGGCAGCGAAATCGATACTGGGCGCGCCCGTGGCAATTCCCAGCCGCGAGGCGCCTTTCGATGTCTGTGTCATCGCATGGAACGTGTCGGCCGCGTGGATCAGCGCCTTGGAGGGGATGCAGCCGACATTCAGGCAGGTACCGCCATAGGTGGCGCGCTTTTCAACGACCGCGACCTTCAGACCGAGCTGCGCAGCCTTGACCGCGCAGACATAACCGCCAGGGCCGGAGCCGATAATGACAACATCGTAAGACATGGGATGCTTCCTTCGTTTTCGGCGACTAACGTCCGCCGCTGACATTCAAGATGGCGCCAGTCACATACGATGCCTGGCTTGAGATGAGGTAGAGAACGGCGTCGGCAATTTCCTCGGACGTGCCGGGCCGCTGCATCGGTATGCTCGGGGCCATGGCCGCCGCACGATCCGGCAAACCACCGGAGGCATGGATATCGGTATCGATCACGCCGGGCCGGATGGCGTTCACCCGGATGCCCTCGCTGGCGACTTCGCGCGCAAGACCGATCGTGAACGTATCGACGGCGCCTTTCGAGGCGGCATAATCGACATACTGGCCCGGACTGCCAAGAACAGCCGCCATGGACGAAATGTTGACGATCGACCCGCCGCGACCGCCATGGGCCGTCGACATGCGCCTGACCGCCTCGGACGCACAGCGGATATTGCCGATCACATTGATGGCAAACATCCGGTCCAGCCGCTCGCGGCTATAATCTTCCACCCGCGCCGTCTGATCGACCACGCCGGCATTGTTGACCAGACCATCGAGCCTGCCGAATTGCTGGTCGACGGCGGCAAAAATGGCGGCGATGCCCTCTTCCGTGCCGGTGTCACCCTGCACGATTTCGGCGCGCACGCCCAGCAGACGCACCTCGGCGCTCAGCTTTTCCGCCGCGGCCCGGTTCGAAACGTAGTTGATCAGCACGTCCCAGCCGGCTCCTGCCGCCTTGAGGACCACGGCAGCGCCGATGCCGCGGCTGCCGCCGGTAACAAGAAGAACGGGACGGTCACTCATGAGGCGCAGCCCTTGAATTCGAACACATCCCAGGGTGCCGTTTCCAGCGACTTGCCGAACGAGGACTGCGCATAGGCGGGACCGAAACCCGGAAGCAGCAGGCTATCGGGCGCGCCACTTCCTTCCGGCGGCAACAAGTCGATGTGGCCAGTGGTCTTGTCGGCGCTGTAGATGATGCCTTTCCAGACGGTGCAGGCCGCAAGATCAGCGCCCGTCACGTCGCCTTCAGGGCAATTGTTCATGATCATGGCGACAGGCCGCTCGATGTCTGGATCGTAGATCACATGGCCATCCAGAGGATTGGCCGCGCTCTTGGCGATCAGGGAAAAACCATGGCTGACAGGTGTATTGTCACCACTTGCCGCCCGGAAGTGCAGTTCGGACTTGGTTTCAACTTCCGCATAGATCGCCCGTTCGATCGGGCAGTCGGCCGCCATCAGTGGCTGAGCCAGAAGGGTCAGGATGGCTGAGCCGGAAAGCGCGCGTGAGCCGAACATCGCCTATCGTCCTAGAACATCAGGGCGAAGAACATAAGTCCCATGCCCGCCATTGAACCCAACCAGACCAGAGAACGCACATAGGGAATACCGCCCAGATAAAGCGGGATATAGACAATCCGGCAGACCATCCAGATGACAGCGCCGGCAAGCCCGATTCCCGCAGCCTTGCCGGCAAGCAGCAGGCCGAACGCAAGAGCCAGAAAGCCGGGATAGGTCTCGCGAAAATTGGCAGAAGCCCGTTCCGCCCGGCCGGCGAATTTGCCCGCCGGCCTTTTCTCTTCGTCGCGTGGACCCGCGTTCCAGGCCGAGCCAAGTTCCGTCGTGGCAATCATGGACTGCATGAGCACATGCACAACCAGGAGGACCACGCTCCCGCCAATCAACGGCAGGAGCGGAGACGCCGACACGGCAAGCGGATCCATCACGGCTGCTCCTTAGAGATCGAGAACCAGACGTTCCGGATCTTCCAGGCTTTCCTTGACGCGAACCAGGAAGGTCACGGCTTCCTTGCCGTCGACGATGCGATGGTCATAGGACAAAGCCAGATACATCATCGGACGGATGACGACCTGACCGCCGATGGCAACCGGGCGATCCTGGATCTTGTGCATGCCGAGAATGCCCGACTGCGGCGCGTTCAGGATCGGCGAAGACATCAGCGAACCATAGACACCGCCATTGGTGATCGTGAAGGTACCGCCCTGCATGTCGGCCATCGACAGTGAGCCGTCACGGGCAGCCTTGGCAAGGCGTCCCAGTTCCTTCTCGATTTCGGCGACCGTCATCTGGTCGGCATCGCGGATCACCGGAACGACCAGGCCCTTGTCGGTGCCGACGGCCATGCCGACATGGCAGTAGTTCTTGTAGATGATGTCGGTACCGTCGATCTCGGCGTTAACGGCCGGCAGTTCCTTCAGCGCATGCGTGATCGCCTTGGTGAAGAAGCCCATGAAGCCGAGCTTCACGCCATGCTTCTTCTCGAAGATGTCCTTGTATTTGGTGCGCAGGCTCATCACGGCCGACATGTCCACCTCGTTATAGGTGGTCAGCATGGCTGCCGTGTTCTGGGCATCCTTCAGGCGCTTGGCGATCGTCTGGCGCAGGCGCGTCATCTTCACGCGCTCTTCGCGCACGACGTCGTTGGCGCCCGATGCGGGACGAGGAGCAGCCGGTGCGGCAACCGCTGCCGGGGCGGAAGATCCCTTGGCGATGGCAGCCAGCACGTCGCCTTTCAGCACCTGGCCACGCTTGCCAGATCCATCGACATCAGCCGTCGAGATATTGTTGTCGGCGGCAACCTTGGCCGCTGCTGGCGCAGCTGGCATTGCGGCGGCGGCCGGAGCCTGTGCCGCGGCAGCAGGTGCCGCAGCCGGGGCCGGGGCCGGTGCAGCAGATACGCTGCCGGCAGCGCCTTCGCTGATCTGGCCGAGCAAAGCGCCGAGGCCGACGGTTTCGCCATTTTGGGCGACGATTTCGGTCAGGACGCCCGAAACCGGCGACGGCACTTCGACCGTGACCTTGTCGGTTTCCAGTTCGACGAGCGGTTCGTCAGCCTTGACGACATCGCCGACCTTCTTGAACCAGGTGCCGATGGTGGCTTCGCTGACAGATTCACCAAGGGTGGGTACGCGGATTTCAGTGGCCATGATCTCAATTCCGTTAATCAGAGAACGTTTCGGTCGATGGAGAGGGTGACTGGGCGGATCAACCGCCCAGTGCATCCTCCAGGAAGGCTTCGAGCTGGGCGAGATGCTTCGACATCAGGCCTGTTGCCGGCGAGGCTGCAGCCGGGCGACCGGTGTAGCGAACGCGCTGATACTTGGCGTCGATATGGGCGAGAACCCATTCGAGGTAAGGATCAATGAACGACCAAGCGCCCATGTTCTTCGGCTCTTCCTGGCACCAGACCATCTCGGCATTGCGGAAGCGCGACAGCTCGTTGATCAGGGCCTTGGCCGGGAACGGATAGAGCTGTTCGATACGCAGCAGGTAGATGTCATCGATACCGCGCTTTTCGCGCTCTTCGAGCAGGTCGTAGTAGACCTTGCCCGAGCACATCACGACGCGACGGATCTTGGCATCCTTCTGCAGCTTGATCGGGCCGTCCTTGATCACTTCGGCGTCATCCCACAGCAGGCGGTGGAAGGACGATTCACCCGCCATTTCGGCAAGGCTTGATGTAGCCCGCTTGTGGCGCAGCAGTGACTTCGGAGTCATCAGGATCAGCGGCTTGCGGAAGTCACGCTTCATCTGACGGCGCAGGATATGGAAGTAGTTGGCCGGCGTCGTGCAATAGGCAACCTGCATATTGTCTTCGGCGCACATCTGCAGCCAGCGTTCGAGGCGGGCCGACGAATGTTCCGGACCCTGACCTTCGTAGCCATGCGGCAGAAGGCAGACGAGACCGGACATACGCAGCCACTTGCGTTCGCCAGACGAGATGAACTGGTCGAACACGACCTGCGCACCGTTGGCGAAGTCGCCGAACTGGGCTTCCCACAGCGTCAGCGCATTCGGGCGAGCCAGCGAATAGCCGTATTCAAAGCCGAGAACGGCCTCTTCGGACAGCATCGAGTTGATCACTTCATACTTGGCCTGGTTCGGCGCAAGATTGGCCAACGGAATGAAACGATCTTCGGTTTCCTGATCGTAGAGAACAGAATGACGCTGGCTGAACGTGCCGCGTTCGCAATCCTGGCCGGACAGACGGATCTTGTGGCCATCGACGACCAGTGACCCGAAGGCAAGCGCCTCGGCCATCGCCCAATCGATACCTTCGCCGGTTTCGACCATCTGCGAACGGTTGTCCATGAAGCGCTGGATCGTGCGATGCGCCTTGAAGCCTTCCGGAATGGCCGACAGCTTGCGGCCGATGTCCTTCAGCTGCTTCATCGGCACGGCAGTCTTGCCGCGGCGCTGTTCGTCGGCATTGTCAGCCGAACGCAGACCCGACCACTGGCCATCCAGCCAGTCGGCCTTGTTCGGCTTGTAGCTCTGGCCGGCTTCGAACTCGGTCTCGAGATTGGCGCGCCAGTCGGCCTTCATCTTCTCGAATTCGCCATCGGTCATCAGGCCTTCGGAAATCAGGCGCTCGGCATAGATCTGCGCGACCGTCTTGTGGCCCCGAATGACCTTGTACATCTTCGGCTGCGTGAACGCAGGCTCGTCGCCTTCGTTATGGCCGAAGCGGCGATAGCAGAACATGTCGATGACGACAGGCTTGTGGAACTTCATCCGGTATTCGGTGGCGATCTTGGCGGCGTAGGTGACCGCTTCCGGATCGTCGCCGTTGACGTGGAAGATCGGTGCCTCGATCATCTTTGCGACGTCCGACGGATAAGGCGACGAACGCGAAAACGCAGGATTGGTGGTGAAGCCGATCTGGTTGTTGATGATGACATGCATCGTGCCGGCAACGCGGTGACCGCGCAGGCCGGACAGGCCGAGGATTTCGGCAACCACGCCCTGGCCGGCAAACGCCGCATCACCATGCAGCAAAAGCGGCAGGACCTTGGAGCGTTCCTTGAGCGGAATGACATCGCCGTCCCAGGTCTTGGCGAGCTGGTCCTGCTTGGCGCGGGCTTTGCCCATGACGACGGGGTTGACGATTTCCAGATGCGACGGGTTGGCCGTCAGCGACAGGTGAACCTTGTTGCCGTCGAACTCGCGGTCCGACGAAGCACCCAGATGGTACTTCACGTCGCCGGAGCCCTCGACTTCGTCGGGCTTGAACGAACCGCCCTTGAATTCGTGGAACACCGCGCGATGCGGCTTGGCCATGACATTGGTCAGAACATTCAGGCGACCGCGATGGGCCATGCCGAGAACAACTTCCTCGAGGCCTTCCTGGCCGCCACGCTTGATGATCTGCTCCAGCGCCGGGATCAGCGATTCACCGCCGTCGAGACCGAAGCGCTTGGTGCCCTTGTACTTGACGTCGATGAACTGTTCGAAGCCTTCCGCCTCGATCAGCTTCTGCAGGATCGCCTTCTTGCCGATCGGGGTGAATTCCACACCCTTGCCCGGACCTTCGATGCGTTCCTGGATCCACGCCTTTTCTTCCGGATCGGAGATATGCATGAATTCGACGCCGAGCGTCGAACAATAGGTGCGCTTGAGGATATCGAGCATCTGCGGAATGGTCGCGTATTCGAGACCCAGCACATTGTCGATGAAGATCTTGCGGCTGTAATCGGCCTCGGTGAAGCCGTAGGCAGCCGGCGACAGCTCGTTATAGTCGTCAACCGGTGCGGCAAGGCCGAGCGGATCGAGATTGGCATGCAGGTGACCGCGCATGCGATAGGCGCGGATCATCATGATGGCGCGCACGCTGTCGCGGGTCGCCTGGAGAACTTCGGTTTCCGAGATCGGCTGGCCAGCGGCTTCGGCCTTGGCCTTCACCTTGGTCTCGACGACCTTTTCGATCGTGCCCCAATTGCCGTCGAGCGCCGAGACAAGCTCGCCATTGGCCGCGATCGGCCAGTTTTTCCGCTGCCATGACGCGCCGGATGCGGCTTTTTTCACATCGGCCGGATTGTCTGCAAGCGCCTTGAAGAAAGACTGCCATTCGCCCGATAGCGACGACGGATCTTCCTGATAGCGCGCGTAAAGCTGTTCGATATAGGCCGCGTTCGATCCGTCGAGGAAGGACGTGATCAGGAACTGCTCGTTGGCTTCTTGCCTACTCATGGTGTTTCGCGAGCGCCCTGGCTCGCCTCCCGAATTGAGATGATGACCGGATCCGGTCTGCCGCTTTCCCGCGTTCGAGCGGGGCCTTCGATTTAAATGCCGAAACCAGGCAAAGAGATGATGAACCGATCCCCTTGCCTGGCACTTGCTTTATATAGGGTCAGCCCTTGAGGACTTCGACCAGCGTCTTGCCGAGACGTGCCGGGGACGGCGAAACCTTGATGCCGGCCGCTTCCATGGCTTCGATCTTCGATTCTGCGTCGCCCTTGCCGCCGGAGACGACAGCACCGGCATGACCCATCGTGCGGCCCTTCGGAGCAGTCCGACCGGCGATGAAGCCTGCCATCGGCTTCTTGCGGCCCTTCTTGGCTTCATCGATGAGGAACTGCGCCGCATCTTCTTCAGCAGAACCGCCGATTTCGCCGATCATGATGATCGAGGTCGTGGCCGGGTCAGCCAGGAACATTTCGAGCACGTCGATGAACTCGGTGCCCTTGACCGGGTCGCCGCCGATGCCGACAGCCGTCGTCTGGCCGAGGCCTTCGTTCGACGTCTGGAACACGGCTTCATAGGTCAGCGTGCCGGAGCGCGACACGATGCCGACCGACCCCTTGCGGAAGATCGAGCCCGGCATGATGCCGATCTTGCATTCTTCCGGGGTCATGATGCCCGGGCAGTTCGGGCCGAGCAGGCGCGACTTGGAGCGGTCGAGGCGAGCCTTGACGCGAACCATGTCCATGACCGGAATGCCTTCGGTGATGCAGGTGATGAACGGGATCTCGGCTTCGATCGCCTCGATGATCGCATCGGCAGCCCCTGCCGGCGGAACGTAGATGACCGAAGCGTCGGCACCTGTGCGTTCCTTGGCTTCGGCGACCGAAGCGAAGATCGGCAGGCTTTCGCCCTTCGAACCGGTCCAGGTTTCGCCGCCCTTCTTCGGGTGGATACCGCCGACCATCTGCGTGCCGTAATAGGCCAGCGCCTGTTCGGTGTGGAAGGTGCCGGTCTTGCCGGTCAGGCCCTGAACGAGGACCTTGGTGTCTTTATTGACGAGAATAGACATTGTTTCCGGTCCTTAAATTAGGCGTTGATCGCAGCGACGATCTTCTTGGCAGCATCGTCCAAGTCGTCGGCAGCGGTGATCGCAAGACCAGATTCGTTGAGGATCTTCTTGCCGAGCTCGACATTGGTGCCCTCGAGGCGAACGACGAGCGGAACCTTGAGGCCGACTTCCTGAACAGCTGCGACAACGCCTTCGGCGATGACGTCGCACTTCATGATGCCGCCGAAGATGTTGACGAGGATACCCTCGACCTTCGGGTCAGCCGTGATGATCTTGAACGCAGCCGCAACCTTTTCCTTGCCGGCACCACCGCCGACGTCGCAGAAGTTTGCCGGCTCCTTGCCGTACAGCTTGATGATGTCCATCGTTGCCATGGCGAGACCGGCACCATTGACCATGCAGCCGATATTGCCGTCGAGCGCCACGTAAGCGAGGTCCCACTTGGAGGCTTCGATTTCCTTGGCGTCTTCTTCGGTTTCGTCGCGCAGCGCCTTGACGTCGTCGTGGCGGAACAGGGCGTTGCCGTCGAACGACATCTTGGCGTCGAGCACGCGCAGATGGTCATTCTTCATGACGATCAGCGGGTTGACCTCGAGCAGCGCCATGTCCTTCTCGACGAAGGCCTTGTAGAGGATCGGGAACAGCGACTTGGCATCTTCAGCGGCAGCACCCGAAAGCTCGAGCGCCTTCGAGATCGCAGCGATGTCGGCATCCGTCACGCCGGTTTCCGGATTGATGGCGATGGTGTGGATCTTTTCCGGCGTGTCATGGGCGACAGCCTCGATGTCCATGCCGCCTTCGGTCGAAACGACGAAGGCAACCTGACCAACCGAACGATCAACCAGCAGCGAGCAGTAAAGTTCGCGGGCGATGTCGGCACCATCTTCGATATACAGGCGGTTGACCTGCTTGCCGGCATCGCCGGTCTGGGCGGTCACCAGCGTATTGCCGAACATTTCCTTGGCGTGGCTCTTGGCTTCGTCGATCGAGAACGCCAGGCGAACGCCGCCCTTGGCGTCAGGGCCAAGTTCCTTGAACTTGCCCTTGCCGCGTCCGCCAGCATGGATCTGGCTCTTGACCACGTAGAGCGGGCCAGGGAGCTGCTTTGCGGCGGCTTCGGCTTCTTCGGCAGAAAAGATCGCCACACCTTCGGCGACCGGTGCACCAAAGCTCTTCAGAAGAGCCTTGGCCTGGTATTCATGAATGTTCATTGTCGTGTCCCTGTCTTGGGCGGAATGGCAATTACTTGAGAGTCGGCGCGATGTTGATGCAGGCTTCACAAAGCCCGGCAACCGCGCTGACCGACTTCTGGAAGGCGGCTTCTTCGTCCTTGGTGAATTCGACTTCGATGATGCGCTCGATGCCGCCGGCACCGATGATCGTCGGAACGCCGACATACATGTCCTTCACGCCATACTGGCCGGAAAGGTAGGCGGCAGCAGGTAGAACGCGCTTCTTGTCCTTGAGGAAGGACTCAGCCATTTCGATCGCGGACGCTGCCGGGGCGTAATAGGCAGAGCCGGTCTTCAGCAGGCCGACGATTTCGGCGCCACCATCACGGGTACGCTGGATGATTTCTTCCAGACGTTCCTTCGTGACCCAGCCCATCTTGACCAGATCGGTCAGCGGAATGCCGCCAACGGTCGAGTAGCGGGCGAGCGGTACCATCGTATCGCCGTGGCCGCCGAGAACGAACGCCGTGACGTCCTGGACGGAAACGTTGAATTCTTCGGAGAGGAACAGGCGGAAACGCGACGAGTCGAGCACGCCAGCCATGCCGACAACCATGTTCTTCGGCAGGCCGGAGAACTTCTGCAGCGCCCAGACCATGGCGTCGAGCGGGTTGGTGATGCAGATCACGAATGCGTTCGGGGCATACTTCTTGATGCCGGCGCCGACCTGTTCCATGACCTTGAGGTTGATACCGAGCAGGTCGTCGCGGCTCATGCCCGGCTTGCGGGCAACTCCGGCGGTGACGATGCAGACGTCTGCGCCTTCGATGGCGGAATAGTCGCTTGCGCCAGTCATCTTCGCATTGAAGCCTTCGACCGGCGAGGACTGGGCAATGTCGAGACCCTTGCCCTGCGGGATGCCGTCAGCGATGTCGAACAGGACGATGTCGCCCAGTTCCTTCAGACCGGCGAGATGCGCCAGCGTTCCACCAATCATTCCAGAACCGATAAGAGCGATCTTATTGCGCGCCATTGAAGAGCTTCCTTTTAGATCCATAACCAAGGTCGAGACGAGTGTTAGTCCATCCTTGTGGACAGACCGAATAGCCCCAACCACATAGAATCGCAAACGATAATTTTCGGTGTATAAATTTCAATCGGTTAGATCATCAATTTCTTACGTAAACGTAAGAAATTGCGACAATCAGATGTCAGCAACGTGACGATTTATCTGATGAAGCTCAAGATAGTCCGCACTGCGCATCTCAAATAGGCGGGAAATGGTACGATCAAACTCGAAGCCTTCCGTGCCTTTCTTCTCGGTAAGCAAAACCTCCGGCATGGCCGCAGCGGAGACAAACAGCCGGACGCTTGCATCATAAAGCGCGTCGATAAGAATAATGAACCGTTTCGTCTCATTGCGTTTTTCCGGCCCGAGATACGGCACGTCTTCGACGAAGACCACGTCGAACCGCTGCGCAATGGCGAGATAGTCCGATGCGCCGAGCGGCCGGCTGCACAGGTCGTCGAAGGTGAAACGGGCCACCCGGCCGACGGCGCGCGGGATATCGACCTGCCTGCCCTTCATCTCGATCGACACGGTAGCTTCCGGCGCCCCGTCCGTCACATGACGCCAGGCGAGGTCGAGTTGACGGTGTGCCTCAGGCGAGATTGGCGCCACATAGACCGGCAGGCTCTCCATCTTCTCCATCCGGTAATCCGTCGGAGAATCGAGCGTTGCCACCTCCACATAGCGCTTCAGAAGATCGACAAACGGCAGAAAGAGCCCACGGTTGAGACCGTCCCGGTAGAGATTGGTCGGCTCGACATTGGAGGTCGCGACCAGCGTGCAACCGCGCGCGAACAGTTCGGTGAACAGACGCGCCAGGATCATCGCATCGGCGATATCGGTCACCGTGAATTCATCAAAGCACAGAAGCTCGGCCTCTTCGCGCAGTGCTGCGGCGACTGGCGGAACAGGGTCGGCCTGCTTCGTCTCGCCGGCTTTCAGCTTTTGCCGGTGGGCATGGATACGTCCATGCACATCAGCCATGAATTCATGAAAATGCGCCCGCCGCTTCTTCTCGACCGGAGCCAGATTGAAAAACAGATCCATCAGCATGGTCTTGCCGCGACCAACACTGCCGTGCACGTACAGCCCCCTGATCGGCTGCTCGGGCTTGCGCTTTTGTGCAAAGATCCAGCCCAGGGCGCTTTTCTTGGCGGCCGGACGGCGACTTTTAAGTTCCGTGAGAATTCGATCGAGCCTGCTTGCGACGCCCATCTGCGCCGCGTCGGCCTTCAACGTGCCAGCTTCGGTCATCGCCCGCAGCTGTTCTACGACGCTGAGCGCATAATCAGGAATAGGCTGCATGAACAAGGCTCTGCCTGGGCGACAGCCTCATCCGGGCTGCCGCAGGGATAAGAGAGGATTAGCGGCTGAGGCTGATGGGCTGACCGGAATTGGTCGTACCATCGAAGCGCGCATCGGCGGTCTTGTAGAGACTGCCGATCGTGTTGCCGTTGCGGTCCTTGAGCTGAACCTGCCGGCCGGAGACCTCCCACGAGCCCATGGCGGTCAGTTCGCCAGCGCAACCGCGGGTACCACCACGCGAGCCACTGCCCAGATTGGTCAGGGTCAGGAACATGTCACAGCTGGCGCCGCCATTCTGGACGCGCCAATTGCCGACCATCGACTCCTTCGTCACATCCAGCGCCGTGGCCGGAGGCGCGCCCGCACCGACACCGGGCGTCACGGCAGCCGTGTTGGCCGGGGCGGAGGGAAACTGCGACGGATCGGCAGCACCTGGAGGCGGCAATTGGCCGGATTGAACCGAGGGAACGGGTGAAGCCTGCAGCGGCGGCAGAGCGGTATTGGCAGCGTTCATGCTGTTGTAGGAAGTCCGCTGACAACCTGCGAGCGCCAATACAAGGGCCACTCCCGTAACCGCGTGGTTCAATTTCATCATCACACTCCCGCTCAAGCGACGTCGGCCGCAATCTGCCGTATATCTAGGTTAGAAATATGTTACGCGCATATGGTTAATCAAGTTCCATATGGCAATTAGACGATAGGCCGTTGATATGCGGACAAAATAAGGCCGCCCAAGTCGAAACCGGGCGGCCGTGTTGATTTGCCTCACCGTCCATGCAACCGCTTAGACGCGGCGCTCGACCATCATCTTCTTGATCTCGGCAATCGCCTTGGCCGGGTTCAGCCCCTTCGGGCAAGCCTGCGCGCAGTTCATGATCGTGTGGCAGCGATAGAGACGGAAGGGATCCTCGAGATTGTCGAGGCGTTCGCCGGTCGCCTCGTCGCGGCTGTCGATCAGCCAGCGATAGGCCTGCAACAGAACGGCCGGACCGAGATAACGGTCGCCATTCCACCAGTAGCTCGGACAGGATGTCGAGCAGCACGCGCACAGGATGCACTCATAGAGGCCATCGAGCTTCAGTCGATCCTCATGGCTCTGCTTCCATTCCTTGGCCGGCGGCGGCGAAACCGTCTTCAGCCAGGGTTCGATCGAGCGATGCTGCGCGTAGAAGTTGGTCAGATCCGGGATCAGATCCTTGACCACCGGCATATGCGGCAGAGGATAGACCTTCACCGTGCCGTTGATCTCGTCCATGCCCTTGGTGCAGGCGAGCGTGTTCGTGCCGTCGATATTCATCGCGCAGGATCCGCAGATACCTTCGCGACAGGAGCGGCGCAGCGTCAATGTCGGGTCGATATTGTTCTTGATGTACAAGAGACCATCGAGAACCATCGGTCCGCAATCGTCGATATCGATGTAGAACGTGTCGATACGCGGGTTCTGGCCGTCGTCCGGGTTCCAGCGATAGACGCGGTACTCGCGCACATTCTTGGCAGCGGCCGGCTTCGGCCAAACCTTGCCTTCGGTCATCTGGGAGTTCTTGGGGAGAGCGAGTTCAACCATGTCCAGTTCCTCTGCAGATCAATAAACACGTGCCTTGGGCGCGATCTTGTAGGGATCGATGCCTTCGGCAATGAGTTCAGTGTGAACCGGGCGGTAGTCGAGTTTCACGTCACCGGCCTCGTTGACCCAGGCCAGCGTATGCTTGCGCCAGTTGACGTCGTCACGACCGGCGAAAGGACCGTCGACATAGTCTTCGCGGGCGTGGCTGCCGCGGCTTTCCTTGCGGGCCTCGGCGCCATAGACCGTGGTGATCGCATTGGCCATCAGGTTGTGCAACTCGAGCGTTTCGACGAGGTCGGAATTCCAGATCATCGAACGGTCGGTCACCTTGATGTCCGGCATTTCCTTCCAGATCGCCGAAATGCGGCGGCAGCCGCTTTCGAGCGCTTCCTGGGTCCGGAACACGGCGGCGTCTTCCTGCATGGCGCGCTGCATCTGGTCGCGCAGCACGGCCGTCGGGGTCGAGCCGTTGGCATTGCGGATGCTGTCGAAGCGATCCATGATCTTGTCACAGGCGGCAATGTTGAGTGCCGGGATCGGCGTGGTGCGATCGATGACCTCTGCCGCGCGGATAGCAGCAGCACGGCCGAACACGACCAGGTCGATCAGCGAGTTCGAACCGAGACGGTTCGCGCCATGCACCGAAGCGCAACCGGCTTCACCGACGGCCATCAGGCCAGGAAGAACGCGTTCCGGATTGTCGCTGTCGGCATTCAGCACTTCACCCCAGTAGTTGGTCGGAATGCCACCCATATTGTAGTGCACGGTCGGCAGAACCGGGATCGGCTCGCGGGTCACATCGACGCCGGCAAAAATCTTCGCCGATTCCGAAATGCCCGGCAGGCGCTCATTCAGCACCGCCGGATCCAGATGGTCGAGATGCAGGTAGATGTGGTCCTTGTTCTTGCCGACGCCACGACCCTCGCGGATTTCCATGGTCATGCAGCGCGAGACAACGTCGCGTGAAGCCAGATCCTTGGCCGAGGGTGCGTAACGCTCCATGAAACGTTCACCCTCGGAATTGACCAGGTAGCCGCCTTCGCCGCGCGCGCCTTCGGTGATCAGGCAGCCGGCACCATAGATGCCGGTCGGATGGAACTGCACGAATTCCATGTCCTGCAGCGGCAGGCCGGCACGCGCAACCATACCGCCACCGTCACCGGTGCAGGTATGGGCGGACGTGGCCGAGAAGTAGGCGCGGCCATAACCGCCGGTCGCCAGCACCACCATCTTCGCCGAGAAGCGATGGATCGTGCCGTCGTCCAGGTTCCAGGCGACAACGCCGGTACAGCGGCTACCGTCATCCGACATGATCAGGTCGAGGGCAAAATACTCGATGAAGAATTCGGCATTGTTGCGCAGCGACTGGCCGTACAGCGTGTGCAGGATGGCGTGGCCGGTACGGTCGGCGGCAGCACAGGTGCGCTGCACCGGTGGGCCTTCGCCGTAGTTCTGCATGTGACCGCCGAACGGGCGCTGATAGATCTTGCCTTCCTCGTTACGCGAGAACGGCACGCCGTAATGCTCGAGCTCATAGACCGCCTTCGGCGCTTCCATGGCGAGATACTGCATGGCATCGACGTCGCCGAGCCAGTCGGAGCCCTTGACGGTGTCATACAGATGCCACTGCCAGGAGTCCGGCGTCATGTTGTTGAGCGAAGCGGCGATACCGCCTTGCGCTGCAACCGTATGCGAACGGGTCGGGAAGACCTTGGTGATGCAGGCGGTCTTGAAGCCCTGTTCGGCCATGCCAAGCGTCGCGCGCAGACCGGCACCACCGGCGCCGACGACAACGACGTCGTAGGAATGGTCAACGTAGGTATAGGCCTTGCCGTTCGGGGCGGTGTTATGAATGGGTGCCATTTTGAATTATCCTACGAATGCGATCTTCAAGATGGCGAAAAGACAGAGCGCGCCCATCAAGATTGCGAAGAATGTGTTGAGCATCAGAAGCACGAGCTTCGGAATTTCCGCGTGCACGTAGTCTTCGATGATGACCTGCATGCCGAGCTTCATGTGAATGATGCCGGAGATGACCACCAGGCCCATGACCACTGCAACCAGCGGGTTCGAAAGGGCAGCCGTCACTTCCGCATACGGCGCGCCGCCATACATGACGAGGAAGACGACGAAAATGATAAGGAGCGGGACATTGGCAACGGCCGTGACGCGCTGGCGCCAGAAATGCTCGGTGCCATCCTTGGCGGATCCAAGACCGCGAACCTTGCCGAGAGGTGTACGCATATCCATGAATTTATCTCCTTAGCGCACGATGTAGGCGATGACCCAGATCAGCGCGGTCAGACAGAGCGACACGACGAAGGAGACCTTCACCAGCTTGGTGGTAAAATGCTTCTCGAAGCCATAACCGAGATCCCACATGAAATGGCGAAGGCCACTGAGCATGTGATACATCAGCGCCCAAGTATAGCCGATCAGGATCAGCTTGCCGATGATCGAGCTCATCGCCCACTGGACCCAGTCGTAGTACACACCACCCGACGCCATGGCGATCAGCCACCAGGCGACAAGCACGGTACCGAAATACAGCGCAGCACCTGTGATGCGGTGTATGATCGACGCCATCATGGTCGGGATTGGCTTGTAAATTTGCAGATGCGGCGACAGAGGCCGGCTTTTCGTCACATTCGCCATCTAAACCTCGCGGCGTTTCGATGCGGTCCGAATTCTCGGAGATCCGATTACAGAGTTGCAGCCCAGATCGGGTGCACTGCATCACGGCTTTAATCCTCGTCACCCCGGACGACAAGCACATTCGCTTGACGTTTTCAATTTAATCGATTCGGGTCGATAGAACTTTAGCCTAGTCAGCGCCCCAATATCCCCCTTACGAAAAAACGACGGCGGCGGATGACTTTAGCAACCGTATGCGGCATTGTGCGTTAACGTTACGTTAACCACGCTGCAGAGGAGCGCCCCATGACTGTCTTTCGGTTCACCCTGGCGGGCGCGGCAGCCATCGCCACGATCGCGATGTCCACGGCATCCCTGGCTGGAGACTATCGCCACCACGGTCATCACAACCGGTCGCATCACAACCGGTCTCAGGCCGTGATCGGCGGCAACGGGCTTCCGTCGGTGGTGCCGGGTGTCGGCACATTTGCAGGAAGCATCGCGGCTGTCCGCATCAAGGGCAGTGGAATATATTTCTATCGCGATGGCGCAGCCAGGCCTGCCACCGTGTCCTACAAGGCTCCCAAGGCGCGGATCATCGAGATTTCAGAGGATGCGCCCGATGCCGCCTGCTCGTTTGAAGCCGGCGTCTGCGTGATTCGTCCCTGAACCTGCCCGGAACATACCTACCCGGATCACATCACCTCAGACAAACCGCCAGACGGTGGTTTTCTTCACTTCGCTGTCTTCCAGCACCCGCGTGACCGGCACCTGATAGGTGGCAAGCGCTTCCAGATGTTCGGTCGGTCGGTAACTCCGGCCCGGATCGCCGACAAGGACCATCGTGCCAGAGGCGGCCAACCGACCGAACCATCCCTTCAGCGCAGCGGCAAAATCCCCGTCGTAAAATACGTCGCCGGCCAGAACGACATCCGCATCCACCGACATGCCGATCAGGTCGTCATTGGTGAAATCGAGCGCCACGCCATTCGCCGCAGCATTCAGCCGCACGGCATTTTTCGCCCACGGATCGATATCTGCGGCGACCACATCGGAAGCCCCGGCCATCGCCGCAGCAATCGCCACAAGGCCGGAGCCGCTGGCGAAATCGAGAACCCGCTTGCCGCGCACGGTCTCGGGATGATCCAGAATATAGCGCGCGAGCCCCTGCCCGCCAGCCCAGGCGAACGCCCAGAACGGCGGCGGCAAGCCGATCGCCTCAAGGTCAGCCTCGGTCTTCAGCCACAAGTCGTGAACCTCGCTCGCCAGATGCAGCCGGATTTCCGGCACATGCGGCGGCGCAAGCAGACTTGTATTGTCGAGGATGAAACGCTCGGGATCTGTTTTCAAAGGCTCAGACCGGCGGGTTTTGCAGCCCGCCCATGCGGCAGACCTCGAAATATTCCTCTTCCGTCACCGGCTGAACGGAAAGCCGCATGGACGTGACCAGCGCCATCTTTTCCAGCGCTGAACTCGCCTTCACATCTTTCAGCGAGACAGGCTTCGGCATGTCGCAGACAGCCCGGATGTCGACGCAGTCCCAGCGGGCATCACCCTCGGCAGTGGAATCCGGATGCGACAGGGCACAGACCTCGACGATGCCGACGACTTCGAGCCCCTCGTTAGAATGATAGAAGAAGCCCTTGTCGCCGATCTTCATCGCCCGCATGTTGTTGCGCGCCAGATAGTTGCGCACGCCGGTCCATTCGGTACCCGTGGCGCCCGCATCCTTCTGCATCTGCCAGGACCACTTGAACGGCTCGGACTTGTAGAGCCAGAACGCCATGCTGCTCATGCCTCCGGATTGTTGAAGACCCAGTTATAGGGCTTGATCTCGACCGTTTCGAACAGGCCTGCCTTGGCATAGGGATCCTGCGCTGCAAGAGCCTTGGCATCCTCCAGGCTGTCGGCAGCGATCAGCAGCATCGAGCCGCAGGGCTTGCCGTCGCCGTCGAGAAACGGGCCGCCGATCTTGAGCGTGCCGGCAGCGTTCAGGCCGTTCAGCCATTCCACATGCGGCGGACGCGTTTCCATTCTGAGGTTGAGATGACCGGGCTTGTCGGCGCAAATAACGGCAAACAGCATGAAACGCTCCTTCGGAAACGGGGACTATTCGGTGGTGATCGGACGTGACATCAACTGCGTGATCACGGTTGGAATATCAAGACGTCCATCGATGATAGCCGCCACCGCTTGGGTGATCGGCATGGAGACATGCAACCCTTCGGCCAGACGAGCAGCAACGGTCGCGGCAAAGGCGCCCTCGACCAGCGGGCCATTGCCCGCCGCCATATCCTCGCCACGCCCGAGGCCGATGCCGAAGCGCAGGTTGCGCGACTGGTGACTTGTCGCCGTCAGCACGAGGTCTCCCAGGCCGGACAGGCCGCGCACGGTATCACCACGCCCGCCCATCGCCTCGACCAGGCGCGACATTTCCGCAAGCCCGCGTGCAATCAGCGCGGCCCGGGCCGAATCGCCCAAGCCCATGCCTTCAACCACACCACAGGCGATCGCCAGCACGTTCTTCAGCGCACCGCCAAGCTGCACGCCGACCCGGTCATCCGAGGCATAGAGCCGGAATGTCTTGCCCGAGATCGCCTTTGCCAGCCGTTCGGCGGTCGTAAGATCGGCGGCGGCGAGCGCCATTGCGGTGGGCAGTCCCTTGGCGATATCGGCAGCGAAGCCTGGACCGGACAGCACCGCGATCGAATGTTCGGGAAGGGCTTCTTCCAAGACATCGGTCAGCAATCGGGCAGTTTGCTTCTCGATGCCCTTGGCACAGATGACGACCGGCACATCCCGGCCGAGGTGAGGACCATAGGCATGTGCCGCATCGACCTGCGCCTGCGAGGGCATGGCAAACAGCACGATTTCGGCGTCCGCGATATCCTCCGGCTGCGACGAATAGCGCAGGGCAGCCGGCAGCCGGATGCCTGGCAAGGCCGCCTCATGGACCCCGGACGCCGCCAGATCCGCCATCAGCGAGGCGTCGCGGCCGACAAGCACGACATCCGCCCGGCCCTCTTGCGCCATCACCGCTGCGAGCGCCGTGCCGAAAGCACCGGCACCGATAACCGCAATCCGTTCCTGTCCGCTCATGCCTTGGCCCCGCGTTTGCCATAGGGAAGCAGCGCCTGGGCGCCGGCATCGAGCGGCCAGCGCGAGCGCGGCGCGACATTCAGATCGTCGGGAGCCATCCCGAGCGCCATGCGTTCAAGGCCAGCCCAGGCGATCATCACGGCATTGTCGGTGCAAAGATGATGCGGCGGGGCGACGAAGCGAAATCGGTGCTGGGCGCACAGTTCGTCCAGGGTGCGGCGCACTTCCTGGTTGGCCGCGACCCCACCGGCCACGATCAGCGCCGGCTCGACAGCGTCGGGATATGTCTCGTGGAAGCGCTGCAGCCCGCGACCGATGCGGTCCATCAGCGTGCGCGAGATCGCCCGCTGGAATGAAGCGCAGATATCGGCAATGTCCTCGTCGGTGACCGGCGCAATGCCTTCGGCCGCCTGCCGCACGGCCGTCTTCAGACCCGAAAACGAAAAGTCGAGCCGGGCTTCACCGACCAGCGGCCGGGGAAAGGCAAAACGCTTGGCATTGCCGGTAGCCGCCGCCCGCTCGACAGCTGGTCCACCCGGATACGGCAGGCCAAGCAGTTTGGCGGTCTTGTCGAAGGCCTCGCCCAGGGCATCGTCGATCGTCGTGCCCCAGCGCTCGTAGTCGCCGACGCCCTTGACCAGCACCAGCTGCGTGTGACCGCCGGAAACCAGCAGCATCAGATAGGGAAAAGCCACGCCATCGGTCAGTCGCGCCGTCAGCGCATGGCCCTCCAGATGGTTGATGGCATAGAGCGGCTTGCCGGAGGCACGTGCCATCGCCTTGCCGGTCATCAGCCCGACCAGCAGCCCGCCGATCAGGCCCGGACCGGAGGTCGCGGCGATCGCATCGATGTCGGCAAGCGTGATGCCGGCGCGGGTCAGCGCCTCTTCGATCAGCGTATCGAGCGCCTCGACATGCGCCCGCGCCGCGATTTCCGGCACGACGCCACCATAGGCGCTGTGTTCGTCCAATTGGCTCAGAACCACGTCCGCTTCCGTGATGGCGGTGCCATCGGGAAGGCGTGTGACCACCGCGGCAGCCGTTTCGTCACAGCTGGTTTCGAGGCCGAGAATACGGAGTTGCGACGTCATGGACCCTGTTCATTGATTGCGGTCACCGGGAAACCGGTCTACGAGGACTGTCGGTAACAACGGATCTGATCGGATGCAAACAAAACCTTTTCGCATCGGCACACGCGGAAGTCCGCTGGCGCTTGCCCAGGCGCACGAGACACGCGATCGCCTGATGCTGGCCCACAATCTGCCGGCAGAGATGTTCGAAATCGTCGTGCTTTCGACAAAGGGGGACCGGATCACCGATCGTTCGCTCTCGGAGATCGGCGGCAAGGGGCTTTTCACCGAGGAACTGGAGCAACAGTTGAGCTCGGGCGAACTGGATCTTGCCGTGCATTCCTCCAAGGACATGCCGACGAAGTTGCCGGAGGGCCTGTATCTTTCCGCCTTTCTGCCACGCGAGGATGTCCGCGATGCGGTCATCGGCCGCACGGCCCCCACCCTCCAGGAACTCCCGCATGGCGCAACCGTCGGCTCATCGTCGCTGCGCCGCCAGGCCCTGATCCGACGCCTGCGCCCCGATGTGAAGGTCATCACATTTCGCGGTCTCGTCGAGACCCGCCTGCGCAAGTTGGCGGACGGTGACGTCGATGCGACCCTGCTCGCCTTCGCCGGCCTGAAACGCCTCGGCAAGCAGGATGTGTCGACGCAACTGCTCGACCCGTCCGAATTTCCGCCGGCACCGGCCCAGGGCGCGATCTGCATCGAGAGCCGGATCGGCGACAACGGCGTCAATGCGCTTCTGTCCGCCATCAACGATCGTCCGACATTCGACGCCGTCACCTGCGAGCGTGCATTTCTCGGTGCACTCGATGGCTCCTGTCGCACGCCGATCGCCGGATTAGCCACCATTGAGGGCGACCACCTTCGTTTTACCGGAACCATCCTGACCCCGGACGGCTGCCAGTCTTTTGACATCGCGGCCGAAGGTCATGTTTCCGACGCCGCAAAGCTTGGCAGGGAAGCCGGCGAAGCGATCCGCGCCAAGGCCGGCAGCGGCTTCTTCACCAGCTGGAGCTGAACCCATGCGCGTTCTGGTAACGCGACCTGAACCGTCGGCGGAGAAAACCGCTGCCCAGCTTCGGCGTCGTGGCCACCAGCCAGTGCTCCTGTCGCTGATGCAGGCGCAGCGTCAACTCGGCACACTTCGCCAAGCTTTGGCCGAGGCACCGCGTGCTCTGGCAGTGACAAGCGGCGAAGCCGTTCGAGTCCTGGCCAGTCTCGGGCAGGACCTGTCGCCCCTCCTGGCGCTGCCCGTATTTGCCGTCGGCATAAGGACAGCCGAGGCGGCGAAAAACCTTGGCTTCACCAATGTCCTTGTCGGTGGCGGGGACGGCGAAGCGCTGGCCGATCGCATCCTTGCCGAATGGGATAACGGCAGAGACAACAGTCTCCTGTATCTGGCAGGGACTCCGAGAACGCCCGGATTGGAAACCCGATTGACGGAGGCCGGCCTGAAACTCGCCGTTGCGGAATGTTATCGCATGCTGCCGGTCAACCATGACCTGACAAGACTGCAAGCAGCCTTCGATCCCTGGCCTGACGTGGCTCTTCTATATTCGGCTGAAACCGCAAGGCATTTCGTATCGCTGCCGCCGATGAACGATGACAAGGGGCACATCAAGAACCTGCGCATCCTTTGCCTGAGCAACAAGATTGCCGAAACCTTGCCGCCCGAACTTCGCGCAAGCGCCGCCTGGCCATCCGAACCCAATGAGGACCTGCTTCTCGATCTCATCTGAAGGTCGCAGGCTCAAAATCGATCTTCTCCCTTTCCTTCGACGGACTGACTGACTACGTTTAGGTCGATGCTGGGAAATGAAGAGGTTGCCATGGTTTCCGGAAAGCCACCCCGCCGATCGAAGTCCTCGGACGATCCGGTCACGATTGACCTGTCCGCAGAGGAAACCGGCACGCCAACCACCGATGCAGACACAGTCGTCGCCTCTGATATTGCATCAGAGGGCGAGCCGGCCTCTGTTGATGTCCCCGTAACGCCTGTCGATGATGCTGAACCGATCGGCCTGCACGCCGAGGCACCGATCCCCGAGCCGGAAGCAGAGCCACTACCAGAGCCAGAGCCAGAACCGACGCCATATCCGTCCTATGAGGAGACGGTTGCACAACCAGCCGCCTCATCCCGTGAGCAGCTCCGCCAGTCACCGGCGACATCGACGCTGATTGCCTCCGGCATCTTTGGCGGTCTTGTTGCCCTCGCACTCGCCGGCAGCATGCAATATGCCGGCATCGTCCCGGGAATTGGCCCGGAACAACCAAGTGCTGCAGCGCCGGCCGACAACGCCGAACTCCAGGCCCTGAAGGCCGAAGTGGCGCGCCTTGCAGCGGCACAGTCCGCCCCGGCAGCCGACAGCGGACTGGTCAACCAGGAACTGGCCGACCGCGTTGCGGCGCTGGAAGCCTCCGTTCAGGCCGCGAGTTCTGCTGCGCCGCGAATCGATGCGGCAGCGCTGAACGAACTCAATGCCCAGATCACCCTTTCCAAGGATGCCATCGCCGCTTTGCGCAGCGACGTCGCCAGCAATGCCGAGGCACTGAACCAAAGCGAGGCGCGTCTGGCCGAGGCGGAAAAGAAGATCGACGAACCGCGCAACGACGTGGAAATGGCCCGTGCCATCGCGCTGGCCGGTTTGAAGACTGCCATTGATCGCGGCGGTCCCTTCATGTCCGAACTGGACGCACTGAGAAGCGTCGCACCGGAAGATCCCGCCGTACACTCGCTTTCATCCATGGCAGCGACCGGCATTCCATCGCGCGCCGATCTTGCCAATGGTTTTGGCAAAACAGCCGATGCGATCCTTGGCGCCATCCATCAGCCCGATCCGGACCAGGGCATTGCCGACCGCCTGCTGTCGGGCGCGCTGTCGGTGATCAAGGTACGCCCCGTCGGCAATATCGAGGGAGAAACACCGGAAGCCATCGTTGCCCGCATCGAGAACAAGCTTCAGAACGGCGACCTGAAGGGCGCCTCCCTGGAATGGCAAACGCTGCCGGAAGCCGGCAAAGCGGCCTCGTCGGACTTTGCCACGACGTTGAACAAACGGGTTGAGGTCGAAGCCACGATCGGTGAAGCCCTTGCCAGCACCGTTGGCGGTTCATCGGCCGGAACAACCGGCGGAACTGGGGGCTGAGGAAATGACGACTGTTTTGAAGATCCTGTTCTTTTTCATCACCATTCTGGTTCTTGGCTTCGGCTTCTCCTGGCTGGCGGATCGACCCGGAGCGCTTTCGATCATCTGGGAAGGCCAGTTGATCGAAATGAGCCTGATGGTGGCCGCCACGATCATCATCGGCATCGTGGCAATCGTGATGGCCTTCTGGTGGCTGTTTCGCACGCTGTGGACATCACCGCATTCCGTCCGCCGCTACTTCCGGGCCCGCACCCGTGACCGTGGCTATCAGGCCCTTTCGACCGGGTTGATTGCAGCCGGTGCCGGCAATGCCATTCTCGCCCGCAAGATGAGCGCCCGTGCCCGCGGCCTGCTGCGCGCCGACCAGGAACCGCTGATCCTCGTGCTCGACGCCCAGGCGTCGCTCATCGAAGGCCGCCACGACGAAGCACGGCGACTGTTCCAGCAGATGTCGGAGGATGCCGAAACCAGGGAACTCGGCCTGCGCGGTCTCTATGTCGAGGCAAGCCGTCTGGGCGCCCATGAAGCGGCCCGCCAATATGCCGAAACCGCAGCCGAGAACGCCCCCTACTTGCCTTGGGCGACACTCGAATATCGCTGCCGCGCCGGTCACTGGGACGACGCAATCCGCTTGCTCGACCAGCAGCGGGTTGCCCATGTGCTCGACCGGCACGAGGCCGATCGTCTCAAGGCTGTCCTGCTGACCGCAAAGGCGCAGGACCAGCTTGAAGGCGAACCGTTGGCCGCCCGCGATCATGCCCTCAAGGCGCTGAAGCTTGCCAAGGATCTTGTGCCGGCTGCCATCGTCGCCGCCAAGGCCTATCAACGCGAGGACAATCTCCGCAAGGCCGCCCATACGCTCGAACAGGTGTGGAAGCTTTCACCACACCCAGAAATTGCTCAGGCATACGTTCGCTCGCGAAGCGGTGACAGTGCCGTGGACCGTTTGAAGAAGGCCGAGAAGCTCGAAGCCTTGAAGCCGAACAACATCGAATCCCTGCTGGCCGTTGCCGAAGCCGCACTCGAGGCGCAGGAATTCGACAAGGCGCGTGCCAAGGCAGAAGCGGCCGCCCGGATCGAATCGCGCGAGCGCGTCTATCTTCTCCTCGCCGATATCGAAGAGGCCGAAACGGGCGACCAGGGTCGCATCCGTCACTGGATGGGTCAGGCGGTCAAGGCAGCGCGCGATCCTGCCTGGGTCGCCGATGGCCATGTCTCTGAACGCTGGATGCCCGTCTCCCCGGTGACCGGCCGCCTGGACGCTTTCGAATGGAAGGTTCCCTTCGACCAGATTGAGGGTCCGATCGAGGAAGGCAATCTGTCGGGTGCCGAGAAAGCCCTGGGAACCCTGCCACCGATCGTGCCGAAGGAACCGGAGCAGGTTCCGAGACCGTCCGCCCGGATCATCGATGAAGAAGCACCGGTGGTGATCGAGGAAAAGCCGGAAGCTGCGGCAAATAAGCAGGCAGCGGCGCCGCTTCCCGTTGCGAATGGCGAACGATCCATCAAGGCGGACGACATCGTCGAACCGTTCTTCGGTCGCCCACCCGATGACCCGGGCGTCAAGGATCCCGGCCGCGCCGCCCCCGAGGCAAAGACCCGGCTCAAACTGTTCTGATAGGATATCTATGCTCGAACGTCTGCAATCCTTTTTCCAATCGATCACGCAAGACCGCCCACCGGCGGTCTTTGCACCTGATGACCCGCGCATCGCTGTGGCGGCACTGTGCTTTCAGGTCATGGAAGCCGATGGCGTGGTCCGCGATGCAGAGCGGACGAAGTTGCGTTCGATCCTGCAGGAGCAATATGATCTCGACGAGACCAAGCTTGAAGCCCTGATTGCTGCCGGCCAGGAGGCAGAGAGCGAAGCCGTCGATTACTACCGCTTCACTACCGATCTCAAGCGTCACCTCGACGAGCCGGCACGCGAACAATTGATCGGCATCCTCTGGGACATCGTCTATGCCGACGGCAACCGCAGCGAGATGGAGGATCACGCCATATGGCGGGTCGCCGATCTTCTGGGCGTCTCATCTCGCGGCCGCGTGATCCAGCGCCAGGAGGCCGAAGCCCGCGCCGGAATGGGAGCAAGCGACGATGCTCCATGACCCGGCGCGCGCAACCCACAAACAACCTGTTCTGATCGTCCTGCATCAGGAACGCTCCAGTGCCGGTCGTGTCGGACAGATGCTGGAAGAAAAGGGCTATCCTCTAGACATCCGTCGGCCGGTGCTCGGGGAAAAACTGCCCGGCACCTTGGCCAGCCACGCCGGTGCCGTCGTCTTCGGCGGTCCGATGAGTGCCAACGATCCGGACGACTTCGTCAAGCGCGAGATCGACTGGCTCGATATACCGCTCAAGGAAAACAAGCCTTATCTCGGCATATGCCTCGGCGCCCAGATGCTGGCGCGCCAACTCGGCGGCAAGGTGGAGGCCGACCGGGAGCAACGCACCGAGATCGGCTGGGAT
>ERZ1034401.102-NODE-102-length-25173-cov-3.755315_pt1 | contig 25173 bp, 24 predicted proteins | sample MGYA00520601_ERZ1034401 | MGnify/ENA primary metagenome ERZ1034401 (study PRJEB33736, sample SAMEA104288476) | Azolla filiculoides | biome: Urban; feature: water surface; material: ditch water | place: Netherlands | collected 2014 ... | reverse complement strand
GGCGACGAGGCGCGCTTTACCGATGCCAAGAGCTTCGCGGCCCTGACCGACGGTCTGGTCGGCGCGCAGCCGGGCACCTCGCCATTCTACACCGCCGTCTACGAGATCCTCGACGGCAACGAACAGAACCCGCGCATCAAGCTGTTCGAAACCTTCGGCGCCACGGTGCAGGCGCTCAAGGCCGGCGACGTCGATCTGGTCCTGACCGATAGCGTCGCAGCCAAGGGTTATGTCGATGCGTCCCAGGGTGGCCTGAAGGTCGTCGGCGGCGCGCTCGGCGCCGAGGACTTCGGCTTCATCTACCCGAAGGGCTCCGATCTGGTTCAGCCGATCAACGCCGCGATTGCGGCGCTGAAGGCCGACGGCACGTTTGATGCGCTGAACAAGAAGTGGTTCCTCGACTACAAGATGGGCGAATGAGTCCACTTGCCAGAAACCGCGACAGGATCGCCGGCTGATGAGCTTTCAGACCCTGCCGCAAGGCAATCAGAAGGGCGACCGACCCTGGTGGTTGGTCGCCTTTATCGTGCTGGCCGTCGTGGTCGGCCTCGTCATCGTGTTCAGCGATCTGTACACGCAAGTGTTCAACACGATCGCCCAAGGCATCTGGGTCACGGTGTTCGTCACGCTGACCGGGTTTCTGCTGGCGACCACGCTCGGGTTGATGATCGCGCTGCTCGGCATGGCCGACAGCGTGGTGCTGCGCCAGATCGCCCGCTTCTATGTCGAGGTGGTGCGCGGCGTGCCGATCCTCGTCCTGCTGTTTTATGTCGCCTTTGTCGGCGCGCCGGGCTTTGTCGCGCTCTACAACCTCATCGTCTCGCCGCTGACGACCGCCGGCTATCTGGAGCCTATGGTGGTGCGCGATGTTTCACTGATGTGGCGGGCGATCATCGCGCTGATGATCGGTTACTCGGCCTTCATCGCCGAGATCTTCCGGGCCGGCATCCAGTCGATCGACAAGGGCCAGATCGAAGCGGCAAAGGCCCTCGGTCTCAGTCGTGGCCAGCGGTTCCGCCTCGTCGTCTTTCCGCAGGCGATCCGAGTGATCTTTCCGCCGCTGTCGAACGATTTTGTCGCCATGGTCAAGGATTCATCGCTGGTCTCGGTGCTTGGCGTCGCCGACATTACCCAGATGGGCAAGGTCTATGCGTCGGGCTCGTTCCGCTTTTTCGAAACCTATTCGATCGTCGCCTATGTCTATCTGGTGCTGACGATCGGCTTGTCACTGATGCTACGCGGCTTCGAAAAGCGCATGCGCTCGCGAGCGGAGCGCTAGCGTATTCCGGACGCCGAAGAATTCGCTTCAGCGTCCGGCGGGGTGCTCACCCCGGTCAGTAGATCTCCGGCACATACATCTCCTGCGGTACCGGATGACGCAGATAGTCGCTCTTGCGCACCCGATCCGGCAGCACGACCTCTTCCTTCGGCACGCTTTCGTAAGGGATCTGGCCGAGCAGATGGCTGATCATGTTCAGCCGCGCCTTCTTCTTGTCCACGGCCTGGACGACCCACCACGGCGCCTCGGGAATATGGGTGCGCTCGAGCATCTCTTCCTTGGCCTTGGTATATTCCTCCCAATGGATGCGGCTCTGCAGGTCCATCGGTGACAATTTCCACTGCTTCAACGGATCGTTGATGCGCATGCGGAAGCGGAATTCCTGCTCCTCGTCGGTAATCGAGAACCAGTATTTCAACAGGATGATGCCGGAGCGGGCCAGCATGCGCTCGAATTCCGGCACAGAGCGGAAAAACTCTTCCAGTTCGTCCTGGCTACAGAAACCCATGACCCGTTCGACACCGGCGCGGTTGTACCAGGAGCGGTCGAACATCACCATTTCGCCGGCCGTCGGCAGATGATTGACGTAGCGCTGGAAATACCACTGGCTGCGTTCGCGTTCGGTCGGGGCCGGCAGTGCCACGACGCGGCAGACGCGCGGATTGAGGCGCTGCGTCACCCGCTTGATCGCGCCGCCCTTGCCGGCGGAATCGCGGCCCTCGAACAGCAGCACGACCTTGAGCTTCTTGTAATGCACCCAATCCTGCAGCCGCACGAGTTCGTGCTGCAGCTTGAACAGTTCGCGGAAATAGACCTTGCGGTCGATGGTCGGCTCAGACAGGCCCTCGGCGACGAGTTCGTCCAGCCGTTCTTCTTCCATCTCAAGCTCAAGCTCTTCGTCGAAGCTGTCGATGATCTCGTTCTTAATGCGGTTGACATCGTCATGCGTGGGCGCGGACATAAATGCTCCTTCCGGTGTTCGAACGGCAGATCAACGCATGTTTGCGCGAATACTTTATGACAGTTGGGAAATAGGTCGGCCAGTTCAAGTCATCGTCCTGCGGCAATCTTCCGCGCCCCCCCAATACTGCGGGATGCATGTTGGCAGACACTGGCGCATTGCCGACGCCTCGAAAAACTGCTAAAGAAGCGCCCATGGGATCGAAATTCGGATGCCTCGCGCCAGACATTTTCGTGCTGCAAGACCATAAGCGTCTGCCGGCACGTTTCTTCGCGCGCGTCTCCGGGGCGCTCAACAGCCGTCTACTTTAAGACGCCGTAACGCCGGTTTGCCGTTTGGCGACCACACGCCCGATTGCCATCATTCATCTTCACACGGATATACCAGCCATGAGCGCACCGCGTACCCTTTACGACAAGATCTGGGACGACCACATGGTCGATCAGCAGGACGACGGAACCTGTCTTCTCTACATTGATCGTCACCTCGTTCACGAAGTGACGAGCCCGCAAGCCTTCGAAGGCCTGCGCATGGCCGGCCGCAAGGTCCGTGCACCGGAAAAGACGCTCGCTGTCGTTGACCACAACGTTCCGACCTCGCCGGATCGCCATCTCGGCATCAAGAACGAGGAAAGCCGCATCCAGGTCGAGGCGCTGGCCACCAATGCCGCAGAGTTCGGCGTCGAATATTATTCGGCCAGCGACAAGCGCCAGGGCATCGTGCACATCGTCGGCCCGGAACAGGGCTTCACCCTGCCGGGCATGACCATTGTCTGCGGCGACAGCCACACCTCGACACATGGTGCCTTTGGGGCATTGGCGCATGGTATCGGCACGTCCGAGGTCGAACATGTGCTCGCCACCCAGACGCTGATCCAGAAGAAGGCGAAGAACATGCTGGTGCGTGTCGATGGCGTTCTGCCGGAGCATGTCACCGCCAAGGACATCATCCTTGCGATCATCGGCGAAATCGGCACCGCCGGCGGTACCGGCCATGTCATCGAATTTGCCGGCGAAGCCATCCGCGCGCTGTCGATGGAAGGCCGCATGACCGTCTGCAACATGACGATCGAAGGCGGCGCCCGCGCCGGCCTGATCGCGCCGGACGAAAAGACCTTCGAATATATCAAGGGCAAGCCGCGCGCGCCGAAGGGTGAACAGCTGGAACAGGCGATCGCCTACTGGAAGACGCTGCAGAGCGACGAAGGCGCCCATTACGACCGCGTCGTCGTGCTCGATGCAGCAAGCCTGCCGCCGATCGTCTCCTGGGGTTCCTCGCCGGAAGACGTAATCTCGGTTCAGGGCGCCGTGCCGAACCCGGACGAAATCCAGGACGAGAACAAGCGCACCTCCAAGTGGCGCGCGCTTGACTATATGGGTCTGAAGCCGGGCACGAAGATCACCGATATCGCTGTCGACCGTGTGTTCATCGGCTCCTGCACCAATGGCCGCATCGAGGACCTGCGCGAAGTCGCCAAGGTTGTCGAAGGCAAGACGGTTGCCTCGACTGTATCGGCGATGATCGTTCCGGGTTCCGGCCTGGTCAAGGAACAGGCGGAAGCCGAAGGCCTCGACACGATCTTCAAGGCTGCCGGCTTTGACTGGCGCGAACCAGGCTGCTCGATGTGTCTGGCGATGAACGACGACCGGCTGAAGCCGGGCGAGCGTTGCGCCTCGACCTCGAACCGCAATTTTGAAGGCCGCCAGGGCTTCAAGGGCCGCACGCATCTGGTGTCGCCGGCCATGGCCGCTGCCGCCGCCGTTGCCGGACACTTCGTCGATATCCGCGACTGGAAGTAAGGCGGAGCCGAACTCGTGACTTCAAAAGCCGTCCGCAGCGATGCGGGCGGCTTCTTTTTTGCGGTTGTGTCGAGGTGCGATCGCAAAGACGGGTAATTGCCAAGGCTGACAATTGCAAAGACTGGCAATTGCAAAGACTGGCAAAGCCGCTATCGTCGCGCCGTCACAAAACTGTCATGCAACCCTCCTCGATGGCCCATCCCATGCCCCAGCCGAATTTCAAGATCGCCAGCGCCGGCGCGGTGCGTGCATGAGCGCGATCGCCATTGGTCTTGCCCTGGTTGCTGCCATCCTGCATGCGAGCTGGAACGCCTTCCTGCGCACCGGAAACGATCGTCTGTGGTCGATTACCGTGATGAGCCTCGCCGGCAGCGTGATCGCGCTGCCGTTTCTGTTCTATTTTCCGCTGCCGGACATGGCTGCCTGGCCCTACATCCTGCTTTCTGCAGGCCTGCAGGTCGGCTACAGCCTGTTTCTCGTGGCAGCCTACCGTCATGGCGAATTGGGCCAGGTCTATCCGATCGTGCGCGGTTCCGTGCCGATGCTGGTGACGCTGGGCGGCTTCCTATTCTTCCATGAGGTGCTGGGGCCCTACCAGACGCTGGGCGTTGCCCTGGTCGCTGCCGGCATCATGAGCCTGTCGCTCGGCAAGACTCGGGCAGCCACATCGTCATTGCTGTTTGCGCTTGCCACCGGCTTTATCATCGCCTGCTATTCAACGGTGGATTCCAAGGGCGTGAAGCTGGTGGAGCAGCCGGTTGCCTATGCCATGTGGGTGCTGTTCCTGTTCGGCGTGATGATCTGCATTACCTATGGCGTGCTGCGTCGTGGTTTGCTGATCGATTTTCGCGCCAGCGTCACCTGGAAGGCGTTTGCCGGCGGCGTTGTCGCGATGATGGCCTATGGCCTCGTCGTCGTCGCCTATTCCTTTGCGCCGGCCGGTCTGGTGACGGCGGTGCGCGAAACCAGTGTCGTCTTCGCGGTCCTGATCGGGGCTGCGTTTCTCGGCGAACACTTGACGATCCGGCGGGTGGCCGCCTGCCTGATCGTGGCCGCCGGCGCGATCTGCGTCAGCCTCTAGAAACCGACGACACAAAAAAAGCGGCCACCGGGCCGCTTTCCTTGTCGTGGTTAATCAAATGTTACACGTGAATCAAAAGGTTGCGGTCTTCGGATCCGGGCCGATACGAGCACCTGCATCGTCCAGCGCGTTCAGTTCTGCCACGTCGTCACCCGACAGCTGGAAGTCGAAGACCTTGAAGTTTTCGACGATACGCGATGGCGTGACGGACTTCGGAATGACCACGAGGCCGTTGTCGATATGCCAGCGGATGATTACCTGTGCCGGCGTGCGGCCGAGACGCGCGGCAATCTTGCCGATGACCGGGTTGTTCAGCAGCTTGCCCTGACCAAGTGGGCTCCAGGACTGGGTCGCGATCTTGCGCTTGTCATGGAAGGCGCGCGTCGTTTTCTGCTGGAAGTCTGGATGCAGTTCGATCTGGTTGATGACAGGCACGACGCCCGTCTCGCCGATGATCTTTTCCAGGTGCTCGGGATAAAAATTCGAGACGCCGATCGATTTTGCCCGGCCTTCTTCCTTGAGCTTGATGAAAGCCTTCCAGGTATCGACGAACAAGCCGCGATGGGCCGACGGCCAGTGGATCAGGTAAAGGTCGACATAGTCGGTGCCGAGACGCTTCAGGCTGGCATCAAAGGCCTTGAGGGTCTGCTCGTAGCCCTGGTCGACGTTCCAGAGTTTGGTGGTGAGGAAGATCTCGCCGCGGGCGACGCCCGACTGCTTTATGCCGCTGCCAACACCTTCCTCGTTTTCATAGACCGCCGCCGTATCGACATGGCGATAGCCGGCCTCGAGTGCCGCCTTGACCGCGGGAGCGGCCTCGTCATTCGGGGTCTGCCAGACGCCAAGGCCAACCTGGGGAATGCTGTTGCCATCGTTCAGGGTAATATGGGTTTGTTCTGTCATCGGTGAAATCTCCATGAAGTATCGGGCGATTGAAGACGGCGGAGGTCTTCGGAAATGGTTCGTGCTGGCGCGGTTTATCCAGCAGTCGGAATCGGGCCGTGACAAGGGGCATGCCTCTGTTTCCAATTCCCTACTTAGGAAGGTTGCCGGCCAATGAAAGGGCAGTGCGATGCAATTTGGCTGATCGTGCTGTCAGAGAACCTGAAGGCTGGTTCTTGCCGTCAGATAAGGCAGAAGGCGGCGCATGTCGCGCGGATGGAGTGCGACGCAGCCTTCCGTCGGTTGATAGCCGGGACGGGCTATGTGGAAGAAGATGGCCGAGCCACAGCCGCGCTTGCGGGAAGACAGGTTCCAGTCGAGAACGATACAGAGGTCGTAGAGTTCGTCATCGCGCATCAGGCGTTCGTGGCTCGGCCGGAACGGCGCCTTGACCGGGCGATTGTAGCTGGCATGGCCGGACGCGTCGCACCAGAGCATGTTGGCGCTGACGCGCTGCATCGGCAAGGCGGTCTTCGGCTCGCGCACCCGGTCGCCGCGCAGGTAGCCGGAGACGAGTTTCATCGTCGCAATCGGGGTTGCGCCGTCGCCTTCGCGCTTGCGGCTGGTGGTGGCCGAGCGGCCGATGGCGGCGCGCAGGCGCAAGGGGCCGGCCTGGAGGATCGCCTGGCTCTTGCCGGTCGGCGCCCGACGAACAAGCAGGCGGCGCAGCGTCTTTTCGGGAATTTTCGGCTTGTCGGCTCTCACATTCACGAAATTTTGCCTTGTTCGTGAAGAATGTTGTATTCATAGCACTTCATATGTTTCGGCAAAGCCATAATTGCCTGAAGATAAGAGCATAAGCCTTCGAAAATACGACCCAATCTGGAAGGATCAAGGATGACGGCGCGGACCATTCTGCTCGTGGATGACGACGAGGATCTAAGGCAGATCCTGGTCGAACAGCTCTCGCACTATGAAGAGTTCCAGCTTCTGCAGGAAAACAATGCCACGCGCGCCATGCAGACGGCAAAGACCAGCCAGGTCGACCTGCTGATCATGGATGTCGGCCTGCCGGACATGGACGGCCGCGAGGCGGTCAAGCTGTTGCGCAAGGGCGGCTTCAAGTCGCCGGTGATCATGCTGACCGGCCACGATACCGATTCCGACACGATCCTCGGCCTGGAAGCCGGCGCCAATGATTATGTCACCAAGCCGTTCCGCTTTGCCGTGCTGCTCGCCCGCATCCGCGCCCAGTTGCGCCAGTTCGAGCAGAGCGAAGACGCGACCTTCGGCGTCGGGCCCTATCTGTTCAAGCCGAGCCAGAAGCTGCTGACCACCGACGACGGCAAGAAGATCCGCCTGACCGAAAAGGAATCGGCGATCATCCGCTATCTCTATCGCGCCGGCCAGAAGGTGGTGACGCGTGACGTGCTGCTCGAAGAGGTCTGGGGCTATAATTCCGGCGTCACCACCCACACGCTGGAAACCCATGTCTACCGCCTGCGCCAGAAGATCGAGCGGGACCCGTCAAACGCCGAAATCCTGGTCACAGAGAATGGCGGCTACAAGATCATTCCCTGACTTGACCTGATCGGGGGCAATGATCCTGCCTTCGGTCAGCGATGGCGCTGGTCCCGCTCGGTGTCCGCAGACGACTGCGGACAGCCGGGGATGATGCGCTTGCATGGGTCGTCTCGTCCGCACTTTTGCGTTATGGCTTGAGGACTGCTGCCGGGATCGGCAGCAGCATGCGGCCTGCGACGGGAGAGATTGATGGCACTGAGCGACGATATCGATCTGCTTTCGGCAGTACCGCTGTTCTCCGGCCTGGATACGGACCAGTTGCGTCTGGTCGCCTTCGGCGCCGAACATCGGCAGATCGCGACGGGTCAGGTGCTGTTTCGCGAAAAGTCGCCGGCCGAATGCGCCTATGTGGTGGTCAGCGGCGCCCTTGACCTGCATGTCATCGGCCGCGGCGGCAAGTCTCGGCTCGAGACGACGGTCGGCAAGGGCGTCATGCTCTCCGAGCTTGCGCTGGTGACAATGGTCGAGCGGAAGTTCACTGCCGTCGCGGCGGAAGACGTCGATGTCATCCGCATCACCCGGGCGATGTTTCACAGGCTGCTGGAGGAGTATCCAGCCATGGCGCGGCATGTCGAGGCGCGCATCAAGCAGTCGATCAGCGCATTGGTCGACGGAACGGCCGCCATGGCAGGCCGTTTCGAATAAACATAGCCTGCTATCAGATATCGAACGTCGCTGTGACCGGGACATGGTCGGACGGTTGTTTCCAGCCGCGCGCTTCCTTCAGGATGTCGACACGCTTGAGCAGCGGCGCCAGATCGGCTGATGACCAGATATGGTCAAGGCGGCGGCCCTTGTTGGCGGCGGCCCAGTCTTTGGCACGGTAGCTCCACCAAGTATAGAGCTTTTCGCTGTCGGGCACATGCTGGCGCATCAGGTCGACCCAGTTGCCCTGGCGCATGATCTCCAGCAGGCCTTCGGTCTCGACCGGCGTGTGGCTGACGATCTTCAGCATCTGTTTGTGCGACCAGACGTCGTGCTCGAGCGGTGCGATGTTCAGGTCGCCGACCAAAACCGATGCCGTGCCCGGCTCGCCATCGGCCGACAGCGCCTTCATTTCGGCGATGAAGTCGAGCTTGTGGCCGAATTTCGGGTTGATCACGCGGTTGGGCTCGTCACCGCCGGCGGGGACGTAGAAATTGTGCAGGCGAATGCGGCGGCCGGCCCATTCGAAGACCGCCGAGATGTGGCGGCTGTCGCCGACGCCGCAATAGTCCTGGCGGTGATCCTCGGTCAGCGGCAGGCGCGAGCAGATGGCAACGCCGTGATAGCCCTTCTGGCCATGCAGGACGATGTTCGTGTAGCCGAGTGCTGCGATCTGCTCAGCGGGGAACTGGTCGTTCTGGCATTTGATCTCCTGCAGGCAGAGAATGTCCGGGCTTGTCTGCCTGAGGAAATCCTCGACGATCGGCAGGCGCAGCCGCACCGAATTGATGTTCCAGGTGGTGATCGAAAGCGTCATGGCGATTGTTCCCCAGATGTCTCCCGTTCTTAGAAAGTTTCATCCGCCATGAACAGGAAAAGGCGGCCGGACATCTCTGTCTGCCGCCTTTCTCCACAGGTGAGGTCCGGACAATCAGCGCTGCTGGTTGTGAACGTCCGCATAAGGAATTTCAAAGACGCTCTGATCGAAGTCGACGCCGGTCTGGACGTTGAAGATCATCACCGAGGTGTCCTTCTTCTGCAGGTCGGTGATGGTCCACTGGCGCAGTTCGAAGGTCTTCGGGTCGAACATCAGGGTGATTGTCGAATCGCCAAGCAGGGTCTTGTCGCCCAGCACGATCGTGGTGAGGTCAGCCTCTTCCTTGACGTCACGGACCATCTTGTTGCCAAGATCGATGCGCTCGGCCAGAAGCAGACTCAGTGGCGTCTTTGACAACGGATAGAGATCCCAGGTCTTCAGCTTGGTATTGCCGATCACGACATTCTTGCCGTCGGCGATCACGCGCATCGGCGAAGGCTTCTCATAGTTGAAGCGCAGCTTGCCCGGACGCTGGATGAAAAACTTCCCGCCGGTCTGCTCGCCACGCGGGCCGAACTGGACAAACTCGCCCATCATGTTCTTCACGCTGGAGAAATGGTCGGCGATCTTCTGGGCGGCATCGGTCGCGGCAAAAGCAGGCATGGGCGGCAGGGCGGCATAGGCCATGAAAGCGGCAGCGCCCAGGACGAATTGGCGACGGCTGGTCAACGCGGGCAAGAAGGCCTCGCGTTCTGCATTATCTTCACTCATCCGGTACTCCTTCATATGCTTGCATGTCTTGCCGAAAAAGGCGGCGGCTTCATGACGTAAGCCTGCGCGTCCTGTGCGGCAACTCGTCCCAGTCGCAGTTGTTCCATCACCTTTCGATGTCGGATTCGGTGGGCACGAGGATCTCGCGCTTGCCGGCGTGATTGGCCGGTCCGATGATGCCTTCCTTCTCCATGCGCTCGATCAGCGAGGCGGCGCGGTTGTAGCCAATGCCAAGGCGGCGCTGGACATAGGAGGTGGATGCCTTGCCGTCGCGCAGCACGATCGCAACCGCCTGGTCATAGGGATCGTCGGATTCCGACAGGTTGGAGGTGCCCGCCGGTCCGCCGCCCTCTTCGCCGTCGTCATCATCGACCGTGATGGCTTCGAGATATTGCGGCGAGCCCTGGGTCTTCAGGTAGGCGACGATTTCCTCGACCTCGTTGTCCGACACGAAAGGCCCGTGCACACGCTGGATTCTGCCGCCACCGGCCATGTAAAGCATGTCCCCCATGCCGAGCAGCTGTTCGGCGCCCTGTTCGCCGAGAATGGTGCGGCTGTCGATCTTCGACGTGACCTGGAAGGAAATGCGGGTCGGGAAGTTCGCCTTGATCGTGCCGGTGATGACATCGACCGATGGGCGCTGGGTGGCCATGATCACGTGGATGCCGGCTGCACGCGCCATCTGCGCCAGACGCTGCACGGCGCCTTCGATGTCCTTGCCGGCGACCATCATCAGGTCGGCCATTTCGTCGATGATCACGACGATGTAGGGGATCGGCTGCAGGTCGAATTCTTCGGTCTCGTAGATCGCCTCGCCGGTCTGGCGGTCGAAGCCGGTCTGCACGGTGCGGGTCAGGACCTCGCCCTTTTCCAGCGCCTGCTCGACGCGGCTGTTGAAGCCGTCGATATTGCGCACGCCGATCTTCGACATCTTCTTGTAGCGCTCTTCCATCTCGCGGACGGTCCATTTCAGCGCAACGACGGCCTTTTTGGGATCGGTCACGACTGGCGACAGCAGATGGGGAATGCCGTCATAGACCGAAAGTTCGAGCATTTTCGGATCGATCATGATCAGGCGGCACTTTTCCGGCGACAGCCGGTAAAGCAGCGACAGGATCATCGTGTTGATGGCGACAGACTTGCCCGAGCCGGTGGTACCGGCGACCAGCAGATGCGGCATCTTGGCAAGGTCGGCAATCACCGGTTCGCCGCCGATCGTCTTGCCGAGCGCCATGGCGAGCTTGGCCTTGTTGCCGTCGAAGTCCTTCGAGCCGATCAGTTCGCGCAGATAGACGGTCTCGCGCGTCTGGTTGGGCAATTCGATGCCGATGGCGTTGCGGCCGGGCACAACGGCGACACGGGCAGCGATCGCGCTCATCGAGCGGGCGATGTCGTCGGCAAGACCGATGACGCGGGACGACTTGATGCCCGGTGCTGGCTCCAGTTCGTAGAGCGTCACGACCGGGCCGGGACGGACATGGATGATCTCGCCCTTGACGCCGAAATCGTCGAGCACGCCTTCAAGCAGGCGGGCATTGTGTTCCAGGGCCTCGGTCGACAGGGTCGCGTCGCGGGCAACCGCGCGGGGTTCGGCCAGCAGATGCACGGAGGGAAGCTGGAAACCGTCGGGGCGCAGCAGCGAGCCCTGGGCATCACGCTCGACGCGGGCGCCGGGCTTGGGGCGGCTGGCGGGCGCGGAGACCTGCGGCGAACTGCGGCCGGCGCCGATATTGCGCGAGGGTGCTGCCGGCGCCGCATTCCAGTCGTCCTCGTCGTCGGGCAGGATGCCGGCCGGGCGCGGCATGTCGTCCATGTCGAATGCGCCGTCGTCATCGTCGAAATGGCCGCTGGCCATGGGCGGCGGCGAAACGATGGAGCGGGTGGTCGCTCGCGGAGCACCCTCGAGTACCGGCTCCTGACGGGCATGCAAGGCGGGTGCCTTCGGACGGCTCGGTTCGTTCAGCGTGCCGAACTCATCATCGTTGAAGTCGTAGGGCTGGTCGAAATCACGGCGGCTGCGTTCGGCCGGCTTCAGGCCGAACAGCCGGCGCATGCGCGCGCGCGTCGTGTACCAGTTGTGGGCAATGGCGCCGAGCGCCAGGGCAATCGGACCTTCCGGCTCGTCCTCGTCGTCGGCCTCGATGGCTTGTGCCAGGCTGCGGCTCTTGTCTGCCTGGGCCTTGATCTGGGGGGCCGGAATCTCCGGTTCGCTGCGCCCGACAATGCCGGCGGCAAACAGCAGAAGCCATGCGGTCGGCACGGCGAGGATGGAGCCCATCACCATGGCAAAGGTGCCGGTCGGATAGGCCCCGATGAACAGGGCCGGGAAGCGTAGGATCAGGTCGCCCAGAACGCCGCCGGTGCCGCTCGGCAGCGGCCATGTCAGCGGCGGCGGGAAACAGCCGACGGTGGCGGCGGCAACCAGCGCGCCAACCAGCCAGGCGGCGAGACGAGCCGGTACGCGGGTCAGCCTGCGTCCGCCGATCAGGGCGAATGACCAGGCAAGCACCGGCAACAGCGCCAGCAGGCTGGCCAGGCCGAAGAATTGCATCATTAGATCGGCAAACACCGCACCCCAGAGACCGAGGATGTTGGTCGGCTGATTGTCGGTGGCATAGGACAGGCTCGGATCGGCGACATTCCAGGTGGCCAGTGATGCAACCGCGAGAACCAGCAGCAGGAAGAGCCCAAAACCGGCCAGCGAGAAGATCTGGCGCAATACGAAAGCGGTCAGCACGAAGCGAGCCGAGTGTTCGGTAAGCGCTGCCGAATTTCCTCTGTCCATGTGATTGCCTGCCCGTCCGCGTGAGGTCACTGCTACGCCTTGCGCCGGCTGGGGAACCGGCATGGCTTTACGATACCCTACAGCGCCGAGGGTTAATGCGGCATTAACCATGGCGATGCGATTGGCCCCACAGGCAGTCCGAAAATATGATTTGCGCACAAAAAACGCCCGGGCCTTGCGGTCCGGGCGTTCGTGATGCTTGCGAGGTGGCCGCGCCGAAGCGCGAACCGTTTCTTAGTTGTGGTAGGCAGCTTCGCCGTGCGAGGCGAGGTCGAGACCTTCGCGCTCGGCTTCGACCGGTACGCGCAGGCCAACGATGACGTCGGTGATCTTGAACAGGATGACCGAACCGACACCGCACCATACGACGGTGACGAGGACTGCCTTCACCTGGGTGAAGAACTGCGCACCCATGGTCACGCCTTCTGCGTAGCCGATGCCGCCGAGCGAGGAAGAGGCGAAGATGCCGGTTGCCAGCGCGCCGAACAGGCCGCCGATGCCGTGGACGCCGAAGACGTCAGCGGTATCGTCGTAGCCGAACTTGTTCTTGATCACGGAGACGAAGAAGTAGCACAGCGGGGAAACGATCAGGCCCATGACGATCGCGCCCATCGGGCCGGCAATGCCGGCGGCCGGGGTGATGACGACGAGACCGGCGATCATGCCGGAAGCCGCGCCCAGCATGGATGCCTTGCCGCGGGTGAAGGTTTCGACGATCGACCAGGACACAACAGCAGCAGCCGTTGCAATGAAGGTGTTGATCGTGGCGAGCATGGCGCCGCCGGTGGCTTCAAGGTTCGAGCCGGCATTGAAGCCGAACCAGCCGAACCAGAGCATGGCCGCACCGACGAGGGTGAGGGTCATGGAATGCGGAGCCATCATGTCCTTGCCGTAGCCGGTACGCTTGCCGACCATGATCGCGCCAACCAGACCGGCAACACCGGCATTGATGTGCACGACGGTACCGCCGGCGAAGTCAAGCGCGCCCCAGCCGAAGATCAGGCCGTTTGCGTCCCAGACCATATGGGCGATCGGGAAGTAGACGAAGGTGACCCAGAGCAGGCAGAATAGAACCGATGCCGAGAACTTGATGCGTTCGGCAAAGGCGCCGACGATCAGGGCCGGGGTGATGGCGGCAAACGTCATCTGGAAGACGATGAAGATGTATTCCGGAATGACGGCGTCAGAGAAGGTTGCCGCCGTGCTGTCCGGCGTGACGCCGGCCAGGAAGAGCTTGGCGAAGCCGCCGAAATACGGGTTGGTCGATCCGCCGAAAGCGAAGGAGTAGCCGTAGAGAACCCATGCGATCATGATCGCGGAGCCGATAACGGTGCACTGCATGAGAACGGAGAGCATGTTCTTGGCGCGTACGAGGCCGCCGTAGAACAGGGCAAGGCCCGGGATCAGCATGAACAGGACGAGGATGGTGCAGACGAACATGAAGGCGGTGTCGCCCTTGTTCGGAACCGGTGCGGCAGCGGCCGCTTCGGCAACAGCAGGTGCTGCTTCCTGCGCGAAGGCGACAACCGGCGCCAGCACTGCTGCCGACGCGGCGCCAATGCGCAGCAATGTGGATTTCGACTTGGCAAATGACATCAGAAAAAACTCCCCTAGCGGCCGTTCTTACAGAGCTTCGGTATTGGTTTCGCCGGTGCGGATACGCACGGCCTGATCAATCGGATAGACAAAGATCTTGCCGTCGCCGATCTGACCGGTCTTGGCCGACGATGCGATGGCTTCAACAGCCTTGTCCGCAAGCTCGGAGGAAACTGCGATCTCGATCTTCAGTTTCGGCAGAAAGCTGACGGCATATTCCGTGCCGCGGTAGATTTCAGTATGTCCCTTTTGGCGTCCGTATCCCTTGACCTCGGTCACGGTCAGGCCCTGGATGCCCACAGCGGTGAGGGCTTCGCGCACCTCGTCCAGCTTGAACGGCTTTATGATAGCCATCACAATCTTCATCTGGTTTCCCATCCTTTGCTTGTCCTCGGCGCGGAGCCGACTCTCCTTGACGCAGGCTAGATCAATTTGCCTAGCGACCGGACATTGCCATTCAAACTATGTGCCAGTTTGGGAGAGGGAGAATAAGTTATTGAAATGTAAAGACTATAAAGAAATGATCTAATAAACAGGCAAATGAACGGGCGATGTGCGCACAAAAAATGTGCAAAAAAACAAAATCGCCAACGTTTTAGTCATTTGCCCTTTTGCGGATCAACCCTTCTTGGGCGACCGAGGCAATGAGGCGGCCATCACGGGTGAAAATGCTGCCGCGGGTCATGCCTCTGGCGCCGGCGGCACTCGGGCTGTCCTGGGTATAGAGCAGCCAGTCGTCGAGCGTGCAGGGTCGATGAAACCACATCGCATGATCTAGGCTTGCCACCTGAAGCTCGGGATCGAAGATCGACGTGCCATGGGCATAAAGCGAGGTGTCGAGCAGGGTCATGTCGGAGAGATAGGCAAGCATTGCTGCCCGGTAGTGGCCATCTTCGGGAACGATGCCGGCGGCGCGGACCCAGATATGCGCCTGCGGATCGAGCTTCTCCTTCGACAGATAGTGGACCAGCGACACGGGGCGGATCTCGATCGGCCGTTCACGGCCCCAGTATTTTTTCACCATGTCTGGTGCCTTGGCGAGGAAGGCCTCGCGGAATTCCATCTCCCCCATCAGCTGTTCGGGCTGCGGCACGTCGGGAATCGCGACCTGATGGTCGAAACCCGGCTCCGCGAGCTGGAAGGAGGCTGACATGGAGAAGATGGCCTTGCCATGCTGGATGGCGAGGACGCGGCGCGTGGTGAAGCTGGCACCGTCGCGAATGCGCTCGACCTGATAGACGATCGGCACCGAGGGATCGCCGGGCCGCATGAAATAGGCATGCAGCGAATGCACCAGGCGATCGGCGTCGACGCAGCGCTGTGCTGCCATCAGCGCCTGGGCAATCACCAGTCCGCCGAAAACGCGCTGCCAGCCATTCTGCGGGCTGTTGCCGCGAAACAGGTTTTCCTCCAGCTTTTCCAGGTCGAGACGCTCGATCAGGTCCTGCATCGGTTTCGTCTGTTCATGTGGCTGCGACATAATGCATGGCTCCGCTTATAGGCACCCGTTCAAGGCTGATCTATATAGGTGGCAGAATGTCTACAAGAGCAAAGGATTTCGCCATGCTGGATGTGCTGATTGTCGGCGGCGGCTATGTCGGTCTTTCGGTTGCGGTTGCGATCAAGCAGGCTGCGCCGCATCTGAATGTCGAGGTGATCGAAGCAGCCCCGGAGAACGCCTGGACGAAGGATCCGCGCGCCTCTGCCATCATCGCCGCGGCGACGAAGATGCTCGATGTCTTCGGTCTCTGGGACCGTATCGAGCCGGATGCCCAGCCGATCAACCGGATGATCGTCACCGATTCGAAGACATCCGATCCGGTAAGGCCGGTGTTTCTCACCTTTGACGGCGCGATCGAGGACGGTCGTCCCTTTGCCCATATGATCCCGAATGTCAGCATGGTGGCTGCCCTGCGCGATGCCTGCGCCGATGCCGGCATTGCGATCCGCCATGGACTGCGGGCCACCGGTTTTCGTGACGCGGGTCCGTCCGCCGAACTCACCCTCTCGGATGGCGCGACCGTTGCCGCCCGGCTCGTGGTCGCCTGCGACGGCGTGCGCTCTAAGCTGCGCGATCTCGCCGGGATCAAGACCGTTACCTGGAACTACAACCAGTCCGGTATCGTCACCACGGTCGAGCACGAGCGCCCGCACGAGGGCGTGGCGGAAGAGCATTTCCTGCCGGCCGGCCCGTTTGCCATCCTGCCGCTCAAGGGCAATCGTTCGTCGCTGGTCTGGACAGAGCGCACGGCCGATGCCGATCGCCTGGTCGCCTCGGACGAACTCGTCTTCGAGGCCGAACTGGAGAGGCGCTTCGGCCACAAGCTCGGCCAGATTCGCGCAACGGAAGATCGCCGTGCCTTTCCGCTCGGCCTGACGCTGGCGCGCGCCTTCGTCGCGCCGCGTTTGGCGCTGGCGGGCGATGCGGCGCATGGCATCCATCCGATCTCGGGCCAGGGTCTCAATCTCGGCTTCAAGGATGTCGCGGCATTGGCCGAAACTGTCGTCGAGGCCGACCGGCTCGGGCTCGACATCGGTTCGCTCAACGTGCTCGAGCGTTACCAGACCTGGCGGCGCTTCGACACGTTCCGCATGGGCGTCACCACGGACGTCCTCAATCGGCTGTTTTCCAACGATGTCACGCCGGTCAGGGTGCTGCGCGATTTCGGCCTGGGGATCGTCGATCGCCTGCCGAGCCTCAAGGGTTATTTCATCCGCGAGGCGGCCGGCACATCTGCCAGCGAGGGGCCAAGGCTGCTGTTCGGCCAGTCGATCTGAAAGAATTTTTTGCGCCCTGCACAACCCGTCAGATGCCCGCGCCCCATGGCAGCGCCAGCGGCTGCTCAGTCTTCGAGCTTGCGGGCTTCCGACACCAGCATGATCGGGATCCCGTCCCGGATCGGATAGGCAAGCCGTGCCTTTTCCGAGATCAGTTCATTGTGCTCGCGATCGAATTTCAGCGTGTTCTGCGTCAAGGGGCAGACCAGCAGTTCCAGCAGTTTCGGATCGACCAGGCTGGTGCGGTTCTCGACCATCGCGCTCTCTATTGCAGCATGCTGTCGGCATCGCCGAAGGTGCGGGCGAGCACGATCTCGGTAATGGCGATCAGCGTCTCGGCGCGCGTCTTGAGGTCGGGTGCTTCGAGAAGCGCCTGCTTTTCCGCCGGACCGAACGGCGACATCATCGACAGCGAATTGACCAGCGTCACATTGCTGGCGCGCTCGACACTTTCCCAGTCCGCTTCCAGCTTGTTGGCTTCGAGATAGGCACGAAAGGCGGCCAGAAGGCCGACGCGGTCGACCTGGCCCTCATCATCGCCGGTGGTGAGGTCGGTCATGAAAGGCGCGATGTGGAATGTCCGGTAGGGCTTTGAGCCAGCCACTTCGTTCAGCAGCCGGAACCGGCAGATCCCAGAGAGCGAGATGACGTAACGGCCGTCGCCGGTCTCGGTGAACGATGTGATGCGGCCGATGCAGCCCACCTGTGAGAGGGCTGGCCTTTCCGGCAGGATATTGGTCTGCGGCTCGCTCATCGCCGGCTGGATCATGCCGATCAGCCGATTGCCGGAAAGGGCCGCGTCGAACAGCGCCAGATAGCGCGGTTCAAAAACATTGAGCGGCAACTGCCCGCCGGGCAAAAGCAGCACGCCGGAGATCGGGAATACGGGGATAGTCTCCGGCAGGTCACCCGCGGTCAGATATCTGGCATTTCCCACTTGCATCGAAACACATCCTGCCCGGTCAGAACCGGCTTCTAGTCTCTTTCCTTATTTGGAACGCGCGCGGCAAAACTCAAGGCCGCGCGACGGAGTTCGGCAAAAGAGTGGCCGGCGTCACGAGAAGAGAATGGAGGACAGCTTCCGACGCGCCATGATGGTGGCCGGATCCTTCGGTCCCCAGACCTCGAAAAACTGCAGCAACTGGCGGCGTCCGCCGTCGTCATCATAGGCGCGATCGCGCCGCATGATCAGCAGCAGATGTTCGGCCGCTTCTTCACGCCTGCCTTCGACATTGCGGATCTTGGCAAGCTTCATGCGCGCGTCGTGATCGTCGGGATTGAGCGACAGCGTGTGTTCGAGCGCCACGGGGTCGCCGAGCTTGCGCGCTTCGTCGATCTGGTCGAGGCGCTTCAGCTGTGCCTGGACTTCCGGCGCCTTGGTCAGCTCTTCCGGCAATTGCGTCAGCAGTTCGCGGGCGCGGACATGCTGGTTGGCGACGATCATGCATTCCGCCATGCCGGCCAGCGCCTTGACATTGTCCGGATCGGCCTGGAGCACGGCGGCAAACAGCTGCGCCGCACCGTCGATGTCACCTGCGGTCACCAGACCTGCGGCTTCTTCCAGGACAGCGGCGATCTCGGCTGCCTGGTCGGCGCCGGCGGGGCCCGCGACCTTGTCGATGAACTGCTTCACCTGGCTTTCCGGCAGCGCCCCCATGAAGCCGTCGATCGGACGGCCGTCAACGAAGGCGACGACGGCGGGGATCGACTGGATGCCGAGCTGTCCCGGAATGGCCGGATGGTCGTCGATGTTCAGCTTGACCAGCTTTACGCGGCCGTCGGCCTCGTTGACGGCCTTTTCGATCACGGGGGTCAACTGCTTGCACGGGCCGCACCAGGGGGCCCAGAAATCGACCAGAACCGGCTGCTGGCGCGATTCTTCCAGCACGTCCCTGGTGAAGCCTGCCGTCGTCGTATCCTTGATCAGCGCCGCTGCAGGGGCGGAGGCAACCGCGGGGCTCGCTGCAGGGCTGTCGCCAAATTGCGCCTTGGCCGTCATCTGCTGGTTGCCGTAACCGCCAAAAGGATTGCCGTAGTCGCTCATATGCGTATCTCCCGCCTTTTTTCGCCCGCCTGATCAGGGCTGCTGAACTGCCTTAAAGATCGTATGTCAGGCTGTCACTTTCAAGACAAGCGGCTGATGTCCGGTTGCCTCGATGAAGCGCAGCAGATCCTGGCTGCCGATCGAGGTTGTCGCATCATTCGAGAGCGGATGGCCGTTGATGATGTCGTGTTTCATCAGATCGGCATCGAGCACGAACGTGACCTTGTTGCCGGTGTCATTGATCGCGCCGAACGCGGTCACCGAACCTGGCGCAACACCGAGATAGTCCATCAGCTTTTCCGGCTTGCCGAAAGACACCTTGCTGGCGGCGCCGATGATCGTGTGCACGGTCTTCAGGTCGACCACGGCGTTTTCCTCGACGGTGAGCAGGAAGAACTGATCCTTCTTGTCCTTGACGAAAAGGTTCTTCGTATGGCCGCCGGGAATCTCGTCGCGCAAAGACACCGATTCGGCGACGGTGAAGACCGGCGGATGGGTCTTGGTCTTGTGCTGGATGTTCAGTTCATCGAGAAAGCGGAACAGATCTTCCGCAGTCTTGGCATCGGCATTCTGCGGCGGGGCAATATCGGTTTCGGCGCTCATTTTTGCGTTCCTGTTGACGGCTGTTGCGGCAGGTCTAGCGGATTTTGCCGCCAGAGATAGGCCCGCCACCGACACCTGACAATCTAATGCGCGGCAAAAAAGCCCACATTTTCTGGGGTTTGCGAGATTTTTTCAACGGCGCTGCATTTTTTTCGCAGCAATCTTTCATTTCCCTGTTGCAATTGAAAATCGTTTGAGCGATATAGCGCCCGTCGCCGCAGAAACGGCGGCCCACGATCCACTGACTACCCCAGGATCGAGGTTATGAGCGGGTGTAGCTCAGGGGTAGAGCACAACCTTGCCAAGGTTGGGGTCGAGCGTTCGAATCGCTTCACCCGCTCCATTTTTCTTCCAATGACGACATTGACAGAAAATGGCACACCACGGCGTGTTGTGGTTTTAAGTGCATATTTCTCTTATCGTGGATGCCGGAACAGGCTCGCGCACGAACCTGCCCCTTCGAACCCATCACTCAGCTCTTCGAAAACACGTAGTCCGTTTCCTGGCGCAGCACTTCGCCCGGGCGCAGGACTGCATTGGGGAAGCCCTTGTGGTTGATGGCGTCCGGCCAGGTCTGGGTTTCCAGGCAGAAGCCGGCAAAGGCGCCGTAGCGGCGGCCGTCCAGTCCGGGAGCCTCCGGCGCTACCTTGCCGCCGGCATAGAACTGCACGCCCGGCTCGGTGGTGCGCACTTCCAGCGTGACGCCGGAATTGACGCTGCGGGCCAGTGCCACGCTGCGCTTGTCGGTCCTGGCCGACGAGAAGCAGAAATTGTGGTCATAGCCCAGCTGCGCGCCGTCTACCGTCTGCCGGATCGGACGCATCTCGCGGAAATCGAAGTCGCTGCCGGCGACCGGGCGGATCTCGCCGGTGGGGATCAGGCGGTCGTCGACCGGGGTATAGTGATCGGCGGCGATCATCAGGTCGTGGCCGAGAATGTCATCGCGGCCATCGAGATTGAAGTAGGAATGATGGCAGACATTGGCGATGGTCGGCTTGTCGGTCGTGGTCTCGAAGACGATCGATAACGTGCCCTCCGGCTTCAGCGTGTAGGTCGTCGTGGTCCGCGTGGTGCCGGGATAGCCGGCACGGCCCTCCGCATCGCTGATTTCCAGCGTCACGCTGTCGGGAGACAGGCCGATGATCTTCCAGTTGCGCTTGCCCATGCCGTCGGAGCCGCCATGCAGATGGCTGACGCCGCGCTCGTTCAATTCGAGCTGGTAGTCGGTGCCATCCAGCGTGAAGCGGCCATTGCCGATGCGGTTGGCACAGCGGCCCGGCGTGGCGCCGAAATAGGGCGAATGGTTGATGTAGCCGTCGAGATTGTCGAAGCCGAGCACCAGCGGTGCGTCATGACCTTCGAGACGCAGATCCTGGATGACGGCGCCCCAGGTCAGCACGCTGGCCGTCAGCCCGCCGCCGGTCAGCACCACCCGCAGAACCGTCTCACCATCGTAACCCGTGCCGAACACGTCGCTGTTTGCCATGACTTCCCCCACTGCCGATCCCCGGCTGATCCAGGGTCGGAAATTGTATGATTTTTGCTCCGGTTGCAACCGAAACAACAACGCCTCCCCAACGGATTGGAGAGGCGCAAAAATCGAGCCGTCTGTATCGGATCAGCGGGTCGGAACCGGCACCGGACCGCGATAGTCGTAGAAGCCGCGGCCGGACTTGCGGCCGAGCCAGCCTGCCTCGACATATTTGACCAGCAGCGGGCAGGGGCGATATTTCGAATCCGCCAACCCGTCATGCAGCACCTGCATGATCGACAAACAGGTGTCGAGGCCGATGAAGTCGGCCAGCTGCAGCGGGCCCATCGGATGGTTGGCGCCGAGCTTCATCGCCGTGTCGATCGCCTCGACCGAGCCGACGCCTTCATAAAGCGTATAGATCGCCTCGTTGATCATCGGCAGCAGGATGCGGTTGACAATGAAGGCCGGGAAGTCTTCGGCGACCGTGATCGTCTTGTCGAGCGAGCGGACGAAGGTCTTGGCCGTCTCGAAGGTGTTTTCGCCGGTGGCGATGCCGCGCACCAGCTCGACCAGCTTCATCACCGGCACCGGGTTCATGAAATGAATGCCCATGAAGCGTTCCGGCCGGTCGGTCGCAGACGCGAGCCTCGTAATCGACAGCGACGAGGTATTGGTGGCCAGCAGCGCTTCCGGCTTCAGGACCGGGCAGAGCTGGGCAAAGATCTTGCGCTTGACGGTTTCGTCTTCGGTGGCGGCCTCGATGACGAGGTCGGTGGCGGCCATGTCGTTGATGTCGCTCGAGCCGGAGATCAGCGCAAGCGCTGCCTTGCGTTCGTCTTCGGTCAGCTTGCCGTTGGCGACCTGGCGGGCGAGATTGCCGTGGATCGTGGCAAGGCCAGCCTCGATGCGCTCCTTGGCGAGATCGTAGATCTGGACCTTGTAGCCGGCGATGGCCGAAACCTGGGCGATGCCGCAGCCCATCTGGCCCGCACCCACCACGCCTACATTGGTGATCGTCGTCGTCATCCCGCTCTCCTACCCATCGAATTCAATTCTCTTCGCAAAAATGCCGGGCCCGCTTTCGCGAGCCCGGCAATTGATAGACCCATGCCGGGTGTTTTTCCAGCCCTTTCGCGGTTGCGAAGGGCACCGGATCAAAGCGCCTTTTCAAGCTCAGGCAGGGCTTCGAAGAGATCGGCGACGAGGCCGTAGTCGGCAACCTGAAAGATCGGCGCTTCCTCGTCCTTGTTGATCGCAACGATGACCTTGGAATCCTTCATGCCGGCGAGATGCTGGATCGCACCCGAGATGCCGCAGGCGATGTAGAGCTGCGGGGCGACGACCTTGCCGGTCTGGCCGACCTGCCAGTCGTTCGGCGCGTAGCCGGCATCGACGGCGGCGCGGGATGCGCCGACGGCAGCACCTAGCTTGTCGGCCACCGGCAGGATGACCTGCTGGAACTTTTCCGACGAACCCAGGGCGCGACCGCCCGAGATGATGATCTTGGCCGAGGTCAGTTCCGGACGATCCGAAGACGACAGCGCGTCCGAGACATGGCTCGACAGGCCCGGATTGGCAACGGCTGCGATCGCCTCGACAGCAGCCGAACCGCCTTCGGCTGCTGCAGCAAACGAGGCGGTGCGCACCGTGATGACCTTCTTGGCGTCGGTCGACTGCACCGTCTGGATAGCATTGCCGGCATAGATCGGGCGCTTGAAGGTATCGGCGGACACCACTTCGATGATTTCCGAGACCTGCATCACGTCGAGCAGGGCTGCGACGCGCGGCAGCACGTTCTTGCCGATCGATGTCGCGGGCGCGATGATCGTGTCATAGCTGCCGGCGAGCGAGACGATCAGGGCCGCCAGCGGTTCTGCGAGGTTGTTGGCAAGGCTTGCGTCGTCGGCGAGCAGGACCTTGGTGACGCCCGACAGCTTGGCGGCGGCATCGGCGGCCGCCTTGGCGCCTGAGCCTGCGACCAGCACATGCACGTCGCCACCGATCTTGGTGGCGGCCGTCAGTGTCTTGGCGGTCTGGTCGGACAGGGTTGCGTTGTCATGTTCTGCCAGAAGAAGAATGGCCATTTTCGTAATCTCCTATGCGTTCCGCTTACAGCACGCCGGCTTCGTTCTTGAGCTTGTCGACCAGTTCGGCGACGCTCTTGACCTTGACGCCGGCCTTGCGGCCCGACGGTTCCTCGGTCTTCAGCACCTTCAGGCGGGCCGCCGTGTCGACGCCGAAATCGGCAGGCGACTTCTTGTCGAGCGGCTTCTTCTTCGCCTTCATGATGTTCGGCAGCGAGGCGTAACGCGGCTCGTTCAGGCGAAGGTCGGTGGTGACGATTGCCGGCAGCTTGACGTCGATGGTCTGCAAGCCGCCATCGACTTCGCGGGTCACGGTTGCCTTGTCGGCGCCGAGATCGAGCTTCGAGGCAAAGGTTGCCTGGCTCCAGCCGAGCAGGGCCGAAAGCATCTGGCCGGTCTGGTTCGAATCGTCATCGATCGCCTGCTTGCCGGTGATCACCAGGCCAGGCTGTTCGGCTTCGACGACACCTTTCAGGATCTTGGCAACGGCGAGCGGCTCGACGGCATCGTCGGTCTCGACCAGGATGGCACGGTCAGCACCCATGGCCAGCGCCGTACGCAGCGTTTCTTCCGCCTTGGCCGGGCCGATCGACACGACGACCACTTCCTCGGCCTTGCCGGCTTCTTTCAGACGCAGTGCTTCCTCGACGGAGATTTCGTCGAAGGGATTCATCGACATCTTGACGTTGGCCAGCTCGACGCCGGTGCCATCCGGCTTGACCCGGATCTTCACGTTGTAGTCAACAACCCGCTTTACGGTCACTAGGATTTTCATGGGTTCCTTCCTTCACTGCTTTCCGCCGGAAAATGCGCTTGAAAGCGGTCCGCCGTTTGTCGATTGGCGACATCGATACGCATTTTTTGTCCAAACACAACGCCTGACGCCGATTGCCACGCCATTCGCAGCCAGCATTAATTGACGTTGACGTTCACGTCAATAAGTCTGACGGAGGGCGACGCTCATCGTCCCCAATGGGTGGTTCTGGGGGTGGTCCTGGCCGAGGGCGACGCGGGCGCCCGTGTCGCCGTCGGGGCAACGGTTGCTGCCGCAGGGATTTCCAGGTGCTCGACCGCGCGTGGCGTGACGATGGTGCGATCGAACAACGGTACGCCCGGGCGGCGCAAGACGAGCACCAGCAGGGCGCCGGCGATGATGCCGCCAACATGTGCGCCAAAGGAGACATTGCTGTCGGCGTTGAACAGCAGCATGAAAAACTGCTGGCCGATCCACAGCGCCAGCGGAATGAAGGCGGGCAAAGGCAGCGCGAAGCGCATCAGCACCAGCACCCAGACGCGCACCTTCGGATGCAGCATCAGATAGGCCGCGACCACGCCGGACACAGCACCCGATGCGCCGATCAGCGGCGCCTGCGAGGTCGGCGCCAGCAGTCCATGCACCAGCGCACCGGCGGCGGCGCAAACGAGATAGAAAAACAGAAACCGCCAGTGGCCGAGCGCATCCTCTACATTGTCGCCGAACACCCAGAGAAACAGCATGTTCGAGCCGAAATGCAGCCAGCTGGCATGCAGGAAGGCATAGGTCACATAGGTGCTGTCTTCCGGCACCAGCACTAGCGACGGATCGAGATCGGCAAAGTCAAAGACGACGGCCGCAATGAAACCCAAGCCGTAGATGCACATTTCCAGCAGTTTTTCCGGCATCATCAGGGTCAAAACATGGATCGCCACATTGGCCGCGATCAGCCCAAGGGTCACATATTGCCGTTTGATGTGCTTGAGCGCGTTGCGGTCATGCAATGGAATAAACATCGTGCCTCATCGCGCCTGGCTTTTCGGTTAGTGGCCAGCCTAGCCGAAGCGTGGAGCAAGCAACAGGGGCCTGTGCTGCATTCGCGCACCGGCACGCTTTCCCTCTGGGCGGGAAAGGGTCTGCAAGAACCAGCAACTGTCCGATTTCGTCTTGTGCCTGGAGAGAGCTTGTGTCTGGATCCTCGGGTCATCCTCGGGTTAAACCCGAGGATGACCCGAG
>ERZ1034401.101-NODE-101-length-25320-cov-3.417178_pt1 | contig 25320 bp, 21 predicted proteins | sample MGYA00520601_ERZ1034401 | MGnify/ENA primary metagenome ERZ1034401 (study PRJEB33736, sample SAMEA104288476) | Azolla filiculoides | biome: Urban; feature: water surface; material: ditch water | place: Netherlands | collected 2014 ... | reverse complement strand
CCCTATCTGCAAAACCTCGGGATCAGCCATATCTATGCGTCCCCCATATTCACGGCAACGCAGGGCTCTACCCACGGCTACGATGTCACCAATGTAACCGAGATCGATCCGTCACTCGGTGGAAGGGCTGCATTCAACAACTTCAGTCGCCGTCTCCAGGATCTGGGCATGGGGCTGATCCTCGATATCGTCCCCAATCACATGGCAGCCTCCTTGGAAAATCCCTGGTGGCACTCTGTGCTGAATGAAGGAAAAGATAGCCGCTACGCCTCATTTTTTGACATCGATTGGTCCGAGCCGATCACCCTGCCCCATCTCGATCTGCCCTTTGATGACGCGGCAGCCGATGGCAAAATCAAACTGGTGCGCGATGACACCGGCTTGCTGGCACTGCAATATGGGGAACAGCGCTATCCCTTGTGCGAAGAGAGCCGCGCCTGGCTTCAAGAACTCGGGCACGTAATCGACGATGATCTCTCGGCCTTTGCGAGCGTTGTGGAAAACCTCAGAGCTTTGCACGACCGCCAGCACTGGCGACTCGTTCCGTGGACATCCGCGTCGAGCCACCTGTCCTATCGCCGTTTCTTCGAGGTCACTGGCCTGGTCGGCATTCGCGTGGAGGATCCGATGTTTTTTGACGCGATGCACGCGCTTGTTTTCGAGCTGGTCCGAGACGGACAGGTCGATGCGTTGCGCATTGACCATATTGATGGTCTCGCCGACCCGAATGCATATCTCGAAACCCTGCGCTGCGCGGTCGGCCCCGATGTTCCGGTCTTCGTCGAAAAGATCCTCTCTGCCGGGGAGACCTTGCCGGCGGCCTGGCCGGTGGCAGGCACGACCGGGTATGAGTTCATCAGCGCACTCAGCGATCTGTTCATAAGCAGAAAGGGGCTGGCTCAGCTCAGGCAGCACTACGGTGCCCTCGTTCCCAGCATGGCCGATCCCGAAAGCGGGTTGCGGCAGGCCAAGCACGATATGGTCACGGTCAATTTTGCCGGAGAGGTCAATCGACTGGTGCAGACTGTGGCGGGCTTGCTGCCGCGTTTCGAGCTGCCGGCACTGGCTGACGCAGTCAGGGAGCTGCTGATCGCCTTTCCGGTTTACAGAGTGTACAGCACGACCAAAACCTTGACCGCAGAAGAGAACAAGCTCCTTGAGCACGCAGCCGGACTGGCACGAAAGCACATGCATGACAGGGCCACCCTTGATGCGGTCGTCGATATCCTGCGCGGTCAAGCCCCGACTGCAAGAGATCCTGCAGAGTTCAGATGCCGGTTTCAGCAATTGGCGGGTCCGATCATGGCAAAGGCGACGGAAGATACGTTTTTCTACCGATACAACTGCCTCTTGGCTGCCAACGAAGTCGGAAGCGAACCAGCGGCTGAGCCCTCCGGCATTGCAGGTTTTCACCTTCAGATGCAGCGCCGATTGCGCCAGCAACCGCTTGGCATGTCATCCACATCGACCCATGATACCAAACGCGGCGAGGACGCCCGCGCAAGACTGTATGCGCTCAGTGAAGGCGTCGATGCATGGATGACCGCCTTGCCGCGATGGCGACTGCGCAATTCGCCACTGGTCTCGCATCGATCAGACGGCATGGTTCCCGATCTGAATGTGGAGTGGATGCTGTATCAGGCCCTGCTCGGCATCATTCCGGATCATATCGAGGCGGACGATCTGCCCAGTCTTCAGGAGCGGTTTTGCGCCTATGCCCTCAAGGCCGTGCGCGAGGCCAAGCTGAACACCAACTGGACCGCGCCTGACAGCGACTATGAGAAGGCCGTGCAACACTTCGCCCGCGGCCTCGTGTCGATCGACAACCTCGACTTTCTGACGGATTTTGCCGATTTGTCCCGACCCTTTGTCGCGAGCGGCAAGCTGAACACCCTCGTCCAGACGCTGGTGAAACTGATGGCGCCGGGCGTGCCCGACTTTTACCAGGGAGCGGAAGGCCTCGACTTTTCGATGGTCGATCCCGACAACCGTCGCCCATGGAAAAACGATGAGCCGGTGGCAAAGAGCGCTGAATTCGTTGTCCAAAGCAAACTGGAGATCATCAAACGCGGCCTTTGGATGAGACGGCAAAACCCTGTGCTTTTCGAGCAAGGTGCCCATGTGCCACTGACTGTCGAAGGTGCGCGCAAGGATCATGTGCTGGCGTTTGCCAGGCAGGCAGGTGGCGAGCTCGTCGTTGTGGTGGCCCCGCTGCGGCTGTTCGGCGTGATCGGGGAAACCAGTTTGACCGCCGATCCCTCGTTCTGGGAGGATACATTCGTCCGCATTCCAGCCACGGCGAACAGCATATTGCGCGATGTCATCAGCGACAAAACGCATGTTTGTGGAGACGTGTTCGTCGCCGATATCCTCACAGCACCCGTCGCCCTCCTGACGTCGACGACGTGACAACCTGAGAGGGACATATCGAAGCGCGGCGCGTTCGCTTCCTCACACCGCCGCTGATCCAGATCCATGAGAAGGGATGGCGGCGTACGGCCAAAGTCTCTTGGACCCATCGGTGGAAGCCGGCGCCATCGCACGAAAACCTCGGTAGCGGCCAAGCCCAGGACGACGCACCTGCTGCCTGCTGGTCGCTATCTTTACCGGAACGACGCGCCTGGTCAGGCGGCTGATCGTGAGGGAGCATGCGCCGACTGATGGAACGGCAAACCACCTGGCACGACAAGACCGAACCTGAACGTCTCGGTCTTTACGCTGATTTTCCTCAGAATTTCATGCCGATCGAAAGAGCGGCATTGAAGGATTGACCGACGGAAACACCATAAGCCGAGCTTCCGATCGAGGACGTGTAATAAGTCTTGTCGAAAATATTGTTCAGGTTGAGCTGGATCTCGATCGGGTGTTCTCTCTCGATCGTATAGCTGGCGAACAGGTCAACAACGCCGTATCCCGGCAGATAGAAGCTGTTATCGGCATCGCCGGCGCGCCGGCCGACCCCCTTGATGCCACCACCGAAACGCAGGCTACCGGCACCATCAAATACCTCTCCATAATTATAGGCGAGGCGGAGCGACCCAGTATTACGGGCCACATTCGCCAGCTCGTTTCCGGCGTAGTCCGGATCCTCGACAACGACCGCATCGGTCAACCCATAGCTTCCGATGACTTGCAGCTCGTCCGTCACCTGGCCAGCGAGGTCCAGCTCGACACCTCGGGAGCGCACGAGCCCGGCGTTGCGATAAACCGTTTCGCCATCCACCGTTTGAGAATAGGCGACATTCTTCTTTTCCGCGTAGAAGAAGGCCAGAGTGCCGCTCAGCCAGTCGGTGACATCCATCTTGGAGCCGATCTCATAGGAGATGCCCTCTTCGGGGTCGAGATTGCCATAGGCGCTGTTGATCGAGCTGTTCGGCCGGAATGTGCGGGCGACATTGGTATAGAGCGAGGCATCCGGACGGAATTCCCAGACCAGACCGGCATTGGGGATGACGGCGTTGCCGTCACTGTCCGAATTGACCGTATCGCCGCTGCCGGCGGTGATGTCGTAATGCTCAAGGCGAAGGCCGGCAACCGCGATCAACTGATCTGTGAGATGGACGCGGTCCTGCGCATAGACTGCCTGGGTCAGCATGTGCTGATATTCTTCGGTCGCGGTTGCCGCATTGTAGGTGCAAGGGGAAATCGCGCCATAGACGGGGTTGTTGACGTTGAGACGATTGTTCGCATTGCAGGTCTGAAGGGCGGCGCGGGCGATGTCTTCCTTGCGAAGCGCAGCCCCGAAGAGGAATTCGTTGTCGAAGCCGAATAGGTCCTCGCTACCGGTGAGGTCGGCCCGCAGCGAATGGACCGTCGTGTCGTAGTAGCCGCGCACATCCGAGCGACGGGTCAGGATGCCGGTCGTCGCATTGTAAGCGGTGGCGCGCGTCTGGTCGGCGGTGAAACTGTCCTCGCTATAGGCATAGTTGATGCTCGCGACCCAATCGCCGCCGAGCTGCTGCTTGACGGAAGCCTTGAAGAGGTCGGAGGCACCATCAACCTCGGACCAGGCCTCGTCGAGCCGCTGACGCGGGCTGATGTTGAGGAAGGTGCCTGTCGCCGCGCTGTAGACGGTGCCGCGATCATAGGGCGTCAGGTAATCGTTGTGCGTGTAGGACATGTCGATTTCGGTTCCGTCACGCTCCCACGTCAGCGACGGGGCAATCAGCCAGTTCTTGTTCTCCCCGAAATTGCGCCAGTAATCGCCGTTCTCCCCCTCTGCGATCAGGCGGTAGGAAAAGCCGCTGTCGCCGGCCGGGCCCGTCATGTCGAAACCGGCTTTGCTGGAATAGCGTCCCGCACCATAGGCGTAGAACTTCGACCAGGCCTCAGCCGAGAACGTATCTTCTGGCTTCTTGGTCACCACGTTGACCATGCCGCCGGGATCAAGGACCCCATAAAGGGTCGATGCCGGCCCCTTGAGCACTTCGACATAATCAGTTGTCGCATTGAAACTGTGCGGCAATGCGGTGTTCAGTCCGTCTGTGAGGATCGATCCATCCCGGCTCTCGCCAAACCCACGGCGGATGATCGCATCATTCGCGCCGGCAATCGTGTTGCCCTGGGTGATGCCACTGACATCCGACAGGGCCTCATCGAGATTGTTCGCCGCCTTGTCCTTCAGCGCCTGGGGCGCAACGGTGGTGACTGCCTGAGGTATCATTGTGATCGGCGTATCGCTGCGCGTCGCCGTCGAACTACGCGCTGTTTTGTAACTCTTGCCCTTCTGCCCATCGGCATCAACCACGATGATCCCGAGCTCCGTGGCGTTTTCATCCTGAGCAATAGCTGGACGGAAAAGCAGCTGTGCCGGCATGCTGAGTGTCAGGGTGAGGCAAAGGGCGGAAAGAGAGTTGGATTTCATCATGGCGTCGCAGCAAGAGTTGAGGGAGGCCGCCTGATCTTATAGTGGAATGTAGTAGTCAAGATAAAGACACATTCAGATGCCACCCACCATGACGCTAAATCCGCAAATACGGCACGACGAACGGCACAAGTGCGCGGCTTTACGCCCCCTTTTGGGTCCCGGCGAACATTTTTCGACCCGATGTTTCTTGACTACTACATTCATGTATGCCGACAAGGCGGGATCAGAAACACGAGCCGTAGCCTGCAATGATCGAAAACGCTGAAATCAGCCTGCAACAGGGCATTGCTGCGCATGATTTGTCAGCCGGCTACGGCAGTGTATCCGCCATACGGGATATTCAACTCCGCATCGAAGAAGGGCGCATGACGGCGCTTTTGGGGCCGAACGGCTCAGGAAAGTCGACTCTCCTGTCCGCTCTTGCGCGCTTGCTGCCTGCAAGAGCCGGAACCGTTGTGCTCGACGGCCACGACATCGCCCAACTGCAACCGCGCCAGATGGCCCGCAAGCTCGGGCTGTTGCCACAGCAACCGCCGGTGCCGGAAGGCATCACCGTCTTTGATCTGGTGGCGCGCGGGCGCTTTCCACACCAGGGCTTCCTTCGCCACTGGAGCAATCAAGACGAAAGCGCCGTCACCGAAGCGATCACGCTGACCGGAATCGCCGATCTCGCAGAGCGGCCGGTCGAGACCTTGTCCGGCGGACAGCGCCAGCGTGTCTGGATTGCCATGGTGCTCGCCCAGGAAACGCCATTGCTGCTGCTGGACGAACCAACCACCTTTCTCGATGTCGCCCACCAGGTTGCCATCCTCGATCTCTTGCGGAATCTGGTCCGTCATCACAGGCGCACCGTGGTCTGCGTCCTCCATGACCTGAACATGGCACTGCAATATGCCGATCGGCTGGTCTTCCTGAAAGAGGGTGTCGTCAGGCATGTCCTGTCCGCCGCGACCGATTGTACCGACGAGATTGTCCGGGATGTCTTCGACCTGCAGGCGGTCACCATGCTTCACCCGCAAACGGGCCTGCCTGTCTTCTTGCCTTACGCTCCGACCCTGCCTGGAGATGCCGCATGAATGCTGGCGCTCTGCGTGCTCGCCAGCGTCAAAGGCATTATCTTCTGGTGACACTGGTCGTCATCGCGATCCTTGCTGCGTGCCATATCCTGCAGGGGCCACGCAGCATCCCGCTGCATTCCTATCTCAGCCTTCTGCAGAGCCCAGGCCAGCAAGGCTTTGACCAGTTCGTGATCCTCTTCCTGCGCCTGCCTCGTATCCTCGCCGCCGTTGCCGCCGGCGCAGCGCTCGGTGCCTCTGGCTTCCTCTTGCAGACCGCCATGCGCAATCGTCTCGGCGAACCCCAGATCCTCGGACTGAATGCGGGCGCCAGTCTCGCTGTCGTGCTGCTGAACACCTATCCGCTTTTCCCGCTACCGCCTCTGTTGACGCCGTTTGCCGCCAGTTTCGGGGCCGGCGCGCTATTCGGTTTGGTTCTTCTGCTCTCCACAGCAGGCCGAAACCGGTTCGATCCGGATAAGATGGTGTTCTTCGGGATTGCCCTGTCGGCTCTCGCCAACGCGATTGTCTCGGCTGTGCTCATCCTCAACGAGGACACCCTGGAAGAGCTGCGTTTCTGGCTCGTCGGAGATACCGCCGGCATCGGCTATGCCGCTCTGGCGGCAACGGTCCCGACCATCCTGATCGGTCTCCTCTTCGGCTGCCTGCTGATGCCGTCGCTTGCCGCCTTCACGCTCGGCGAGACAATCGCATCTTCGCTCGGCGCATCCGTTCGCCGCACCCGTTTCGCGGCACTTCTGGTCGCCGCCCTCTTGTCCGGCTCAGTTGTCTCGCTTGTCGGCCCCATCGGCTTCATCGGCCTGATCGCTCCGGCGTTCTGGCCAAGGCTCCACCAGCTTCCTTCGGCAATGGCGCTTTTGCTCTCCGCCATGTCGGGCTCGGCCTTGCTGCTTGCTGCCGATCTTCTGGCCGTCAGCCTGATGGCACCGGTGGAATTGCCGACCGGCGCGTTGACAGGTCTCGCCGGCGCCCCGGCTTTTATCTGGCTGGTCGCGAGGAAACTGCCATGAAGGCCCGGGGTCTGGTATGGCGCACGGGCAGCTTTTCGCTACGCCTTAACCCTATTTCCTGGGCAACCAACGCGCTGCTTGCCGCGTCGCTCATGCTCCTGGTCTTCCTCGGCCTCAGATCAGGCAGCCTGCCGCTCGGTCCGGCGACGATAGCGAACTGGCTTCTCTTCGGAAATGTCGGTTGGACTGAGACCGTCGTCCTGGAAAACCTGCGGGCACCGCGCCTGCTTCTTGCTGTGACGAGCGGCGGAATGCTGGCGCTGGCTGGCGGCGTGACCCAGCACATCACCCGCAACGGGCTTGCCGATCCCAGCCTGATCGGCGTCAAGGCAGGCGCAGCGCTCTGCATTGTCGCCCTGATCCTGGCCTGGCCCGCTGCCCCGCTGGCGCTTCGGCCAGTCGTCGGTCTTGTCGGCGGACTGGCAGCAGGCCTGTCGGTTGTACTTCTTGCCCGTGGAGCCTCGCCGCTGAAATTCATCATGGTCGGTGTCGGCCTTTCGTGGTGCCTCTCATCGATGCTGGTCGTCATGCTTACATCTGCCGACATCCGCAGTCTGCAGCGGGCGATGATCTGGCTGGCTGGCAGTCTGGAAGGGGCAAACTGGCCAACCGTCCAGCTGGCGGCGGCAATCCTGTCGGGCTCGGCGATCATCCTGCTGTCCCTGGCGCGTCATGCGGAACTCGAAGACATGGGAGACGCCAAGGCGTCAGCTCTCGGCGTCAGACTGAGTTGGGTACGGATCTCCTGTCTCGTGGCAACCGTATTCCTGGTTGCCGGCGCCGTATCTGTTGCAGGCGGATTGGGCTTTGTCGGCCTGATCGCGCCACATCTGGCCCGGATATTGCCAAGGCAGGATTTGAGGGGGCGCCTGATATCCGCCACCTTGATCGGCGCCCTTCTCGTTCTGGCGGCCGATCTTCTCGGCGCCGGACTGTTTGCTCCGATCCGCCTCCCGGTCGGCGTTTCTCTCGCCATGATCGGCGCCCCATTGCTAGTGCTTTTGCTTTGGCTGCGTCGAAACAGGATATGAACCCGCAATGAAGTCGCTGCTTTCAACCCTGGTCGTCGTGTTTTGCACGTCCATCCCCGCTCTCGCCGAGCCGCTCAGGCTGGTGGACGACCTCGGGCGGGTGGTCGTCCTGGACCGACCGGCAACCCGCGTCGTGTCCGACTACGACATCGATTTGACGATCCCGCTGATCGAACTCGGCATTGTGCCGATTGCCAGCCATGGACGGATCAGGGGCGATGGCACGCCCTATTTGCGGTCTTCAAAACTGCTCACCGGTGTCGACTTCGACAACAGCGACATCATTTTTCTGGGCGCTGCGGAGATCGATCTGGAAAGGGTTGCGGCGCTGAAGCCGGATCTCATCGTCACGGAAGCCTCACGTTCGACGCCCGTCGAAAAGCTCGAGCAACTTGCCCCGACCCTGGTCATTAACTCCGACCTGGGCGCGCCACATGTCTACACGCTGCTGGCCGCGGCAACGGGCAGGGAACCAGAACGCTTTCGGCTTGATAGCCGATACAAGGCGCAGATCGCGCTCCTGAAGGCCGAGGTCCGGACGGAGACGTTAACCGCTTCGGTGTTTCAACCGCTGCGGGGCAAGCTGAATGTCTATCGCAGCTACCGGGCGATCGGGCAGGTCCTGCGTGATGCCGGATTTCTATTTCCGCGTTTGATGGACGAGATACCCGAAGGTCAAAGCATAGTCGTCAGCGCCGAACGATTGCAGGAACTCGATGCAGACGTGATCTTCGACCCATATCGATCGGATCGCAAAGCGGGTGCCAAGGCAGAGATAGAGGCAATGGAGAAAATCATTCCCGGCTTCTGCCGATTTCTTGCCGCCTGCCGAGAGGGGCGATACATCCTGATACCCCGTGAAGAGGCAATCTCGAACTCCTATGCAGCCCTGTCACGCATGGTGGCGACCGTTCAGACGGCCTTCGGACCACGCCCGGATTGACCGGTTTTCCATTGCGCTGAAACGACTTCGAGACAAGGGCAATTGGTCGGCCGGGTTCACTCTCATATCTCATCAGTATAGCAGTAGATTGGTTCACGGCCTGCCATTTCTCCCGATCAATGCAAGGACGGCGTGTCGATAGGAAAGCTTGATGTCCACACCTGAAAAACCGAACAGACTGAAAGACCGATTGGGCGAGCAGCTCGCCAAGCGTCGACACAAGCTTTCCCCAGGGCTTTTGAAGGTTCTGGAGTTCATCGACGCAAATCGTCACCGGGTTCTGGGTCTTTCCGCGCTGGAGATCGGATTCGAGGCGGGAGCGTCGGATGCCACGGTCATCCGCGCCATCCAAGCTCTCGGCTTCAGTGGCATCCGCGAATTGAAGGATGTCCTGGAAGCCTGGCTCGGCGAGACAGATTCTCCGATCGAGAAGATGGCGTCAACGCTTCGCGATGTCGATGGCGAAGTCAATCATGCGATCGATTTCACCCTGCAATCGACCGCCGCCACAGTAGAACACCTGTCCAACCCGGAAAATCGCGCCGCAATCAGTCGGATCGCAGGCCTCTTCACTGAGGCGAAAGGCGTGGCAATCTTCGGCATCGGCGCCTCTGGAATTATTGCGGAATACGGAGCGAGGCTTTTCGCCCGCTCAGGCATGCCAAGCCATGCCCTCAATGCCACCGGCATTGCCCTTGCCGAGCAATTGCTTGCCTTGCAGCCGGGTCATCTGCTGGTCATGTTGCTGCACGGGCGGTCGCACCGCGAGGCCATGGCAACCATCAGCGAAGCCGAGCGACTGGGTCTGCCGATCGTGATGATCCTCGGCAAGGCCGACACACCGCTTCGCAGCCACGCTCGGGAAGTCTTGATGCTGCCTCGCAGCAATTCCGAACGCTTAGCCCTGCACGCACCGTCGTTGATCGCCCTGGAACTGCTGCACGTCATATACTCGATGGTGAAGCCGGAGGCGACGCTTGCCTCGCTGGAACGTCTCATCGAGCTGAGGACACTGGTTCGTCCCAGTGGAAAATAAAGGCCTCGCAAAACCTCCATCCGAAGGTTCATCGCCATTCTTGTCCTCAATGATCGCCTCAATCCAAAGAGGGTATGAAGCCGGACCACAAGCTAGTCCGTTTCGCCGACCCCTTCCCGGGCAGCACCAGGATGTGACGCTTTGGCCGATTGCTTGATGGCACAAACGGAGCGACGTCAGTGGAGAGACTGACTTACTGAACGGATTGGACTCTCAATCATGCCTACCCAGTTCAGACGTCAGAAGAAGGTGCCGGCCATTTCTGGTGAGCCGTCCAAAGCGTGGCCCATGAATTCGAGTGCACCCTTCAGCGTCTCGCGTCGGATCGGCCCTCCAAGGCAAACGCGAACGGCTTCCTCGGCCATGCCATCGACCGTGAAGGCGTCGCTGGCAACGACGCCGATGCCGGACGCGCGCATGTGAGTGCCGAAGGTTGAGCGCGTCCAGCCGTTTGTCAGGGGAAGCCATATGTTGAAGCTGATCGGGTCGCTCTTATAACTGCCCGCCGGCAGCACTTCGGCAACCAGCGCCTGGCGGGCGGCGGCTTCGGTGCGGATGAAGCGCAGGATGCTGTCGGCTGTGCCGTCCTCGATCCAGCGCGTCGCAAGTGCGGCGGACAGGGGCGATGCCATGACGCTTGCCGCACGCATGGCACTGACGAAGGGCCAGGCGGCTTTTGTGTCGGGCACCACGACATAGGCGAGCCGCAGACCGGCACCGATGCATTTTGCCAGGCCACCGATGTGCCAGGTCAGGTCCGGGGCCATAGCGGCAAGCGGAGCCGGGCTGTGAAGCGGGATGAAGCCATAGGCATCATCCTCGACGATCGGCACATGATATTTGCGGGCGACCGCGCAGATTTCCTCCCGCCGCTTTTCCGGAATGGTCAGGGTCATCGGGTTCTGCAGCGTCGGATTGAGATAGAGCGCCTTCGGCTTGGCAGCCTTGCAGATCTCGGCAAAGGCCGCCGGGATGATGCCCTCCGCATCCATCGGCAGGCCCTTCAGGTTAAGGCGGAGCTGAGCGGCAATCGAGCGCATGCCGGGATAGGTGATGTTTTCGGAAAGCACCATATCGCCGGGTTTTGCCAGAAGCCCGAAAATGGCCAGCAATGCCGGATGGGCACCGGGCGTAACGAAGATGCGTTCCTGGGAAGGCACGAGGCCACGGCGACTGAGCCAGGAGGCCGCAGCCTCCTTGTCCATGCCGGCGCCGCCGAAACCCTGATAGCGCAGAAGCGGGATCATGTTGGTGGCAACGGCGGAAAGCCCCTCCTGCATGCGTGCGAGAAGATCGGGATCTTCCGGCTCCGGCGGCATGTTCATGGAGAAGTCGACGACGGATGTGCGGCGAGAATCGACCGCGGCACTGGAGACAAAACCGCGCCGCTCCTTTTCCTGACCGCCGGTGACAAAAGTTCCGCGTCCGACATGAGTTGCGACAAGGCCGCGCTTCTGTGCCTCGACATAGCCGCGCGCAACCGTGGTGAAATCGATGGTCAGACGTTTTGCCAGATCTCGCTGTGGCGGCAACCTGTCGCCGACCAGGAGCTTGCCACTCTTCAAGTCCATCTCGATGATATCGGCAATCGCCATGTAGCGCGGACCGCTGCTGCGGGAGAGGTCGGGGATCCAGGTCTTCATGAGAACTCGTCAAATGTGAACATTGACTGTATATTGTTGCTTTTCTCACCTGTCACTAGGAAATCGATCTTTCAACTGAAATGAGATGCACCGACATCGAGCGATGATGAATGATGGCATATTGACTGCATTCAAACTCGATCGATGCGCCTATGCGTTTGGCAGGAATTTGCCCTGATATTAGCACTGCAATTTTGAAGATCCTATAATTGACTGCCACATTGACTGTATTTTGCATCGTTTTGATTTGATATTAGGCAAAAACCAATCTGGCATAGCCTTTGCAATTGAATGGCAGTGGCCCGTCCCATGGGCCGACCTCGAAACAGGAGCCATTCATGCCCGCAATCACCGCACCGGCCCACGCAGATGGGGACTTCTTCGTCGACTACGAGGAAAAGGTTTTCGAAGACATTCAGGCCAATGAAGGCGAAAAAGCCCTCATCACCTTCCATACCGTCGCTTTCGAGGGTTCCATCGGCCTCGTCAACCTGCTGCAGGCCAAACGCCTCAAGCGCAAGGGCTATGACACGTCCATCCTGCTCTACGGCCCCGGCGTCACGCTCGGCATCCAGCGCGGCTTCCCCAAGCTCGGCTCCGAAGCTTTTCCGGGGCACCTGAACTTCAACAACCAGATCAAGGGTTTTCTCGAGGAAGGCGGCAAGGTCTATGCCTGCCGTTTTGCCCTTCAGGCCCTCTACGGCCATGGCGAGCCGTCGCTGATCCCCGGCATCACGCCCATCAGCCCTCTCGACGTACTGGATCTCATGCTGATCCACCGCCGTGCCGGCGCTGTCATTCTGGACACCTGGACGCTCTGACCCGACGCCCCCGCGCCAATCCTGTCGCGTGCTGAAGGCGGGGCTAGCCCCCGCCTCCTTCACCTCAACGCAAGGAACTCGTCATGGATAAAAGCAGGACCGTTCGGGCCGCCGCGGCCCAGATCGCGCCGGATCTCACGTCGCGCGACAAGACGCTTGCCCGTGTGCTGGAAACGATCCGCGAGGCCGCCGCCAAGAGCGCGGACCTGATCGTCTTCCCGGAGACATTCGTCCCCTGGTATCCCTATTTTTCCTTCGTCCTGCCCCCGGTCCTTTCCGGCCGCGAGCATCTCCGCCTTTATGAGGAAGCGGTCACGGTCCCCAGTGCCACGACCGACGCGGTTGCGGCAGCGGCGCGCGAGCACGGCATCGTCGTCGCACTCGGCGTCAACGAGCGGGATCATGGCACGCTCTACAATACCCAGCTCATCTTCGATGCGGATGGCGCGCTTGTTCTCAAGCGACGCAAGATCACCCCGACCTTCCATGAACGGATGATCTGGGGCCAGGGCGATGCGTCCGGCCTGAAAGTGGTCGCGAGCCAAATCGGCCGCATCGGCGCTTTGGCCTGCTGGGAGCACTACAATCCCCTTGCCCGCTATGCGCTGATGGCGCAGCATGAGGAAATCCATGTCGCGCAGTTTCCAGGTTCCATGGTCGGGCCGATCTTCGCCGACCAGATGGAAGTCACCATCCGCCACCATGCGCTGGAAAGCGGCTGCTTCGTCGTCAACGCCACCGGCTGGCTGACAGACGAGCAGATCCGCTCGATCACCCCGGACGAAGGTCTGCAAAAGGCCCTGCGCGGCGGCTGCATGACGGCGATCATCTCGCCCGAGGGCAAACATCTCGCAGCCCCGATCACCGAGGGCGAAGGTATTCTGATTGCCGATCTCGACATGAGCCTGATCCTCAAACGCAAGCGGATGATGGATTCCGTCGGCCACTATGCGCGACCGGAACTCCTGCACCTCGTGATCGACGATCGCCCGGCAAACCCGATGGTGACAGCCCATACATTCCTCGAAACAGCACCGACAGGGAGCAATACCGATGGACACCAGACCCCAGCTTTCGACGGAAACACTGATCAACGAATTGCAGTCGTTCGGCGCCAGGCTGGTTGACCCGAAGGCCGGCCACGAAAGCCGCCGCGGCGGTGCCGGCCCGTCCGATCATAAGGCGCTGACCATCGATGGCATGACAGTCATGGTGCCGGTCCACACGGCGCCAGCCTTCGAAAGCCCGTATCTGGTCGAAAAGCCTGACGAAGCCGGAAACAGCCGCATCAGCCGCGATGGCCGGGTCATCGGGGAAGTCTCCTTCCCCTTGCGTCCGCGCTTCTACGAGCGCTCGACGGCCGACGGCATTCCCTATTCGCAGATCGCCGTGCTGCACGGACGCGATGTGCTGGCAACCACCGTGCTACAGACCTGCATTCGCTACCAGAGCCGGACGAAGACCTGTCAGTTCTGTGCCATCGGCCAGTCGCTCGCAGCGGGCCGCACCGTTGCCCACAAGACGCCGGCGCAACTGGCCGAAGTCGCCAAGGCGGCCGTCGAACTTGACGGCGTCAAGCATATGGTGATGACCACAGGCACGCCGAAGGGCGACGACAGGGGTGCAGCCGTTTTGGCAGACAGTGCGCGCGCCATCAAGGCGGCCGTCAACATTCCGATCCAGGCACAATGCGAACCGCCGGAAGACGACATCTGGTTTTCGCGCATGAAGGAGGCCGGCGTCGACGCACTCGGCATGCATCTTGAGGTCGTGACGCCAGAGATCCGCGCCCGCATCATGCCGGGCAAGGCGCAGGTCGGCATCGAGAAATACATGGCCTCCTTCAAGGCGGCGGTCGCGGTGTTCGGACGCGGGCAGGTCTCCACTTATATCCTCGCCGGCCTTGGTGATACGCGCGAGGCCATCCTCGACATCTGCGAAAGGCTGGTGGCGATCGGTGTCTATCCCTTCGTCGTACCCTTCGTGCCGATCTCGGGAACGCCGCTGGAAAGCCATCCGGCCCCGAAGCCCGACTTCATGCATTCGATCCTCGGCCCGCTGTCGAAGATGTTGGTCGAGAGCGGCCTCAAGGCCGTCGACATCAAGGCCGGCTGCGGCAAATGCGGCGCCTGCTCCGCCCTTTCCACCTATGAGAGGACGCTGACCCTATGATGATCGAACCATTTTCACCGTTCCGCGCTGGCGAATTCCAGGTGAAGTTCGCGACATCAACCTGGGAGCGCGACGAGGCCCATGCTCTTCGCCGGGATGTCTTCTGCCGCGAACAGCAGATCTTTGACGGCGACGACCGGGATGCGATCGACGACCACGCCACCCCCATCGTCGCGCTGTCGATGCTCGGCGTGGCTGCGGATCAACTGGTGGGCACTGTGCGTATTCACGAGGCCGAACCCGGGCTGTGGTGGGGCTCGCGCCTTGCTGTGCATGAAGATTTCCGCAAGATCGGCGCGCTGGGCGCCACCCTGATCCGGCTTGCGGTCTCCTCCGCCCATGCGATGGGCTGCCATACGTTTCTAGCCAATGTGCAGCCCCAGAACGGCCTGCTCTTTCGCCGCCTGCACTGGGATGTGATCGAGGAGTTCGAGGTCTACGGCAAGCCACATCTGCGCATGAAGGCGGATCTCGCCTGGTATCCGCCCTGCGCCACGCCGGAGGCGGGTTTCATCGCGCTGCCGAAGAGGGCGGCGTGATGATGCCAGACATCGACATTGACATTGGTATCGACCTGGGCACCGATCTCGAAGCGCTTGCAACAAAGCTTCGCTCCAGCAGCGGCATCGCGGCAAAACACGATATCGACGCGGTCACGGCCACTCTCGGCATAAAGGACAAGTCGGTGCCAGTCGGGGACGATTGCGCCGCCCTGGCCGATGGCGACGGATACCTGCTCTTTGCCATCGAAGGCTTCATCAACGCCTTCGTCGCTGCCGATCCATGGTTTGCCGGCTGGTGTGGCGTGATGGTCAATATATCCGACGTGGTGGCCATGGGCGGCAGGCCGACTGCCTTGGTGGATGCGGTCTGGGCGGCGGGTGAGGATGGGGCGGCGCCGATATTGAAAGGCATGCGGGCCGCGGCAGAAGCCTATGGCGTGCCGATCGTCGGAGGGCACACCAATGTCCGTAACGATCGCAGCCAATTGTCCGTCGCCATTCTCGGTCGCGCCAATCGCCTGCTCACCAGCTTTGATGCACGCCCGGGTGACGTGCTGATTGCCGCCGTGGATCATCGTGGCCGCTACCGAGCGCCCTTCGACAACTGGGAGGCGGCAACCCTTGCTCCCCCCGCGCGCCTGCGCGGCGATCTCGACATCCTCCCGCAGATTGCCGAAGCGGGACTCGCTGTCGCTGCCAAGGATATCAGCCAGGGCGGCATCGTTGGCACGGCGATCATGCTGGCAGAGTGTTCCGGCGTCGGCATCGATATCGACGTGACGGCCATTCCTCTCCCCGCCGGTGTCAGCCTCGACCGGTGGCTCGCGACCTTTCCGAGCTTCGGCTATCTGCTCTCGGTCTCGCCCGAAAATGTCGATGACGTGCTCGCCCGGTTTGCCGCCCGCGACATCGTTGCGGCCGCAGTCGGCACCGTGAGGACCGGCAGCGAGGTCGCGATCACCGATGGCGTCGAACGGATCGTCATTCGCGACCATGCCGAAACACCGCTGATGCAGCTCGGGTTAGGGGCACTGTGCGCATGACCCGGCCCCTGCGCATCGCCATGCTCACGCATTCGACCAATCCACGCGGTGGCGTGGTGCATGCCATGCAGCTTTCCGAGGCGCTGACAGCGCTTGGTCACACCGTGACACTGCACGCGCCCGATGCGAAAGGCACCGGCTTCTTCCGCAAACCTGCCTGCAGCACGGCCTGCTTTGCCGTTCCCGCCTCTCCGCCGGACATGATTGATATGGTCGAGCAGCGGGTTGCGGAATATGTCCGTCATTTCGAACAGACTGACATTTGCGATTTCGATATCTTCCACGCCCATGACGGCATTTCCGGGAATGCACTGGCGACTTTGAAAGAACGCGGCCTGATTTCGGGTTTTGTCCGCACCGTCCATCATATCGACCACTTTGCCGACCCGCGCCTGATAGCGTTGCAGGACCTGTCAATCGATCGGGCCGATGCCTTTTTTGCCGTCAGCGCCCTATGGCAGGAAGCCTTGCGCGACAAGCGAGGCATAGAATCCACAGTTGTCGGCAACGGCGTCGATACGCAGCGTTTCGCTCCGGCATGGAGTGGCGACCAGACAGAACTACGCGATCGGATCGGGCTTCATGCCGGACCCGTTTTCTTGAGCATCGGCGGTATCGAGGCGCGCAAGAACACGCTCGGCATTCTTGAGGCTTTCCGGCAATTGCGGGCCGTGAAACCCGATGCGCAACTGGTCATCGCCGGTGGCGTGTCTTTGCTCGATCACCGCGATTACCAGGAGGAATTCCAGTCGCACCTGCGCACGCTGCGCGCGGACGCATCCGCCGTGCATGTCATTGGCGCCGTGCCGGACCACGACATGCCGAACCTCTACCGGCTTTCCGATGCCCTCGTCTTCCCTTCGCTGAAGGAGGGGTTCGGGCTTGTCGTTCTGGAGGCGATGGCGAGCGGCGTTCCCGCCATCGTGCCATCGATCGCACCGTTCACAGAATATCTTTCCAGCGAAGACGCCATCTGGTGCGATCCGCAGCACCCCGCCTCCATCGCCGAGGCCATGGCGCTGTCCCTCATGGCGCCGATCCGCGACCGCATCATCGCCCGCGGCCTCGAGGTCGCTGGCCGCTTCAGCTGGCGCCGCGTGGCGGAGGCTCACCTTTCTACCTACGTCACCTTGAAGGAGGCAGCCCATGCCTGAAATGCGTTTTGTCATCACCTGGCCCGATGGCCAGGAAGAGACATGCTACTCACCCTCGCTGATCATTCGCGATTTCTTCACCGAGGGCGAAAGCTATCCGGTGGCGGATTTCGTCGACCGAAGCCGCAGGGCGCTGACCATCGCCAGTGACCGCGTCGAGGCAAAATACGGATTTGCCTGCTCCTCCGCCAACGACCAGCTCGCCCGTATCGAAACCGCCGCAGCCCCTTTCCTGGAACACGCGGATGCCCGCGTGCGCTGCGACACCTTCATCCTGTGAAAGGACAACCTGTGACCAAGTCCCTGAAGCCCCATTATAGTGCTGTCGTCGTTGGTGGCGGACAGGCCGGTCTCTCCGCCAGCCACTACCTCAAGCAACACGGCATCGACCACGTCGTCTTCGAAAAGAAGGCCGTCGCCCACAAATGGCAGAACGAGCGCTGGGATGCCTTCTGCCTGGTAACCCCGAACTGGCAATGCCAACTCCCCGACCATCCCTATGACGGGGCCGATCCGCACGGCTTCATGGTCAAGGACGAGATCGTCGCCTATGTCGACCGCTTCGTCAAAAAGGTCGATGCGCCTGTGTTCGAAGGCACCAGCGTCACCGCGCTTGAGAAAGCCGGAGATGTGTTCAGCATCGAAACCTCTATCGGCACCGTCACGGCCGATTCGGTCATTCTCGCCACCAGCCTCTATGCCCAACCCTTCGTTCCGCGCGCCGCAGAACGGCTCCCCGATCATATCACGCAAATCCATACCGCCGATTACCGCAACCCCGCACAACTACCGCCGGGCGGCGTCATCGTCGTGGGCTCCGGCCAGTCCGGCTGCCAGATCGCCGAAGACCTGCATCTGGCCGGCCGCAAGGTGCATATGGTCACCGGCAATGCGCCGCGTTGCGCCCGCTTCTACCGCGGTCGGGACGTCGTCGACTGGCTGGCCGATATCGGGCAATATGACATCACCATCGCCCATGACGGCATGGCGAAAAAGAAGCACGACACCAACCACTATCTGACCGGTCGCGATGGCGGCCGCGATATCGACCTCAGGAAATTCGCCCTGGAGGGCATGGCTCTCTATGGCCGCATGACCGGCGTGGTCGCGGGCAAGATGCAGTTCGAGCCCAATCTCAAGGGCAATCTCGATGGCGCCGACCGTGTCTATAACGGCATCAACGCACTCATCGATCGCTATATTGCGGAAAACGGCATTGATGCACCGGAAGGCGGACCTTATGTGCCGCTCTGGCAGCCGGAAGGCGAAACGATCGAACTGGATCTCGAAGCCCAGGGCATCACCGGCGTCGTCTGGGCGACGGGCTTTACCCCGGACTGGTCCTATGTTGGGCTGCCGATCTTCGATGGCACCGGCTATCCGATCCAGCGTCGCGGGGTAACCGGCGTCGATGGCGTCTATGTGCTTGGCCTCCCCTGGCTCTGGACCTGGGGGTCCGGCCGCTTCCTCGCCGTCGGAAAGGACGCCGAATATGTGGTCGATCATCTGGCAACGCGGCTGGAGCAGACACGGCGCCCGCTGAAACAAGCGGCGAACGGGTAAGCGATGAACCTCGCTTTCCGGACGCCCGTTTCGCACGAACCATCGAGCCGCGATCTTATGGAACGCGCGCTCGACCCGCATCTTCTGGTCGGCATGCCGCACCTGACACCGCACGGCCTGTCGGAAACCTGGCTGATGAAGGAGCTTGGCCACCGGCACTGGCTGATGCTGGCGCGCGATCTTGGCATGGACAATGCCGATTTCAGAACGGCCGGCGGAGACGAGGCCTATGCCGCCATCTGCGCGACGTCGCTGACCGCTGCTCGCCTCGATCTGGTCAGGGCCAACGCCATCCTGACCATCCGGTCCGGACTTTCGACGATCACGCGCACCCAGACCGCGACGAACCATGATCTATTCGTCGGGGGCCGTCGCATCGGACGGGTGGAATTGATCTCGGCCTTCGTTCACCGCGAAATCGAAGGCCGCAATCATTCCCTTGCGCGGGTGACAATTGCCAAGCCGCAGGCGCGGTCATTCGCATCCAGCAGTCTCGCCACGCACGCCGCAGACATTCGCAACGGCCGGGTTGCCACATATTGGGGGCTGCCCATGGACGCCTCAGAGCCGCTCCGATCCTACAAATTTTCTCCCAGCGTATCGCAGGAGTTCAACGGAGCAGGCCTTTTCTATTTTGCAGAATTCCAGGCTCTCGCGGATCGCGCGCTCGATTCCTGGTTTCCCAACAGAAAACCAGTGGTTCGACGGGATGTCTTCTTTCTCGGCAATATCGAACCGAATGAAAGCGTTTCCTTCGACCTCATCGGATGTTCAAACGATGAAGACATAATTCATGGCCAGATCAGGCGGCGATCCGGAGATCTGATCGCCAAGGTCTTCATTTCCTCAGAAAGTCTGTCGTCGTATCTGCCCTGACGCCCGGCTCGATGTGGTCGAAGAGCATCGCCCGCACAAAGGCCTGAGCAACCGGGCGGCATATTGCCATCCACCGACCCGGCTGCGAGATGGACCATGAAGGGTTTCACGTCAGCCCGATATCTCCAGCGTTTCGTCTAGTCGTAAGAGATTACCTGATCTTCCGTATGAAGCTGAGTTGCAGATAGTCGCCGTCAAATGCGTTTCGACTGTAGACGTCGGTCAGGTATTTGATCGAAACCGTCGTGCGCTGGTCGGGAAAGTCGACGGCCAGGATTGGTCCGAGCCGGATCGACTTGTGCCTCTGGCCATCGCCCGCCGGCACTGCGAGTGAACCGGTGTCGTCCTCGATCTGCCATTCACCTTCGTACCGGCGACACGCCATGGACGCCGCCAAATCATGGCCTCAATAAATCAAAATCAATCCGTTTTGCATGCCGGATTATAATTTTGCGACCTATTGCGCCGTCAAATCTCGTCAGGCATAGACGACGAAACCCGCAAGACTGCAGGCAAATCAAGACGGCGATGGCAGAGGGAACGCAAGCAATGGCAAATGGCGCGACGCTGGTGCTTGAAGGGTCAGACGGGCTCCGAGCCGAATTTTCCCGCTGTGGCGCGCGCCTGCTGCGCCTGGATGTTCCCGTCCGCAGTGGCGGCAGCACGCAGGTGGTGATCGGCAGCGCTCTGGACGGGTCCCAAATTGACGGCGACACGTGGGGCGGCACGATCTGCGGTCGCTTCGCCAACCGTATCGCCGACGCCTCCTTCGAACTCGACGGTGTTCGCTACAGCCTGCCAACCAACCACGGGACGAGTTCGTTGCACGGCGGGCCCGAGGGATTTGGCCTGCGCGATTGGAACGTCGAAGCCGCTGGTGACACGCTGATCTTTTCGCTGAATTCCGCCGACGGTGACATGGGCTATCCGGGCACGATGGATGTCCAGGCGGTCTATGGCATTTCCGGCGCGACACTGTGGCTGGAGATCACGGCCACGACTGACAAGCCAACCGTTGTCAATCTCACCCAGCACGCCTATTGGAACCTCAAGGGCGAAGGCAATGTCTTGTCTCACGAACTGGAGATCCCTGCCTCGCATTATTCCGCCGTTGATGACCGACTGATCCCGCTCGGCGCGCCTGACGACGTGACGGGCACGGTTTTCGACTTCCGCTCGATGCGCCCTATCGGCCAGATCTACGACCACAGTTTCTGCCTGGACGCCGGACGTGGCGACTTGCACCTCGGTGCCAAACTACTCGAGCCGGAAACCGGCCGCATCATGGAAGTCTGGACGACAGAGCCGGCAATCCAACTTTATACAGCCAACCATTTTTCCGAAGCCCTGGTCGCGCCGTTCTCTAAAGTGATACTCAACGGTGCCATCGCGCTCGAGCCGCAAACCTACCCCAACGCTCCCAATGAGCCCACCTATCCCAGCGCGGTTCTGCGGCCTGGCGAAACCTATCGCCACCGGATCGAGTGGCGGTTCTCGGGCTTCTGACCTTCAACTTCCGATCCAACGTCTACGCGACATCATCCGGTGAAAAACGGGCGCTGTTCCTTGCGGCGCCCTGCCGGCAACATCGTGCGGTCGCTCCGGGATCCGACGGTGGCCGTTCGGGGTTCGATGCGAGACCCTTCGATATCAGGCCCTCGACATCCGGCGCCGCTGACTGATCGCGGCAATGTCCATCACACACATTGAAAAGCTGAAACTGATCCCTGCAGGGGGCGTGGCTTGCCGTGTCCATTTTACGCTCCGATGCGCGAGGCAGGATGCAAGGCCATGCCCGACGGTGTTCAACGCAATCGCCCCAGATCCACCGCCGTTTTGCGCCCCAGATTCTTTTTTGAAAACCATTTGACTAAATCAATTCCCGCTGTCACTCTTTCGTCATACGGAGATCTGGATATGGCATTGCGCGGTACCAATCAGGAAACAGGAAGGCCGTACAATCGACGGATCGTGCTGGAAGCGATCCGTTTGCGCGGACCCACGACACGTGGGGATATCGCCCGCAGCGTCGGCCTCACCGTGCAGACCGTATCCACCATTGTCCGGGAACTCGAAGATGAAGGGCTGATCCTGTCTGTCCAGAAGGCTCCCGAAGGTCGCGGTATCCCGCCTTCGGCCCTAACCATCAATCCGGATGGCGGACATGCGCTCGGCATTCACGTCACGCCGCTGGGGATCGAGGCGGCCGTGGTCAATCTGCGCGGCGACGTGGTCGATAGCGTGCGTCGCGAGGTCCTGAACGTGGCGCCCGGCGAAGCCTTCTCGATCATCGCCGACATGGTCACACAGCTGAAAGCCAGCCCGCATTGCGGTCGCCTGCTCGGTGCGGGAGTTGCGCTTCCCGGACCCTTCGACGTAGAATCCATGAGCTTCGTCGGTTCGACGACGATGACCGGCTGGAAGAATGTCGACATCCGGCAGCATCTGGCCGATGCGACCGGCTTGCCGGCTTTCATCGAGAACGACATGGCGGCCGCCGCACTCGGCGAACAGCTCTACGGCCTCGGCCAGCAGCTGTCGAACTACTACTATCTCTTCTTCAGCGTCGGTCTCGGCGGTGCCGTTATGCATGACGGGTCCGTCATGCGGGGAGCCTGGGGCAATGCCGGCGAAATCGGCCATATTCCCGCCGTCCCCGATGGCGAGGCATGCCCTTGCGGCAATCGTGGCTGCCTGGAGCGTTACCTGTCGCTGGATGCTTTTGAGCGCCGCGGCTTGCCGGCGGACGAATGGGTGCAGGAGATTGCACCGTTTTTCCGCAATGCCATCCGCACGATCGAAAACCTCTTCGACCCGGAGACGATCGTACTCGGCGGCCTGGCGCCCCTGCCGTTGCTCCACCAACTCACAACCCTTGTCGATGGACTGGACAATTCGATCTCCGCCCGCGCCCACCGCGCCCATCCGCGCGTCGTCCTGGCCAGCGACTGCCAGCATTCAGCGCTCCGCGGCGCGGCAGCACTCGCCGTTTTCGGCGTGCTGTCGCCGCGCTACGGCCAGATGTTTGAAACATTAGAAAAGGGGAACAACGAATGAGCGAGAAACTACTCGTCCTGGATGATATCCGCATGAATTTTGGGGCAATCGAGGCCCTCAAAGGCATCAGCTTCTCGATCGGCAAGGGAGAGGTTGTGGCCCTGCTTGGCGACAATGGCGCCGGAAAATCAACGCTGGTGAAGATCATCTCCGGCGGTCTGCGGCCGACATCGGGGCACATGCTCTTCGAGGGGGCAGACTATCAAGCCAAGACACCCGCGGAAGCCAAGGCAGCCGGTATCGAAACTGTCTACCAGGACCTGTCGCTGTGCACCAATGTCGACGTGGTCGGCAATTTTTTCATGGGCCGCGAGATCACCCGCAAGGTTGCCGGCATTCCTTTCCTCGACGAGCGTGCGATGGAAGAGATCACGACCAAGGCGCTGACCAGCGCCGGTACCCGCATTCCCTCCATGCGCACCAAGGTCGAGCATCTGTCCGGCGGCCAGCGGCAGGCGATCGAGCTCAACCGTTTCGCCCATTGGGGCGGAAAACTGCTTCTGCTTGACGAGCCGTTTGCCGCCCTCGGCGTCGAACAGACAAGGCGCGGACTGGACATGATCCGCCATGTCGCCAACCAGGGCATCGGCGTCGTCATCATCACCCACATCATGCAGCAGGCCTTCCAGGTCGCTGATCGCATCGTCGTCATCCGTCACGGCGTGGTCGCCGGCGATGTCGAGAGAGCCAAAACAAGCCCGGATGCAGTGATCGAGATGATCACAGGGCAAAGCCTCACCGGAGCCGGACCGGTGGGCAAAGAATGAAAAGGGGTCCGGCTTAAACTGGAGAGAACTATCATGAAACGAATAGTGATAAGCTTGCTGAGCGTTCTAGTGCTTGGCCTTTCAATGCTCACAACGGCCGCGGCCCAATCCAAGGGCGTCGTCTATTACCTCGTGCCGACATTGCTCGATGAATTCCAGACGGGCTCGGTCAGTGCATTGGAAATGTTCCTGAAGCAGACCGGCTACGAGATGAAGACGCTCAATGCCGACAACAAGACCGACGCTCAGCAATCGCAGATGAACGATGTCATCGCGTTGAAACCTGCGGCGATCATTCTGGCGGCTGTCGATTTCAATGCGCTGAAGCCGTCCATCGACGCAGCGCGCGCCGCTGGCGTCCCGGTGGTCGAGTTCGATCGCCAGATCACCTCGACGCCATCCGACTTCACCTCCGTCGCCGGCACGATTGAGATCGGTCACGTGGCCGCCGACCAGGCTGAGGCCATGCTGAAAGCCAAGAAAGGCGACGTGGCAGGCAAGATCCTCCAGGTTCTCGGGGACCCGGGCGATCCCTACACGCTCGATATCCAGAAGGGTTTCGAGGAGAAGATGAAGGCCTTCCCGGGCGTTACCATCATCTCGGTGCCGGCCATGCAGTGGGAAGCCAGCAATGCAGGGACGATTGTCTCCGACCAGATGCTGGCCAATCCCGATATCGACCTGATCTTCCTGCATGCCGCACATCTGTCGGTCGCAGCCGTCGCCTCGCTTGAGGCCGCCGGCAAGAAGCCGGGCGACGTGATGATGATGAGCTCCAACGGCGCACCCGTCGGCCTCGATCTGATCCGCAAGGGCTGGCTCAATGCCGAAGTCGAGCAGCCGCTCTATGCCCAAGCAGCAGCCGTTGCCATGTTCATGGACAAGATTGCCGGAAAGCAGGAAATCAAGGCCGGCGACTATGACGTGCTCGGCCTGAAAGGTGTGGTGACGATCGAAGCCTGGGGTCCGAACATCAAGATCCCGGGCGCTGCGATCACCAAGGAAAACGTCGACGACCCGGCTTTCTGGGGCAACATGAAGCCACCGACCGGCACGATCGAATCCGTCAAGTAAGACGGCTTTTCCATCCGGGGTCCACATGGACCCCGGAACCCTCGCCCTCCAATCCGGAATTGCCGTATGACTCCTCGCACCCGCAAGACTCTTGAATTCATTCTCGACAATCTCGTCTGGTTCATGCTCATCGTCGTGCTTGCGCTGTTCTCAGCCTTGATCCCGAACTATTTCCAGATCGGCATCTTCACCAACATCATCGAAGCATCTAGCGTACTCGGAGTCATGTCGATCGGTCTGGCGCTGGTGATCATCACCGGACACATGGACCTGTCGGTCGAATCCGTCGCGGCCCTGTCGGCGATGGCTGTCGGCATCCTGTTCTGCTCGGCCGGCATCGGGCTCGGCATCAAGCTTTCCCCCGAATGGCTGATGATCCCCGCCTCGCTGCTGGTCGCCTGTGCCATCGGCGCGCTGATCGGCCTCTTCAATGGCTTCCTCGTCGTCAAATTGAAGATGAGCGCCTTCATCATCACGCTCGCGAGCTTATCTGTTTTCAAAGGCGCCGATCTCGGCATCACCCGGGCGCAGCCGTTCTACGACATACCCGCCAGCGTGAAGGCGTTCGGCAACGCGACGTTGATCGGGCCGATCCCGTGGCTCGCGGTTCCCGCGGCGCTGGTGGTCGCCGGCATGTGGCGGCTGCTCTATCGCCAGCGGGTCGGCCGCTTCATCCTCGCGGTC